>Ga0209166_10002649_pt1 | contig 13328 bp, 11 predicted proteins | sample Coa_R1_3_FD_187151 | JGI IMG/M metagenome (GOLD analysis project Ga0209166, IMG submission 187151) | Surface soil microbial communities from Centralia Pennsylvania, which are recovering from an underground coalmine fire - Coalmine... | ecosystem: Environmental > Terrestrial > Soil >... | reverse complement strand
TCCTCGCTCGGCGCGTGGGCACAGGCCGCCAGCAGCGCGGCGAGGATGGGGGCCGCGGGCCAGCGCCGCTTCACAGGGCTTCGCCCGCGTTCCGGTCTCGTCGGCATGAACTCGCCCCTCGCTCGATGGCCTCGCGGGCCGGACAGTAATCATCCGCCGCCCGCCCGGACAAGGGGCGTCTGACGGCCCCCCCGATCGGAGCATTTGGCGAAAATCGACAAAAAAAGCCCCTGGATCGCTTTTTGCGGCGGTTCAGGGGTTGCTTAGGCGATAAGGCGCCCTATCTGTGCAGTGCAGCATGAGCCCTATCGGTTCTGCTGCACGCCTTTTGGGCGTTTCCTCCCTAGACTCAGGCCGTGCGAAAGTGCGGCCTTTCTTTTTGGCCTCATCGTTGACCGCAAGGCCGGTTGCCGAGCCAACACGCGTCAGCGGGATTGGTTCCCAGATCTTTTGATGTTGGGCGAGTCGCCGCAAACCTGAAGTTGCGGCCTTCGGAATGCGGTCATCGGCCACGCCCGAGGCATGCCTTTCGGCTCGAGCCGGGCTTTTCCGCCTTTGGAACTCTTGAGAACGTTTGAGATCCGTCTCGGCGACCCTTGAGGTGCGCAGGCGCAATTCTCTGTCCGTCAGCCGCTCATGGCCGACATGAATGACAGGGAAAGCCATCATGAATACGGCATCGAAAACCACTCCGAAGCTGATGACGCGTCTCCACCACGCCTATCGGCACCCGGGGCCGGCCCGCGCCGCTTGGGTGATCGTCCTGGCGCTGGCGCTGGCCTGGGTGCTGATCGGATCCGCAAGGGCGGAAACGGCGGTCGAACAGACGGGAGCCGTCGTTGCGGCGGTGGCGCCGCCGGTGCACGAGGCGCGCACGCCGTCGATTCTTACGGCGCTGGAACGGACCAAGCGATACCCGGACGCGGCCTACACGAGCCACAAGTCCCTGGATGGACGGGCGATCGTGACGTTCGACGTCGACGACGGCGGCCACCCGCAGCACATCGAGCTCGTTCATCGGTCCGGGAACGGCGCATTCGACCGCCAGACCGTGGAATCCGTCCGTTCCGCCGTCTGCGCCGAATGCAGCGGAAAATCCTATCGGATCACGTACGACTACCATCTCCAGTAGAAGCCGGCGCCACGACCAATCACGTCACAAGAACCTCCGGAGATTGAAAGTCGCCAGCTCGAAGCCTCGGGCTGGCGACTTCGGCTTGTTCCGGCATCTGGCAATCCTTCCCAAAATGCCGAACCCCTCGATCGTTGTCGGCGTTAATCGCAGGCATTACACTCGCGTGCGACGCATGTTGGCTCCTACGTTCGCCGAGAAAACGGCAGACATCGCGAGGCCCGGCCAGTGCAGGACGATACGACCTTCGTTTTCGGCCGATTTCGCATGCTTCGCCGCCGCCGCGAGTTGCTTCGTGACGGCATCCCGGTCGACCTGGGCAGTCGCGCCTTCGACATTCTCCTGGCACTCGTCACCCGCAACGGCCGTCTCGCGACCAAAGATGAGTTGATGGCCGAAGTCTGGCCGGCAACCGTCGTCGACGAAGGCAATCTGACCACCCACATCTCGACCCTGCGCCGCAAGCTCGGAGATGGCAGTGCCGGGGAGCGGTATATTCTCACCGTGCCGGGCCGGGGATATCGCTTCGTCGCCCCCATCGTGCTCGAAGATGCCGAGGATGGTCCGGCCGACGATGGGCGATCGCATCCGGGCGGATCGCGCGAGCAGGGCCCTGCGCGCCAGCAGCCCAGCGGCGCGGTCGCCTTCCTCTTCACCGACATCGAAGGCAGCACGCGGCGGTGGGCCAGCAACCACGCGGCCATGATGGACGCCGTCGCCGTCCATGATCGAATGCTCGCCGAATGCGTCGGCGCTCATGCCGGAACGGTGTTCAAAACGGTCGGGGATGCGGTCTGCGCGGCGTTTGCGGACACCGTCGCCGCGATAGCGGCTGCGGTACAGGCACAAAGGGCGCTCCAGGCGGCGGACTGGAGCGAGGTCGACGGTCTGCGCGTCAGGATGGCGGTCCATACCGGCGTCGTCGACCTGATCGGCAACGACTATTTCGGGCTGCAGATGTCCAAGGTCGCCAGAATCTTGTCCTTGGCCCATGGCGGGCAGGTCATCATCTCGGGCGCCGCCCACGACCTAGCGAGCGATGGCTTGCCGGAAGAGTTTTCGCTGGTCGACCTCGGCTGCCATCAGCTCAAGGACCTCCCGGACGAAGAGCGGATTTTTCAGGTCGTCGCCCCCGGCCTCGGCTCCACTTTCCCGCCGCTGAGATCGATCTCGTCCAAGCCGAACAACCTGCCGGCCCAGCTGACGGCGCTGATCGGACGGACCGAGGAGACGGCCAAGGTCAAGCGGGCGCTGCTGATGTCCCGTCTCGGCACGATCACGGGTACCGGCGGGCTCGGCAAGACCCGCCTTGCGCTCCATGTCGCGGCGGAAGCGCTCCCGCGATTTCCCGATGGCGTGTGGCTGGTCGAGCTCGCCGCGGTCGTCGATCCGCAGACGGTGATTGCGCAATTCGGCAAGCCGTTTGCCCTGCGAGACCAGGTCGGCGTCGAGCCGCTCAACGCCCTGGCGGCGATCCTCGCGGGCATGGATGCATTGCTCGTCGTCGATAATTGCGAACATGTTCTGGACGTGACGGCCGCGATTGTCGCGCGCCTGCTCGAGAGCTGTCCGAAGCTCCGCGTCATCGCGACGAGCACGCAGCGGCTCGGGATCCCGGGCGAGGCCGAAATCAGGCTGGGGGCACTCAGCACGCCGGGGCCGGGAACGGTCAAGACGGTCGACGATGGCCTGCAATTCGACGCGGTGCGCCTGTTCGTCGAACGGGCGCTGGCGGCCGACGCGGAACTGGACGTTTCCGAAAGCGCGATGGTGCCGATCGTCGAGATCTGCCGCCAGCTCGACGGCATTCCCTTGGCCATCGAACTGGCCGCAGCCCGGGTGCGCATGCTGACGCTGCCAGAGCTTTCCAAGGGGCTGAGCAGAAGATTCGACATCCTGAAGAGCCGCGATGCCACCCGTGCCTCCCGCCACCAGACGCTGCGGAATTCCATCGAATGGAGCTATCAGCTGCTCACTCCCGGCGAACGGGACGTCTTCGTGCGGCTCGGCGTCTTCTCCGGTGCCTTCACCATGGAGGCCGTGCTGGCGGTGTGCGCCTCCCTCGAGCTTGACGAGCTGGACATACGGGAAAGCGTCTATTCCCTCGTCGACAAGAGCTTCGTGTCCGCGGATCGTAGCGGAGCCGAAAGTCGGTTCCGTTTGCTCGCGTCCATTCAGGCCTATGCCCGTGAACTGCTTGAGAAGGGCGGGCGGCTGGAGGCTTTCCTGGCGCAGCATGCGTCGTTCTATGGCGATCTCGCCGACCGGCTGGATCGGGCTTTCGAGCTGCGTCCGCCCGCAAAGCTCGACCTGCTGCGCAGCTCTCTCGATAATTTCCGGGCGGCCCTGGAGTGGACCATCCACCAGGGGAACGCCCCCCTGCCGGGCGCCAATCTCGCCGGCGCCTTATGCGATCTCTGGACGATGGTGCCCCTGCTGTCGGAGGGGCGCGGCTGGTGCGAGGCGGCGGTCCGGCGGATCGCGCCCGATGCCCCGTGCTTCGAGGCGGGCAGGGCCTATCTGGCGCTCGCGACCTGCTTGAACGGCTTGATGGCCGCCGAACAGGCTTGTGTTGCCGCCGATCATGCCTGTGCGCATTTCCGGGCGCTGGATCAGCGTCTCATGCTCGCGCGCGCCCTCAGGCAGCGCTCCTGGGCCTGTGGCCACGCCGGCGACTTCGCCGCGGGCGAGGCGGCATTGGAAGAGGCGCTATCGCTGGCGAGGCGCGAAGCCGACAGGTCGTTGCTGGTCAAATGCCTTCTTGACGGTGCAATCGCCCACGCCAGACGGGGCGAGTTCGACGATGCCAGGGCGCTGTTCTCCGAGGCGGAAGCCGCGTTCCGGGAGCTGGGCGACAAGAAGGGCGAGCTGGTCAGCATCATCGATCGGGCGGAAGCGGCATATCTCCAGGGCGAGGTCCGGTCGGCGGCGAGCGATCTCGAAGCCGCCGCCGCCCTGGCCGTAGAACTGGATGACAAGCGCATCTCCGTTCACTGCCTCTGCAACCTCGCCAAGTGCCGGCTGGCGCTGAAGGAAATGGCGGCTGCCGCCGAGGCGGCCAAGGCGGCCTTACCCAAGGCGCGGGAAATCGAATGGGCGACCGGCTTTGCCTTCGCCGTCGAGAACCTCGCCGGGGTGGCCGCCGAAATCGGACAATGTCGCGAGTCTGCCAGGCTCGCTGCGTACGCGGGCGCGGTTTACGACCGGCTGGGCAAGAAACGGGAAGCAGAAGATCAGGAGCGCTTCGAGAAGCTAGGCGACATGCTGCGTTCCGCCATGGACGAAGGCGAATATGCCTCGCTGGCCCGCGAAGGACGGCTCATGACGGAAGCCGACGCCTTTGCCGCAAGCCTGGAAATCGGCTTGTGACGCATTGCGTCGGCTTCGCCATCAACCCCCGATGCAGTTCGTTCCCGGTGACAGTTGCAGGGGCTGGCTGTTCGCGGTCTTGAATATCAAGTGCTGCAGGAACGCACTCGGCCGCTGGCAAGGCCCGATCGACGCGACCGGCGTCGGCGGCAGAGGCGGTGGGGCCCCTAGGGACGGCGGCGGCGGTGCCGGCGGCGCGGGCTCAGCCGCCACGCGTTCAAAGCTCAGTCCCTTATCGCAATCCACGATCAGGTCCTGCTCCTGGCCGGCCGCAGAGGGGGTATTCAGCCGGACGCGGCTTGGATGGACGCGATTGGTCCATGGATCAAAGACGTTCACCACGCATACGACGTTTCCATGCACATTTATCTTGGAGACGAGAACGTGGATGCACTTGTTCTCGGTCGTTTTCATCGGGATGTCAGCGGTGATCCCTTCCGAGAAATCGACCGGCATGGCTTCGGTGGGCGAGGCCGGGCACGCATTCAAGGAACTCTCTCGCAGAGGGCCTTCTCTGGAGGCACAACTCGGCACCAAGACCAGGGTGGCAAGCAACAGGATGGTCGAATAAATCCGATATCCGTTCATCGCATCACCTCAAAAGGAGAAGGCTGCCTTCCAAATGGCGCCGGCCTTGGTGAGCAGAGTACTGCAACCGCATTCGAGACGGGACCCGTTCGATGGCGCCGGGCCATGTTCCCTTGAGCGGACGCATTCGCCGAAAGTCCGAAGATCGGCGGCTTATTTCATCGTTAATTCATGTGATACTCGCAATTGGGTAGGGGGGATAGTTCATAAGTGGTTTGGCTCGACGGCGTAGTGGTCTTAAGTATCAAATGTTGTAGAAATGCATTTGATGTATTGCAGGATATTAGTGAGATCTGTCCTTGTGCGGCCGGCGGCGTAGCGGCTGTGCCAGTGGTGGAGCGTCCCATATAAGTAACGTTATCTATTCTGCAATCATCGATGAAATCTTGATTGCTATTGCCGTGGGGACCTGGGTCCAAACGCACACGGTGCGAATGTTTGTATTTTCTTGATGGATCGTAGGCGCTGACTAGGCATATATCGTGCCCGTTTATATTTATTGTGGTGATTGAGACATACCCGCAGGGATTATGGGCATCGTTTGTTGCCATGGGAATTTGTTGGGTATTTCCTTCGTCGAAAGCGAGCTGTGTAAGTGCCGACGGAAGAGCGGGGCATGCCGCTGGAGGGTTTCCTTGCAGTCCAAAATCCTGCGTTGCGCAACCTTGCACAAGGTTGAGTGCGGGAAGCAGGGAGATGGCCGAATATTTCCAATATCCATTCATCGCATCACCTCACAGGTAAAAATATTGCCGCGACATCTGCCGTGGTGTTGGCATGCGAGGTCTTGCGGCCGGCATGCAACGGCGTTCTGTCTTGGCCATTTCCCAGTGGCCTTTCTTCAGAAGTGCTGAATTCGGGCGATCGCCAATCGGCGATGGGCACTATTCCTCGAATATCTAAGGCGCGGCCGATGGCGCTCGCGACCAGCATGGGCAATGCCCATTCGGAGGTTCGAAGGAACGCAAACGCGATGTTGAGTAGAAAATAATATACCAGTTCAGCGGGGACTCAAGTATAAATCTGTGCCTGACGGACGTCAGTGGGGTGAAAATTCTTGAAGGCGCCACCGCTCGACGCTTGGTGCGGTTGGAAATGCTTTGGTCACCGGCGTATCGTGAGCGCTGCCACGGCTTCACGGCGAAAATCGCCGACGTTTCGGGGTGCCCGCCGAATTCCTTTATTCGATGGTTCGGGCAAGGCTTGTTGCGGACGAGCTTTCGCATCGGTGCAGATCCGGCCATCGCATCGGCGTAGCCCGGCATGTGCGATGCTTTTCAGGGTGAAACGCTTCAGTCGCTTGGTGAGGACGGCGGGACTCGAACCCGCATGCCCGAAGGCGTCAGATTTTAAGTCTGAGGTGTCTACCGGTTCCACCACGTCCTCGACCGGGCGAGAGCAGTAGCATCAAGGCTGCGTGTCCGGCAACCGATGCTATTCCTTGAAATCCGGCTCGCGCTCGATCGGCTCGCCGCCGAAGCCGCGGATCATGGCGATGACGGCCTCGCTCGCATGCTCGAGCGCCGGGGCATCGGCGCTGCGCAGCACCAGCGAAACGCCGAAGCCGCTGCGCGTCCAGAACGGATACGAGCCGATCTCGACCGTCGGATAGTCGGCCTGGATCGCGCCCAGGTCCTTCGCCAAGGTGCCTTCGGCCAGCGCGCAGGTGACGCTGCGCGACAGCACCTTGGCGCCGCCCTTGAGGTCATGGCGGATGCCGTCGAACATCGCCTGCATGATCTTGGGCACGCCGGCCATGACATGGACGTTGCCGATGCGGAAGCCGGGCGCGGTCGAGACCGGATTGTCGATCAGGGTCGCACCCTCCGGCACATGGGCCATGCGCATGCGCGCTTCGTTGAATTCGCCCGGCCGGTAATGCGCCTCGAGCCGGCGCTTCGCCTCCGGATGCAGGATCAGCTTGACGCCGAAGGCCCGCGCCACGCACTCGGCGGTGATGTCGTCATGGGTCGGGCCGATGCCGCCGGTCGTGAAGACATAGTCGAATTTCGCCCGCACCTCGTTGACGGTCGCGACGATGGTGTCCGGCACGTCGGGGATGACGCGTGTCTCGCGCAGCTGCACGCCGACCTCGTTCAGGCCCTTGGCCAGATAATTGAGGTTCAGGTCCTGGGTGCGGCCCGACAGGATCTCGTTGCCGATGATCACGAGGCAGGCGGTGACGGGCTTCGCGGGGGCTTCGGTCATGATGGAATGAAAGCTAGGACAGGAACGGCCGCTCGGCAAGGCGCGCCGGCCGGCCCTTGCGGCGGTGTGCCGGAACCGCTAAAGCGGCGGCCATGATCTTTCCCGCTCCCCTGGTGCGCGGCCGGCTCGTCCGCCGCTACAAGCGCTTCCTTGCCGATGTGGCGCTCGACAGCGGCGAGGTGATCACGGCCCATTGCGCCAACCCCGGCGCGATGCTGGGCGTGGCGCCGCCCGATGCCGAGGTTTGGCTGTCGCCGTCGCGCAACCCGGCGCGCAAGCTCGCCTGGTCGTGGGAACTGGTGCGGATCGGCCAAGGGCTGGTCGGCATCAACACATCCTGGCCCAATCTGCTGGCGGAGGAGGGGATCCGCGCCGGTGCCATTCCGGAGCTCGCCGGCTATCCCATGCTCAGCCGCGAGGTGCGCTATGGGCGCAACAGTCGTATCGATCTGTTGTTGGAGGCGCCCGGGCGCCCAATCTGCTATGTAGAGGTCAAGAACGTCCATTTGAGTCGCGGGGACGGTCTGGCCGAATTTCCGGATTGCGTCACCCAGCGTGGGGCGAAGCATCTTCTGGAACTGGCCGACATGGTCGCTGCCGGCTATCGCGCCGTGATGCTCTATGTCGTTCAGCGCGACGATTGCGACCGGTTCCGCACCGCCGCCGATTTCGACCCGGCCTATCATGCCGGTCTCAAGGTGGCGCTGGCGGCGGGTGTCGAGGCGCTGGTCTACGGTTGCGCCGTGACGGTCGAGGGCATCCGGGTCGACCGGAAACTGGAGCTGCTGGCCTAGCGGGCCCCGAAGCGGCATGATGAACGAACGGGCACGAGCCCCTGGAGTTGAAGGACGACGATGACGGATCTGGCGCTCAGCGATCGCAGCTATGCCGAGGAAGCGCGCATCAAGGTGCATGCGCCCGAGGATTTCGCCTGGATGCGCAAGGCCGGCAGGCTGGCGGCCGAGGTGCTCGACTACATTACGCCGTTCGTGAAGCCAGGGGTCACCACCGGCGAGCTCGACCGGCTCTGCCATGAATTCATCCTCGACCACAAGGCGATCCCGGCGCCGCTCAATTATCGCGGCTTCCCCAAGGCGACCTGCATCTCGATCAACCACGTCGTCTGCCACGGCATCCCGGGCGACCGCAAGCTGATGGACGGCGACATCGCCAACATCGACATCACGGTCATCCTCGACGGCTGGTACGGCGACACGAGCCGCACCTACCTGATCGGCGACAAGGTGCCGCTGAAGGCGCGCCGGCTGGTCGACGTCACCTATGACGCGATGATGCTGGGCATCGCCGCGGTCAAGCCGGGCGCGCACCTGGGCGCCATCGGCTACGCGATCCAGAGCTTCGCCGAGAGCCATCGCTTCTCGGTCGTGCGCGATTTCTGCGGCCACGGCATCGGCAAGGTGTTCCACGCGGCGCCGAGCGTGCTGCATTACGGCCGGCCGAATGAGGGCCCGGTGCTGAAGGAAGGCATGTTCTTCACCATCGAGCCTATGATCAACGGCGGCCGCTACGAGGTGAAGGTGCTGGCCGACGGCTGGACCGCCGTCACCAAGGACAAGTCGCTGTCGGCCCAGTTCGAGCATACGGTCGGCGTCACGGCCGACGGCTGCGAGATCTTCACGCTGTCGCCGGCCGGCCATACCAAGCCGCCCTATTCGCTCTGAGTTGCCGATGGGCGAGGCCGAGGACGGGCAGGGCGACAAGCCCGGTTATCTCGGCCATCGCCAGCGCCTGCGCGCCCGCTTCCTCGAGGCGGGGCCGGCGGCATTGCCGGACTACGAGCTGCTCGAACTGATCCTGTTCCAGGCGAAGCCGCGCCAGGACACCAAGCCGCTCGCCAAGGCGCTGTTGGCACGCTTCGGCAGCTTCGCGGGCGTGATCGGCGCCGATATTCCGGCGCTGATGGCCGTGCCGGAGATGGGCGAGGCATCGGTCGTGGCCTTGAAGGCGATCCAGGCCGGGGTCGAGCGGGTCTTGCGCGACGAGGTGCGCACGGCCCCCGTGCTGTCGTCCTGGGACAAGGTCGTCGACTATTGCCGGGCCGCCATGGCGCGGGCGCCGATCGAGCAGTTCCGCCTGCTGTTCCTCGACCGCAAGAACGCGCTGATCGCCGACGAGGTGCAGCAGACCGGCACGGTCGACCACACCCCGGTCTATCCGCGCGAGGTAGTGAAGCGCGCGCTGGAACTGAGCGCCAGCGCCATCATCATGATGCTAGCCGCGTAGTTGCGACCGCTATAATTGCGGCTTCAGCGCCCGAGTTAGCGCGTCCAGCGAAGGAAGGATCGGTCGCGGCATAAGTTCGGCAACATCGAATGTCACGTCGTCGTGATCCCCGCTCCACACCCACCCAGCACGAGTGGCGCGAAGCCTGCCGTTGATATTCGGGTTTTCGGTAGCCCATTTGGCGATCACCGTTCGGTTGGTGCTCCCGAAGAATGCCAGCGCATTCTCTAGGTGGTCCTTGGCCTGCCTAAGCGTGATCTCTGCCTCGCGGTATCGTCCAACTGCTTTCTGTTGACGCCGATCGTCAACGTCAGCGGCCTTTCCACCGCTCAGTAGGATGTGGTTCTCTAGTAGTATCGATAGTGCGCTATCGAGAGAATTTCTTAGCGCCACATCGTGACGAAGGATGCGGTGACCGCGGAAAGCTGCAAATGGAAAATCCTCATGTGTCACGCGCCTTCCGCCGATATTTTTAGGCTGCGTCAATTTTCTACTAATAACTAAGTTTCCATTTCCGTTTGTGACGCTATAGTGGAGTTCATGGTAGAGAGCTTGCGCTTTCTTCTCTAGAGATATTCGGAATCGGCCCATCTCTGAAAGCAGGCTTGAAGCACACAATGCGTTGATGTCCCGCCTTACCTCTCTCGCGGCTAAGAGGATAGCGGGGAAGGATGCTAGGCGATCCCGACGCTTCGCAAGCCGGTCCATTTCGTCGATCCGAGCAGCAAAGTCGGTGTGTTCATAGAACTCGGCACCGCACTTACAGCCAATGAGTCGAATCCACCCGTCTTCGTGCCAGACCGCAACCCCGGCTCCAAACTTGTTCGGCGTGTTGCAGGTCGAGCAGTAGAAGCGCTTGGTTTTTCCATCGTTCGTGTCGAAACGGAACAGCGGCGCCGGTACCAGACGTTTCGAAGCTAATGTGCGGGAATAGCCGGGGATCACTCGCGTCGAGCGGGCAGCCATAAACGCATGAAAAATCTCGGCGACCTGTGCGTGGGACGGAGGGATAGGCCACGGTCCAATCAATCCGGTAGCGGCAATCAGGCGATCATCCGGCATCGCGTCCCACGCCCTTCTTTGAACCAGATATGGCACGAAGGCGGGACACTGACACAATATATCGATGTTGCCAAGATGTTCTTGTAACCTCTTGGCGACACCGCGCCCGGCTGTTCTCCCGATTGTTAGCGGGCGCCGAACGATAGCGAGTGGGCGACCCGGGGCTAGGCTGTCGTCCAGCGCGTCATTTCGCGAGAAGCGCCCGGGCGACCGGCGAGAAGCTATGCTCGCGCTCGCCCGGCCGTCCAGAGTCGCCCATCATCACGGCATCAGCCAGATCGTCCCGGAGATCGCTGATCTCCGCCTGAATGTGGGTCTCTATCATCTCCCCGCACCGGCTCTTGATGGGCTGGCACGCGATCGGCCGCGCGCCCTTGACGCCGAGATTGCGCTTGAGGCTCCAGTATTCGAGCAGGCCGGCCGGGTCGAAGACCTCTTTCTCGTGCACCGACCTCTCCTTGTTCCGGTTGCGGCGCACCCGGCAGCGGTCCAGCGCCTCGGCGGCTTTACCGTCGTCGAGCGGCAGCGCGACGACAAGATGCAGGTGCGCCTGCTGCGGCTCTCCTGAGATTCTGGCGGGTACATGGATGCCCCACCATAGGAACGGCATGTCGCCAAGCGCGGGTTTCAGGTTACGGCCGATCGTCTTGATCGCATCGTCCGCACTCTCGACCTTTTCGGGGCCAGCCTGGTGGAGATTAACCGTGACGTGACGGAGATCGAATAGCCGGTGATCAACGGCAAGGCGCATCCCGGCGAGTGTCCAGAGGATGGACTTCTCCTGGCCGCCATATCCATCGATGCGCGGCTCACGCCGGGGCATGTCGAGTTGATCGAGGTAGTCGAACAGCATCGTGACCCGTGGGTCCGCGAGATCAGGGCATGCAGCAGCAAGCTCGCTCAGCAGCAACTCTTCGTCGAGATCCTGGAGATCGAATCCGGCTTCTTGAGTTGCGCTGGTATCCTCCATCGGTGTGACAAAGGAAGGATCTGATGATCTGGAAAGGGGTGTAGAAGGACTAACTGGTCCTCCACTGGCCGGTGTCGGCGACGCCCCAGCCAGCTTGGTGTTTTCCTGGGACGCCGGGGCGGCGCTGCCGGAAAAATGTAACCCTTCATCGGTCGTCAACGAGGTCGTATTCATAGCCTGATCGGGCCCCTTTCTACCGCTGCATCCCGATCCTACCGAGCGCAAAAAAGCCGCTGTTCGCGCGGACGCGCCTTTCCTGGCGCGGCCAACACAAACAGCGGCTCGCTACCGATATGGTGACGCCGATCTCCGGTTCAAGGTCGGCGCGTGCCGGTCAGATCCCGCAGCGCGCCAGTTGCTCGCGCAGGCCCGTAAGCGGGTATTCGAAAGACTTGCTGATGCCGCCCATAGCCATCGTCGCCCGGAACGCGACTACCCGGCCTGCGCGCATCTGGTCGATGATCTGACGGGCTTTGTCGCCAGAGGCAGCGGTATAGGGCGCCGTCATGCCGCGCATGCTGTCTTGCATGGCCGCTAAGGAGCCGGCCAACTGAGGGTTAGCAGGTGCCATCGCCGCGATCTGCTGCTGCGTCTGTTGCCTCATTAGCTCGCTCGAAGACCCGGCAACCGTGTGTACCGGCGATTCAGCCGCCGCGAGGACCCACGTCTCGTTACCATCAACCTTCAACTCCACGTCCCCGACGGGGATAGGCGCGCTCGGTCGGAACGTCGTCACATTGGCGCCGGCTAGCGGCACGCTTGAAATGCCGACGTAGACGTTATCCCCGGTCCTCTCGATGAACGGATAGTATTGACCATTAAACGTATAGGTAAACGCCCCTACAGACTCCGATCCGATACTCGCTCTGCACGACGACTCATTTTTGAATTTGTCGTACTGATCGGCCGCGTACCATGTCGGCGCCGAATGTGAAACGCAAGCAGACACGCTCGCCATCAGCAATATAACACGGCACAATGATAAAATGCGCATTCAACTCTCCAAGGCGTAATCCTGGATCGAGTCTAGCTGAGGACCTCAATGACGTTCAACTGGTAGCATGAAGACTAAGGCGCCCCCTTCCGGCAGCCTGTTCCCTGTTGCCCGATTTTCGGCGACCGCAGTGAATAAGCCCCGCTGGCGAAGGGGCGGCATCGCGTTTTTTTTGGTGCCGGCCGCGGTAGATACAGGAGCGGCCGACCCCTTCTAGAGGCAGTCAGCGCCAGGAACCTAGTTTGGCCCTCGGAGAGCTCTACCTAACATCCAAATTCGCGAATAGGATGAAGCCAGCTCGGCGAGCACCCGCATCCGGATGCGGCCAGTTTACCCCGACACATGAGATTTGCTGATGAGCGAGGCACTGGAAGGAACCACCAATGAAACAGACGGGGGCGGCGGGCTGTCCGTTGTAGGCGACGCTCTAGGCGACCTCCTCACGGGCATTCCAGCACCGATCCGCAAGAACGCAGCCAAAGCGTTCGCCCGCCTTTGCACGGCTGCGGTCGAATATCCCGTAACGCTGATCGAAGGCGCCATCGCGGAGAAGCGGGTCTATCTCATCGACCGGCCCAACTCGGTGCAGACTACGCTGTATGTCGGCAACCACGCCATCGACCGCGTGAGTCCCGACTATATCGCCGTTCAGGTGCTGAACAGGATTCTGGGCTCGGGTCCCGCATCGCGGCTGTTCCGCAATATCCGCGAAGACAAGGGTTACACCTACGGCATCAGCAGCGGATTCTCCGCCAGCCACT
>Ga0209166_10002647_pt1 | contig 13332 bp, 8 predicted proteins | sample Coa_R1_3_FD_187151 | JGI IMG/M metagenome (GOLD analysis project Ga0209166, IMG submission 187151) | Surface soil microbial communities from Centralia Pennsylvania, which are recovering from an underground coalmine fire - Coalmine... | ecosystem: Environmental > Terrestrial > Soil > Unclassified... | reverse complement strand
CGAGCCGGCGAAAGCCTTCCTCGCCTGGGCGCGCGCGGCGCATATAGCGGTCGCCGGGCCGGGTGCCTTTATGCATCTGATGGCTGTCCAGTTCGGCCATGGAGACATGGGTGCCGCCGTTGAGCAGATTGGGGCTAGGCTTATGGCTGGCGGGGATCGCCGGAAAGATGTCGGCGGCGAGATCGGTCTCGGGCTCGTGCCCGGCCAGGCGATCGGGGAGGAAGCGCACGGCGGCCGCGGATTCGTCCGTGGCCGGCGCGGGAGGCCGCTGGGCGGCGGCCTCTTCTTCCTCGGTCAGGCGCAGTAAGTCGGCAACGGGCGGCATCTCATACTCTGGGGAACCCCGATCGCCCCCCTTCGTGGGGTGCTCCGGGGTGGAATCCTGATCCTGGACAGGGATATGTGGACGATTCTTCATCTGGGCCTAGTGTGTCGGTCGGACACGTCGCCTCCTCTCGGGCAAATGATCGGCGTCGCCGGATCGGTGGGGTGCGTATCGGCACCCAGTGAGGGCGCCAGCGGGCGGTGCCTTCCCTCTCATCTTACGGCTTCTGCTATAAGGGAAATATAAGGATTTCCCCCGGCCCTGATAAGCACCTTCGCACATCTTTACATTTTCCTTATAGGCGTTGCGCTATGATCGGAGGGAGGAGCGCACGGATGAAGGCCCAATTTATCCTGCTGGTCGAGGATGAACCGATTTTGCGCAACGTGCTGGCGCGCACCCTGGCGGCGCGGGGCTACCTGGTGTTGACGGCGGGCAGCTTCCGCGAGGCCGCCGATCACCTGGCGGTCCGGCCCGCGTTGCTGATCCTCGACATTGGCCTGCCCGACGGGAGCGGCTGGGATGTGGCCGGTTGGGTGGAGTCGCTCATCGCGCCGGTGCCGATCATCGTGATTTCGGGCCAGCCGCCCGACCGCCGCCAGTTGCGCCGCTTCCAGACAGTCGCGTTTTTGCCCAAGCCGTTTGCCGTCGGGGATCTACTGGCAGCGGTCGGCGAACATGTGCTGTCGCAGGCCGCGCCGAGGGGCTGAGGGCGGCCGGGATTCCTGGTCAAACAGCACGCAAATGTGATACAGTGGCCGGGGATACGGGCCGCGCCGCGGGATGGCGGTTGCTGGTGGCGGGCTGGGGGGGGCCCCGGAAAGAAGCGGATGCTGGATATTCAACGGCTGCTGCGGATCATACGTCCGTTGGCGAGTGGGCAGCGGTGGGTCGATCGGCTCGTGACCGAGGTGGCGATTACCTCCCCGGCGGCGCGCGCCGGGGGGGCCCGCTATGCCCTGACCCTGCTGGCGCTGGGCGCGGTCACGGCAGGCTTCTGGCCGATCAAAGAGAGCGCCGGGCTGCTCAATATTGGTCTGGTCTTTCTGATTGTCGTCGTCGGCGCGACCGCCTTCGGCGGGCGGGGGCCGGGCCGTGTCGCCGCTGTCGTCGGCTTTCTGCTCTTTGATTTTTTTCTGGTGCCGCCCTACCTGACGCTGGCGATCGGCGATCTGCATAATATCCTGGCCCTGGTCGTGTTTTTGGGGTTGTCGGTCCTGATCAACACGCTGATCGGGCGGGCACGCGAGGAGACCGCCCAGGCGGCGCGCCGCGCTGGCGACCTGCAGCGGCTGTATACTCTGGGCCAGGTGGCCCTGCGCACCCTCCGGCGCGAGGCGCTGCTGCCCGCGCTGGTGGCCCAGGTGGTCGAAATGGTGGAGGCCGAGGCCGGCTGGCTGGTACTACTTGACGTGACCGGCAGCGCGCTACGGGTCGCCGCGCGGATGCCGCCGGATGCCCCCGCCCCGACCGCGCCCGAATGGGACGCAGTTCAGCAGGTATTCGCGCACGCCGCCCGGGGCCCCGGGCTGGGAGCCGGCGCGGCGACCCGCCCGCGCACGTTGTTGGCCCCGTTGGCGGTGCGGGGCCGCGTGCTGGGGGTGCTGGGGGTGACGGCGGGGCCGCGCCCGCGCCCGTTTGCCGCCGCCGAACAGACCGTGCTGGCGACCCTGGCCGACCAGGTGGCGCTGGCCCTCGACCGGCTTGACCTGCAGGAAGAGGCCGACCGTGCCGAAGTGCTCGAACGCACCGACGCCTTGAAGTCGGCGCTGTTGCACGCGGTCTCGCATGATCTGCGCACGCCGCTGGCCTCGATCAAAGCCACCGTCACCAGCTTGCTCGACCCGGCGATCCAGTGGGAAGCCATCACCCAGCGCGAGTTTTTGGAAGGTGTGGACGAAGAGTGTGATCGGCTCACGCGGCTAGTTGGCAATTTGCTGGATATGTCGCGCATCGAGGGCGGGGCCGTGCGGCTGGACCGCGACTGGTATCCGATCGGCGAGGTAATCGCCACCGTGCGCCGCCGCCTGGCCGCCCGGCTGGCCGACCACCCGCTGGAGGTTACCCTACCGCCAGACCTGCCGTTGGTGCCGCTGGATTTTGTGAAAATCGATGGGGTGCTGACCAACTTGCTGGAAAACGCGATCCGCTACACACCGCCCGGCACGCCGATCCAGGTGCGGGCCGGGGCCTGGCAGGGCGTGCTGGCCGTGACGGTGGCCGATACCGGGTCTGGCGTGGCCCCCCAGCACCTGGCCCACCTGTTCGATAAATTCTACCGGGTGGCGGGCAGCCACCCGCCGCAGGGGAGCGGGCTGGGGCTGGCGATCGCCCAGGGCATGGTCCAGGCGCATGGCGGCACCATTTCGGCGCGGAGCGCCCCCGGGCAGGGGCTGACGATCACCTTCACGTTGCCGCTGGCGCTGCCCGATCCCGCCCCGCCGCCCGCGGCACGCGCCGGCTCCGAGAACGCCGAGGCCGCCGATGGCCGGTGAGCGGATCCTGCTGATTGACGACGAGCCGGCGGTGCAACGCGCCATCCGCCTCAGCCTGGAAGGCTACGGCTTTGTGGCCGACACGGCGGCGACCGGCACCGCCGGCTGGATCAAGGCCCTCCAGGCGCCGCGCCCCCAGGTGGTGCTGCTCGATCTCGGCCTGCCCGACCTCGACGGCCTGGAGGTCTGCGCGCGGATTCGGGCCGGCAGCGCCGTGCCGATCATCATCCTCACCGCCCGCGAGGCCGAGCACGAAAAAATCGCCGCCCTGGACGGCGGCGCCGACGATTATGTGACCAAGCCGTTCGGCATGGGCGAATTACTGGCCCGCATCCGGGTGGCGCTGCGTCATGTGCCCGGTGCGCCGGCCAGCGCTGAGCCACTGCGGATCGGGGACCTGGTGATCCACCCGGCGGCACATCAGGTGCGGGTGCGCGACACCCCCGTCCACTTGACCCCGACCGAATTTAAGCTGCTGGCGACCCTGGCGGCCAACGCCGGGCGAGTGAGTACGCACCGCTACCTGCTACGCGAAGTGTGGGGCGCCGGCTATGCCGCCGACAGCCAACTGCTGCGGGTGTTCATTGGTCAGGTGCGCACCAAAATCGAGCGCAACCCCGCCGACCCCGAATACATCCTCACCGAACCCGGTGTCGGCTACCGCTTCCGCGTCGCTGATGAAGGGTGATTCCGAACGCAGGGAAGGGGGAAAACAAAAAGGGACGCGACGGGCGATTATGTAGCAGCAACGCAGAGTAGATCGCAAGCAGGTGGTCGCGCCCCTTAGGGAGCGGGGGATACCCGCCCGGGATTCTCTAAAGCAAGGAGCGTGCCAGCCCCGGCTAGCGCCGCTCGGGCAAGGCCTGGCGGCTGGTTTCGACTTGCTCATGGTAGGCATCCGAGACGCCCACCTGCTCGCCGGTGCCTTGCTGCTGGATCAGCTTGGCCACCAGGCCGGTCCAGCCGGTCTGGTGGCTGGCGCCCAGGCCCTGCCCCGTGTCGCCATGAAAGAACTCGTGGAACAGCAGGTAGTCGCGCCAGTGCGGGTCGCGCTGCACGGCCGCGTCGGCGCCGTTGAAGGGGCGGCGGCCCTGGTCGTCGCGGAGGAAGAGGCCGATCAGGCGGCGGGAGAGCTCGTCGGCGACCTGGCGCAGGGTCAGGTACTGGCCCGAGCCGGTGGGGCACTCGACCAGGAAATCGTCGCTGTAATAATGGTGGAATTTCTGGATCGCCTCGATCAGCAGGTAATTGATCGGGAACCAGACCGGGCCCCGCCAGTTGGAATTGCCGCCGAACAGCCCCGAGCGCGACTCGGCGGGCTCATAGCGCACCGTGTGCTCCTGCCCGTCGACATAGAGGGTATAGGGTGAGCGCTCGTGATACTTGCTCAACGAGCGGACTCCATGATCGCTGAGGAACTCATCGGGGTCGAGCAGCCGTTTCAACAGGCGCTTCATGCGGTGGCCGCGGACCAGCGCCAGCAGGTGGCGGTCGCCGGCGCCGGTGGTGTGCCACTGCGAGACCAGGTGGGCCAGGTCCGGCCGGTTGGTCAGGAACCATTCCAGCCGCTCCTTGAAGCCGGGCAGGGCGGCCAACACGTGGGGCTCGACCGTCTCCACGGCGCAGAGCGGGATCAGGCCGACGAGGGAGCGGATTTTAAGCGGCAGGTAGGTCTTGTTCGGCAGGCTCAAGACGTCGTAGAAGAACTCGTCTTCCCAGTCCCAGAGCTGGATGCCCTCGTCGCCGATGTTGTTCATTGCCGCGGCGATAAACAGGAAGTGCTCGAAGAACTTGGTGGCGATATCCTCGTAGACCGGGTTGGTCAGCGCCAGCTCCAGGGCGATCGTCATCATGTTCAGGCTGAACATGGCCATCCAGCTGGTGCCGTCGCTTTGCTCGATGAAGCCACCGGTGGGCAACGGCGCGCTCCGGTCGAACACGCCGATATTGTCCAGCCCCAGGAAGCCGCCCTGGAAGACGTTGTTGCCCTCCGAGTCTTTGCGGTTCACCCACCAGTTGAAGTTGAGCAGCAGCTTATGGAATACCCGCTCCAGGAATTGGCGATCGGCGCGGCCGTGCTGCTTCTGGTCGATCTTATAAACTCGCCAGGCCGCCCAGGCGAAGACGGGGGGATTTACATCGCCGAAGGCCCACTCGTAGGCGGGGATCTGCCCATTAGGGTGCATATACCACTCACGGGTCAGCAAATCGATTTGGCTCTTGGCGAAATCGGGGTCGACGAGGGCAAAGGGGATGCAATGAAAGGCCAGGTCCCAGGCGGCGTACCAGGGGTACTCCCATTTGTCGGGCATCGACATGACCCGCTCGTTATAGAGATGCCGCCACTCGGCGTTCCGGCCGTTCTTGCGCTCGGCGGGCGGCGGGGGCTGCCCGGGATCGCCCCCCAGCCAGTGCTCCACGATATAGTGGTAGAACTGCTTGCTCCAGAGCATGCCGGCCAGCGCCTGGCGCTGCACCTGGCACTCGTCGTCGGTCAGGTACGGCGGGTGGAGGGCGGCATAAAACGCGTCGGCCTCGGCCTGCCGCGCGGCGAAGAGGGCCTCGAAATCGGCGAAGGGCGGGCCGGCCGGCGCCCGATCGCGGGGGCCCGCCTGCGTCAGCCGCAGGCGCACGGTCAGCGTATCACCCGGGGCCACCACCCGGGAATAGAGGGCCGCCGCCTTGGTCCCCGTCTGGGCCGGGTTGACGGCCGCCCGGTGGCCGGCGATCACGTATTCGTGAAATGCATCTTTGACATAGGGCGCGGGATTAGGCACCCCGTAGAGCCGGGCCAGGTTCGTATCGTTGTCGGTGAAGAGCAAGGCATCCGCGTTGGCACAGTAAAGGTCGTAGTCCCCCAGGATGGGGTGCTGGGCGGTGATCTGCAGGAGGCCGGGGTGGGCGGGTCCCGTGCCCGGCAGCCCCCCGGCCAACGTGGGGCGCCGGGTATCCCAGCCCCAGGCCCAGCTGTTGCGAAACCAGAGGGTGGGCAGCAGGGTCAGCGGGGCGGCGTCCGGCCCGCGATTCACGGCGCGGATCTGGATCAGGATATCGTCCGGCCCGGCCTTCGCGTACTCGATAAAGACGTCAAAGTAGCGGTCAGCGGCGAAGATGCCGGTGTCGCGCAGCTCAAACTCGTCGTCGTGCCGGCCCCGCCGCGCATTTTCCGCGACCAGCAGGCCATACGGGAAGGCCGCCTGGGGATATTTGTAGAGCATGCGCATCCAGCTGTGCGTCGGGGTGCTGTCGAGGTAGTAGTAGGCCTCCTTGACGTCTTCGCCGTGATTGCCCTGGGGCCCGGTCAGGCCAAACAGGCGCTCTTTGAGGATCGGGTCCTGCCCGTTCCAGAGGGCCAGGGCGAAACACATCCGCCCTTTGTCGTCGCTGAGGCCGCCGATCCCATCCTCGTTCCAGCGGTAGGCCTTGGAGCGCGCCCAATCATGGGGCAGGTAGTCCCAGGCGCTGCCATCGCGGCTATAATCCTCGCGCACGGTGCCCCAGGCCCGCTCACTCAGGTAGGGGCCCCAGTGCCGCCAGGCGGGGCCATCGCCGTTCAGGCGATCTTCTTCGATCGTCATGGGTGGTGTTCCTCGCGCAACCTCTCCCCTAACCCCTCCCCGGCGCGGGGAGGGGAACACGTTGCTGTTTCTCGGCCGCTGATCGGCCAAGAGACCTCTCCCCTAACCCCTCCCCGGCGCGGGGAGGGGAACACGTTGTTGTTTCTCGGCCGCTGATCGGCTGAGAAATTTGGCGGTTCAAGATTCTACGCCGCATGCCGTCACGATGCGAGCCAACACATCGGCTAAATTCTGCCGTACTTCTTCATTCGCGATGCGGAGTACACGCAAGCCACGCGCGGCCAAGATCTGGTCGCGTTCGGCATCATAGTCAGCCTGCTGTCGATGGAGTAGGCCGTCAACTTCGACTATCAAACCAGCAGCATGGCAATAGAAGTCGGCGATAAATCCATCGATAACTTGCTGGCGACGAAAAGCTAGGCCGGCCAGACGATCCGCGCGCAAGTACTGCCACAAAATTCGTTCTTCCCCAGTCATCTGCTGGCGAAGTTCTCTGGAGCGCTGCACTTTGACCGGAGCTACTACCTGCCCGACGACGATATTTCGCGCTGGCATATCAGATTCCCTTCGTGCTCCTCTCCCCGCGATGGGAGAGTGGGGAAGAGGTCTCTCGCGCTCCCCTCCCCGCGCCGGGGAGGGGCGGGGGGAGAGGTCGCGCCTTCTAGCGCTGCAGCAAGCCAAGTTGCAGGATGATCGTACGGGCGATGAGGGTATGGCCCGGGCTGTTGGGATGGATGCCATCCGTGCTCAAGCTGACGATTTGTTTGTACGCAGCGGCGCGCGCGTAGACGTCGTAAAACGCCTGGTAAAGGTCGACTAACCGCAGCTGCTCCCGCGTCGCCAGCGCGCGGATAGCGGCGTTGTACGGCTGCGGATCGGGAATGGGCGAGTCCGGCGCGTCGCTGCCGACCACCGGGATGGTCAGGAGGATGGGGGTGATGGCGGCGGCGCGCAGGCGGGCGAGGAGGACGGCGTATCGCGCTTCAAATTCGGGCAACGGGACGCCGCTAGGCTGGCCGCGGGCCGCCCCGATAGAATCGTTGGTACCGATACAAATGGTCACCCAGGTGGGGTGCTGGGCCAGCACATCCCGGTCCAGCCGCGCCTCCAGATCGCGGATCGTATTACCCGACACGCCGGCCTTGATCCACTGGAGCGCAAGATCGCGCCGCGCGTGGCCCACGGCCTGCTCCAGGATATCCACGTAGCCCGGCGTCGCCGCCGTGATACTATCCCCCAGGCAGAGCAGGCGTTGGCCCGCCGCCACCGGTAACGGCTCGGCCACAGGCCGGCTATCCGTGGCCGCGGGCGGCGATCGGCGATGCGCCGGGTGATGTGGCATAACGCGCGTGTTCCTTTGGCCAGTCGTCAGTCGTCAGTGACGAGCGAGTCGGTCGTCGGCGGGTCACTCGGCGCGACGGCCGGGTGGGGGCGATCGGCGAGGGCGGCGCCGATGGTGTGCTTGGCCACGGCGGCGGCCAAGCCGCCGAACTCGGCGGAGCGCCCTTGCAGCAGTTCCAGCGCTTCCATATCGCTCTGCCCGTCCGTCACGAGCGCCAGGCCCTCACTGCAGACGCGGGCCCGCACGGCCTTCTGGATCGCGCCGAAGACGAGACCCCAGCGCCGCTTGCCGCCCCGGGACTCGAGCTCCGCCGGGTTGATCCCCTGGCGGGCCAAGTCGGTGCGGAAGCGGCCCCAGCCGTAGATCTCCCGCAGCCACTCGTTGAGCGCGGTTTCCCGCTCGGCCCGCACATTCATCATGCGATCCATATAGAGCGAAATATCCGTACTGGTCCAGAGATGGTGGCGCCGCCGGTAGGTCTCCAACTCAGCCGGCACGTCGATGGCCGCCGGCTCGACGCTGAAGATCGAGGTATACCAGCGGATCAGCGCGCCCTGGGTGCCGGCCCCCAGACGATAGTAGCGCTCGGCGCCATCCGGGGTGCTCAACTGCGCGGTCGTGCGGTCGTATCCGGCCAGGAGGCCGGCGATCGCCCAGCCGGGCAAGACGCTGAAGAACTCGATCGGGTCGAAGTCCTGGAACCAGACCTGGCTCTCTTGCAGCGGATCGGCCTTCCGGGCGTTCCAGTCGCCGTGCAAGAAATGCAGGTTCGCCTGGTGGCGCGGGGCAAAAAAGACGCCATCGCGGGTGACCAGCGCGTACTGCCGTTCCTCCAGGTCGTCGACCAGATCTTTGCCGGCCGGCGCCTCGTCCGGGGGCGTCTCGTCCTGGGGCCGCGCGGCTTGCGCGGGCGCGCGGGCGGGCACGGCCAGGCTGCCGCTGACCAGTTCCAGCGCCGGATGCGCGACGCCGGCCGCCAGGGCCAGGGCGCCGAGGGCCTCGCCGATCGCCGCCTCCAGCCGTGGCAGCCCGGCGTTCAGCAGCCGGGCCAGCCCGGTCGCCGAGACCTGGCGACTCTCCGCCGTCTCCAGTGACCATTTAAAGTCGGCCGGCTCGGCCACGACCCGGCCCAGCGCATCGAAGCCGATCATCAGGCTGTCGGCGTGGGCCAGGCTGGAGAGGTGGACCTCGCCGGCCAGCTCGGGGTCGGCGACAATACTGATCAGCACGCGGGGGGTATACGCCGGGTCATCCGGGTGGATCGGGGGCCGCCCATGGCCAATGGCATCGCGCAAAATCGGGGTGGCCACGGTTTCCCAATGCCGCCCGATATGCTCGCCCGCGCTGCCCCAGTCGCCATAGCGCCAGAGCTTGCGGCCGCGTAAGGGTTCGGTGCTGTAATGGTTGGATCCGGAAGAGCGGCGACTCATCCGCGGACCTCGCCGGGCGCCGCCGGTGCAAAGCGCATAAGGGGCATCGTCGTCCTCATTTCGTCCTTGCGTGCTGGTGATGGTGGATTGTGGATAGCCCCGGGGGCCATTGCTTGATTATAGCACTGGGCCGCCTAGGCGGCAAATCGCTACGCTTAGTGCTGGGCCGGGAGGCGCATGGTGAACACCGATCCCTGGCCCGCGGTGCTCCCGACGGTGATATCGCCCCCCATCAGTTGACACAGGCGGCGGCTGATCACCAGGCCCAGCCCCGTGCCCCCATAGCGCCGCGTCGTCGAGACGTCGGCCTGCATAAAGGGCTGAAACAGGGCCGCGACCTGGTCCGGCGTCATACCGATGCCGGTGTCGGCGACCCGGAACTCGATCCATTCCACCCCATCCTGGAGCGCGCTGGCCACCTGGAGCGAAACGGCGCCGCCGTGCGTGAACTTGCCGGCGTTGCTCAGCAGATTGCACAGCGCCTGCTTGATATAGTCGGGATCGCCGGCCATCACGGCCCGGGGCGTGTTGTATTCGACGGCGAGCGTATTGGCATTTTTCGTGATCAACGGGCGCGCAATGCTGACGACCTGGTCAATCAAGCGGGGTAGATCGAAGATCGCGGACGTCAACTCCATCTTGCCGGCCTCGATCTTCGACAGGTCCAGGATATCGCTGATGATCGCCAGCAGATGGGTACTCGCCGACTGGACCTTGCCCATCTCCGACACCAGCTCGGCCTGCCCAAGATCGGCCAGTTCCTCCTGCAGCAGCTCCGTATAGCCGATGATCGCGTTGAGCGGCGTGCGTAATTCATGGCTCATGTTGGCCAGAAACGCACTCTTCGCCTGGTTGGCGGATTCGGCCACCTCCGTGGCCTGGGCCAGCTCTTCGTTGCTGCGCCGGAGCGCGGCTTCGACCTGTTTGCGCTCGGCCAGCTCTTGCTGGGCCGCGGTGTACAGGCGCGCGTTTTCTAGAGCCAGGGAGGCGAGCGGCGTGAACCGTCCCAGCACGGCGATATCCGCCGCGCTGAAAGTGCGGCCCGGCTCGTGATAGCCGAGTCCGATCACGCCCAGCACCGTGGCCCCTACCGTGAGCGGGAAGGCCATGACGGCGTGGAGAGTGTTTTTGCTGAATTGGTTGGATCGGGCCCCCCAGGCCGCATAGTCGTTCACGATGACCGGCTGGCCACTTTGCCAGACCTGGCCGGCCAGGCCCTCACCCGGACGCATCCGCACGCCCACGAAGGCCGCCGCCCGGCCGACCCCGATTTTGACTTCCAGGCCAGCGTCGCCCGGGATGCCGACGGCCACATACCCATCCTCGGTCCCGACGAGTTGCCCGGCCCGCCGGACGATCGTCTCCAGCAGGCCGTTGATATCCTGATGATTCATGAGTTCCAGGGTGGCGGCGTAATGGGCTTCCAGCTCGGCATTCTTCTGCTGGAGGAGGGCGGTGGCCTCCTGCTGTGCGGTAATGTCGATGCCGGCGGCGATGACATACGCCGCGCCGCCCGCCGCGTCGTCCAGGATGGTGTTCGTCCAGGAAATCACCCGTTGCCGGCCATCGCGGGTCAGCCAGACGGTTTCGTGCGTAAGGGGAAAAGGGCCAGGCTGTAGACCCGCGAAGACGGCCCGCGCCCGGCTATGGTACTCGGGCGGTAGGAAGAGATCCCAAAAAGGCTGGCCCTGGACGTCGGCCAGGGTGTAGCCGGTGGTCTGCTCGCAGACGTGGTTGAAGCGGATCACGCGGCCCTGGCGATCGAGCACCATCAGCAAGCTACGCGCCAGCCCCACGCTACCCACCATTTTTGCGGCCCGTGAGAAAGTACGTGGTCATCTCGCCCTTGCCTTTCACGGCGATGACGCCCCGGCGCACCAGTTGATAGGCGTGACACAACTGCGCATAGGTCGCCTCGGTGACCTGGATCGAGTCGGGGGAGCCGAGGGCTTCCATCCGGCTGGCGGTATTGACCGCATCGCCCCAAAGATCATAGCTGAACTTTTTCGTCCCGATCACCCCGGCGATCGCCGGCCCGGTGTGGATCCCGATCCGCACATGGACCGGCTCGCCGTTGCCGGCTCTGATATGGGCGATTTCCTGCAGCATATCCAGGGCCATCTCGGCCATCGCCGCGGCATGATCCGGACGGGGGGTGGGCAGGCCGCTGACCACCATATAGGCATCGCCGATCGTTTTGATCTTTTCGAGGCCGTGCTGATCGGCCAGCAAGTCGAAAATCGAGAAAACCCGATTGAGCAGCCCCACGATCTCGGGGGGCGAGATCCGGCCGGCCAGCAGGGTAAAGTCGACGATATCGGCAAAGAGCACCGTCACTTCGGGGAAGCTATCGACGATCAGGCTCTGGCCGGCTTTCAGGCGCTCGGCGATCGCCCGCGGCAGCACGTTCAGCAACAAGCGCTCCGCTTTTTCGCGCTCCGCCTCCAGCTGCTGGAAATGGGCCTGTTCCTTGTCGCGGAGCCATTTCTTTTCCAGGCAGGCCGCCACCCGCGCCTGCAGCAGGACCGGGTTGAAGGGCTTGGCCAGGTAGTCGTCGGCGCCCATCTCAATGCAGCGGATGACGCTATCGAGATCGTCGAGGGCGGAGATCATAATCACAGGCAAGTGGCGGAGCGTCGGATCGGCTTTGATCTGCTCCAGCACGGCATAGCCGTTCATGCCGGGCATCATGATGTCGAGCAAGATCAGGTCGAACTGCTCGGTCGCTAAGCGCTGCAGCGCTTCGTACCCGCTGTCGGCGAGGGCGACCACATGGCCTCCGCGCCCGATCTGGCGGGCCAGGAGATCACGGTTCGCCTCGTTATCGTCCACTACCAGCACTGTGCCGCGCTGGTCGGTCATGAGTGGGACTCCTTTGCCCTGGGGGCGTAGCCGTCAATTTGCTGTGCTCTACCATACCACAGAAGCGGCTCCAGAGCAACCGGGCAAGGGCCTGGGCAGTAGGCTGGATTACAGCCGCGATCCGGCCGTCTGTGGTATAGTCTGTTTGTCAGCCGTCAGCCCTGGGCTACACCCCGCGTCGCGAACAGCCGTCGGCAATGCTGGAAAGCCGGGGGGCCGTTTCCCGCGTACATTGTCCGGGAGATAAGCGTAAGTATGGCATTTGAGATCCAATGTGTGAGCACCTTCGCGGAGGGGCCGTCTGACGAGACCTGGCGCGATCTGCTGGGCGCCGCCGCGGCCCATCCGGTCTTCCTGAGCCGCCAATTCCAGCAAGCCTGGTGGAATGCCTTTTGCTTCTGTAGTAGCGCGAGCTGTCCCACTCAGCTCGCGCTCTTGCTCTTGTCGGAAGGGGGCACCCTGGTCGGGGTGGCCCCCTTCTATTGGTCCTGTAGCGGGCCGGCTGAGGTGGCCGAGGAGCAGGCCCGCGCGCGCGATTGGCCGCGGATCGTCGCACGCGCCGCGCGGGAGCCGGACCCTGGCCTGCCGCCGGCGCCGCGCCCGGGCGAGCGGATGCTCCGGCTCGTCGGGGGCGTGGCCGTCGCCGATTATCTCGACATTATCGCGCCGCGCGGGCGCGAAGCCGAGGTCTGGGCGGCGGTCGGGGCCTACTGGGCGGCCCAGGCCGAGCGCTGGGATGTCCTGGATCTGCATTCGTTGCCGCCTGCGGCGGCCGCCTGGGCGGCCCAGGCGGCCGCCGGCCAGGGCTGGCAGACCTGGAGTGCGGTCGAGGAGACCTGCCCGGCGGTGGCGCTCCCCGGCGACTGGGAAAGTTACCTGGCCCAGTTGGGGAAGAAAGATCGCCACGAGCTACGACGCAAGCTGCGGCGGATCGAAGCGCCACCGGTGGTGTCCACCTGGCAGATCGCGCGTGCCGGCGTCGCGCTGGCCCACGCCTTCGACGAATTCCTCGCGCTCCATCGCCTGAGTAGCGCGGCCAAGGCCGAGTTTATGACCGCCGAAATGCTGGCCTTTTTTCGCAGCCTGCTGGCGACTTTCGCCGCAACCGGCCAACTGGAGGTTGCGACGCTCTATATCGAGAATCAGCCGGCCGCGGCGTATCTGTCTTTCCGGCAGAACGACCAGTTGCTGCTCTATAACGCCGGCTACGATCCGCAGTATGCCGGGCTGGGAGCCGGGTTTGCGTTACTGGTCTACCGCATCCAGGCGGCGATCGCCGAGGGGATCACCGTCCTCGACT
>Ga0209166_10002644_pt1 | contig 13351 bp, 16 predicted proteins | sample Coa_R1_3_FD_187151 | JGI IMG/M metagenome (GOLD analysis project Ga0209166, IMG submission 187151) | Surface soil microbial communities from Centralia Pennsylvania, which are recovering from an underground coalmine fire - Coalmine... | ecosystem: Environmental > Terrestrial > Soil >... | reverse complement strand
AACGGATCGCTGTAACGATCTAAGAACACACCACGGTCAGCCAAAATTGGTTTGCTGTAAAAACGATTACTTTCGGCGCGGTTTAAGTATTTTTGGCCATCAATTAACTGGACGTGAACTAAGCGTGCGAACAACAAAATAAACACCCCGCTCAATGCCGCAAGAAAAAGAAAAAAACGAGATGGATGAGTAAAAAGTCTCATATTTTTTTCAAATGTTTTGCGAAGGAAAACATTTGGTTTGGTCGTCGTGGATGAAAGGCGTAGTGTACAAGTACAAACAACGCGCCTAAGGCAATGACGTGATACAACACTCCAAAAAATGTTAACTGATATCGCAAAAATATTCCTGTTGTGACTGTGCAAATCAAAAACACAATAAACAGCCACTCGCTTTGGCGTTTCCCAGCAGCGGCGAGGAACTCCACATTGAGCATGAAAAAGAGAAACAAAACGACTCCCAACCAGAATGGCAAAACGTACACTGTGCTGAAAATAATACTGAGTATTACCAGTGGTACTGCCCGCCATTTTGGTGGCAGCGCGGTAATTTGGATCACCGCATATGGAAAAAGAAAAATCGGCAAACCAATCACCCGCTCTGCAGAAACCAAAACTGCAAAAAGCACCATGTGTAAAACTGTAAGAAAAAATTTCATATTATTTACTAATAATTACGAGTTGGCTTTGATAAAACGACACGATTTGGTCAATGACCGCGGTTTGGGTGGCAGCATTAGGCCGCTTTTCGACACTCCGCACAATCCCCAATGAAATACTCTGCGGAACTCCTTCCTGTCCAGCCGTCAAAACGCGCTCACCAATTTTGACGTCTGCATCTGCTGGTAACTCTTTTAGCAAAACCTGTTTGCCATCACCTTGAACAATGCCGGTCACACCAGATTCGGTTTTGGCCAACACCGGCGTTGAGTTCGCTGCTTGCAACAAAATGATTTCAGCTTGATAACTGGAAACTCCACCTACTCGACCCACCAAGGTGTCACTAATGAATACCATATCACCTTCTGTGACTCCATCCATGCTGCCCTTCCCAATATACGGTTGGCCATACGCTAAAATGGGACTGACAATTTGCGTCGTGGTTGTTCTCTCACTTGAAGCAGTCGCGGTTTTTTCCAAAAGTTGCTTCAACTCTTGGTTTTCGCTACGTAAATTTTCCAATTCATCTAACTGCGCCACTGCCTGGGCGTAGTGGATTTCTAAATCTTGGACGTGTTGGTATCCTTGAAAAGAATTTTGTAAAACGAAGTACGGTGAATCCACCCAAGCCACAATTTCGGCACCCAAAAAACGAGCTGGCGAGAGTATTTTTTCGAGACGCGCGCGAACTGGTGTGAACAAACCTAAAAACTCCAAAACGGCAAAAATCATGGCAATCGCAGCACCCACCAATAAGTAGTTGCGACTCGCATCATATTTTTTCGGTAGAACAAAGTTGATCATGAAAACCTCGTAGGCACTTTACAGACCCTTCACAACATCCTCAAACGGAGACGGCGAAGTAGCAACTTGAGTGCGTAGTTGTTGACCAAAAAATTCGGCGAGACCGGCCAAAACGCTGCCGCCGCCGGTAAGAAACACACCGTGTTCAAGCGCTTCGGTGACAATTTCCGCTGGCGTATCTTCGCAGAGTTCCTGCACGCCCACCAAAATGCGTTGGGTTAACTCCGTAAAAAGCGTTTGAGATTCTTCCGAGTTGACACAAATTGTAGTTGGCAGACTACTGAGCACATCACGGCCACGGATCATCACTTGCCGTCGGGGTTGGTAGGTAGGTAACACTTCCCCAATTTGCTTTTTCATCCGCTCCGCAGTTTGCCAGCCTATTTCACAATGGTGTTGCTTACGCAAATTTTGCATCAATCCCTTTGTAAAGTCATCTCCGCCAATGTTCATAAACTTCCGTGTAACCACCTCACCCGCTGCAAAAAAACTTGCTTCAGTGGTGGCGCCGCCAATATCAATGAGCAGTAAAATACTTGGCAACTGCATGCTTTTTTGCCACCCTCTCCATGCTGCTTCAGCTTTTGTTTCCAACACCACATTTGCGGCAGCGACATTTTGCACGACTTGTTTGAGATCCGCGCGCTCCGCATCAGTTAACAAAAATGGAATGCCAACTTTCACATGTTTACGAAAAACCTGATTGAGCACATGTGTTTTGCTAAATGTTTGAAAAACACACGTGAGAAAATTTTGTGCAGCATCTTTTTGGACAACGCGGCCACGGCGCACTGGCATGACCACTTCGATCGCTGGCGGTGTTTTACCGAGCATCGCAAAAGCGTTTGTGCCAAATGCGACAACCGCACCAGTATGTTTATGGATAGCAACACACGTTGGCTCTGCAAAAACGAGTTTGTTATTTACAAGGAGGCGCGTTGAATTCGAACCAAAATCTAATCCAACAGTACTCACCGAAGTACTCGCTGCCCGTGAGAGTGAAACAAAAGGTGAAAGGCGCAACATGCGTGTAGTTTAGAGCTATCACGCCTATAAAACAATCGCATTCAGCTCGTCTGCCGCCGCGCGCCACTGCTCGTTCATTACTAACTCTTCCGCTTTTTTGACTTTATCAAGAACGTCTTGTCGATTGGGATAAAGTTGGGCAAGCTCTTTCATGCGTTCGCGCATCATTTCTTCCTTTAACTCGAGCGCTTTTTCCAACATGATTTTTTCCAGATCAGGCACCAACTTTTCCAAGAAATCAATCATTTGGACTTGGCGTTCTTCTTCTGTAATGTCTTGCTTTTCACCAACTTTTTTGAACTCCACCATTTCTTCTTCGGTGAGGAGAAGTTCGACATCATTTTCCAAAAAATCTTCCCAAATGACTTGCTGCAGCTCATCAAGGAATGAGTCTTTTTCTTCATCCGTGGCGTCCTGCACACCCAACAAATAGAAAATGTTTTGGTCTTCTAGCGCTTGTGAAACTTTGCCGGTGTTTTGTGGAGTTGTCGCGGGTTCCATTGCTGGCGCCGCTGCTATTCCACTCGGAGGAGCATAAGTATCAACATATGAAGTTTGGGTTGGTTGGGCAGTCATGTCTGTCATAATGATTTCCTGTAGGAATTTAGTGTAGCAAATACTATGGAGCAATTAAACACCCTCTTTGTAGTCTGCACAAAGAATTGACTAAAAAAGAAAACGAGGTTCGCAAGCCGGTTTTCTTGTAGCAATAGGAATCGCTTATCTACTAGCGGCATAGCCGCTGTTATAATCAGCGAATGTCACGTAACAACGACCGCTGGCAAACCGCCATCATCATTGTCTTCCATCTCATTTTCCTCACCATCCCGCTATTTTTTACTTGGGTGAATGAGGAACTTTTCGAGTTTAACAAAATCATTCTGCTGTACATGTACACGATTGTTGTGGTGAGTTTGTGGGCTGGCCGGATGATTTCGCGGCAACGTATTTTTGTGCGTCGCACACCGTTTGACTTACCACTCGCACTTTTTCTCGTTTCGCAAGTTCTCTCCACAATTTTTTCGATGCATCCCCGAACTTCATTTTTCGGATACTACACACGTTTCAACGGCGGCCTCCTTTCGACACTTAGTTACATTGCCCTTTTTTATGCGTTTGTGAGTAATGTCGAACGACCACACTTGAAAAAAATATTCGTGACACTGTTTGGTTCTGCGCTGTTGGTCGCACTCATGGGCATTGCGGAACACTTCGGCCACTCAGTGAGTTGTTTACTCATTAATACAGCTCGGGGCGCAAAAGAGACGCCGCTTTCCGGTGCGTGGTTCCAGAATGTTTTTAATGACCAGTGTTGGATCCAAGACGTGCAAAACCGCGTCTTTGCCACTTTTGGCCAGCCAAATTGGTTGGCTGCATATGCGATCACGTTATTGCCGCTGGGAATGGTATTGAGTTGGGAAAATTGGCAAAAAAATTGGCGCAAAAATATACCAAACATTTTTTTTGCAGTCACCGTGCTACTCCTTTTTATGACGGTTATTTTCACGAAGTCGCGCTCCGGCATTTTGGGCCTAGTCGTGGGCTGCGGTGTTTTTGGCCTTGGTTTTTGTTGGCTTCATAGACAACGCTATAAAAAATATCTTTTCCCCTCTTTTTTTGTTGTCGCATTTTTGGTATTAACAGTGACATTTGGCTTTTCTGACTACTTGCCAAACTATGGCGAACGGCTCTTCCAAAAACACACCTCAGCAGCCACAACCGCAACGACAACACCCACCACTCAATCAACCACCGTAAACAGTCTTGAAACCGGTGGCAGTGAGTCGGGTGCTATTCGGCGCGTCGTCTGGACCGGCGCAGTCAAAGTTTGGGAGCGTTACCCGATTTTCGGCTCGGGTGTGGAGACGTTTGCATACGCATACTACAAAGATCGACCCATGGCACACAATCTTTTGTCCGAATGGGACTTTCTCTACAACAAAGCGCATAACCAATTTCTGAATTACTTAGCGACCACCGGTGCCATCGGTTTCCTCGCATATATGGGGCTGACATGTATGGGTGTTGGTCTGCCACTATGGTTCGTTTTCAAAAAAAAATTACCGGAAAAAACAGCGCTCGCAGCTTTGGCGATTTCGAGTGGCCTCATCGCCCTCAATATTTCTAATTTTTTCGGTTTTTCAACAGTGATGGTCGACGTGTTATGGTTCCTCTTCCCCGCATTTTTTATTGTGATGTCAATGGATGCTCGATTTTTTTCGGTTGAGTATGCGGGTGAAAACGAAGCGGTGAGTGAGCAAACCTTTCCGTGGGCAAAAAATATTACACTCGGGTTTTTGTTTTTGATTACTGTCGGCGCACTTGGCGCTGTCTATTCATGGTGGCGCGCTGACTATCTTTTTGCAAACGGCAAAGCGCTTATTCAGTCCGGCTACCTTGGACAAGGTGTTGATGAACTGCAGCAAGCAATTGATATCTCACCAAATGAAGGCACATATTATGATGAGCTTTCTTCTACATATGCAGATCTGGCCTCCTCAGTTGCCGATTCTGACGCCACTGCCGCTGCGAAACTCGCGGACCAAGCCTACCTCACCGCCAACCAAATGATTGTGCTCAACCCAGTAAACGTCAATTTTTACAAAACAAAAGTGCGTGTGTTGTTGCGTCTCGCGCCGCTACAACCGGCACTGCTTTTTGAGGCAAAAGACACGCTCAACCACGCGATTGATCTTGCACCCACCGACCCCAAACTCGCCTACTTTTTGGGCATCGTGGAGTTGGGAATTAAAGGTGAAGAACCTGAGGCCGTTCAACAACTGGAAAAAGTGATCGCGATGAAACCGAACTATGAGCCAGCACGGGACTCACTGGCACAAGAATATGTGAAACTTGGCCGCATCCAAGACGCCATTGCACAGTACCAATATATTTTGCAAAATATTTCCCCTGACAGCGCAACAACAAAAAAGGCGCTCGCAGATTTGGAGAAAGCTGTAGCCACGATGTCGGCGAAACTCAAGCGCTAAGGTATAAGAAAACGCGGCTCGTAAGCCGGTTTTCTTGTAACGATAGGAGTCGTTATCTACTAGCGGCAGAGCCGCTGTTATAATATATCGCCAATGAAAATTATTACCGTCCCCCACCCCACCCTGCGCATTCCTGCGCAACCGGTGACAAAGGTCGACAAAAAATTGAAGATTTTTGTGAAAGATTTAGAAGAGACGCTGAAGCGGAAAAATAATCCGCGCGGCGTAGGTTTGGCGGCGCCGCAAGTTGACATAAAGTGGCGGATTTTTGTCACACAACTCCCTCCCATCAACTCACAACATGACCAAAGCGGTGACCGACCAGAAGCTGACGAACCAACTGAGCTGCGCGTCTTTATCAATCCCGAAATTACTGAACATAGCGAAGCAATGACGCTCGGTCCTGATAAAAAAGAACCCATTCTGGAAGGATGTCTCTCGGTTCCCGGCATCTGGGGACCAGTGCCACGCTGGGAGTGGGTCACCTTAACATACCAATCAATTGTGAATGAGGAGCTTGTCGCTCGTACAGAAAAATTTCAAGATTTTGCCGCCCGTGTTGTTCAACATGAACACGATCATCTCAATGGTGTATTGTTCATTGACTACTCTCTGGAGTATGAACTGCCACTCTATAAAGAAAATCCCAAAAATGAAAAACTATACGAAATTGAGGCCGAACTTTTGCCGGCTTTCGTTGCGCAAACCCGATGAAAAAAAATTCCAACAGCACCAAGAGATACCGGATTGCGGTGGCTGGGTCGACAGAACATACGCGTATGTGTGTAGAGGGATTATTAGGTGACACACGTTTTGAAGTCATGTGGATGTTGACACCGGAACCCAAAACTATTGGCCGTCAAAAAGTTTTGACCAAAAATCCCGTGCAGTTGCTGGCAGAAAAAGAAAAAATTCCCATCATTTTTTTGAAGGAAAAGATTGACGAGTCCATCCGTTCGCAAATAACTGAACACTCACCTGTCGACTTCTTATTAGTTGTTGATTTTGGCTATATTATTCCAAAATGGTTGCTGGAGTTGCCAAAAGTTGCACCATTGAACGTGCATCCCTCTGAGCTGCCGCGCTGGCGCGGCAGCTCACCAGGACAGTTCACTCTGCTCTATGGCGATCGCGCATCCGCAGTTTCCATTATTATTATGAATAAAGATCTAGACGCCGGTCCTATCGTTTACCAAAAAACTTTCCCGGTCGATCCAGCTTGGAACCAAACGGATTATTATCAACTCAGCTTCACAATGACGAAAAAAATTTTGGCAGAAAAAATTGTTGAGTTTGCAGAAGGCAAAATGAAAGCTCAACCCCAACCACCAGACTCCCCTACCCCACTCGCCCGCCGCCTCACCAAAGGCGATGGATTTGTGAGCTGGCCACTTCTGTATGAGGCAATGGGCAACCCTGCTGGCAGCCTTCTCACGACCCAGCCAACCTCTAATTTACTACTCGAAACTTCTGTTGCTCTCCACTCTTGGCCACAAACACTCGTCAACGCTTGCCGCGCGCTCAATCCATGGCCCGCACTGTGGACAATGATCCCCACACATAAAGGTCCCAAACGCATGCAAGTTCTCTCCGCCGCAGTCGATCCGGCAACGCAACACTTAACACTCAAAAAAGTGAAAATTGAAGGTCAATCCGAGGCAAACTGGAACGAAGTCAAAAACGTTATTTCTTTTCCGTCTTCTTAAAGTGCGTGGTCATTCCCGATTTCTTGAGTTGGTTCAGGACACGGGTGGGCACGCGCAAGCGTTGCTTCACTCCATCAATAACCACTGTCACTGTGTGCAAGTTGTAATGAAACGCATGTTTTGTGCGGTTTTTGGCGTGCGACACTCGGTTCCCAATGTGGGCAACTCGTGGATACTTCATGGCGTATGGCATATAGTTTTTGGTTCAATTCGCTGTATAATGTGTTCACACTAACAGGAAAACAGAATTGTACCATCAAACCTGCAGAAGGGCAAACGAGGGAATATGATTAGTAAAGAAGCAAGAATATATGGTGCGACCGGACAAACCGGGGAATTAAAAGATTCACGCTATGAAAGTAAGGATCCCAGCGCCCTCCAAGAGCGTCTTGAGTCCATCGCTTCCGCAGCAAGAGATACCATAGCAACCATCGATGCCCAAATTCAAAAACAACATCAAGCTAAAAATCAGACACAAGAAAAATAATTAAGCAACTGTTTGTCTTTTTTCTTCTTGCATTCTCACAGCTTCTTGCGTAACTGTCTTGTCATTCGCAGCCTTTCTCAGTCTATTTCTTTCTGCCAACTCTGAGGGATCATAAATACTTATCAAGTCTATAGCCACTGACTTATTGAACTTACTTGCTTTATGTTGACTAAAACTCTCTATAACTCCTGTCAAAAGTTTCAGCTCGGTTTTCAGCTCCAACAACAATTCTTCGGGAAGAGAGGTCGAAGATAACAACTCGTTCAAGGAGCGAATTTGATATTCATAGAAGGGTAAATTATGAAAAAACTCCTCATACTTCTTGTCAAATACTGGAAGAATTGGTTCGTCGTCTTTTTTTGGCAGCACCTTTCTGAACATATCGATATACCCACTAATTTGGTAGGTAAATTGACTGAGTTCAGCTTTCAATAAACCAACTACTGCTTGAACCTCCTCTGGATTTGATTGAAGCAACTCGTTCATTCTTTCTGCCAACCAACCAACCCCATAACGCGAACACATTTCTATCGAACCCTCTTTTTCTAGGGTAGCTTTTAATATAAAAATATTTTCTAAATTTACTAAAGTGGGCGCATTCCTAAACATGTTCTCAGTTTCCCCCTCAGTCAATTGGATATATCTCTTTTTATTTTCTCCTTCTGGAACTTCCTTTTCGTCATCAAGAAATTGAGCATCTCCAGAAGTTGCACGAATTCTTCTACCCAAAGTTTCTTTATAAACAATCATTCTCTTCCCACCATCTTCATTCAAGGTGTCAGCAAATAATTTTTCAGCCGCTTGGATTGAAAGTTTCGTCCGCTCTTTTAGTACGTCGATGATGAGTCTTGGTGCAGTACCCGTATCCTCAAAAGAACGAATAGCAGCGATCTCTGTTGCGGCAAGTTCTTGAATTTTTTGCTCAACTTCCTGATAAATCACCCGGAGAGATTGTATTTCCTGGTCATTTTCTTCTGCTCGTTTTTCCCGATTTTTGATTTCTCTTCGCAATGCCAATGAGGCAGAAGAAAGTACAGAAACATCTGTTGTATGTTCGATATAGTAGCCCACGCTCGAACTCTTTTCCGGGTCAAACAAATCCTTAATGAACTCTTTTGGATTTTGATATCTCTGGTTATCTTCAGACAACCACACTAAATTTATTTTTCTACCAGGATGTTCTTGGTGGGAAGTTGTTGACATAGATGTGAATATATCTCTTTCGCACGAAAGAATCAAACAATATTGTGAAAATTGATGGTATATTTGAAATATATGCCAGAGAACCAAAGGACCAAAAGCGTCGATAGTAACGTCATCTACCACGTACAACCTGGACACGAAGATGATTTCGGCAGAGCTCTTGGAAAAGAAACTGCCGAAGCTCCTCTCTCATCCATACAAACTGTCTTTAACGAAGGCAGCACAGAAGCACAAGATCTCATGGTAAGAGTGCTGAGTCAAGATTTAGGACAACTGCTCCAATTTCCAAACCAGCATGAATTTGTTGAGTTGCGAGAACTTGTTTCTCACATGAAGACTCAGTTGCAGGATGAAGAAATGATCACGAAGTTAGTTGCTCTCACGGATGTCGCAATTGAAGATATTGCAAAAATTGCAGACCAATTACGAACTATCATCTTTCTTAGTCCAGATTTAAAAAAGGCTTATGTTCATGTAAAACAAAAACTTGACTCTTATGAAGAGCAGTTAGAAAAGAGTCCTGAAATCCAAGACTACCGCTTACAGGTGGAAGAAATTTTAAATGGAATAGTGCCCAAGATACCGGAAGAACGAAGACCTAATAAAAGAGACTCATTGGTTGGTTTAAAAAAGGCACAATTAAGGAAGACTACATGGACCCCTGAACAATTTTCTGCTAGGGATTTTGTGGATGGTTATCATGGCCTTATTTCAAATCTCCAGTCAGTTCGCGAAGATCTTGAGCGGTTAAAAGAAATTATGAGTAATGAGCGAATTAGCGAGATTTTGGGACAGAATAATGGAGAACGAGAAGTAAGATTACCAATAATGTCGCTTAGTACTGTGCAAAACAATATAGATAGTTTGATTTTGCGTTTAGAAGCTGCTTAATTTGGTTTTAATTTATCCTCAGCTTCACTACCCAAAGTTTCAGTTTCTTTAATGATCTCCTGAAGTCGTCTAAAATTTCGAGAAAGCGATTCTCTAGATTGAGATCCTTCTCCATTTTTGGGTTGATTCTTTTTTCGATCAATTTTCAGGAGTCGTAAAGCTTCTTTATTTGCCATTTGGCAATATTATACGCTTTTACTGCTATAATTCTCCCACATGCTCGATCTTCTCTCCAATCCGCTCATTTTTTTGTTAACTTTTGGTGGCCTGATTCTTTCGCTCACCGTGCATGAGTTTTCGCACGCGCTGGTCGCGGACCATCTGGGAGATCCGACGCCTCGTTTGCAGGGTCGCGTGACACTCAATCCTCTCGCACACCTCGATCCACTCGGTACGATTATGTTACTGCTCACGCGTTTTGGTTGGGGCAAACCAGTGCAGTTTGATCCGTACAATTTGCAAAATCCGCTGCGCGACAGCGCGCTGATTGCGCTCGCAGGCCCAGCGGCAAATTTACTTATCGCAGTGACAATCTCGTTACTGATCAAAACACATCTGTTGACTGGCGGCTTACTCTATCTCGCCGGCAGCGAAATCCTCATCATCAATCTCGTTTTGGCCATTTTTAATTTAGTTCCTGTGCATCCACTCGACGGCAGCAAAATTATTTTGGCACTACTCCCCAAAAATCTCGCTTATGAATATGAGGCATTTATGAACCGCTATGGGTTTTTTGTTTTGCTCGCACTCATTATTCCTTGGTACAACGGTGCGTCACCAATTTCGTATTTGGTCTCTCCCGCACTCGATTTTTTCTTGAAAATTCTCACGTAATGTATGTTAAAAAGCAAACTGAGTCCCTTCACTGTTTTTTATGAAAACGGGCCGGAATATCACCAACTCAAAAATGAAATTTTCACTCAGGATGCATATTATTTCGAGACGACAAATCCGCAGCCGCGGATTATCGATGTGGGTGCGCATATTGGTTTAGCCACGTTGTACTTTAAAAAACTGTACCCAAATGCGCGGATTACCGCAATTGAACCCAATCCGCATACGTTCAAAATCCTCGAAAAAAATATATTTGAAAATGGCCTCAAAGATGCGGAACTACATAGTGTTGCTCTAGCCGCACAAACCGGCACTGCTGAATTTTTCATGGACAGCACTGCCGAAAAATGGCTGAGCACTGCGAGTTTTACTGAGGGTGCGTGGACACGAACTCAAACGAGCACGTCTTTTCAAGTTCCCACAGCACCCCTTTCACAATTTCTCACCGAACCAACTGATTTTTTGAAAATGGACATCGAAGGCACTGAACAAGAAGTGTTGATGTCTTCGACAAAATCGTTACATCTGATCAAAGAAATGCTCGTTGAGTTCCACCCACTGCCACAACAGTCTTTAGCCAAATTAGTGACATTTTTGGAAGAACACAATTTTCGTGTGGAGTTATGGAAAGACGGAAAATCAGTAATCGCAAAACGAGCGCACGGCCTGGTATACATCAATGCTCGACAATAAATATACTAGCGAGAAATGTACTCACCATTTTCAGTATCGATCACAATCTCATCTCCCACTTTGACAAATAGCGGCGCGTTGACAATCAATCCCGTCTCAACCGTCACCGGTTTCTTCGGTGCAGTAATTCGGCCACCGGCGGTGGCTTCTTCTGCATATGTGACTTTCAACCGCACATTCAACGGAAAACGTACGCCAATCGCTTCGTCATTGTAAAACAAAATGTACACCGAAATTTCCGGCTTCAAGTAACCAAGTTTGTCTTCGATCAAACCCTTGGCAACGTTCACTTGTTCATACGTTCGTGGATCCATAAACACGACGTCGCTGCCATCAACATACAAAAATTGCATTTCTTTGGACTGCACATCAAGCTCTTCGACAGATTCAACTGATTTAAATGTAAACTCTTGCGTCATTGCGGTCTTCACACTTCTCATGCGCACGCGCGTAAACGCCGAACCCTTGCCCGGACTCACGAACTCCGTTTTCGTCACCAAAAACGGTTGGTCCTTGAATAAAATATACATGCCTTTTTTGATGTTGCCGCCTTTGACTGTGGACATAGGTGGGTATTATACACGAAATACTTCGCTTACAATTTATTCTTTTTTACTTTTACATAACGTATCTGATTTCGGATGTTTTTACTTAAAAGGTATGGAACATACACAAGAAAGGCAATCGTAATGGCATAGGACTCAAAAATCAGGTGAGCCATCCAACGTGGATCCCCATCTGTTAAATTGAGCGACTTCCACAAAGATTCAATTGTTTTGTCCATGAATTGGACCACTGCCGGCAGATTTTCGAGAGGTTCTTCCCATTCTTTAACCATCTCACCATCATCTGTAAGTCTGATCTGCTTTTCTGGCTGCATATTTGGGAATGATATCACACGAGCTCAAACATATCCTCAATCGGGAAGAACATTGTTTCTTTTATTGTGGGGGCGTTACCAAAAAGCATGATGGTCCGGTCAATTCCCACTGCAATTCCGGCAGAACGTGGCATTCCAGCGCGCAGAGCATCGATAAAGTCGGGGTCGTGGGTATACAGTGTTTTGCCCAGTTTCTCGCGCTGCTTTTCTTCTTCGAGCAAGCGTCGTTCTTGCTCGTCGGCGTCAGTGAGTTCCGAAAAACCATTTCCCAACTCAACCCCATTAATATAGAACTCTAAGCGCTCCGCAAAGCGCGGATCACTGGCCTTTTTGAGTGAGAGCGCCGCTTGTGAAGCAGGATAGTCATACACAATCGTTGGTTTTTTTTGGCCGAGGTGCGGCTCAATTTCATTCAAGAAAATTTGGTCATACACTTCTTGCCAAGTGGTGGTGTCATCCACCGCATAACCTTTTTGTTTCGCAGCTGCCAACAAACCGGTTTCAGAAAGAAAAGTATTTATGTCTACACCTGCATATTTTTGAAATGCATCAGCCATCGTGATGCGCTCCCACGGAGACGAAAGATCGAAGTTCTTGCCTTGGTACTGCAAAACATATTTTCCGTTCTTTTGCGCGTCAGGATCCTTCCCCACCACCTGTTCCCAAATAAACTGGAAAAGGTGTTCACAATCATTCATTAAGTCAGTGTAGTCCGCATCGACGCGATACCACTCAATCATCGTAAATTCGGGATTGTGCTTTTCACTTTTCCCTTCACCATTTCTCAAAACTTTCATAATGTGAAACACGTTGCCCACGCCAGCCACCAACAATTTTTTCAGTCCATACTCTGGACTCGTCAACAAAAAAGCGCGTTTCTGTTCACCATCGTTAAACTTGAGAACTGTTTCGAAGGGTTCAAGATACGGCTCGGTTCCGGGATGTTCCGCCAACAACGGCATGTCAACTTCGTGGAAACCATTTTGTTTGAAAAAAACGCGGATCGCGTCAACGACTTTCTCACGCATGAAATATGTCGAAAGCAGTTCGGGGTGGCCACGCAGTTTCTGCCAAGTTTTCATGAATTTCCGTGGCGGCTTTTTTCAGCTTTCTCAACTTGGCCAGCAATATCGAGTTCTTCAGGCTCGTCTTCTTTCGCATCTTCATAGAGTCCCACG
>Ga0209166_10002643_pt1 | contig 13352 bp, 13 predicted proteins | sample Coa_R1_3_FD_187151 | JGI IMG/M metagenome (GOLD analysis project Ga0209166, IMG submission 187151) | Surface soil microbial communities from Centralia Pennsylvania, which are recovering from an underground coalmine fire - Coalmine... | ecosystem: Environmental > Terrestrial > Soil >... | reverse complement strand
AGACGCCGACTTCGTGCTCGTGGACGATCATAGCCGCAACGGCGTGGCGGTCGCGGCGCGCGGCGCCATGACGCTGCGCCACGGCTCGCGCATCATGGTAGGCGACAAGCTCCTGCGGATTGAACTACCGGCGCCAGCGGCAGGAGCGGCTGGGCTGTGAAGATCTGCCCCGTCTGTTCAACCGAATACCCCGATGACGTGAAGTTCTGCCCCAACGACGGGCAGACGCTACGCTCGGCGGCTCCGGCGAACGATCTCGTCGGAGAGGTCATCGCCGATCGCTATCACGTCGTGAAGAAACTCGGCGAAGGCGGGATGGGCCAGGTGTATCTCGCCGAGCACGTGAAGATGGGAAGACGAAGCGCCATCAAAGTGATGAACCCCTCGATGGTGCACGACCCCGACGCCGTCGCGCGATTCAACCGCGAAGCGTCGAACGCGAGCCGCATCACCCACCCCAACGTCTGCGCGATCTACGACTTCGGCGAAACGCCGGATGGTCTGATCTATCTCGCGATGGAATTCATCGAGGGCGAGCCCCTCACCGACTTGCTCGAGCGCGAGGGTGCGCTGCCCGTGGCGCGCGCCGCGGCCATCTTTCTTCAGACCGCCGATGCGCTCCAGGCCGCACACGACCTCGCCATCGTGCACCGCGATCTCAAGCCTGACAACATCATGCTGGCGCGCCACAAGCGCGGCAGCGACACCGTGAAGGTCGTGGACTTCGGAATCGCAAAAGCGGTCGGCGGCGATGCGGCCGGCCAGAAGGTCACGAAGACCGGACTGGTCATCGGCACGCCGGAGTTCATGAGTCCCGAGCAACTCTCGGGCGACACGCTGGACGGCCGCAGCGATCTCTACTCGCTCGCGCTCGTGTTCTATCGGATGCTCACCGGCACGCTGCCGTTCCACGCGACGTCTGTGCAGGAAACGATGATCAAGCGCCTCACCGACGAGCCACTCAAGCTCGCCGAGGCGCGACCCGATCTCTCGTTTCCGGCGGGGCTGCAGCCCATTCTCGACACTGCACTCGCGCGCAATCCCACAGACCGCTACCAAACCGTCGCGAAGTTCGCAGCGGATGTCGCGGCGGTCACCGGCAGGCCGGCAGAAGGAGCAGTGCCGCAGACGCGCTCGGTAAGCGATGCAGAGGGAAAGACGCAGCTGCTCGACACGACCGCCGCCGGTGCGACGCAGCGGCTCTCGGCCAGGAAGGCTCCGGTTCCAGCGGCGCCCAAGCGGCGCTCGCTTGCGCTGGCCGCCGTTGGCATCGTCGTCGTGCTCGGCGCCGGCGGCGCGTGGATGGCGCTGAGCGGCGGCAAAAAGGCGAGCGGCAATCCGGTCGACAGCACGCGCCGAGTCGCCAACGTGGTGCGTGACACAGCGCAAAAGACAGGGGTTCGACAATCTGGTGGCATCACGACACTCGCATCTCGAGAGAGCACCCACCGCGCGGCGAATCCGCCGCCCCCACCCGCGCCGGCGGCGGCCGCGAGCTACGATGACGCGGCCGGCAAACACGCGCTCGACCACCTCGTCGACGCCATGGACAGGCTTCCCGGTCAGATGCTGGTCGACTCGGTGCAGCAGATCTATCGCGCGTCGAGCCCTGGGGCCGCGAAAGGATACGCCGCGTACATCGAGGCGACGCTCTATCTGAATGTGAATGCCATCAAAGACGTGCGGGCGGCAAGCGACTGGATCAACAAGGCTGTCGAGCAGGATCCCACTAACACGACGTATCGTAATCTCAAGAGCGCCATCGATCGGGAACGACAATAAGCATGTTCGGGCGATCGAAATCCATTCGCGTCGAAATCTTCGGCAAGACCGATCTCGGTCGCACGCGCGACCATAACGAGGACCGGTTTCTCGTCGCCGACCTGTCGCGCAAGTCGGCTTCACTGCAGCCCGAAGTGCGCGCGCACGACGTTGGGCCGCGCGGTACGCTGCTCGTCGTGGCGGACGGCATGGGAGGCGCCGCCGCCGGCGAGCTGGCGAGCCAGATGGCGACGGATTCGATCTACTCCCATCTCGTGAAGACGTGGAATGCCGAGGGGGAGCTCACGCCGCAGCGTTTCGCCTACCGGCTGAAAGAGGCCGTCGAAGTCGCTAACGCGAGCATTCACGCCCACGCCAAAGCGCATCCCGAAGTGCGTGGCATGGGCACGACGACGACCGCCGCCGGCGTCTTGAACGATCACCTCTATCTCACGCAAGTCGGCGACAGCCGCGCGTATCTGATCCGCGGCGGCCAGGCGTATCAGATCACCAAGGATCAGTCGCTGATGCAACGGCTGGTCGAAGCGGGCGAGCTGACCGAAGAAGAAGCGGCGCAGAGCGAGCGCCGCAACATCATCCTCCAGGCGCTCGGCCCCGATCCCAAGGTGAAAGTCGACCTGACGCATCAGGAGGTGCGGCGCGGCGACATCCTCGTGCTGTGCTCCGACGGGCTGTCGGGACAGGTCAAGAAAGACGAGATCGCGCAGGTCGTGAATTCGACGCCGGACTTGAGCGCGGCGTGCGACAAGCTCATCGCCCTCGCCAACGAGCGCGGCGGGCCGGACAATATCACCGTCGTCATTGCGCGCTTCGAGGGCGATGGCCTGCAAAACTCGGACGGCACGCCCCAAGGCGACGTCGGCCATCAGGTCTATCCCCTCATCGACACGGAGACCAGCACCGAGCCGGTCCCCGTCTACACGGGCAGCCGGCCGCCGGTCTCGAACAGGGAAACGCGCAGCCGCACGGTGACCACCGTCCTGCTCCTGCTCGCCGCGATCGCGGCAGTAGCCTGGTACTTGACGCGCACGAAGTGAAAGCCCAGTTCAAGTTTCTTTCCGGCGCCCGCGCGGGACAGGTGGAAGCGTTCCGCAAAGCCTACATCGGGCTTGGCCGGCACCCATTGTCCGACGTGCGCTTCGACGCCGAGCGCGATCTCGAGGTGTCGTCGCGGCACGCCGCCATCGTGCGCAAGACCGAGGGCTTCGTGCTTCAGGACCTCGGCAGCCGCAACGGCACGTTCCTGAACGGGCAGCGCATCACGGCCGATACCGTGCTCAAGAGCGGCGACGTCATCGGCTTCGGCGCCAACGGGCCGGCGGTCGAGTTCGATGTCCTCGAAAGTGATGTCGATCTTCCGGCGACGACGGCCGCCGAGGGACTGGCCGAGCGCGCGTCGTCGCCGCGCGAAGTCTACCAGGCCGCTACTCCTCCGCCCCGCTCGACGGCAGCGCGTCAAAGCACGGGAATGCGCATCGCCGTAGAAGTCGCGCGGCAGACCGCGAACCTGCGCCGCACCACGAAAGTCCTGATCGTGCTACTGCTGGTCGTCGGCACCGGCTTCACGTGGATGCAGTGGGACGGCCATCGCCGCGCCAACGAGCTGCTCCAGCTCCAGTTGCGCGCCGATAGCCTCATGAAAGAGTCGAGCGGCCTGACGACGCGGTTTCAGAGCGAGCTGCAGGGCGTGCGCGACGCGCTCAAGACTTCGCAGGACGAAACCGCGCGCCTGCGGCACGAGCTCGATGCCTCCGGCGGAGACGCGTCGAGCGTCGCGCGGCTGCGCACGGCGCTCGACGCCGCCGAGCAGCGGCAGCGCGCGCTGGCGGGCGCGAGCGGCGTGGATTATCGCGCGATCTCGCATCGCAACCAGGACGCCGTCGCGATCGTGCTGGTCGAGTACACCGACGGCGAGCGCTACAGCGGCACGGCGTTCTCGATCGATTCGATGGGCACGATGATCACGAACAAGCACATCCTGGCCGGCGAAGACGGCACCAAGACGCCGCGGCGGCTCGGCGTGATCTTCTCGGGCAGCACGCAGTTCTGGCGCGCCGAAGTCGTCGGCGTGTCGCAGGACGCGGATATCGGCGTGTTCCGGGTGTTGATCAAAGGCGGGACGCCGCGCGTCGCCGGGCTCGCGAAAACCGCGACTGCCATCGAGCGCGGCGACCCCGTCGCCATCCTCGGCTATCCGCTCGGCTTCGATTTGCCGATGGAGTCGCAGGGCGGCCAGCCGATCGCCGAGCCGACGCTGACGGTGGGGACGGTGAGCAAGTCGCTCACGGAAGTCGTGCAGGTTGATGCGTACGGGGCTCCGGGGTCGTCCGGCAGTCCGATCTTCGATCGCGATGGGAAAGTGATCGCGGTGCTGTACGGCGGCGAACGGGAGTCGAACGGCAAGATCATCTTCGCCGTGCCGGCCTATGTCGTGTCGAACTATCTGCAGAGTCTCAATCTCCCGCGCTAAATGCACTGGATCGTCGGTCTCGTGATGCTCATGGCGCCGCAGGATACGGGCGCCTTCGAAAGACACGAGGCGATGATCCCGATGCGCGACGGCGTCAAGCTCCACACCTCCTGGTACGCGCCACGAAATCAAACGGGGCCGCTGCCCATCATCTTCTCGCGCACGCCATACGGCATCGAGCACGCCGACCGCGCGTTCGGCAGCTACTACCAGGCGCTGGTGCGCGAAGGCTACATCTTCGCGTTCCAGGACATCCGTGGACGGTTCGGATCCGAAGGCACGTTCGTGATGCAGCGCAAGCCCGACCACCGCGACACGCACGGCGTCGACGAGAGCACCGACGCGTACGACACGATCGACTGGATGATTCACAACGTCCCGAACAACAACGGCCGCGTCGGCATGTTGGGGATTTCGTACGACGGCTGGACCACGGGCGAAGCGCTGATCGATCCACATCCCGCGCTGCGCGCCGCGTCGCCGCAGGCGTCGCCCGATGACATGTTCCTCAACGACGACTTCCACCATCAGGGCGCGTTTCGGCTGAGCTACGGCTTCGAGTACGCGGTGTTGACCGAGGCGGCCGATACGAACAGCGCGTTCGACTTCGGCAAGTACGACACCTACGACTGGTACCTCGACCTGGGGCCGCTCGGCAACGCGAATACCCGGTATCTCCACGGCAAGCTGCCGAGCTGGAATGATTTCACCGCGCATCCGAATCACGATGACTTCTGGAAGGCGCAGGCGTTATCGACGTATCTGCACAAGACCACCGTGCCGACACTCAACGTGGCGGGTTGGTGGGATCAGGAAGATTTTGTCGGCCCAATCCAGATCTACGAGGCGATGGAGCCGAACGACTCGGCACACAAGAATTTTCTCGTCGTTGGTCCGTGGAATCACGGCGGCTGGGCCGGCGGGCCCGGCCGGCAGCTCGGCAACATCGATTTCGCAAGCAATACCGGTGAGTACTTCCGCGACAGCGTGCAGGCGCCGTTCTTCGCATACTACCTGAAAGACAAAGGGCCGCTCAATCTCCCCGAGGCGCTCACGTTCGAAGCCGGCGCCAACACGTGGGTGCGCAACGATGCGTGGCCGGCGCGCGCGCACGTCACGACCCGCAAACTGTATTTTCGCGAAAACCGCACCCTGAGCTTCACCGCGCCGGCTGGACGGGGGCAGACACCGGCGTACGACAGCTACGTCTCCGATCCCGCCAATCCCGTGCCCTATCGCAACCGGCCCGTGCAGCCGACGTACTACGCGAAAGGGAGCGGCTGGTACACCTGGCTGCTGCAGGATCAGCGCTTCGTCGATCACCGGCCCGACGTGCTGACCTGGGAGACCCCGGTCCTGGACAGCGATGTCGTGATTCGCGGCGCCATTCGCGCGCATCTCTTCGCCAGCACAACCGGCAGCGACGCCGATTGGGTCGTGAAGTTGATCGACGTGTATCCGGAGAACTACGAGAATCCCGCCGCGCCGCGCGTGACCGGCGGCTACGAGCTGATGGTGGCGAACGACGTGTTCCGCGGGCGCTTTCGCCAGAGCTTCGAGCGGCCGCAGCCGATCGTCCCCAATCGCGCGCTCGAGTACACGGTCGACCTCCACACGCAGGATTATCGCTTTCTCAAAGGCCACCGAATCATGGTGCAGGTGCAGAGCACGTGGTTTCCGATCATCGATCGCAATCCCCAGACCTTTGTGCCCAACATTTTCGAGGCGAAGGCGAGCGACTTCAGGTCGGCAACTCAGCGGATCTATCGATCAGGGGCGCAGGCGTCGTACATCGAGCTTCCGGTTTACCAGGAGCACTGATCAGCTGGAGCCGAGTCGATCCCCCTCCCGTTGTTTCGCCAGTAACCGTTCCGCAAAGTCCACGCGCTCTTCCAGCTCGGCCACGCGGTTTTGCATCGTCTCGAGACTCTGCCGCAGCTCGCCGATCTCCGCGTCATTCGGAGGTGTGGGCCCCCCGCCGCGCCGCGACGTTCTTCCCGAAATCACCCTGCCGATTTGAGTCGCGATGATGATGAACGCGACGCCGATCGCCCAGCTGGGAATGAAGAACATGAACGTCTCCCTACGATTTGGGCTTCGCCTGAGTCGTGCAATTCCGGCCCCCAACCTCCTCCGCATTCACGCCGCTCATCTGCAACCAGCCCGACTCTCCCGACTGCGGATCGCTCAGATACACCCACCACCGCTGAACCGGCTCGCGCAAAATCTGGAGCCCCGCCCGCCCGATCCGCTCGAAATCCTGTCCCTGCCACCGTAGATGCGTGCTCTTCTGCTCGGTGTAGCTGAGCAGCTCGACCGTGTCGCCGACCGGTGGACCTCCTGCCGCTTGCGCCGCGGCCGAGGTGTCGCCGCCGGTGACGATGGCCATGCCCGGCGGTTGCAGGACCATCACACCGCTGTCCGTGTGGACGCTTGCGCCGGTGGCAACGCTCCCCACGCTGTCGGCGTCGGCACTGGGCGCCGTCCGCAGCGCGCCCCCCTGGAGCAGCGTCCAATCGCCGTACTTGCAGCAGTCGAACGGACAGACGCCATGTATGACGTACTCGACGTCTGGCGGAGCCGCCTCCGCGACGGCGGCGGGCGGAGCGGCAGGAGGAGGCGCGGCCTCCGTCGTCGTGGTGTCGGTATCGCTTTGCGCCTGCTTTTGGGCGGGCCGTCCGCCACAGCCGACCAACCCCGCCAGGACAATGGCAATTGCGCCGAGACGAGTCATCGCTCTCTTCGTTTGAGTTAGTCGTTCCATCGATTCAGCGCCTCAAGATAGCGACGCGCGATGGCGCCGGCCTCTTTTGGTGTTTCGCTGGGCTGGGGTACGGCATCGAGCTCGACGACGCCCCAGCCGTCGAACCCCGTCGCATCGAGCGCCGCGAACATCGCCCTGAAGTCGACCGAGCCGCGCCCCAGCTCGACAAAGCGATCGCCCGCGAGGTCCTTGATGTGGAGAAACAGGATGCGTCCCGCATGCTGCCGGATCGCGGCCGCGGGATCGCCGCCGGCCTGCTGGTAGTGCGCGACGTCGAGCAACAGCTTCACGTAGCGCGGATCCGCGGCGTCGAGCACGCGCGCGACTTCTTCGGGCGACTGGCCGAGCGCGCCCATGTGATTGTGATAGCCGAGCGGGATGCCGAGGTCGCTGGTGCGACGGCCGATTTCGGTGAGCAGCCGGCCCATGCGCGTGAAGTCGCCCGCGACCGGCGATCGGCCTTTCGGGCGCTGGTCGATAATCTGCAGGTAGCGTCCGCCAGCCGCGCGCAGGAACTCCGCATGCCGCGTGTGCAGCGCCACCATGTCCTGTTCGACTGCGTCGAGCGTGACGTCGCCGCTCGATAGCGCGACAAAGACGAGCCCCTTCTGCGCGAGCAGCTCTTGCAGCGCTTGCGGCTGCGCGCTCCAGGCGTCGAATGCCGGCTGCCTGAGCTGAATGCCGTGATAGCCGAGGGCCGCGATGTCATCGATCGCCTGGCGATCGTTGCCGTTCCACGTAATCGCGGCGTAGCCGAGGCGGACCCGCGCCGCAGGCCCAGCGCGCCGCTGCATGGCCATGGCACTCGTCGCTGCACCCACCGTTGCGAGAAAGTCACGTCTTTTCATTCATGAACCCTCAAAGCGCGCGGGATTGAGCAGCGCGAGCGCGGCGACCGCCAGAATGCCCGTCGCCGCGGGAGGCACGGCTCCCGTCAGCACGTAGCCGACCGCGGACAGCAGTCCTGCCGCCTCAACCATCGCCCACACGATGATAGCATCGCCGCGCGCCTCTGTCGTCCAGTAATCGTCGGGCGATTGATCGGCCGGCCGCTGCGGCATCCGCGGCATCAGGATGCCGAGGACCGCGGCCAGCTGCACGATCGCGAGTCCAGCGGTGACGTAGCCGATCGGCGGCCAGACGTCGAATCCCTGTTTCAGCCGGCGCAGCGCGAAGAAAACGGCGGCGAGCAACAGCAGTCCGACCGTCATCGCGATGTGAAGGACGCGGATAGTTCGCGCCATCGGCTATTTCGCCCGCACGCGATCGAGCACGAATCGGATCGCGTTCCCGACGAGCCCGGGCTCCGTATCCTGAATGCCGTGCCCGCTGCGGGTCGTCTCGATGTGGATGCCGTTCCGCGTTCTACGGAACCACTCGTCATGCAGCGCGCGCCACACTTCGTGCCCGCGCGCCGTTCCGTTGACGTAACGAGCAGTGGAGTCCGATTTCATGCTCGTAATCACCGCGATCGGGATGTCCGGCAATGGTGTCAACCCTTCCACCGCACCCGCGGCCTGAATGCGCACGGTCTCGCGAATCTCCGCCGCTTCTGGACCGCCCGGCAGCGTTTTCAACACCGAGTCGTAGTAGACGCGAAACGCTCCGGGGTAGGTGCTGTCGATCCGTCCCCATTCCTTTACTTGTCGTTCATGGCTGGCGTCGACGAGGACGAGGCCGGCCACGTCATCCGGAAACAGCGATGTGTACAATCGGGCGATGATGCCGCCATACGAGCGCGCCACCAGAATGAAGGGCGGCTGCACCGGCAGCTTGTGCAGCAGCGCGTGCAGATCCGTTGCGGCGTGCCGCACGCCGTACCCGTCGGGGCTGGGATCGGATCGGCCGAAGCCGGCGCGCGAGTACACGATCGCCGTGGTCAGCTCGCCGACAGTCGTGGCGACCGGAATCCAGGTGTCCAATGAATCGGCGAGACCGACCTCGAACACGACGGCCGGACCGCCGGCGCCGAATCGCACGACGTCGAGCTTGCGGCCCCCGATGTCCACCGCCGCGTGCGTCTGCGCCACGCCCGCCAGCGGAATGGTGCCGAGCCAGAATGTGAACGCGAGTAATCGCACCGCAGTGAATCTACACCTCACCGCCGGTACAGCAGCAGCTCCTGGATCTTGCCGTCCGGTGTGCGATACATCAGCGCCTGCGCCTTCACATCGCCGACCTTGAATTCGAGTACGGCAACCTCCATCCCACCGCGCTCCGCCCTGTTCACGACGGTGAGGTCCGTGATCGGCCCGAGCTTGCCGAGTGACGCCTGCGCCGCTGCCAGAAGCTCGGGCGTCAGGTAAGCACTGAAGTCTTCACCGAGCGTCGAGCGGTCGATCGTTCCCTCGCGCAAGCCCGACAGAAATGCGCGTGCCGCATCGAGCGCGGATGGCCCATGGATCACCGGCACGTCGATCTGCGGGAGCAGCTTCTGCACGATCGCGCCGTTGATCTCATCGAACGCGGCGAAATCGGTGTTGGCGAGCAGCACCACGGCGGACCGCGTCGCGGGAATCACGGTGTTCTGCGCGACGAAGCCGCTCACCGCACCTCCGTGGCGCAGGATCACCGCCTGGCCGCGATCGCTGACGCCATCGCCGCAGCCGTAGCCCGTGGAACGCCCATCGGAGAGGCGATGGGCCGTCGTCAATACACGATAGGACTCCGGGTTCAAGACCTTGCCGCCGATCAGCGCCAGGTCCCAGGTCAACAGATCCGTCGGCGTCGACCAAATGGCGCCCGCGCTACCGGCCCAGCCGGCTCCTTCCGGCGTGGCGGGAATGGGCGGGCCGAGCGCGAATGAGGTGTAGCCACTCGCCATGGATGAATCGCCTGCTAGCGGCGCGTAGCGCGTGTGCGTCATACCGAGCGGCGTGAAGAAGCGCTGCTGGAGAACCGCGCCGAACGATTGGCCGCTCACCTTTTCAATCACGCGACCGAGGATGAGGAAATTCGTGTTGCTGTAGGACCAGCGAGTATCGGGCTCGAAGTCGAGCGGGCGCTTCGCGTACTCGGCAATGATGCTGTCGGCGCTGCGGGCCGTGAGCATCTCGCGATCCACAAAATCGAGCGGATAGTAATCACGATAACCGGACACGTGCTGCCCCAGCTCCAGCAGCGTGATGTCGCCCGCCCTGGTCAGGTTCGGCATGTACTTGGACACGCGATCATCCAACGCGAGTTTCTTTTCGGCCGCGAGCTGGAGCAGCGCGCTGCAGGTGAACTGTTTGGTGACGGAGCCGATCGCGAACATCGTCTGCGGGCTGATCGGACTCCGGCTGCTCAGCGAGCGCACGCCGTATCCGCGCGCGAATACGATCTTGCCGTCCTGCGCGATGCCCACCGAAAGGCCCACCAGCCCACGACCCTGCACCGTCGCCCGAATGAGACTGTCGACCGCGGTTGTGTCGATAGGCGTCAGGGACGAGGCGAGCGTTGCAGTCGTTTCGCGGGGAGACACAACTACAGCCGCGGCAAGTGCGATCACAGCGAGCAATCGGGCGACGGGAGAAAGCATGAGCTCCTCGCGAAGGGGGCAAGCGAAGCTAGCGGCGCAGCCCAATTGCAGTAAGATCGCGAACATGAAAAAATCCATCGGCGACAACATGATCCCCAAGGATTGGGACCTCGCGCGCGGTCTCGATCTGATCAAGCAAGCCGGCTACGACGGCGTCGAATTCTGGCTCGGCGACATGCCGTGGTTTCAGCTGACGACCACGGATGCCGACGTCCGCGAGCTGCGCCGCAAAGTCGCCAATGCCGGGCTCGTCGTCTCCAACGTCTCGACCGGGCTGCACTGGGCATCGCCGCTCTCGGCGCGCGATCCCAAGGTGCGCGCCCAGGCCTCGCACATCGTCGAACGTCAGATCGAGACAGCCACGCTGCTCGGCGCCGACGCGATCCTCGTCGTTGCGGGACTCGTCACGGCGGAAGTCCCCTACAACGAAGTGTACCAGCGCTGCGTCGACGCGTTGCGACCGCTCGGCGAAAGCGCGGCGCGCGCCGGTGTGAAAATCGGCTGCGAGAATTGCAACGCCGAGCAGCGGTTTTTGATGGGCCCGCGCGAATTTGCGGAATTCTTGAACGACATAAACAGCCCCGCGGTCGGGATTCACCTCGACGTCGGCAACATCCACGAGACCGGGTTCGCCGAACAGTGGATCGAGATTCATGGTCCCCGGATCACGCGCATTCATCTGAAAGACACGCTGAAACATCGCGGCCGGTGCGGCGACCAGAGCGTCTACACGAATCTGTTTCTCGGCGACAACAACTGGCCCGCGATTCGCGCCGCGCTCACCAAGGTAGGCTACGACGGCTGGCTGATCGCCGAGATGGAGGCGCGCTATCGCTATGCGCCCGATCAGCAGTTCTACGACACGGCACAGGCGATGGATCGCCTGATTGCGAGCCGGTTCTAGATGAATCTGAGTCGCCGGGAGTTTGTGGCGTACACTGCGGCGATCGGCCTACCCGCAAACGTGCGGCCGCCGGCGGCGCGTCACGGTTGCGTGATTCTGCCTGTGCGTGGACAATGCTCGCTCCCCGAATCGGCGACGGGATACGCGCGAGCGTTGGCCGACGTGAATGCATCGCTGCTGGTGATCCCAGCCGTGCTGGAGATTCCGCAAAACCTTCAGGCTCTGATCGCGCAGCGATTGCAGACTCGGGGGACGGTGCTCGTCGAGTCGGGCGCAGGCTTCAGCGCCGGCACGGCTTTCAACCGCCACCGCGATTCACTGCGTGAGGTCATCGACGTCGCGGTGGGGGCGCCGGTGAATCTGTGGCGCGGAGCTGCGGGAGTTCCCTATGTCGATTACACCTGGCCGCACGCGGCGACAATCCGCGATTTCAGCCAGGCTGTTGCGGTACCGGCTCAGTCGGGCGACGTCATCGCAAACGCAGCTGGATTACCCGTGGCGCTGCGGCGCCGCATCGGCTCGGGGACGCTGATCTTTCTCGGCTCGCCGCTCGGCCCGGCGCTCTGGGCGGGTGATGCCGAGGCGCGCCGCTGGGTACTCGCTGTGGCTAGGGCTTCCGCGCCACCACCAGCAGGTGCGCGCTGATCCCCACGAGCGAGCTTTCGCCCTCGAGCGCTTCATCCGGCCGATGGAAATAGGCGGTCGTAGCGCGATCCTTTCCGTCGGTCAGATGATAGAGCGGGCCGAGAAACAGAATGGCGTCCGCCGCCGCGGTCGCGAATTCGAGCCCACGCGCATCGCCGACCGCATAAGAGGCCAGCGGTTTCTGCTGGCCGCGCCGCGGCGCGAGCCGGTCTGCTTCAGCAGTCGTCGCGTAGTACTTCGCGATATTCGCATCGACGCGCGGCATACCCGGTGCCGGCTAGCCGAGCCGATAAATCGCGAGAACAGAGCGCCGGATGGCCCGACGCACCCGCCGCAGTAGTCAGGGCGCTGGCGACAGCAGGGCGCGGATCGCAGCACCGACACGGTCCGCCTCGCACCCCGAGGCGATGTGCCCGCAGGGCGTGGCGAGCGACAAGGTGTCGGCTTTCACCAACTTCGCGAATTCGACGGTGAGGCCTGGGGTGACCATGTGGTCGCCCCAGGAATAGACGATCAGCATGCGCGCGCGCACCTGCGCCGCCGCGCGCGCCATGTCTCCGCCGAACGGCGCCGAGACGTCGTGCCGCAGGGCCGCGCGAATCTGCGTGACATAGTCGTCGAGACTCCACGTCCGCCGCAGATTCCCAGCGTCATTCTGCACGTTGCTCGCGAGCTGCATCCACGACTCGGCGTCGACCGCGCCCGGCGTCCGCAGAAACAGCGCGATCATCCGCGCCACCTCCGTCCAGACCGAATCTTCCGACATTCCCGCGCGGCGGCCGTTCTCGATCACGCTCAACGTCGTATTCCATAGCAGTTGATCGTACGTCCCGACCTTGGGCGCGCCCATGATCGGCACGACGACATCCATGAAGTTCGGATAGCGCACCGCCCACTCGAACGATTGCATGCCGCCCATCGAGATCCCCAGCACGGCGTGCAGGCGCGGCAGCTTGAGGTTTTCCGTGACGAGGCGATGCTGCGCGTCGACCATGTCGCCGAGCGTCAGGCCGCCGAACGCCGCGCGAGCGGCGGCCGGCGTGTTCGACGGCGATGACGAGTTGCCGTCCGCAAACGCGTCGACGACGATCGTGTAGAACTGTGTCGTGTCGACAAGCTTCGTCGGACCGAGCATCCCGATCCACTGGTCGGAGCGGCCGAGCAACCAGGTGGGGATGAGCACCGCATTGGTGCGCGCGGCGTTCAGCTTGCCGAACGCGCGATAGGCGACGCGGCAATCGGGAATGACTGCGCCGCTCGCGAGCTT
>Ga0209166_10002642_pt1 | contig 13352 bp, 13 predicted proteins | sample Coa_R1_3_FD_187151 | JGI IMG/M metagenome (GOLD analysis project Ga0209166, IMG submission 187151) | Surface soil microbial communities from Centralia Pennsylvania, which are recovering from an underground coalmine fire - Coalmine... | ecosystem: Environmental > Terrestrial > Soil >... | reverse complement strand
AGCGCGGTCGCTGCGCCACTTCAGATACAGCAAGCCGGTTGCGCCGACGATCATGGCGACTCCGCCCAGCGAGCCCAGAACGACGGGCACGCTCAGGATCGGATACGGCGGCAACTGGCCGAAGACATCCTGCAGGATGAAAGCGGCGATCGTCGCGGCCAGGGCGCTGAGGAAGCCGTAGAAGACCAGCATGTGCAGGATCAGGCGCGCGTTCGAGGTCCGCGCGCTGGGGTAGTAGCAGCCGCCCGCCTGTCCGCCGCGCAGGTAGTGCAGGCCGAGTGCTTCGCGGCCCGCCTCGCGGAGGGCAGGCCAGTGCACGAAGTCCGCGGCGTTGCCACGCGTGTCGCGCGCGAACGCAAACGCCCCAGCGCCCAACACGCCGATTGCATACACCGACACCGCCAGCGCGGGCAGCATCATCGCCAGGTAGGGCACGACGGCATAGAACGCCCCGGGCCCGGTATGGACTCCGAAAAAATCGCCGCCCGCGGCGACCGCAACAAAGAACACCGCGCTCAGCAGGGTCGCGCCGACGAGCAGCCAGGCAGTGCGCTGGGCCAGGTCCGAAACTACCCGGGGCAGCGCGTACGCCGCGTACGTTCGCTCCCGCACCTCCGCCAGCGCCTTCGGAATGTTCACGCCGAACTCATGCGGCGGCGCGTACATGCACGCGTAGAAACAGGCGCGGCAATCGTGGCACAGGTTGGCCAGATACACCACGTCGCCCGGCGTGAATCGTCGGCGGCGCTCGAGCGCCGGGAACACCGCGCAATAGCCCTCGCAATAGCGACAGGCATTGCACACCTCGAGCTGCCAGAAGGTGTCTGCGGAAATCTTGAGATCGGCCACCCTTGACAGCCCGCGCTCGATCTCAACCCCGGGCATATGTGGCGGCCTCCGTGCCGGCGATGCGTCCGAAGACGGTCCCGATGGTCAGGCCAAACCCGCCCAGATACCCCGACGACAGAATGTTGCCCGACATGATCTCGCCCGCGGCGAACAGGTTCCGCACCGCCCGCCCGTCGCCCATCTGCACTCTGGCGCACGCGTCCACGGCCAGGCCGAGGTACGTAAAGGTGATCCCCGGGCGGAGCGGATAGCCATAGAACGGTGGCACCTCGATGGGCACCGCCCAGTGGCTCTTCGGCGGATCCAGACCCTCGGTCGCACAATCGTCGAGCGCGCCCGGATCGAACGTGCCGCCGCGTCGGACCGCCCGGTTGAACCCGGTGACGGTCTGTGCCACCGCGGCGGCATCCAGCCCCAGCTGAATCGCCAGCTCTCGCACCGAGTTGGCTTCGATCGGCCGGTACAGCGACGTCAAAAACCGGTCGAGCATCCGCGCATCGACGATCGAAAACGCCTGCTGGTCCGGTTGTTCGGCGATGAGCCGCCCCCAGATCGCATACCGCTTGGGCCAGAAGTCCTGCCCTTCGTCGTAGAAGCGCTGCCCCCATTTGTTAATGGCGATGCCGAACGGCACCGAGTCCAACCGGGTGGCGATGCCGCCATCGAACTTCGGCGCCCGCGCATCCAGCGCGACCGCATGAAAACCCCTGGGGTCGCCGGCCGTCGCCGCGCCCTTGTCCAGCATGGCCGCCAGGACGCGACCATCGTTGTAGGGCGTGCCGCGGATGATGTAGTTGTCGACGGCGTCGCCCCAGATGCGCTGCAGCCACTCGAGATTGGCTTCGAAGCCGCCGCTGGTCAGCACGACCGCTTTGGCCTGGAGGGTCCGCCGCTCGCCCGCTTGCTCCACCACGAGCCCGTCGACGTCTCCGGCGCCATTGAACAGCACGTCCTCGACGGAGGCGTCGTACGTGACCTGGACGCCCATCGCCTCGGCCGTCTGGTAGTAGGTGTTGACCAGCGCCTTGCCGCCGCCGAGGAAGAAGCGATTGGTGCGGCCCAGGTGCAGTGTGCCGGTCAGCGGCGCCTGCCAGCGCACGCCGTGCGCCGTCATCCAGTCGGCGACGCTGCACGACTCCTCGACCACCAGTTGGGCCAGCGCACGGTTCTGGCCGCCGCCGACTCTCAGCAAATCGTCGAGCAGTTCCTCCACCGGGTACGCCTCGCCGGTTGTGTATGCCTGACCCGCGGGATGCGCATACCGAATGTCGCGCGTATGCCGACTATTCCCGCCGCGCCGCCACGCCGGCGCGCGCTCGAGCAGCAGCACCGAGTCCGCCCCAGCCTTCGCCGAAATGGCCGCGACCAGCCCAGCATTGCCGCCGCCAACGACGATGACGTCGTACGTTTGCGATAGGGTCACCCGCCCCCCCGGGGGCGATAGCAACTGGATCCTACGGTTCCTCGGGCCGTCACGGCCGCCGAGAGGTTGCTGGCGAACTCCTGGACGATCTGGTCCGCCTTCTTGCGGATTACGGCCTGGCCGAACTCTCCGAGTTTGCCCATCACGTTCGCGTCGGTTCGAATCTCGACATCCGTCTGCGCGCCGTCGGCGGCGGCTGACAGCTGCATGGTCATCTTCGCGTTCACCGCGCCGTTCAGCCGCTTGTCGGCAGCTTGCAGGTCCATGCGCGCCCGCCGCGCGGCTCCATCGCGCTCCGCCAGGATGACTCGGCCATCGAGCCGGACCTGGATCGGACCGACGCGCACCCGCATCACGCCCGAATACGTGTCGCCCTCGATATGGGCCACCCCCTCAACGCCCGGCACGCACCGACTCACCGCCGGGATGTCCATCATGAACGTCCAGACCTGCTCGGGCGGCGCAGGCACCGTGATGCGGTGGTCGATCAGCACCCGCGGTTCAGTGTATACACAGCCATGCCCCTACAGTTCGGCCCACGCCTCAGGGCGTTCCTCGATCAGCCACTGCCTATCACCGTCGGAACAACTCGCAAGGATGGCAGCGTGCAGATGAACCCGGTCTGGTACGAGTATCGCGACGGCCAGTTCTGGCTGAACGGTGGACCGAACCGCGGGTGGGTCAAACACCTGGAGCGTGACCCGCGGATTACCCTGTACCTGCTGGATCCGACGAACATGGGCCGCTGGGCGCAGATCCAGGGGCGCCTGGCCAGCAGGACGTTCGAGGGCGCCGACGATCACATCGAGCATCTTTCGCAGCGCTACACCGGCGGCCCGTATCCCGCCCCCAAGGTCGATCGGCTGATCCTCCGCTTCAACCCCGAGCGCGTCACCGGCAGCGAGCGGATGCAGCCCTGGGATGTGACCAGCTAGTTACGTCGGCGGCGTGCAGGTCAGGTTCGGAGACCAGGCCGCGGCGCGTACCCAACGTACACTCAAACCAATGACACCCCACGAGCTCGTCGACGAATTCACGACGAGTCTCCCCTATCCGCTCGACGACTTTCAGCTCGAGGCGATCCGCGCGCTGGCCAATAGCCACTCGGTCCTGGTGGCCGCCCCGACGGGAACTGGCAAAACGGTCGTCGGCGAATTCGGCATCTTCCTGGCCCGCAAATACGCCACGCGCGCCATCTACACGACGCCGATCAAGGCGCTCTCCAACCAGAAGTTCCGCGATTTCCGCGCGCGCTGGGGCGACAAGGAGGTCGGCTTGCTGACGGGCGACGTGGTGGTGAATCGCGATTCGCCGGTGCTCGTCATGACCACGGAAGTTCTGCGCAACATGCTCGTCACCGGCAACGCGCTCGATGACGTCGGCACCATCGTCTTCGACGAAGTGCACTACATGGGCGACGCCGAGCGGGGGACGGCCTGGGAGGAGTCGATCCTGCTCGCGCCGCGGCATATTCCGCTGGTGTGCTTGTCGGCGACCGTGCCCAACGCGGCCGAAATCGCCGAGTGGATCCGCGACGCGCATGGCGATCTGACTATGATCCTGCACGATCACCGGGCGGTGCCGCTCGAGCATCGGTACTGGCTGCCCGGCGCCGACAGGGCCTCGGCGGACCTGAAAGCAACACCGCCGACCTTCGCCGTGACGACGATCGTGGATGCCGACGGCAATCTGACCAACGACGCCCGAAAACTGCGCGGGGTAGGTGGCGAGCTGGCCGGCCGGGTGCGCTGGGGCGGCGTCACCAGCCAGGGCTTTCGCGGCGAGGATCGACTCCCGGGGTCCGACAAGGACCCACGCGAGCTGCCGGCCGCCTGGCGAGTCGTCCGCTATCTGGACGGCGAGGCGCTGACGCCCGCGATCTATTTCCTGTTCAGTCGCCGCGCGACCGAGGAAGCCGCCTCGAGCTGCGTCGCCCTGAGACCGGTGCCCCACGCCGCCGAGCTGGTGCGCGAAGCCAAGAGCCGCCTGGCTGATCTCGCGCCGGCGGACCGTGACCTCCGCCAGGTGGCGTTGCTGCTCGGTCGCTTCTTGCCGCGCGGCGTGGCGGTCCATCACGCCGGCCTGTTGCCGCAGGTCAAGCTGCTGGTGGAGGAGTTTTTCCAGGCGGGCAAGCTGCGGGCCGTGTTCGCGACCGACACGCTGGCACTCGGCATCAACATGCCCGCGCGCACCGTCGTCATCGGCGAGATGTTGAAGTTCGACGGGATCAGCCGCCGCCTGCTCACGCCGAACGAGTACCGCCAGATGACCGGGCGGGCCGGCCGCCGCGGGCTCGACGCGCGCGGCGTGTCGCTGCTCATGTACTCGCCGTGGGTGACGTTCCCACAGACGCTAAGTGTGCTGACCAGCGATCTGCTGCCGCTCGAGAGCGCCTTCCGCCCGACGTACTCGACGGCGATGAACCTGTGGCTGCGACCGGAAGACGAGGAACGCCTGGCCGACCTGTACGCTCGCTCGCTGCGTCGCTTCCAGCACGATCGAACCCTGAAAGAACTGACCGAGCGCAAGCAGTCGCTCGAGGATGCCTTTGCAGCCGACAAGGCCGCCGGTCGCATGCCGCGCCACGAGGTCTCGGAGCACGCTGCCGAGTTGAGTCGGGTCGATTACGAGTTGCGTAAAGCGCGTCGCGCCGCAACCGTCGAGGCCCGCCGGACGGTCGAGGGCCTGGCCCGGGTGCTCGAGCGGTACGACTATCTACGCGACGCCCGACCCACGTCCAAGGCGCCCTACCTGCGCAGCCTGTTCGATACCAACGCCCTGACGCTGAGCGAGTTGTTGACCAACCAGCAGCTCGAAGGGCTGGAGCCGGCTGAGATTGCCGAGGCGTTGTCGTGGTTTGCGATGGACCGCGAGTCGACCGTCCGCGGGCTGCCGCTGACGCGCCGTCTGCATCGGCTGCGCGAGATTCTGGATGCGCTCCACGGCGGGGTGCTGCGTGAAGAAGAGCGCCACGGCCTGCAAATGTCGCGGCCGCTGCCGGTGGACTTTCACGGTGTCGCGCTCGCCTGGGCCGAAGGCCACGACCTGGCCACCATCGCCCAGCGCACCCGGTTGCAAGAGGGCAATCTCGTCGGCGCGCTGCAGAAGACGCTGGATCTCATCAGCCAGTTGCGCGGCGCGGCGCAAAAGGGACCGCTGGGGGTAAATCTGGTGCCGCTGCTCGACGCGGCCGACGGGCTGTTGCGTCGCGGCGTGGTGCAGGCCAGCTACGCGTGGGCCGTGGGCGGTCTGCCGGAGGCCGCCGACTTCGAGGAGGACGATTGGGAAGTCCGCATCCTGCCTGAAGATGAACCTCAGGCCGGCGTGCCCGCCGTGCGCGACCGCGGCCAGCGGCGGCGTGTGCCACCGTTCATCAAACGCCGCACCGCCGCCGCCGCGAAGGGAGCTTCGCGGCCGCCGACGAAAACCGGCCGCCGCGGCCGGTGAGGGCCGTTTTTTTGGCACTTGACGCAAACCGGTTCACGCTGGCCCGCAGAGTGCTATAAAGCCCACAGATAGAGGCGCCATGAACGCCGGCCGCGAGTCCGACCCGATCCCGCTGAATGAGCTGCAGCGGTCCGCGCCGGCCGACGATGCCCTCGAGCCCATCGGTCCGCCACCCGCACTCGAAGACCTGAGCACCGACGCCAGCAGCCGCATCGTCCGGTACATCGTCACGGTCACCCTCGAGCGGGGCGTCGCGCCGACGGCGGTCGTCGCACTGTATGCCGATCTGGCTGGCGACGAGCTCGCCGTGCGCTACGCCGATCGTCGGTTCATGCTGCGCGAGGTGCCGCCGGACTGGCGCGAGGTTGAGAACCGGGTCATCGACCTGGAGGACAGCGCGCGCGACCGTGGACTCGACCTGGCGGCGGCGTGGCGGCGGGCCACCGGCGTGGCCATGCATGGTCAGGACCCCCTCGAGCAGCTCGCGCGTCTGGCGGGCGTGCGCAATCCGGCGGCTCAGCGGCAGCGCTCGATCTTCGACGATCCCGAAGATCTGGACGCCCTCGAGGAGGACGAAGAGCGGTTTGACGCGTTCCACGAGCGGCTGACTGATCGCGATCCGGATCTGTTCGATCTGGGTGATGAGGCCCAGCGGCGTATCCGTCGGTTCGCCATCGAGGAGCGCCTGGAGCACGGGCTCGCGCCGGTCGAGCTCATCGACCTGTACCGGGCCTTCGACCTGGCTGGCGATTTACGGGCCCAGCAGTACCTGGACCGGGTCTACGTCGAGCGCACGCCGCCCGCGGATTGGGTCGACCTGCAGTCCGAAGCCGGGCGCATCGTCGACCTCGCCGAAGCGCGCGGCCGCGACGCCGGCCGGCTGTTCGCCGACCTGCTCAAAACCTCCCCCGGCCTGGACCCGCTCACGGCGCTGCACCTCCTGCTCGAGCGCCTCCTCCAGCGCTACTGAGCTCTTTCGTCCGCGTGGAACGTCGCCTCCTGGGGGCGTGAGCAGCGCTTAAAACGTGCGGCCGAGGCGCTGGTCCCAGGGTTGCGGGGCGGCGACGCGGACGAGGGTGTCCTCGCGGTCCCGCGCGTAGAGATACAGGTGGGCGAAGAACTCCAACTCGGGCAGCGGGTACGTCGGATTGATGCACAGATACCCGTATGGCCAGGGCGACCGCGCGCCCGGCTCGCACACCACCTCGATCCGGTGGCCGACGCGCAGGCGGTACGTCACGCCGGCATAGCGGCGCGACGGCACGTCGAGATGGCCGTCCAGCATCAGCGACTCCCACAACTCGTCGCCGAGGGTGGTGCGCGCCACCTCTTCCGCGCGCTGCCGCGCCTCTTTATAGTCGCTCGCGGAAAAATCGGCGCCGGCGGTACGTTTCGGCAGGTGGTCCCAGTAGTACCGCCACGGTCGCTCGACCGGCCCGTCACGCCGCGACCCCTCGGGCCCCGGCGTCGGCATCACGTCCCACGCAAGCAGCCGCCGCCACAGCGCCCGCAGCGGCTCGATCATCGCGGGCACCGGCGTGTCACCCGCCCGCTTCGCTGCGCTCGCTCCCATTCGCGAAGAAGCACTTCGCTCACCGGTCAGCAGCCCGTGTTCGCGTGCACGGCCACGTTGGCTCCCACTCGTCGAAGACTTCTCTCTTCACCTGGGAGGAACCTGCGGGCGCGACGCAGCGGCTTAGAGACCTTTGCTCCCGTTACTCCGCCGCGAGGCGAACCGAACTCACCCGCCCGCGATGGGCGCGATGATCTGGTACTCCTCGGCGTAGGGATCGAACGGACCATCGTCCAGGACGTGCTGTGTCCCGACTCGCTTGGAGACGGCGCAGCCCTTGTCCCGCGCCTCGCGCAGGATCCGCTCAGCCTCGACAACGCTTTCGCGCGCTGCCTCGGTCATCGCCTCGGCGTCCCATTCCACTGTCTGATGTCCGCGTCGATTGGCAACGATTATTCGGCCCACGCCTGAGCCCTCCTTGCTGCGTCTTGGGTCAAGCCTACGCCCGGCTCCACGGGATGGCAAGACACAGCCGCACCGTCAGTTTGCCCCGAACTGAACCCTTTGACTGACATTCACGTGTGGTGCCCGTTGGCCCGCACGCAGCCGTGAGATTTGTCTTTGCTGTCCATCGGCTCGCCGCAGAGTGGACACCGCGGACGCCCGGCGGCGACGACTTCGGCGATGTTCCGACTCAACGCTCGCAACTGTTCGCGCGTCGCCCGCGACGCGAAGGTCGCGCGCTGGGTCGGCTCTTCTTCCTCGGAGCCGCTGGACTCGATGTCGTACACCAGCAGCACATAGCGTGGTCCGGTTTCGAGCTCGCTCTCGTCCTGCCCGAGCGCCAACCGACCGACCCGAAAGTCGACGGTCGGATTGGGGGGAAAGCTCTCCACCGACGGCTGCTGCGGGGACTTGACCGCCATATGACCTTGAAACTCGGCGAGCAACTGCTCGACTGCTAGCCCGAGCGCCTGGAGTTGCTCTTTTTCGACCCACAACGCCGCGGCCCGGCCGTCGTCGCTCTCGACCAGCAGGCGGAACGTGCGGTGGCCAGGCTCGCCAACGGCTTGAGCCTGCAGCCGCGTGGCAGGCCCGAAGACGTACTGGGCGTCAAACACCACCCAGGATAGTACTGACCGCTACGCGGTCTTGCGTTGATACAGCCGCCGCGCGGTTGCGAGCGCGTCGACGAGCGCGTCGACTTCGTCGCGCGAATTGTAGATGTAGAAGCTCGCCCGGAGCGACGCGGCAATGTCCAACCAGCGATGGAGCGGCTGGGTACAGTGGTGTCCCGCGCGCACGGCGATGCCGGCCTCGTCGAGGATCGTGCCCGCGTCGTGCGGATGCACGCCGTCGAGATTGAACGACACGACACCCGTGCGCTGGTGCGGATCGAGCGGACCGTACACCGCGACGTCAGGCACCCTCGCGAGTTGGTCCAGGGCGTAGCCAGTGACGTCGATTTCGTGCTCGCGAACATTGTCCATGCCGAGGTCGTCCAGATAGTCGAGCGCCACGCCCAGGGCGATCGTGTCCGCGACGTTCGGCGTGCCCGCGTCGAACTTTTCGGGCAGCGGCGCCCAGGTGGCGCGATCCTCGTAGACCTCGCGGATCATGCCGCCACCGCCCAGGAACGGCGGCATCTCTTCCAGTAGCTCACGCCGACCCCAGAGCACGCCGATACCCATCGGCCCGAGGATTTTGTGGCCTGAGAAAGCCAGAAAATCGGGGCCCAGGGTGCGCACGTCGGTGGAAAGATGGGGTACGCTCTGCGCCCCGTCGGCGACCACGATCGCGCCCACGCGGTGCGCCATGTCGGAGATCTCGGCCAGGTCGGAGATGGTGCCGAGCACGTTCGAGGCGTGCGCAATGGCCACCACTCTGGTGCGCGGGCCAAGCATGCCGCGGAACGCGTCCATGTCGACGGCGCCATCAGGCGTCAGCGGGATCAGTCGAATGCGGGCGCCGGTGTCCTGGGCGACGCGCTGCCACGGGATCAGGTTGGAGTGGTGCTCCAGCATCGTCGCCAGGATCTCGTCGCCTGGCTTCAGGTTGGCGCGGCCCCAGCACACCGCGACCAGGTTCAAGCCTTCGGTGGTGTTGCGGACGAATACGATCTCGTCGGGGTCCGGCGCGTTGAGAAAGCGGCCAATGCGTGCCCGGGCTGCCTCATAGGCGTCGGTCGCCTCGACGCTGAGGGTGTGCACGCCGCGGTGCACGTTGGCATTGATGTGGGTGTAGAAGTCGACGAGCGAGTCGATGACCTGACGCGGCTTCTGGGAGCTAGCCGCGTTGTCGAGATAAATCAGCGGCCGGCCGTTGACGAGACGTTTGAGGATGGGAAAATCCGCGCGGACGCGCTCGACGTCAATCGGTGCGGCCTTGTCTACCTGGAGCACAGTCGAAATCATACCAAAACAGTCGGAATTAGCCAACCACGGTAGCATCGTCGCGATGGGGCCGCTGGGCATCCTGGGCGGCGGGCAGCTGGGGCGGATGACGTTGCAGGCGGCGAGTGCGCTGGGGATGGACGTGGTCATCGCCGAGCGGTTTGCGGACTCGCCCGCGGCGCGGCTCACGTCGCGAAGCATCGTGTTCACGAGTGGCTGGGACGATGCAGAGGCCCTCGATCGGCTAGCGCGCCTGGCGCCGGTTGTCACCCTCGAGAGTGAATTCGTCGATGCCGGGGTGCTCGATGCGCTGGAGCGTCGCGGTGCGCGCGTGCTGCCCGCGCCGGCTTGCGTGCGCGTCGTGCAGGACAAGCTGCTGCAGAAGCAGGCGCTCGCCAGCGCCGAGCTGCCGGTACCGCGGTTCGCACACGTCGACCACCCGGCCGACCTGCGCCCGGCCGGCGCCGAGCTGGGCTGGCCAGTGATGTTGAAGGCCCGCCGCGACGGGTACGACGGCCGCGGCAACGTCGTCGTGCGCGATCCAGCCGAAGCCACGGCGGCGTTCACCAGACTCGGCTGGCCCGAGCGCAGCCTGTTCGTTGAAGCATTCGCGCAGTTCGACCACGAACTGGCGGTGCTGGTCGTGCGCGGCATCGACGGCCAGATCGTCCAGTACCCGGTCGTGGAGACCTGGCAGGACGCGACGCTGCACATCTGTCGCGAAGTGCTCGCGCCCGCGGACGTCCCGCTGGACGTGGCCCAGCGCGCCGTCGCGATCGCCCGCGGGGCCGTCGAAGCGGTCGACGGGATCGGCGCGTTCGGCGTCGAGCTGTTCTGGTTGCGAAACGGCGAGGTCTGCATCAACGAGCTCGCGCCACGACCCCACAACTCGGCCCATTACACCATTGAGGCCTGCTGGACATCGCAGTTCGACAATCACGTGCGTGCGGTGATGGGCCTGCCGCTCGGCGATCCTGGCCTGCGGACGCCAGCCGCTGCCATGGTCAATCTACTCGGCACTGCCACCGGCCGAGTCGGGGGCGAAGATTTGCGACTGGCGTTGGCAGTGCCACAGACGTACGTCCACCTGTACGGTAAGTCTGAGAACCGACCAGGCAGGAAGATGGGCCACGTGACCGCTCTTGGCTTGAGCGCCGACGAGGCGCTGACCCGGGCCCGCGCGGCCGCGAGCCAGATCCCCGTATGAGTGACCCGCTGGTCGGCATCGCCCTGGGGAGCACGTCGGACCTGCCAACGCTGCAGCCCGCGGCCGAGATCCTGCAACGCTTCGGCGTCGCGCACGAGGTGCGCGTGCTGTCGGCACACCGCACGCCGGACGCCATGGCCGCCTACGCCCGCGAAGCCGTCAGTCGCGGCCTCAAGGTACTCATCGCCGGGGCTGGCGGCGCCGCGCATCTGCCTGGCATGCTCGCGGCCAATACACCGCTGCCGGTCATCGGCGTGCCCGTGGCAACCACGACCTTGAGCGGCCTGGACGCGCTGCTGTCGATCGTCCAGATGCCGCGCGGTGTCCCAGTCGCCACGGTCGCCATTGGCGGCGGTGTCAACGCCGGCCTGCTGGCTGTCCAGATCCTGGCCACGAGCGATCCAGCGTTATTGCAGCAACTCGTGGACTACAAAGTCGAGCTCGCCGCGACGGCGCGCCAGCAAGACGCCGATTTGACCAGCAACTAGAACGCGGACTATGCGGGCTCGTAGACGACCAGCTGGTTGCCGGCCGGGTCCTGGACGTTCGCACGCCGCTCGTGCGGTCCGGTCTGCACGTCGCTGACGGTCGCGCCCTTCGCGCGCAGGTCGGCGACGAGGGCGTCCAGTCCCTGGACCCGCAGGCTGACCGTGGCGCCGCCCGGGCCGCCAGGTGCACCACCTTCGACCGCTAACGTCGAACCGCCGACGTCGAAGGCGGCCCAGTGATCGCCATCGCGGAACTTGAGGCCGAGGCCCAGCACGTCGGTATAGAAACGCACCGCGGCGTCCATATCGGAGACGCGATAGAAGACGTTGCCGATCCGCTGAATGCCCGGCATCTGAGCGCAGGCTATCAAACCGCCCGGGGGTGTGGACGTATGACCCTAGAATTCAGGTAGTGGGTCAAGCCGTTCGCGAAGCCGCGGTCGACGAACCCCGGGCGGCTGCGCTGCCGACGCCGGGCGCGCTGCTCCGGTCCTTGCGGCCGCGCCAGTGGACGAAGAACGGGCTGCTCTTTGTCGCGCTCGCGTTTACGCTCAACCTGCAGCGGCCGGACCTGCTCGTTCGAACGCTCGCGGCCTTCGTCTGCTTCTGCGCGCTGTCGAGCGCGGGCTACCTGCTGAACGACATCGTGGACGTCGAAGCGGACCGCGCCCACCCCACCAAGCGCCTGCGTCCGATCGCCGCGGGGCAGATCCGCATCGGCGTTGCTTTTGGGCTGGGGCTGGTACTGGCCGTCGGCGGCCTGGCCGGCGCCTTCGCCATCAACCCGCTGCTGGGGGTGCTGGCGCTCGCCTATGTGCTCCTCACCGCGGTCTACAGCACCACGCTCAAGCACATCGTGCTGCTGGACATCTTCGGCATCGCGGGCGGGTTTGTCATTCGCGCCGCGGCTGGCGCGGTGGCCATCGACGTGCCGATTTCTCCGTGGCTTTACATCGCGACGCTGCTCGGCGCACTGCTGATCGCGTTGGGCAAGCGGCGCACCGAACTGGAAACGCTGGGCGTCGAAGCGGCGGTCGGCCATCGCCGCAACCTGGAGTCGTACTCGGTGGAGTTCATCGACGAGCTCATCCTGGTGATCAGCGGCGCGGCCCTGATGACGTACGCGCTGTACACGTTTTCGGCCGAGAATCTGCCGCGCAATCACTCCATGATGCTGACCATCCCGGTGGTGATGTACGGCTTGTTCCGCTATCTGTTCCTGGTCCGCTTCGGGGAGGTGGGCGCAGCGCCCGAGGACCTGCTGTTCCGCGACCGGCCCCTGCTCGTGGCGGTCGCGGCGTGGGGCCTGCTGGCGGTCACGCTGCTGTACCTTGGGCGCTGACGGCCAGCGCCGCGAACGCGCACGCCACCGTCGCGAGGCCGCCGGCCAGCCACAGACTCGGGCCCGACCAGACAGCGGGATCGCCCCCGAGCAGCTGGGCGAAGGGTGGCTCGACCGCGCACAGCACCGCGCCGAAGACCCCGCCGGCCACGACCGCCCGCGCCCGCCCCACGCTGCCGGGGCCCACCGCCCCCCGCCGCCCCCCTCCAGCGTAGAAACGCGGCGTCACGCCGGGCGTCACGTGGAGCGCCGAAAGCGTCACGCCGGGCGTCACGCCGACCCGGCGCCGCCGCCAGGCTGATCGGCCCCCGGGCCACACCAACTTGACGTCGGCCCATCGCAACCAGGCGCTCGCGTCGAACGCTAAGGCGGGCACCAGCAGCAGCATCGGGGGCTCGATCGACGGATCGACCAGACTCAGCACGGTGCGCGGCAGCAGATACGCGCCGCATACCGCGGCGGCCACTCCGGGCGCACCGACCAGCCGCGTCGCCAGCGCCAGCGGGCCAACTGCCAGGACAGCAACCAACGGCAGGTCGGGGACTGGCGTGCGCGGGTCTCCGATCGCGAGTTGGCCCCCAGCGAGTAGGAGCGCGCAGCCCAGCAGGACCATCGCTCCCGCCGGCGACAGCCCCGGCCACGGCCCGTCCCTGAAAGGCCCGCCCGCGCGCACGCTTCGCCACAGGGTCA
>Ga0209166_10002641_pt1 | contig 13361 bp, 17 predicted proteins | sample Coa_R1_3_FD_187151 | JGI IMG/M metagenome (GOLD analysis project Ga0209166, IMG submission 187151) | Surface soil microbial communities from Centralia Pennsylvania, which are recovering from an underground coalmine fire - Coalmine... | ecosystem: Environmental > Terrestrial > Soil >... | reverse complement strand
AGTCCTGGCCGTCAGTCGGACCTGCTCCGACGACGACATCAAGAAGGCGTACCGCAAGCTAGCGCTGCAGTACCACCCGGATCGCAACAACGCGCCCGAAGCGACCGAGAAGTTCAAAGAGGCCACTGAGGCCTACCAGGTGCTCTCGGATGCCGAGAAGCGCACGATGTACGACCGCTTCGGACACGCGGCCTTCGAACGCGGCGCCGGCGGCGGCAGCGTCGACTTCAGCAATTTCGTCGGGCTGTCCATCGAGGACCTGTTCGAGTCGTTCTTTGGCAATTCGGGCGCCCGCGGCGCTCGCCAGCGCGTGCAGCGTGGCCAGGACCTGCGCTACGACCTGCACCTCACGCTCGAAGAAGCCGTCTTCGGCGCGACGAAGGAAATCAGCCTGACCAAACACGCCAGCTGCGGGCGCTGTACCGGCAGTGGCATGGAGCCGGGGAGCCAGCGCACGAAGTGCACACGCTGTGAAGGCAGCGGCGAGATTCGCCGCATGCAGCAGTCGATCTTCGGCCAGTTCGTCAACGTCACCCTGTGCGACCGGTGCAACGGCGAGGGCCAGATCATCTCTGACCCGTGCGCCGAGTGTCAGGGGCGGGGTGTCGTGCGGGCTAAACAAGTTGTGCCGGTCGAGGTCCCGGCGGGCGCCGACGAAGGCATCCAGTTACGCCTGAACGGCCAGGGCGAGCCCGCCCCCCGCGGCGGCGTGGCCGGCCATCTGTACGTGGTCCTGCACGTCCAGCCGCACCGCTTCTTCAAGCGGCAGGGCAACGACCTGTTGCTAGAGATGCCGATCAACATCGCCCAGGCCGCCCTCGGCGACGAGTTCGCTGTGCCGACCCTCGATGGCAAAGAAGTCACCCTGAAGGTCGCCGCCGGCACCCAGAGCGGCCGCATCATCCGCATCCGCGGCGAAGGCGTTCCCTTCCTGCGCGAGCACGGCCGCGGCGACCTCCAGGTCCACATCAAAGTCCGCACCCCAACCGAACTCAACGACGAACAAAAGAAACTCCTGCGCCAGCTCGGCTCCACCTTCGACGCCACCAACAACATCCCCACCGAGAACAAAAGCTTCTTCGACAAAGTCAAAGACGTCTTCGGCGGCGGGTAGGTCCTGAACTCAAACTGACCTCCCATTCGGGCTCGATGGACCTGGTTTCCGGGCTTGTACAGCAATTCGTACAGCATTTCGTCAGATCAAGCTTTGTGTGAGGTTGGGCTCCTATAGACGGAGGCGAGAAGTTTGTGTGTAAGTCGCCTTCGCGGCCCTCACAGTTTGCGTCCGGCCCGATGAAGAAGTGAGTAGCCATCCGCCAAACCCTGGTGAGAATGCGCTTCCGGCCGGATTGGCTGAGGGACAGGTTGTCGAGGCCATCCAAGCCTCGGGCTATCCGCTTCAACTGGTTGTCGCGGACATTTTGCGGCAGCGGAACCTCAACGTCCGCGAGGAGTGGAGCTACATCGACCGAGAGTCTGGAAAACTGCGAGCGCTCGATCTGTACGCGCAAGAATGGTTAAGAGATTTCGCAGCGGACCAGCCACGAGTTACACCAGAGCTGCACCTATTCATCGAATGTAAGCAATCGCGGTTGCCGTATGTGTTTTTCAAGGCGCGGCAAACGGTGTGGCTTCCCGGTTTCCCGCTAATAACCGGACTCGCATCAGATTCCATGTCAGTCGTGACTGACGGCGTTCGAGATTCCTGGTCGTTCAGCTTCGCGGAAGCACTCGGCCTGCGAAATCACTCGTTTTTCTCGCCCTTCGCATTCAGTTCGACGTTCACGCGCGTAGAACAACGATCAAAGTCTGTGACCTTGTCGGGAAGCGAGATTTACAACGACGTAATCATGCCATTGATAAGTGCCTTGGAACATCACCGAGCGCGAGAGTTGCGCATTCGCGCTGTTGCAGGGAAAGACCGGTTCTATGTGGCTAACGCGGTTCTTGCTGTTGCCTTGCTCGATGCCCCGATGCTTACGGCAGACATCCACGGTGGGAGCCCCGTAGTTCAAATGACGCCCTGGGTTCGAGTGGTTCGCCATGAAGCGAGGACCAACGTCCCAGAAGGACACGGTCCCTTTGCGGACCCGAGCGAGTTCTACGGCATAGACGTTGTTCACAGAGCGTTTCTAGAGACCTACTTGGACTCGCAAGTCCTGCCGTTCGCCGACCTGCTGAAGGAGCGGGTAATGGCTCACCAAGAGGAATTACTGACGGGGACCGGATTCGCTCCTGGACTTGCGAATGAGCGGCCACCAGACGTAGGCGCTGTTCTTCGCCCGATTTCCGCCTGAGGCCATAGGCAGGCCCTCGCAGGTCCACGCCCGTTTAGGGTGATCCGTCGATGAAGCGTTATCGATTGTCCGACACGCTATTCACGTGGGGCGCGAAGGTAAGCCATCCCGCAAGGCGCTCTGCGGCATCGCTCAACATGCTGGACATGACGTGCTCGTACCGGCTCGTCATGGTGATCGAGCTGTGGCCCAGAATTTCCATTACCACCCGATCGGGTACACCAGCGGCCAGCAAGTATGTTGCTGTCGAGTGACGCAGTGAATGCGGTGTGAATCGTGGCAAATCTGCAGCGCTCAGAAGCTGCTCGAGACATCGGGCCACACGACGGCTGACCAATGGGCGGCCGGTCTCATCCGGAAACACTAGATCGTTCTTCTGCCACGCGCCGAGCGATTGCAGTCGCGCCTCCAATAGGCGGGCGTGCTGCGCTCGCAGGCTCGCGACCGCCGAGGGGATCAATGGCACGGTCCGACGGCCGTGCAGTGATTTGGGTTCGGTGAACTCACGTTCGCGACCCGGGAGATCGACGAGCTGCTGGCGAACGCGCAGTTGGTGCCGCTCCAGGTCGACATCTTCCCAGCGCAGCCCGAGGGCCTCGCCGATTCGCAGACCAGTTGCGAGCATGACGGCGAACAGATGCTCAAATTCGTGCCCTCGCGAGGCGTCCATGAGGCGCCGGGCCTGCTCAGGCGTGAGCGGGGAGGGCTCCTTCGCGGTGCGACGCGGCGCATCGACCAGCGGAACAGGATTCCGAACGGTTAGGCCCCACTTGGTGGACTGGGTCAGGGCGGCACTCAGGGTGGCCCGCACCAGCGCGAGTGTGGCCGGGCTGAGTCCCTTCGCCGACATCTCCTTTTGAAGCCGTTGCACATGCTGTGGGCCGAGTTTGGCCAGTGGGACATTCCCCACGATCGGCGTGATATAGAGGCGAATGGCTGTCCCGTATCGAAGGTGAGTCCCAGCTCGTCGGGTTGGCTTGACAGTGTCCTGGAGCCACTCCGACAGGAACTGGCCAGTGGTCAGCCGTTGCCCAGGTATTGGGAGCCCTTGTTGGACGTCGCGGATGGCTGCGGCGAGCTTGGCGGCGACCTCCTTGCGGGTCTTGCCGTAGAGAACGCGTCGTTTACCGCCCTCAAGCGACACCGAGGCTGCCCAGCACTGCCGGGACTCCTGGTAATAGATCGATCCCTCGCCATGGCCGCGACGGCCTCGACGAGCTCCCGCTCGCGTTGTTGTCGCCGACGGAGTCTCGGCCTTGTCGGCTCGTTCGTCAGGCATCTCCGACACCAACTCTGACCGCCTTCGGCGGTAGTGCAAGATAAGGCACCCTTAGCGGCCGCTCTGCCGCCTCGACCCCGCTGCGCGGGGTAGTGCAAGATAAGCTATCGGTTCCGAACTGGACGTGTCTCATAGGTCTCATCATCGCGATCCGAGCACGCGTCCGCGCCAGGTAGCGCAGTCCTCGCAAGGTTCCTCGTCGTCGCTGTGTGCGATGTTCCACTCTTCGTCTCCTATGAGTAGCCACTTGGGGTCTGGTCGGCCGCTGCCTCCAAGCTCGCCCGCCCGAGGGCCGCGGGTGATGACGTATCGGTGGCACTCAGCGAGGTCCTCGCGTGATTCACGGTCGACGTACCGAATCGTCTGGCTTTCGAACTCGCGAAGCTCTTCGATGTCCTGAGGCGGTCTGCTCGAGATCACGACGATCATCAGCTCGCCACTGGACACGCGATCACCGAAGCCCATCGCATTGAACTGGTAGCGCATTCTCCAGGGGCAAACCCATCGTGTTATGCTCGGTTCACCAGAGCCTGACATGACGCTCGCTTCCGAGATCCGCGACCTGGTCGAGCAATGTGTTCGAGGCGACCTCGGTGTCCACGAGATGGATCGTCGTCTTGCCGCCTACGTACGCAAGATCGGCGAGGCGACTGACGATGCCGAAGCAAGGAAGCTCTACGGATCGGCGAGGGCGCTCGACAGCGAAATGGGCTATGGGCACCGTAGCGAGGAGGGCGTCCGGACCGAGCTTCGAAGGGTCCTCGCCGAGGTTGACGCGACCTACCACAGTCCCACCCAAGCGGCGTCTCGCTAGCTGGGGGCTACAGCGTTCGGCACGGCCGAACGCTTCCCGCCTGTGCGCTGGGGGCGCTGCCCCCACCAGGTCGTCAAGCCGCGCTGAGACGCGGCTCCTTCGCTTCGCTACGGGCCTTCGGCTGACGACCTGCCCCCGAATGTGTCGACGGTAGATGGTTCGGCAAGCGAACCATCCCGTCCAACCAGGGCCGCGGTCCGATTCCATGACCGGCAGCGTACAGCAGTCTGTACAGCAATTTGCAGAGTTGTACAGCAATTCCATGCGTCGCAGTGTAGAACACACGTGCTGCGATTGAACTGCGAACAGCTGTCGCTGAGACTGCCTGAGGCGTTGTCAGTGGAACAAAAGCTCTTCGACAAAGTCAAAGACGTCTTCAGCGGCGGCTAGATTTGAACTCACGGAGAACGTGTAATGCGGTCTCAGTGACTCATTGAACCATGGCCGCCCCGACTTGGGTGCGGCAGCGCCCAGTGGCCTGGTCGTGAAGCGCAACGGATGATTGAGGGCAACTGACGCATTAGGCGGCAGGATGGGCCGCGGCGCCTCTTGCCGACCCCGTCGGGGCGGTCAACGTGAGCAAGCGTACGTCCGGGCGCGAGAGTCGCTGGCGCGCAGCGGCGAGGTGCTGTTCGCGACCTGCGGACGCGCTGACGGCGAGTTAGGAGGCTCGAGATGCGGCGCCAGTTGACCGGCCAGCGGTGAAATGTTCGTGGTCTCGCCGAAATATGATTCACATGGCAGCAACAACCTGCAGCTGCCGAACACGAACCCAGCGGGGCCTCTCAGGCGCGGCCTGCCTGCTCGGGCGATCGTCATCACGTCGATGTGGCCCTGACAAAATCCTGGCCGTCTTGTCGCCTGCGAAGCTGGGCAATGTCAGGCTCGGCGTCGCCGTGGCGGACGGGCAGGTCGGCCAGATCCACCCGAGGCGGGCCCCTCAGCGGACCAGCCGAAGGTGCTGTGCTTCGTCGCGCGACCCCTTGCGTTTGCCCGCGGCCGTGGTCCTTCAACGTTCCTCAGCTACCGCCTTCAGCCGCTGGAGTGCCATGCGCCAGTAGAAGCGCCAGTGCCCGAAACTCTCCGGAGTTGTGAGGTTGGTGTGCGCCAGTCGCAGCTCGGTCCCGCCATCGGTGCGAACCAGGGTGAATTCGATCTCGGAGATATTCTCAGGCGTTTCCGCCTGCTCTGAAAAGGAGCTCCAGTAGGTGTAGCGCAGCAACTCGGTGGCCTGGTTTGCGCGGACAATGCCCCGGTTAACGTAGGTCATCCCGTGAAATGCCCCGGTAGTGACAATCGGGGAGCCCGGCTGCCAATCGGTCGTGACACTGACGGGCTGATCAGAGAGCCAACGCTCCAGCAGCGGCGCCGCAGTTAGCACCTGCCACACTCGAACGGGCGGCGCACCCATCCGAAGCGTCAGATCGATTCGGTGCATCCCTGCCAGCGAGCGCCGATTCGGCTGTTCGTGCACGTCTTCCAAACTACGAGCAGCGAGTTTACAACGAGCTTCGACCGCACGACGTTGCGCAGCTACTGCGACGTCTCAACCAGCATGCGCGTCGAACCACAGGTGAGCAGGTGACGGCGACTGCTGACCACTCCGACACTCGAAATCATCGTGTCACAACGCTTAGTTTTCCGGCTATCTCGTCTAGTGTCGGCGACCGTGAGAGGATCTCACGATGGCAGCCGCGCCGATGTTCTCGTCCAGGCGTTCCAGTTTGCGCGTTCCGGGGATGGGCACGATCCACGGCTTCTGGGCCAGCAGCCAGGCCAGCGCGATCTGCGCGGGCGTGGCGCTCTTCCGCCGCGCGATGGTGCCGAGCAGATCGACCAGGGCTAGATTCGCCTTCCGCGCCTCCGGCGCGAATCGCGGAACGGGGTTGCGGATGTCGTCGCTCCTCCCCGTAGGAGGTCACGAAGCGCCCCACTGGCGGCCAAGCGATAACCAGTCGATACCGCAAGTCGTCAAATACACGAGCTAGTTCGCGCGTTCGGCGCCGGTGAGTTTGTCGTGCGCCGCCGCTGGATCTGCGTGGGCGTGACAAGCTAACCGTATTCGTACACGGCGTGGCGGCGAGGACTGATACAGAGAGGTGTCCAGGATGAAAGCGATTGTGGTAACGGACCAGGCCGCGGGAACGGCCGGGACGACGCTGGCGGAGCGGCCCTACCCGCCGGCAGCGATAAACGACGTCATCGTTCAGATTCATGCGTCGGGATTCGTCCCCACTGAGCTGGAGTGGGCCCTCGACCTGGACCGATCGCGCCGACCGTGACCGAACGCCGTCGATCCCTGGGCACGAGTTGGCCGGAGTGGTCACCGGCCGCGGCTATGGCACGACTGGGCTGTCGGTGGGACAACGGGTGTTCGGCCTCGCCGACTGGCATCGCGACGGCACCCTGGCGGAATATGTGGCGGTCGAGGCACGCAACCTCGTGCCGCTGCCAGGCGATGTCGACTTCACCGTGGGCGCGAGCCTGCCAATCTCGGGACTGACGGCATGGCAAGGGTTGTTCGAACACGGCCGCCTTCAAGCGGGGCAGAGCGTGCTCGTGCACGGCGCGGCCGGCGCAGTCGGGACGATGGTGACGCAAACTCGCACGTGAGTTCGGCGCCTACGTCATCGGCACCGGTCGCACGACCGACCGCCAGAAGGCGCTCGACTTCGGCGCGCAGGAGTTCGTCGATCTCGACAACGACGCCCTGGAAGACGCCGGCGGAGTCGATCTGGTTTTCGATGTGATTGGCTGCGACATCCAGAAGCGGTCCGCTGGCCTGATCCGGGCCGGAGGAACGCTGGTGTCCGTCGTTGGCCCGGCCGAGGCGCGGCCTGCGGACGGCCTGGCGATCGACTTCGTTGTCGAGTCCGATCGTGCCCACTGAGTGAGATCGTCCAACGCGTGCGGGACGGACGACTGCGGACGAACATCGGCAACATTGCGATCCTCGACGATGCCGTTGCGGCTCTCAACCCGACCGAGCGACGCAAGGGGAAGACGATCATCCGCGTTCGTCCGTAAGGACTGGGGACAGCAGCGTCAGAGCCAGGGCAGCCACCTTCGCGAATGGCAACGTCAGACCCTGGCGATACGCTGCACTCTGCTCTCCCTCTTGCCCAAGCTGCTCCTGCGGCCTCACCACGTCCTAGGCGCCCGGCACGTGCTCCCGCGGTCGGGATGAGCCTGAGCGCCGCGTCGAGCTCGAGGCGGTAGCTCGAGGCGGTAGCCGGTTTGCACGGGGCCGCCGAGCTTTTCGGCCAGGCCCACGACGCCACCTGGCATGCGCAGCAGGCGATAGCGCACGAAGTGGCGCTTCTTGTCCGGGCCGACAATAACCTCGGCTGGCGGCGGACTGGGCAGGGTCGGCCAGCCGGTGACCGCGGCTAGGCGCTCGTCGGCGCACCGATCGCAGTAGGGTCGATTGTTCAGCCGAATGCCCGAGCCAGGCGCGCGGCAAGCCGAGCACGGTCCGAGATCAGCCATGTCCGCGCCCCTCGCGTTTCCGCATAGACAGTTGAGAGTACCGGCGCAGCCGACGTTGAAACGATAGTGCGGTCGGTGCGTGAGACACGTTTGGCGCTGGTGCTGGCAGGCACGAATCCACGGAACCACAGAAACGTTTGGATTAGCGGGCGAATCCGTAGGTAGAAGCGGCAACCGTGCGAACTGTCCCAATCACGCGAGGACGGTGTCCGGACTCGACTGAAGCTCGCGCTCGGCGGCCGCGGCCAGCAGCTGCTGCTGGAGGTTGCCTATCCAGCCCACGCCGAAGCGCCGCAGCACCAGGTCGGTCGTGACCAGCGGGATGCCGCGGCCAGGCACAGCCGCGCGCGGCTCTTCGCGGATCAGGCGATGCCGCAGCAGAACCTGGACCTGGCGATCGCATTCGGCCATGCGGCGCGCGGTGATCTCGGCGCGGCTGATCGGCTGGTCGAGGATGATGATGGCCAGCACCAACCAGACCGTTTCGGGCAGGGTCCAGCGGTCCGAGCACCTTGATGCCGCGCTCAGCTTATCGTCGTTGAACTGCATAAGACCGGTTCAGTCACGGGCGCGCGTTGCTTCGCCGCGCGTTGGGTTTCCGAAGCGTTGATTGAGTTCAACCGCCGCGCGGACCAGGTGCTGGAGTGCCTCCTCACGAACATCGTCTATGCTTTCGACGCGAATGTGGCGCATTCGGCCGCCTTCGCCCAGCAGCGAGCGATCCCGATCCGCGCGTTTTGCAAGCTCGGCGCCGCGCCAGAAGTTGACGTTAGTGTAATTCTTGAACGCTTTGACGGAGCACGCCGGGCCATTCACTTCCCACACCGGCTGTGCCCACTTGATGGACTCGCGGGCATCGGGCGCGGCCCGCCGGATAACCTCGCATAACGCGCGAACCACTGGCGCCTGCGATGGATGCAGGCTCACGAGGTAGTCGTCAACGGTGCTCATTTGAGTCGTGAGAAAACTCGTCTCGAGGCGGTGGATCTTGCCGTCGCGAATCGTCCATAGGTCCTGACCGCGCATCGGGTGTGGAAATGCGGGCGACGTACACGTCCACACACTCCGAATGCAGTCGGGCTCGATGTCCACCTGGTCCAGTGTGAGGGTCATATCCGCGGGTGCACGCTGTTGCGACTCGATGAAGTTTCGGCGGATATCGTCCGTGCCGACGTGCTCCATCGGCGTGCCGCCGAACGGCTCGACGTACACCGCCTCCTCCACAAACAGACCAATGATCTCATCGCTTGCAATGGCCCCGGTCCGCATCGCTTGAAAGTAGCGCTCGATCAGATCCCGTTCGGTCACCAGTGGCCTCTCGACGCAGCCGTAGTGTACGGTCGACACTGTGCTGAGCGCGGAGTTGCGAGGGCGGCTGTCAGGCGTGCTTGCGGCAGCCAGTTCTGACCGCGATGCCCGAGCTTTGCCGCTTCCCGACCTCATGTCGATCGCGGCCGGCCTACCCCGCGACAGTTCCATGACAATCGACTTTGAGGGGCTCGACCAGCCACTGGTGATCTTGCGATTGCCGAGTGCTCGTCGATCGCAGCGCTTCGATACGTTGACCCCGCGGGAGCGTGAAGTGGCCGCCTGGGTCGCGGCCGGCCTGCCGAACCGAGAAATTGCCGCACGCCTATGGCTCACGACCGCCACCGTCAAGGACCACGTCCATCGCATCCTGGCCCGGACCGGATTGCCGAATCGGACGGCCGTTGCCGCGGCATGGAATCGCCAGCACTGGTTCAGGGAATAGCTGGCTTCAGCCACAGTGGCGTAGCGGTGGTCACTTCGGGCTGACCTTCAAGGAGCGGACCGACCGCGACCATGTACTGGCCGAACCACGGCGCGCGGTCGTTCGCTTCCATGGCCGTCGGATCGTCGTACACCTCCCACAGATAGAACGCGTCTGGATCACGGTTGTCCGCACACCACACCACTATGGGCTGTTGTGCATTCGCAAGTGCGCGCGGCGCAAGGTGCGCTTCGAACAGCCTGCGGATGTCGTCGCGCTTGCCGGGCTGCGCGCGGCCCTTAACCATGACTGCCAGTTTGGACACGCCTGGCACATTAGGCGAGTCGTGGGACGCATGCAATCCATCCGAAGATGGATTTTCTTACGTCTGGACCAGCCGCCTGGACAACACTCCACGCCCGGCGAACCTCAAAGGTTGGGCGAGCGCGTTGATCTATCCCCCGCAGCGCGCGTCACCCATCGTTGCGGTGTGGCCGCCGAACTGTGTGAATGACTGGGGCGGGCTGGGGTTGGTGAGCTGCGTCCAGCCGTGGCTCGAGAAACTCTGAATCAGTCCCTGATGACCGAGGCGGCGGACCTCGCCGGCCAGACGAAAGGAGGTTGCGGTTAGTTGGCACAGCGCGCCGGTTCCATCGACCACCCCGCGCGTTGGATCGATGCCGACCAGCGCGGCGATGACGTCCTGCAAGCGCACTGTGTGCGTGGCGACCGCGACGCCACTGGCAAAGGAGGAGGGCGTGGCGAAATTGCGCGCTGGCGGTGTTTCGGCGAAGTAAAAGGTAAGGGTCCCGCTAGAGTTGACGTCCAACACGCTCGGCACGGCGGGCTGGGACGATGGAACGCTGGCCGCCACAGCCCGGCTGGTGTTTCCGGAGGCGTTGCAGCCGCTGCCCCTCGAGCAAGAGTTCGGATTGGAGATCGAGTCGCGAGAGGGCGTCGTCGATCTCAGGCGGGCGATCGTCGCAGCGCCGTACCGTTCGCGTCGACACACCGTATTCGTGGCGCTGCTGGCCCACTGCTGGTTGGAGGTGCGCCGCCGGGGCCTGCACCGAGTCTGCGGCGCGGCCAACGCAGCGTGGCTCGCACGTTATCGCCAACTGGGGCTGCCGGTCCGAGTGCTTGGGCCGGCTCAGCGGTACTGGGGCGAAGAGCGCCACCCGCTGCTCCTGGACGGGGTGGAACTCGGCGGGGTGGGGTTGGGAGGCCTCGCGCGGGTAACAGGGTGGGCCCCGCCGTGATCGGCACGGCGGCCGATAGGACCGAGACGCCGGTGGTGGCGGGCTGAGTCCAAGCCCGGGTAGCGCAACGGTTCGTACATTATCAGCAATGCTCTGGCCGGCGAAGCCCGTTAGTAAATGTTCGGCGCTGAAGAAGCAGGAAGACCGCTCGGGCAGCCAGGTATGTGTTCGGCGAGTCTCGTAGCACCATTGGCACGCGCATCGTTGGCGCAGCGATGAGGAACGGAATCATCTCATGGCCGCCGAGCTGATCGACGCTAGCCGGTCGCGTTGACCGGCACGTGCACGCTGACGAGCGTCCCGTGGCCGGGGTGCTGCGAATATCTAGCGTGCCGCCGATCGCTGCTGCCCGTTCGCGCATTGAGCACAGTCCGAGATGACCGGCAAACGTCGCCGACGGATCGAAGCCCTGGGCTGTCAAACACACTCGACGGTCCGGCACCGGTGTGACATCGCACCGCACACGCCGATGGCCGCGTGCCCCACTAGGCAGCGGGTTGCGTACGTCCAGACGGGCCAAAGGAAAAGCACGGACCGATGTGCCCGGGCGGCAGAGTGATTGTGAGCACCAGCCGAGCAGTGGCAATGCGGCGTATCGTCGACGTACAGGGGCGGGACGCGGCGGGCCAGATGGGCGATGCGTCGCTCGAAAACCGCGGCAAGATGTCTCACTCAATCAACCGCATCATCTGTCATGCATTCCCACGTCCGGTGGGCGCAGCGGGGTATGGCTGCTGAAGTCCATCAGATCACTGGTCGTGCGCGGCGTAAGGGGACTTGTCAGGGGAGAAGGCCCAACTCGACCGCGCGGGCGGCTAACTCGCTGCGGGAGTGGACGTCCAGCTTGTCGAGCGCATTTTGCAGGTGGTTGGCCGCCGTTTTCTCGGCGATCACCAGTGTCTCGCCGATACGACGATTGGACAGACCCCGCGCAGCCAGCTCAGTCACTTCGCGCTCCCGCGGCGTGAGCTCGTCGACGTGCGACATCCGACGCGTCGGCGGCGTGGATGCGGTCGGGGTCTCGTCCAGCAGCAACTCGTCGACGATCCTCTCCACGCCAGGCACGCGGCCCAGGGACCATGCCTCGCTCCAGGCTTGCGGGCCAATAGCGGCTCGCGCAATGCGCTCCCAGTGCTGGTAGTCCGCACGGTTCGACGGCCAGACGACACTGCCCACCGCTTCGAGCGCCGCGTCGCCTGCTCCGAACAGTCGCGCCGCCTCGGCGGGCTGCCGCTCGGCAGCTCGTACGCATCCGAGTCCGATCAGGCAGTCGGCGATCCCGCGCTGGTCGCCGACGCGTCGAAACGCGCGCAACGCCTCGACGAACAGGGCCGCGGCACGCCCGCTCTGGCGCTGGGCCAGCGCGACGTAGCCGAGATTGTGCACGCGACTCGGGTCCTCCCGCAGACCAAGGCTCTGAAACAGTCGGATACTCTCGTGGTACAGCGGCGCGGCCCGCGAATGGGTGCCGCGCATGCGTTCCACGTCACCCAGTTGCCCCAGGAGCATCGCGACGTTCCACGCATCACCGGCCGCGCGCGCCAACTCGAGCGCCCGAGCCAAATGGTCAGCAGCCACCGACAAGTCGCCGCTGCGCAACGCACGCGAGGCCACGAATTCGGCCGCGCGAGCTTCGTACCACGGCCGATCGAGGCGTTGGGCTAATTCGAGCATCGCCTCGACGTGCGACTGAGCAGCGCCGCTCTCGCCTCGCTGCTGAAAGAGCAGTGCCTGCGCACTGTGGCCTGCCAGCAACAGGTCGTCGTCGTCGAGCTCGCGCGCGATCGCCAGGCAAGCGTCAATGCGGGCCTGCGCCTGCGCATAATGGCCGCGCAGTCCGGCGGTTGTCCCGGCTCCCTGCAACACTCGCGCGCGCAGACTCGTGTGCGGCTCACCGCCAGGCATGCTCAGCGCGCGCTCTAGCCATTCGTGCGCCTCGCTCCAGCGATCGTGCAACAGCCAGGACCACCACAGCGCGCCAACCAGGCGGAGCGCGGTGTCTGAGTCGCCTGACGACATGGCCCAGTCCAGCGCAGAGCGCACGTTGTCATGTTCCCGCTCGGCCCAGCGCAGCCAGCTCGCCTGGCCCGGGCCGCGCAGCGCAGCGCCGGCTTCCTCCGCCTGGGCGAGCACCCAGGTCGTGAGCCGCTCACGGAGCAGCGTCTGCTCACCCCGCTGGAGCAGTCGCTCGCGAGCGTACGCGCGAAGCGTCTCCAGCAGGTTGTAGCGTCGCTCGCCGCTCTCGTCGGAGCCGGCTACGACCAGCGATTGATCAACCAGGCGGGCCAGGCTGTCCAGCACGTTTGACGACTCCAGACCGCAGACCGCCTCGACCGCCTCCAGGGAGAAACCACCAGCAAACGCAGACAGCCGGTCGAACAGGCGTTTGTCGTCCGACTGGAGCAAGTCGTAACTCCACGCGACGGCCGACTCGAGCGTCTGCTGGCGAAGCGGTGCAGTCCGGCTGCCGTGCGCCAGCAATTTGAAACGT
>Ga0209166_10002632_pt1 | contig 13384 bp, 10 predicted proteins | sample Coa_R1_3_FD_187151 | JGI IMG/M metagenome (GOLD analysis project Ga0209166, IMG submission 187151) | Surface soil microbial communities from Centralia Pennsylvania, which are recovering from an underground coalmine fire - Coalmine... | ecosystem: Environmental > Terrestrial > Soil >... | reverse complement strand
ACCCATTGTCCTTACGCCCTTCTCCCAACGGGTCGAGCACGAGGGTGAGCTGGCCGTCATTATCGGACGACGGTGTTCGCATCTTCGCGATTCCGACGATGCGCTGTCTTTTGTTTTCGGCTATACCTGCCTCAATGATGTGACCGCACGCGACATCCAAAAGAGTGACGTTCAATTCACCCGTGGTAAAGGCTTCGATACGTTTTGCCCGATCGGGCCGCACATTGAAACCGAGCTCAATCCCGCCGATGTCCTGGTGGAGACGCGCGTCAACGGGACGCTTCGTCAAACCGGTAGCACTTCGCTGATGATTTATCCGTGCACGTTTTTGGTGCGCTGGATCTCCCGCATGATGACGCTTGAGCCGGGCGACGTGATCGCCACCGGTACCCCCGCCGGTGTTGGTCCGCTGGTCGCCGGCGATACCGCTGAGGTCAGCGTCGCGGGAATCGGCGTGTTGCGTAATCCGGTGCATGTTCCGTCTGGGCAGTAGTCTCCCGCCAATAGGCTTAGGTAGAATTGCGTGCGCGGGGGTTGCCGCCGCAAAACACGCTCGGACAACTGGCAAGATGTATTTTGCCTCTCTAGGAAGCGCCTGAAGAAAGCTCTAGAGTCCAATGTCCAATTGCACCCGGACCCAATTGGCGGCGCTTCATCAGGCAAAATCACGGAGCTGTTTCCTTGAATACTCTGTCACCGGACTGGAAGCTGATTCTCGCCATGGGCGGCGCTGCGGTGGCCGCCATCGGTATGATTGCCTACGCTTTTTTTCGCCCGGCGGAAAATGCCGAGGAAATTGAACGCAAGCGGCGATTGCATCTGAATCAAATCGGCCGCATCGCGGAGGGCCAGGTAGTGGAACTGGCCGCGCATCCGCCAGAGGCGCGCGCGAGGAAGAAACTTTTTGGCTCCCGTGCCCAGCCGCTGGCCAATGTGGGGCCGAGGCAGCTCGTTTCCTACAGCTACGCCATCTCCGGGGTCACCTATCACACCGCGCAAGACATCACCGGGCTCGAAAGCCAAGTGCGACTTGACAAGCTCGTCGCCGGCCAGCCGGCTAGCATAAAATACGATCCGTCCAATCCCACCGATTCTATTCTGGTAGCCGACGACTGGTCGGGCCTCCGCTAAAGTTGCAGGGGCATGCTTTTTGGGCATCCCACAATTTCCACTACCCGCAAGCCCGATGCCGCTCGGCAACAGCACATTCTGATTTCCCCCTCATTGCGCTATCCTCTTACCGCGGCCTCTTTCCCATGAAACGAGTCTTCGCCTCCGTGTTCACTACCATCCTCATCGTCGCGATGACGCTGGCCGCCATGTTTACGCTGGTGCGCGCTACCGTTTATGTCACCTCTATCCGATCAACGTTGCAGCGCGCGATCGCCATCGCCGCAGAGTTGCTGCTTGGAGTCGTTCTGCTGCTCGGTACCGTCTGGTTAGCCACGCATCTGGCCGTGCGCATCTTCGGCGTGAAAGATGGGTCATCCCAGGGAGGCCCCGTTGCCGGAACCTAAACGCGTGAGTCAACCCCTCAGCAATCATCTCGACCGCATGGAGGAGCTGCGCAAGCTGGACGCCGAGGCGGAGGCGGGCGGCGGCCCGGAGCGCCGCGAGCGCGAACACAAAGCCGGCAAGCTCACGGCGCGGGAGCGCATTGAGCTGCTACTGGACGAAAGCAGTTTTGAGGAGCTGGACAAATTCATGCGCCACCGCTGCACCGATTTCGGCATGGACGAGCAGCGCCCCGCGGGCGATGGCTTCGTCACCGGCTTCGGCCGCATCGATGGCCGCCTGGTTTACGTTTTCGCGCAAGACTTCACCGTCTTCGGCGGCTCCCTCTCCGAAACGAACGCACTAAAGATTTGCAAAATCATGGATCAAGCCATGCGCGCCGGAGCTCCCGTCATTGGCCTCAATGATTCCGGCGGTGCACGCATCCAGGAAGGCGTCGCTTCCCTGGCCGGCTACGCCGATATTTTTCTGCGTAACACGCTGGCAAGCGGGGTCATCCCGCAGATCAGCGCGGTCATGGGCCCCTGCGCCGGCGGCGCAGTCTATTCGCCGGCCATCACCGATTTTATTTTCATGACCCGGGATACCTCCTACATGTTCGTCACCGGCCCCGACGTCATTAAGACCGTCACCCACGAAGAAGTCACCAAGCAGGAGCTCGGCGGCGCCATGACTCACAACGCTACTAGCGGTGTCGCGCACTTCGTCGCGCCCGATGATGCGGACTGCCTGGCCATGATTCGCGAGCTGCTGAGTTTTCTCCCATCCAACAATGTCGACGACCCGCCGCGGCGCGCCACTTCCGATCCGGCCGATCGCCGCGACGAAGCGCTAAATACTCTGGTTCCCGACGACCCGCAAAAGCCTTACGACATCAAGGACGCGATTCACTCCATCATCGACGACGCTTACTTCTTCGAGGTCCACGAGCATTTCGCCAAAAATATTGTGGTGGGTTTCGCGCGGCTCGATGGACGGCCAGTTGGCATCGTCGCCAATCAGCCTGCGTTTCTTGCTGGCGTCCTGGACATCAACGCTTCCGTCAAAGGCGCCCGGTTCGTGCGCTTTTGCGATGCTTTCAACATTCCGCTCATCACTTTCGAGGACGTCCCTGGCTTTCTCCCTGGCACGCAGCAGGAATTTGGCGGCATCATCAAGCACGGCGCCAAGCTGCTCTTCGCCTACGCCGAGGCCACTGTCCCTAAAATCACCGTCATCACTCGGAAGGCTTACGGCGGCGCCTATTGCGTCATGGCCTCCAAGCACATTCGCACCGACGCCAATTTCGCCTGGCCCACCGCGGAAATCGCAGTGATGGGCCCGGAAGGCGCCGTCAACATCGTCTACAAACGTGAGCTGGAGAAAGTTCCGGAGTCCGAACGCGAAGCCGTGCGCCGCGAAAAAATAACCGAATTCCGCGAGCGGTTCGCCAACCCCTTCGTAGCTGCCGAGCGCGGCTACATCGATGCGGTCATCGAGCCCGCCGCCACCCGCGCCCGTGTCATCACTGCCCTCCGCGCGCTGGAATCGAAGCGTGACACCAACCCAAAGAAAAAGCACGGCAACATTCCGCTCTAGCAGCTTGTCTGATATGCCTCGCGACGATAAATGCCCACTCAATCCGAGCTTCAGGAAGAGTGAGTGCTCACACTGCCAACGAAGTGGAAGGGGAACCCGCGATAATCCGATATTTTCGATCCGGGAAGATAGATATCAGGGCAACCCTGTTGTCGTTATTTTGAAGGATGGAGCGGCGATCCATGCATGGGACAGTTATTTTGGTATGGGGACTCAAAAGGTGCGGATCGCTCTTTGCTGCATTGAAGTCTTACGAGAATTTTGGATAAAGGATGGCTACAGGAATGAGCAGTTTTTCGATAAAACAGTTGTCGATACAAACGGTCGACTCAGAGTGCAGGTATTTGTAGCTTGGCACAGAGATTTTGAGCGGTCGGATGGCGAACCGGTGGATAAGCCCTTTCTACATTTGAGAGCTCTCGACCCGGATTCGGGCGAAATTGGGTTGGGCGTAATCAAATGTAGGGCAATCTACGAGCTGAAGGAAGAACTGCGGGACTGGCTTCATAAGCACTCGCGATTTGAATAGGCGAATAGCATCCGTCATTTAAGTAGGTATTCTCGCAGGAATTCCACTGTGGCATGGAACTGAAAATCCTGGTTGCCCTTCTTGCGGTAGCCGTGGCCCTCATCTTTCGCGATCATCAGCCACACCGGCGTTCCTTGCTTCTTCAGCGCGTCGGCAATCTGCTGCGACTCGCTAACCGGCACGCGCGGATCGTTCTTTCCGGCAATCACCAACATGGGCTTCTTGATCTTCTCGATGTTATTCATCGGCGCGATCCGCTCCAGAAACTCGCGCATCTTCGGCTCGCGCTCGTCGCCATACTCCACGCGCCGCAAATCCCTCCGGTACGCTTCCGTGTGCTCCAGAAAAGTCACCAGGTTGGACATGCCCACAATATCCACCGAGCAGCGAATCCGATTGCTGTAAAACGTCGACACCGCCAGCGTCATGTGGCCACCATAACTTCCGCCAGTCACGGCAATACGTCCGGCGTCCAGGTCCGGCCGCGTGCCGATCCAGTCGAACAGCGCGTTGATGTCCTTGTAGGTGTCTTCGCGCTTGAATCCGTTGTCCAGCAGCGAAAACGTCTTGCCGTAGCCCGTCGACCCGCGCACGTTCGGGTAAATCAGCGCAATCCCCATCTCATTCAGGTAATAATTGCTGCGCCCCAAAAATGTGGGCTGCGTCTGGCCCTCCGGGCCGCCATGAATGACCACCAGCACCGGACGCTTCCCTGAAAATTTCGCCGGGGGCTTGTACAAGAATCCGGAAATCTCTTTGCCGTCGAAACTCTTCCACTTCACCAGCTCCGCTTCCGGAAACGCATCCGTCTTCACCGCCGTTTCACTGAAGGTCCAGCGCTCCAGCTTGCCCGTGGCTACATTGAGTGAATAGCAATCGCCCGGCCCGCGCGCATTGGTCAGTGAAAATCCCAACTCGTGGCCGTTGCGCTGCCAGCGCAGATTGGTCAGCACTCCCGCCGGCAGGCCTCGCAACGGAATCTCGCTCTGGCCCGCCGTGTTCCGCACGTGAATCACGCTGAGGCCATCCTCATCTTTGACATACGCCATCCATTGCCCATCGTGCGATAACTCAAACCGCTCCACGTCCCACTTGGCTTCCGGTCCGCTGATCAAGTATTTGATCTCCGGGCGGCCCAGCTCCACATAAGCCAGGTTCATGTATTCGGCGCCGGAATCCGTGGTGACGTAGAGACCTTTGCCGTCCTTGCTGAACCGTGCATCCCCGTAGGCGATCTTGTCTCCGCGCTTCGTTCCCGCAGGCAGCAATGCCGTCTTCTCTCCCGTCTTCGTGTCCACCAGCCACAAATACGCCTCGTTCAACGAAATCTCTTCCTTCAGCAAAATCTTAGAATCATCCGGCGACCAATCTTCCGGCCCCCATCCCCCACCTTGCAGCTTGGTCAACAAACGGTCGCTCTTCGGCTCCGCCGGATTCATCACCCACAAATCCGTGTCCTTCCCGGTGCGCCGCGTGGACATATACGCGATCTGGTCTCCGCCCGAAGACCATGGTCCCATCAAGTTTCGCGACCTCCCATCGGTCAACAGCGTCACATTCCCGCTCGCCAGGTCATACCGGTAAAGTTGGAACCACTCTCCTCCGCCAATATCCTTCGCGAACACAATGTAATCGCCGCCATTGGGATGAAATCTTCCATTGCCCACCGCATCCGCAAAAAATGTGAGCTGCTGCCGCTCCCCGCCGGCCAACTTCACGAGGTGCAGTTGCGCGGTATCCGCAAACCGCGTTGCAATCAGCATCTCCCGCCCCACCGGATTCCAATCCGCCAGCGTCGCATTGCGGTACGACCCATACCGCCCCGCCGTCTCTGCCAGCGATCCCGGAATAGCCGGCACTCCCTCCACAAGCAAGCTTTCCGGCGGCGCAATCCTTCCCTCCTGCGCCGTTGTTTGAGCGATCACCCGGCAGGGCCACAGCGCGTTTCGCCCGAACTCCGCACAAACCAAAATGCCAGCCACAACCAAAATCGGCGCCAATCCCCTCTTCATAGTCCTCTACCTCGCCGCACCTTCTTACACCCCAACGCTAACCCACGCAACCAGGTTGTAGGAGGCGCGTTTTAGCGTCCCAGCCTCGCGAACAGCGAGCGCCCCAGCTTTGAACATTACAATTGAGCACCAAAGTCTTCCGCGCAAAAATTCCGCCCTGGCACATGCTAGAATCCCGCATCATCGCCAAATCTCCATGTTCACGAAAATCCTGATTGCCAATCGCGGCGAAATCGCCGTCCGCATCCTCCGTGCCTGCCGCGAACTCGGCATTCGTTCTGCGGCCGTCTTCAGTGAAGCCGACCGCGCCTCCCTACACGTCCGTCTCGCCGATGAAGCCTATCCCATAGGTCCGGCGCCTTCCCGCGAAAGTTATCTGCGCATCGACAAGATAATGGATGCCGCCCGCCGCTCCGGCTGCGACGCCATCCATCCCGGCTACGGCTTCCTGGCCGAAAATCCCGCGCTCCCCCGCGCCTGCGAAGAGGCCGGCATCGTTTTCATTGGTCCCTCTGCCGAATCCATGGAAGCGCTCGGCTCGAAAACGGCCGGCCGCCAACTCGCGCGCCGCTCCGACGTTCCGATTGTTCCGGGGGCAAATGATCCCATCGGAAAATCGGAAGATGCCCATGCTCTCGCGCAATCCATGGGCTATCCCGTTCTTCTCAAAGCCGTCTCCGGCGGCGGCGGCAAAGGCATGCGCCTGGTGGCCGGCGATCCCGATTTCGCCTCCGCCTGGCGCGACGCCTCCTCCGAAGCGCTGAACGCCTTCGGCGACGGCCGCCTGTATCTCGAAAAATATCTGGAAAAGCCGCGCCACATTGAAATCCAGATCTTCGCTGACAAACACGGGCGCGTCGTCTCTCTCGGCGAGCGCGAATGCTCGGTGCAGCGCCGGCACCAAAAAGTGATCGAGGAAGCGCCTTCGCCGGTGGTCACGCCGGAGCTCCGCAAAAAAATGGGTGACTCCGCCGTACGCTTGGCCCGCGCCGGGCGCTACGTCAACGCCGGCACCGTCGAATTTCTCGTCGACGCAAATCTCAGTTTTTATTTCCTCGAGGTCAACACCCGCCTGCAAGTCGAGCATCCGGTCACCGAGCAAGTGACCGGTCTCGACCTGGTCAAACTCCAGATCGCCATCGCCGCCGGACACCGCCTGCCTTTCGCCTGGGAAACCATCACGCCCCGCGGACACGCGATGGAGGTGCGCCTCTACGCCGAGGATCCCGACAATAATTTCTTCCCTTCGCCGGGAAAAATTCTGTCCCGCCGCGCGCCCAGTGGCCCTGGCATTCGGCTCGACGAAGGCGTCTACGAAGGCTGGACCGTGCCCAACGAATATGATCCGCTGCTCAGCAAACTGATCGCCTGGGGCAATTCCCGCGAAGAAACCATCGCCCGCCTGCGCCGTGCTCTGGACGAATACACCGTCACCGGAATCAAGACCAATGCCGGCCTTTTCCGCCGCATCCTGTGCGAGCCCGATTTCCTCCGCGGCGAAATCCACACCAAATGGCTCGACCTATTGCTCGCGCGGAAAAAACACACCGTTTCCGAAAACGATAGCGGCGCCGCAAACGCCGCGGCCATCGCCGCGGCCCTGTGGCAACACGCGCAGTCCTCAAAAAATTCATCGCCGCAACCCGTACAAGCCCCGCCATCCCGCTGGAAGCAGGAAGCCCGGCGCAGTCAACTGGACCGCACCACATGAAATTTGAAGTGCGTATGGACAACCGCACCCGCACGGTAGAATTTCAAAGTGACGGCACGCGCTGGCATATCTCGCTCGACGGCGAACCGGTTGATGCCGACGCCATTGAAATCGCTCCCAACATTTTCTCGATTCTGCTCGACGGCAAATCGCATGAAGTGCGCATCACTCCTATGCCTGCAGGCGGGCTTTCGCTGCAAACGGCGCATCGCGAATTTACAGCGGAGATCGCCGATCCGCGCGCCTGGCGCGGCCGTCGCCATAGTGCCCTGGAAGCCGAAGGCCGCCAGCAAGTGCTCTCCCCGATGCCGGGCAAGATTGTTCGCGTGCTGATTCAGGCGGGAGATAAAGTGGAAGCGGGGCAGGGATTAATCGTGGTGGAGGCGATGAAGATGCAAAACGCAATTCATTCGCCGAAAACCGGCACGGTCGAGCGTCTGCTGGTGAAAGAAGGCCAGCCGGTAAATGCCGGTGAAGTTCTGGCTTGGATCGAGTGACTGGCCAGGCTTTTGATTTTCGTTCTTGGCTGTTCGTGCTTCGCGGCCGCTGCAAGCCAAGAATCAACCCGCACCGCTATGGCACAATTCCCTTGGTTGCAGGCTTGGCGGTCTTTGCCGCTTCGGGAAGTTTGCCGGCGGCCTCGATCACTTGTTCGGCAAGATAATTGGCCACGCGCGCCTCATCACGCGCGATGGCCAGATACGCGGCGCGCAGCAACTGTTCCTTGCGGTTGCGCAGCGTGTCTCGAATGGTCTGCTGTACCTGCGGATCGGTAATTCCCCGCTGCCCGGGCGACTCCCGCGTCACCAACTTCAAAATCCGGTAGCCATCTTTAACTTGCAACACCGGGCTCACTTGGCCCGGCTTCATGCCCATCACCATCTTTTTCAGCGCTGGATCTGATTGATTCAGCGCGGACTCCGGCACATAGCCCAAATCACCGCCGGTGGTGGTGGTGTTCATATCCTCGGAATAATCCATGGCCAGTTGCGCAAAATCGGCGCCGCTATTCAGCCGGTCCATCAACATCTTCACTTTGCGTTGCGCTTCCGCTTCATTGGTGGCATCGTCGTTCTTGCGGTTGCGCACCTGCGGCTCTTTGCGCGGGGTCACTACGATTTGGGCGATACGGTACTGCGGCTCGGCCACGTTAAACTGGGCCTTGTTGGCGCTGTAAAAATCGGAAACGTCCTGGTCGGTGATGGTGATCTTGGCCACCACTTCGCGGTTCAGCAATTTTTGAATGGAAAGCTGGCGCCGCAAATCGCGTTTCAAGTCGTCCACCGAAACGCCGCGATCTTTCAATTGGCGCTGAAATTCGTCTTCCGTGTATGGGCTCTTCAGCTCGGTAAACTTGTCCTCGACCTCGCCGTCGCTGGCTTCCAGATTCAGCTTCTTGGCGCGCTCCAGCAAAATTTCGTTGTTGATCAGCTCGTCCAACACGTTCAGCTTCAGCGACAGCGCCTCTTCCTGCGAAGGCTCCTGCCCCTCCGGGCTGACCCGCGTGCGATAAAATTTATCGACATCGTCGCGCTTGATCTCTTGCCCGTTGACCGTGGCCCAGACATCCGGGGCCGGCTGCTTCTGCTGCCTGCAGCCCAGCGGACCTAAAGCAACCAGCGCGCCCAGCGGCAAGAGGAACACGGAGCGAAGCGACCGCGCCGCAAGGGAATGCACGTAGTTGGAGGGGCGCGCTTCTTTACCCTGATCATCCGAGGGAGCGCGTCCCAGCCCCGAAGGAGCCGTCTGCTTTGTAAAGGAAAAATTCAAGGAGTTGCTCAGGCAGCTTTCTTCACGCGGCCCGCGCGAATGCACGCGGCGCACACTCGCATCTGCTTCTTCGCGCCGTTGACCAAGCCGCGCACGGTTCGCAAATTCGGATTCCACCGCCGGCGCCTCGTGTTATTCGCGTGGCTGATCACATTCCCAAAATGCGGCCCTTTGCCGCACAATTCACACTTCATCGCCATAAGTCTTCCTATTCAATGCACCGAAAATATTGAAAACGCAAGCCATCATTCTAGCAGACCGCCTCTCGATTTCCCACTGACCGTATCGAGCCATCTAAAATGTAACCAGAGGGGACAACGTCGCGCCATTTAAGATGTAACCCAACCAAACCAGAAAAAAGGAGACTACGGGGTTGGGGAACAAAGGGCGATGGGAATATCTGCGGGCCATTTATGAGCGTTACCGGAAGGCGGGGCGGAAGGGCAAGAAGGTGATCTTGAGCGAGTTCTGCGCCAACACCGGCTATCACCGCAAGTATGCGATTCGTTTGCTGAATGGACCGTCTCCCAAGAAGCGGCGGAGGCCACGGGAGCGGCGGCGAGGGGTAAGTTACCACTCCGAGACGCTGTCCGTTTTGACCGCGGTGTGGGAGGCCGCTGGGTATCCCTGGTCGGTGCGGCTGAAGGCGCTGTTGCCGCAATGGATGCCGTGGATCCGCAGGCGTTTTCGCGTGCGGCCGGAAATCGCCAAACAGCTTTTGCAGATCAGTCCGCGACAGATGGACCGCCGCCTGAGGGCCCAGAAGAGGCAGCGGAGACGGCGGATTTACGGGCGCACCAAGCCCGGCTATCTGCTCAAGCACCACATTCCGGTGAAGACCGATCGCTGGGACGTGGCCACTCCTGGTTTCACGGAAGTGGATTTAGTTTCGCATTCCGGCAATTCCGGCAGCGGGGAGTTCGCGCACACGCTCAACGTCACCGACATGCACACCACCTGGACGGAATCGCGGGCGGTGTTGGGACGCGGCGAAGAGGCCGTCCAGCGGGCCTTAAATGAGATCGCCACGACGCTGCCCTTTCCGTTACGGGGAGTGGATTCGGACCACGGCAGTGAGTTCATCAACTGGCATCTGAAGGGTTGGTGCGACCAACGGCAGATTCAACTGACGCGCGGGCGGCCCTACAAGAAGGACGACAACGCGCACATCGAGCAAAAGAACTGGACCCATGTGCGCAAGCTGCTGGCCTGGGATCGCTACGACACGCACGAAGCCATCACGGCTATGAATGATCTCTACGGCCAGGAACTGCGGTTGTGGCTGAACCTATTTCTTCCTTCGGTGAAGTTGCTGAAGAAGGTGCGCGTGGGATCGCGAGTGCGGCGCGTTTATGACGCCGCGCGCACGCCATTCGAGCGGGTGAAGACTTGCCCGCCAGCGGACCCGGAGAAAGTAGCCCAGCTCGAAGAGCTCAGCAAGCGGCTGGACCCGTTTCAACTGAGCAGGATCATCGAACGCAAACTGGAGCGCATCGCATCATTAGCGAATCGCCGCTTGAGCCCAAAAGCGGAGCAGCCCACGACGCCGGACGCAGTGCAACAAACGTGGCGGGCCAACGGCTGTGGAAAAGCCGCTACGCTTGGGAATCCCGCAAAAAACGCGGGATTCCCACTTTCCCACAGCCGCAACAACAACAAAACTTCGGTTACATTTCAAATGTCTCGACAACAGAAGCTAGGGTTACATTCTTAGATGGCTCGACAGGCTGACCATTGATGTTCGCGCCCAGCGTTACGGTCACGACGCGCGTTGACAGTGTCGGCCGTGGTGCTCGATACTCGTCCCCGATGATAGGCCAGCTTCGCGGACGTCTCGCCGACAAGCGCCCGAATCAAGTTCTGGTGGACGTCAGCGGCGTGGGCTATCTGGTGCAGGTTCCGTTGTCCACTTTCGCGTCGCTCGGCGAGTTGCATACGGAAGTCACGCTGCTGATCCACACTCACGTGCGCGAAGATGCGCTTTCCCTTTACGGTTTTCTTTCCTCGCGCGAAAAGCACTTTTTCGAGCTGCTCTTGTCCGCCTCCGGTGTGGGACCGTCCCTGGCGCTGAAGATCCTGTCCGGCATGAGCGTCGAGGAATTGGTACCCGCCATTCGCGGCGGCGATTTGGCCCGTCTGACCCGCATTCCCGGCGTTGGCCGCAAGACCGCCGAACGCATCGTCGTCGAGCTGAAAGATAAACTCGACGCCGTGGTGATCGAGGCGCAGAGACCTGCGGCGGCCTCACCCGCAGGCGCAGAAGCTGACGTGGTATCGGCCCTGGTGAACCTCGGGTACGATGCGCGCACCGCCGAGTCGGCCGTCGCCGAAGCCAAGCAAGAAGCCGGTACCGCCAGCTTCGAGAAACTCCTTCGCGCCTCGCTGCAATCGCTCACCGCCCCCAAAAGCCGCTCCAATCGTGTCGGTTGAATCACTCCTTGTATTTTTCTTTCTGCGCCTATGATCTCCTTATGGGCCCGGCGACAGTGGTTGAGCTTTCCGCTGGATAACGAAAGAATAAGGCTATATAGTTTCGTTAGGAAATTTCTAACGAAACGATGGTTTTGTGATGGCGACCCCAACCAAACCGCACAGCCGCCTCGGGACATATATCGTCAAGACCTTCAAGGATGAGTCCTTCCAAGCCTACGTGCCCCCGCCATTGCCACCAGACCCTCCCCTGGTTCTTCAGCCGCTTTTGCCACTACTTGAGCAGGCAAACCAGGCACTGGGACGCCTGGATGGGTTGGCGTCGATTCTCCCCGATCCCTCGCTCTTCATTTACCTCTACGTTCGGAAGGAAGCCGTGCTCTCTTCGCAGATCGAGGGCACACAGTCGTCGTTCTCTGATCTGATGCTATTCGAAAGCGCCGAAGCCCCCAGCGCGCCTCTGGAAGACGTTCAGGAAGTTTCAAACTACGTGGCAGCGATGAATCACGGGCTCCGTCGGCTTCGCGAGGATTTTCCGCTCTCTTTGCGGTTGATACGAGAAATTCACAAGATTCTCTTGTCCAAGGGACGTGGCAGTCAGAAGCGTCCGGGTGAATTCCGCGAAACCCAAAATTGGATCGGAGGCACGCGACCCGGCAACGCAGCATTTGTGCCGCCGCCACGCGAGAAAATGATGGAATGCATGGGCGCGCTCGAAAAGTTCCTGCATCGCGAGCACGAAGACCTGCCGATTCTGGTCAAGGCCGCCCTCGTGCATGTACAATTTGAAACTATTCACCCCTTCCTGGACGGAAACGGACGACTGGGCCGCTTGTTGATTACATTCTTGCTGTGCGTCGCTGGCGCGATCCGTGAGCCCATTCTCTACCTCAGCCTCTATTTCAAGACGAATAGACAGAAATACTATGAACTCCTTGACCGTGTCCGTAGTCACGGCGATTGGGAGACTTGGCTCGAATTCTTTCTAATAGGTGTGAAAGAAACCGCCCAGCAGGCAGCCGACACATCGAAGGAGATACTCACGCTCATCGAACAAGATCGCCGCAAAATCGAGAATATCGGCCGACCAGCTGCGTCCGTTCTGCGCGTTCACCAGCACTTTCAGCGCAACCCGATTATCACCATACCGGCGACATCCGAGCAGCTCTCACTCTCTGCGCCGACTGTGGCGAAGGCTTTGCAGCACATGGTGAAGCTCGGCATGGTTCGTGAGACCACCGGCAAACAGCGCCATCGTCTATTCACGTATCATCGCTACCTGGAAATTCTCAACCGAGGTACCGAACTGCCAAAAGCAAGCCGACGCCTGCCATGACTGTGCAATTGTGGATACGCATGAGTAATCGGAGTAGTTAACGTCCCGTTTTTTGTTCGCTCGAGATCGGTGTTGCAAAGGCGACAAAAAGAATATGGTGCCGTAAGAGATGACCTTAGATGAACTGACGCCTGTTTTTAGAAGAGGCGGGGTTGGCGGCGGGGTGGGTCGCGGTGGAAGTATTGGTAGGCGTGGGAGGTCGCTACGCGGCCGCGGGGCGTGCGGTCGATCATGCCGATTTGCATCAGGTAAGGTTCGTACATTTCTTCGATGGCGTCTTCTTCTTCGCTTAGGGTGGCGGCCAGAGTGCTGACACCCACGGGACCTCCGCCGTATTTATCTATCAAGGCTAGCATGAGGTTGCGGTCAACTTCGTCCAAGCCGTTTTCGTCTATGCCCAACATGGCCAGAGATTCCTGGGCTACGGCGCGAGTGATACGACCGGCGGCGCGGACTTCGGCGAAATCCCGTGCACGGCGCAAGAGGCGGTTGGCTACACGCGG
>Ga0209166_10002631_pt1 | contig 13385 bp, 10 predicted proteins | sample Coa_R1_3_FD_187151 | JGI IMG/M metagenome (GOLD analysis project Ga0209166, IMG submission 187151) | Surface soil microbial communities from Centralia Pennsylvania, which are recovering from an underground coalmine fire - Coalmine... | ecosystem: Environmental > Terrestrial > Soil >... | reverse complement strand
CTGGCTGGCGCCTCGCAGCTAAACACGCCGGCCGCTTCAAGCACGCCCACCCCAGAAACGCTTGCCTTTTCAGCGCCCACCTGGGCGCAGCGAAGGCCCGATCCGCTAAAGGCGATATCGGCAACGATGACGGCGGTGGGCAAGGAGTCGCCCACGGCGACAAAGGCCCGCTCGGCGGGCAGCGTTACCCGGAAAGCATCGCCCGGCAGCGCCTCCACCGCGATGCCGGCCAGGTCGGCAGCCGGGTCGAAGGGCGCGGGCCGCACCAGGCTGACGGAGGCCAGGCTGCGGCGGGCCACGCTGGCGTGCGTCTCGAAAATCAAAGGCTGCTCGGCGTAGTCGTAAGCCAGGTTAATGTTGGAGTGGCCCAAGAATGGCGCGCTGGGCGCCTGCCCGTCGTAGCCCAGCAGCCGCCGGATGGCCACGGCCGCGGTAGCGGCAGGACCCCCGGCCGCGGCTGATCTACTAGCCGCGGCTGATCCCCCAGCCGCGGCTTCGGCATACTCCCAGCCCGCGGCCGGGTCCGAGCGGCGCTGGATGCCGACGGCCTGCTGGCAGCCCAGCGCGCCCGGGGCTTCATAGGCGCGCACCGGAAAGCTGGGGCGGATAACCGCCAGCCGGATCTGCCGGTCGCCGGCCAGCAGCACCGCCGCCCAGATCATTTGCAGCTCGTCGTCCACGGTCTCATCGAAACAGCACCACATGCAGCCGGGCGCCACGCCGCCGCGACGCGTGTGCAGGCGGTGGCCAAAGTGTTGGCCGTCGCGCGTCAGGGCCAGCATGGCATCGGGCGCAAAGTTGCGCGGGCGGCCGGGGTTGCCGGCGGGCAACACATTGAACGGCAGGTGCGAGCTATAGACCCACTTGCCATATTTGGAAGTGTAATTGTGGCCGGGCGCATCGTGCTCCTGGCCGCTGCGACTGTTGAGCAAGAGCACCTGGCCGGTGGCCCGCCGCCCGCTGAGCGCGAAGCCCGGCGCCGGCAGCGCCAGGTCGAAATCGGCGCGCTCAACCGGCAGCGGCTCTTCGGGCGCTGTCCACCAGGGATCGTCGGCGGCAAACGACAGCGCGAAGAGGCCATGACAGCACCAATACACCGAGCCGGGCGAGATGTAAGCCTCGCCGGCCGGCGGGAAATGGCCGTGGAAGCCCTGGCGCACAAAATGCTCGTCCGGATCGAGCAGCCCGCCCTCGTAGAAGTAGCGGATGCAGCCGCTGGAAATGCGGCGCAGCAGGCCAGGCCCACCGGGGGTGATGCCCAGCGCGTAACCGGTGGCAAAGCCGGCCACCGCCGCGAAGCGATAGACCAGCGAGCGGCCCCAGGCGACATAGGCGCCGTTGGCACCAAAGAAGTAGGGGAAGCTCGCCAGGAACGAGGCGGCGCGCGACAGCACCAGCGCGCGCAGCTCAGGTCGCCGTTCGCCATCGATCGCGGCCCAGTGCAGGAAATGCCAGTTGAACATCCAGGCGTTGTAGAGCTCGAACTCGTCGCCGGCGCCATCCACGTACCAACCGTCGCCGCGATAAAAATCTCTGGCCGTGTCCAGGTTGGCGTCCAGCTCCGCGAGCGGCACGGGTTGCCCCAGCCGCAGCCGCACGGTTTGGGACACGGCTGAGAACAGCACCCAATTATCGTAATAGGTTCCCAAGCCATCCACCTGCCCCAGCCAGGCCAGGATGCGCGCTTGCTCGGCGGCGCTCATTGTGTCGAACACACGCGCGCGGCTGAGCCACAGCGCCACGGCAATATCGCCGCTCTCCACCAGCCGCTGATCCATATGGGCCATGTCGCCCCAGTAGGCCTGGGGGTTGGCCGGGTCGGTGCCCTCCAGCAGCGCCTGGCGCAGCAGCGCCTCGACGTTGTACGTCTGACCGTTAAAGGGCAGTTCGGCTGGGTTGGCGGGGTTCGACAGCCAGGCGCCCCAGGCCGAGGCCATGCGCGCAAACGATTCCACCGCGTCGGTGGCATCGGGCAGCCCGCGCCGGTCGTCGGGGTAGAGGGCGCGCGCCGCCGACCCGCTGCGCGCGGCGGCGCGGGCGTAGCCGGCGGTGAGGCGGGCCAGCAGCGCCATCCAATGTGCGCGGGTCCAGCCGGTGTAGCGCGAGTGCTCGAAGTCGAGCGGCGGAAAATCGGTCGGCATGGTCATCGAAAGGCCGGTATCACCTCGGCCGCCAACAGCTTTAGCTCTTGCATGATATGCTCGTGCGGCATGCCCGGAAAGTACAGCCGGCAGATCAGGTGGTCGGGCCCAAAGGTTTCCTGGAAGCGGCGGATGGCGGTAATGCAGTCCTCCGGCGCGCCGATGATGAAGCGGTCGCGGCTGAGGCCCTCCAGTTGGTCCACCGGGGTGCGGTCCTGGCTGCCGATCAAGGGGTGCTGCCAGCCGCCGCCATACTCGTCGCGATAGTTGACCATCAGGAATTGCTCGGCCAGCTCCCAGGCGCGCTCGCGGGTCTCGGCTACGATCACCTCGCGCGTGATGGGCGTGGGCGCCAGGGCGGGGTCCTTGCCGGCCGCGCTTAGCTCGGCCCTATATTGCGTTTGGGCCGCCAGCAATTTTTCCAGGTTGGCGGTGGGGCCGGGCACCCAGGCGTCGGCCAATTGCGCGGCGCGCTTGAGCGACAGCTCGCCCCAGCCGCCCAGCCAGATGGGCACCGGCCGCTCGGGGCGCGGCTCGATGGAGCCCTTGACCGTGAAATGCTTGCCTACGAACTCCACGCGGTCTTGCGTCCACAAGGCGCGCATGATCTTGAGCATCTCCACGAAGCGCCCGCCGCGGCCGTCGAGCGCCACGTCATACAGCTCGAACTCGGGCGCGCGGTAACCGATGGCGGCGCCGAAGATGGCCCGCCCGTTGGAGATGATATCGAGCAGCGCCACGTCCTCGGCCACGCGCACCGGGTGGTAGAAGGGCAGCACGGCGATGTCGGTGCCCAGGAGGATGTTCGACGTGCGCGTGGCGATGCCGGCCAACGCCATCAGGGGCGAGGGCCAATAGTGGTTGCGGATGCTGTGATGCTCCTCTAGCCAGACAGAGTCAAAGCCCAGCGCCTCGCCAGCCACGGCTTCGGTGAGCGCCTCTTTAAAGAAGGGGCCGCCCTCGGTGGGGATAAAACCAAATTTCATCGAGTCGTGTGCTCCTGGGACGTGCCGGCATTCGCTTTGGCACGTTCTTGCTCCCCCTTCCCATTAAGGGAAGGGGGCCGGGGGGTTAGGTCCACTTCGGACAACAATTTTCGCAACACTTTCAGCGCTACCGGCAACGCTGTCTCGGCCGGCTCAAGCTCGGGATGCCAGGCCCGCTCCCACTCCACGGTCAGGCCGCCGTTGTAGCCTATGGCCAGCAGGCCGTGAATCACGCGCCCGAGCGGCACCTGGCCCTGGCCCAATTGCGTCAGATGCCATTCGCCGTCGATGACCTGGCCATCTTTGACGTGCACATAGCCGAGGCGCGGGCCGAGCGCCCGCAAGCCCTCATCCGGGTCTTCGCCCGCGGCAAAGGCGTTGCCAAAATCCCACAGCGCGCGCAGGGCCGTATGCGGCACAGCGGTCAGGATGTCGGCCACGCTGGCCGAACGCACCCAGTCATCGTGGCTTTCGGCGGCGACGATGACGCCCACGCTGGCGGCGTGCTCGGCGGCGGCGCGCAGGCCGTCATGAATGGCGGGCAGGGCCTCGGCCCGGCTGCGGCCGGGCGGCAGTTGCCCGATGAAGGTGCGCACGTAGGTCGCCCCCAGGTCGGCGGCCAGGTCCAGGTGTTGGCGCAGGTGATCAAGCTGAGCGGCGCGCTCGGCGGCCTCGGGCGAGGTGAAGCGGCTGTAGGCGGTGACCGCCAGCGAGATCATCCCGGCGCCGGCCACGCGTTGGCGCAGCGCCTGGCGCTCGGAGGGCGGCAGCGCGGGCGACACGTGCCCCTGAGGCCCGCCGCGCCACTCCACCCCGTCGTAGCCGAAGGCCGCGGCCCGCTCGATCACCGTCTCGCGCGACCATTCGGGGCAGCCCAGGGTGCTAAAGGTAACCGGGTTCATCGTTGCAATTCTCTGAGTCGTCTTTGATAATCAATGTTCCGTAGGGGCGGGTCTCAGACCCGCCCCTACGGACTGTGCTAATCAATGTTCCATCGGCGCGGATCCTAGACCCGCCCCTACTATTTGCGGCGTCCTGGCCCCCAACGCCTCGGCCTGGACCCACACTTGCTGCCACAATGCTTCGCGGTCCCAATTAACGAATAAGAGCACATCGCCCACGGTCAGCCGCTTGCGCATCAGCGGCGCGTTGAGAAAGGCGAACTTCGCCTGCTGCTCGCTGGCCGGCGGCGCCAGCTCGCTAAAGGTCAATGGCGCATCGATGGCGCGCAGGATTTCGGCCAGGCGCTCGGGCGGGCGGGTGAGACTTTGCAGCTCGGCCCGCAGCGCCGGCCACCCGCGCAGCGCGGCCTCGAACTGGGGCCGGTGCGCGTGCCAGGCCTCCAGCTTCAAGCGATAGTCCGCCCAGCACTCAGCCCCGGCCCGGCCGCTGGGGTCCACTGCCGCAAACGTGCTTTCAATGCGCGCCTGCATGGCCTGGGCCGAGGGGTAACTGCGCCCCAGGTTCACCTCGTCCGGCTCGAAGCCGGTCAGGAAGTGCTGATAGGCCGCCGTCCCCAGGATCGAGGCCAGCGCCACCTGGCTGCCGTGCTGGGCCAGGGGCTGGCCGGCCTGCTCGGCCAACAAATCGAGAATGTGCGACATGACGTGCTCGTAGCCGGACATGGGCGTGGTGGCGTGCGCCAGCGACATGGCCAGGCCGCCCAGCGCGATGAGCTTGGCCAGCACCGCCATGCCTGCCAGAGTGCCGGCCCGGATGGCCTCGGCCTCGGCCAGGAAAATTTCGTCCAGCGGCCCCATGAGCATCTGCGGAAACTCGGTGTAGCTTTCATCCAGCCCCAGCCGGTGGGCCAGCAGCCAATCGGGAAAGCTGACAAAGGCCGCCAGTAGATCGCCCACCCCGGCCACGGTCATCTCGCGCGGGGCGTCGCGCAGGGTCTCCAGGTCGCACACCAGCGCGTCCGGGTAGCGCGACGGCAGGGTGCGCTTGACCCCGTCCACAAACGTGGGGGCCATGTTGGAGGTGTAGGCGCTGACGCTGTTGGCCGTTTGCAGCACCACGAACGGCAGGCGCGGCCCGCCGGCCTGCTCGAACAGATAGGCGGCGTGCTTGGCGATGTCGGTAACCGTGCCCGAGCCCACCGAAAGCAGCGCTACCCCGGCGCGCAGGCGGCGCTGCACCGCCTGGATGTGCGGCATATCGGTGTGCACCTGGCCGGTGGCGTCGGGCTCCAGTTGCACGAGCTCGGCCCACAGGCCGGCGGTGTGCAAGGTGAACAGCACCAACGCCTTAAGGTCCTGGCTGCCGCGGCGCATGGGCGTGCCGTCCATCACCACCAACACCGGCGCCTCGGGCCGGGCGCCGGATGCGCGCAGTACCTCCGGCAGGCGCAAAAGCGCATTACTCTCGAAGAGCATAATCGGGATCGGCATGCTTTCGCCGCGCGGGTAGCCTGGGAGGCGGCTGATGCTGTCCCAAAAGGCCGGGCCGAGGGCAGGATCGTAGGCGAGTGTCACCGCGCCTCAACCCTCGCGGCTGGCTCGGCGGCCGCGGACGTTCCGGCCGCGGACGTTCCGGCCGCGGACAACCAGGCGGCCAGCGCGCCCAGGTGCTCGAAGGTGGCGTCCGGCTGGAAGGGCGAACCGGCCACGTCTTCGGCGCGCGTCTCGCCGCTGAGCACCAGCACCGCCGGGATGCCCGCGGCCGGCCCGAGGGCGATGTCGGTGTACAGCCGGTCGCCGACCATGGCCAGGCTTTCCAGCGGCAGGCCCAGCTTGTGCGCGGCGGCCTCGGCCATCAAGCGGCTGGGTTTGCCCACCACCTGGTCCGGCCCGCGGCCGGTGGCGGCTTTAACATAGGCGATGGCGGCGCCGATGTCGGGCATAAAGCCGGTGGGGGTGGGGCAATTCAGATCGGGGTGGGTCACGATATACGGCAGGCCGGCTCTGACCAGATCGCACAGCTTCCACAGCTTGGCATAGGTCAACGTGGTATCGAAGCCCATCACGATCACCCCGGGCCGCGGGTCGTCGAGCACGAAACCGGCGGCGCGGAACTCGTCCTCCAGCGACGGCGTGCCAACCACGAACAATTTGGCGCCGGCATGGTCGCGGGCCAGCAGACGCGCGGCGGCCTCGCCGGAAGTTAATACCTGGTCCGGTGTCACCGCTAGACCCAGACGGGTGATCTTCTCGACATACTGCCGGCGGTCCTTTGACGAATTGTTGGTCAGGAACAGAAATTCTTTGCCCTGTCTGCGCAGCAGCGCGACAAAGTCCAGGGCGCCGTCGAGCAGCCGCTCACCCAGGAAAAAGGTGCCGTCCATATCCAGCAGGAAACCGCGCGCTTGCGCCAGGCGCTCGCTCATCGCGCACTTTCCCGGCGCGCCGCGCGCTCGTAGACGGGCAGCATGGCAAAATAGGTCTCGCGATAGAGCTGGTAGCAGTCCTCATAGCGCGCCCGCGCCGCGGGTTCGGGCTCGACGCGCTCCGCATCCACGAGGCACACCACGCGGCTGGCCGCTTCGGTCAAATTGGCAAAGGCCCCAATGGCCACCAGCGCCAGCAGCGCGGCGCCCAAGGCGGTGGTCTCGGCGGTCAGCGGCAGCGTGACGGGCAGGCCGGTGACGTCGGCTTTGATCTGGCGCCACAGCCGGCTGCGCGACCCGCCGCCCACGGCCCGGATTTCTTCCAGCGGCAGGCCCATCTGGCGCATCTGGTCCACGATGTCGCGCACGGCATAGGCCGAAGCTTCCAGCACCGCGCGCGCGAAATGCTCGCGGCGGTGGGCCAGGGTGAAGCCGGCAAAGGTGCCGCGCGCGGCGGCGTTCCAAGTGGGCGTCATGGCGCCCATCAGGCAGGGCAGCAGCACCAGGCCCTCGGCGCCGGCCGGCGCCTGGGCGGCCAAATCGTTGAGCAGGTCGTAGGCCGAGGGGCCGCCCTGCGCCGCTGACTGCGCTGCCGCTTGTACTTCCAGCGGCGCGAACTGGTCGCGGAACCAGCGATAGTTGGCGCCCGAGACAAAGCCGGGGTTCTCCAGCAGCCATAGGGCCGGGTCGGTGTGGCAGTGTGTTTCCACCAGGCCGCTGGGGTCGAACACCGGCTGCGCGGAGGAAGCGCACACCGGTTCGGCGGTGCCGGCGATGTCGCATACTAAACCGGCTCTGACCACGCCCGCTCCGGCGCAGGCGGCGTGTTCGTCACCCGTGCCCACCGTCACCGGTGTGCCGGCCAGCAGGCCCAGTGCCTCGGCCAGGCCGGCGCGCAGGCCGCCCAGCACCTCAGCGGCCGGTCGCAATGGGGCCAGGCGCTCGAGCGGGATCGCGAAGAGCTGGCACAACTCCGGCGACCAGGCGCGCTGGGCCACGTCCAGGAGTAAGGTCGAGGAAGCATTGGCGGCGTCTACGGCAAGTTCGCCTGTCAGGCTATAGGCCACAAAACTCCCGGGCAGCAAAAAATAGCGGGCCGCGGCGTAGACCGCTGGCTCGTTCTCGGCCAGCCAGCGGATCTTGGGCGCGACGTGGGTGGCATCCAGGTTGAGCCCCGAGCGCTGGATCAGCGCGGCCGAGCCGGTGACTTGAGCGACGTCGTCGCATTGGGCCACAGCGCGGCGGTCCATCCAAATGATGGCCGGGCGCAGGGGTTGACCGGCGGAGTCCACGGCCACCACGCCATCCACCTGCGCCGCCAGCCCCAGCGCGCGCACCTGCCGGGGCGCAAAACCGGTGGCGGCACGCAGTTGGCCGATGGCCTGTGGCAGGGCGTCCAGCCAGGCCTGCGCCGGCTGCTCGGCCCAGGCCGGGCGCGGGTAATCCACGTCGTAGGCGGCGCCGGCCTCGCCCAAGAGCTGGCCGTCGAGCGACAGCAAGACCACCTTCAGGCCTTGCGACCCAAAGTCGCAGCCAATGACCACATCGGGTCGGGCTGAAGGCTGGGCCGGCATCACACGCTCTGCCATACGTTCAATCGCTCAGGCCGCCACCCGCTCGGCCGCGGCGCTCTCGGCCAATTCTTCCAGCGCCTGGCGCGCCGGCCAGCGGTCGCGAAACACCCGGCTGATGGCGCGCGTCACCGCCTGCGGCTGCTTGTGCTGGAACACGTTGCGCCCCACCGAGCAGCCCACCGCCCCCGCCTCGCGCGCCTGCTCCATGCGCGTCAGCAGCGCCTCGTCGCTGATCAGCGTGCCGCCCGCCAGCACCACCGGCCGCTCGCAGGCCCGGATGATCGCCTCGAATGTGGCCGCGTCGCCGCTCCAATTCACCTTGACGATATCGGCCCCCAGCTCGGCGCACAGCCGCGCGTTGCGCTTCAGGTATTCCGCCCCCAGCGACTGCGACATCGTGTCCAGGCTCTGGTAAGCATTGGGATACTCGGCCTCGGCGATAAAGGGCATGCCCAGCCGCTCGCAGGCCTCGCCGATGGCCGAGACATACGTGATGGCCTCGGGCTCGTTCTCGCCGGCCAGGGCCACATACACCACCACCGCGTCGGCGCCGATGGTCAGCGCCTCGTCCACCGAGCCGATGGGGGTGATCAGCGCCCCGCCCGGCCGGCCAGCGGCCGAGGCGGTGAGCATCAGCGCCAGGGAGGTGTCGCGCTGGAAATACTGCACGTGGTGTTTGACGGTGCCGCGGCTGAGCATGAGCACGTTGGCGCCGCCTTGAATGGACTGGTGGATGCGGCGGCCGGTGTCGTACAGGCCGTCGAGGAAGACGGGCGACGTCATGCCGTGGTCGATGGCGACGATGAGGCAGGTGTTGGTTTCGGCCTGGATCAGGCGGTTGAGGCGGATATGTTTTCCGGTGGCGGCAGACATCGCTTCACTCCTGGGCGGGTGGGTGGGGCTCACCAATGCGGCCCCTTGCGGTTCACGACAAAGACAAAAGCATCGGGCAGGTGATATTCAACCGAATACAGCAGGGGCTGATCGTCGGTGTCAAAATCGGTTTGGGTCATGCACAGCAAGGCCGTGCCGCGGCGCACGTTCAGCTGGGCGGCCAGCTCGGTGCTGGCGATGGCGGGCGTGAGCTGGGCCACGCCGCGCGCCACCCGGATGTGAAACAGCTCGCTGAGCGTTTCGTACAGCGAGCGCGCCGCCAGGTCGTCGGCGGTCAGCCCGCGCGGCTCGAGCCGGGCGGCGGGCAGCAGGTCGCGCGTCCAGACCACCGGGCGCCCGTCGGCAGTGCGCACGCGCTCGACCACTACCAGCGGCCCGCCCTCCGGGATGGCTAGGGCGGTGGCCACCTCGGACGGGGCCGGCTCGCGGCGCAGCGTTGCCGAGCGCACGCCGGGGGTGAAGCCGGCCTGGGTGATCATTTCCGAGATGCCGAAGTTGAGGCTGAGGTCCTTGACGATGGAGCGCTCGCGCACAAAGGTGCCGCGGCCGCGCCGGCGGAAGATGAGGCGCTGCTCTTCCAGTCGTTTGAGGGCCTCGCGCAGGGTGGTGCGGGAGACGCCCAACTGGGCGATGAGGTCGAACTCGGGCGGCAGTTGGCTGCCCGGCGGGAATTTGCCCGACAGGATGGCCTGCTGCAGGGCGGCGCTGGTGGCGTCGGCCAGCGTCATGTACTGTGTGCGCAGGTGCAGCAGCGGCGAAGGCGCGTCAGATTGGGCCAAGTGTAAGTTCGCCTCTATGTCAAATTGGTTATGATGTCAGACATCATGACTCCTATGATATTGCGGCAAAGGGGGCGGGTTGTCAAGAGGCGACCCTTAATCTTAGGGAAATGACAGCCGCGGGTGCCAAGCACCCGCGGCTGTTATTTCCCTAAGATTCACTGCCAAACCTAGGTTTTTGCGCGGAAATACGTCTCGTTCCAGCGCAATTCCTTCTTGAATTCCGCCAGGCGCGTGTCGTTGTCGATCAGCACAAACTCCACACCGGCGATCTCGGCGAAGTCTTCCAGGTGCTCGGCGGTGACCGACTGGCTAAAGCCGGTGTGGTGGGCGCCGCCGGCCAGGATCCAGGCCGCGGCGGCCGTTTTCAAATCAGGCTCGGGCACCCAGATGGCGCGCGCCACCGGCAGTTTGGGCAGCGGCGCGTCCGGCGGGACGACCGTCACCTGGTTAACAATCAGCCGGAAGCGCCCGCCCAGGTCGATGAGCGAGGCATTTAGCGCCGGCCCGGCGGGTGTGTTGAACACCAGCCGGACCGGATCGGCCTTGCCGCCGATGCCTAGCGGATGGATCTCCAGCGACGGTTGGCCGGCGGCGATCGACTCGCAAATCTCCAGCATGTGCGCGCCCAGCACCTTCATGCCGCGGGGGTCAAAATGATAGGTGTAGTCTTCCATGAAGGAGGTGCCGCCCGGCAGGCCGGCGCCCATCACCTTCATGGCGCGCACTAGCGCCGCCGTCTTCCAATCGCCCTCCGCGCCAAAGCCGTAGCCCTCGGCCATCAGCCGCTGCACCGCCAGCCCCGGCAGCTGTGCCAGGCCGTGCAAATCTTCAAAGGTGTCGGTGAAGGCATTGAAGCCGTCCTGCTCCAAGAAGCGCCGCAGCCCCAGCTCGATCCTGGCCCCGGCCCGCAGCGAGTCGCGCTGGCTGCCGCCCGGCCGCAGGCTCTCGGCCACGGCGTAGCGCTGATCGTATTCGGCCAGCAGCCGGGCGGTGTCCGCGTCGCTCACCCCGGCGATGGCGGCCACCAGGTCGCCGACCCCATAGCCGTTGACCGCGTACCCGAAGCGCCGCTGGGCCGCTACCTTGTCGCCCTCGGTGACGGCCACCTGGCGCATGTTGTCGCCCAGGCGGGCTACTTTTAGCGACTGCGCGTCATGCCAGGCCGCGGCGGCGCGCGCCCAGGCGCCGAGGCGCGCCTGCACCTCCCCGTCTGCCCAGTGGCCCACCACCACCTTGCGGCTCAGGCCCAGGCGAGCGCCCAGGTAGCCGAACTCGCGGTCGCCATGCGCCGACTGATTGAGGTTCATGAAATCCATGTCAATCGTTGCCCAGGGGATGTCGCGGTTGAACTGGGTGTGCAGATGCAGGAACGGCTTGCGCAGGGCGGAGAGGCCGGCGATCCACATTTTGGCCGGCGAGAAGGTGTGCATCCACAGCACCAGGCCAATGCAGCCGGCGTCGTTATTGGCCGCGCGGCACACCTCCAGGATCGACTCGGGGGTGGTGACGACCGGCTTGAAGACCACGTTGACCGGGATCGCCGGCGCCGCGCTCAGCCCGCCCACGATGGCCTGGGCGTCGGCGGCCACCTGCTGGAGCGTTTCCGGGCCATACAAATGTTGGCTGCCGGTAATGAACCAAACGTTCAATTGGCGTAAGTCAATCATGTGTGTCTCCCGATTTACTGGATGCGCAACATACTCGCATCACTTGGCGGGCGAGTCAACTGACACCCGGTATTGGGAAAACTTCGGCCTGCGACGTCGGGCGGGCAGCTTTCCTGCCCGTCCGGTCCCGTTCGCTAAACCTATGCATATTTGCTTGCTTCTCTGCCCTCATTGGGTCTAAACTGCGCGCTCGATATGAGCTCTCAGCGCATAGGAGGGACCCCATGATCAATCCCGATATCTTCTCGCTGATCGGCCGGCCGTGGGACCCGTACCCCTTCATTTTGCTCAACCTGTTTCTGTCGATGTTGGCCGCCATCCAGGCCCCGGTGATCATGATGAGCCAGAACCGGCAGGACTCGAAAGACCGGGTGCGCAGCGAGCTGGATTACCGGGTTAACCTGAAGGCCGAGCTGGAGATTGGCGAGGTGCTGCTGCGCATTGCCAAGATCGAGCAGCGGCTGGCTAACGGGCGGTGACATCGTGTAGGGGCGCACGGCCGTGCGCCCGACGATAACAGGAGGACAATACCTTGCCAAACAACGATGTGGAAGTGCACGACCCCGCTATCCTGGCGCACGCGCGCGCCATCCTCGACGCCTGCCAGACCGGCGCCGACATGCAGCAGGCCGTGCTGAGCGCCGTCGAGCGCAACGCAGCCTGGCGCGGCCGGCAGTGTATCAATTTGTTGGCGCCCGAAGCGCCCACCAGCCCGGCGGTGCGCGCCCTGCTGGGGGCGGAGATCGGCACGCGGGCCGCCGAGGGGCACATCGGCGCGGTGCAGCGCTGGTTTGCCGGCACGCAGCACATCGACGAGGTGGAGGCCTTGTGCGTCGAGCTGCTCAAACAGGCCTTCCGCTGCCGCTATGCCGATCATCGCCTGATGGGTAGCATGCTGGGCAACATGGCCGTGTACTACGCCCCGGCCGAGCCGGGCGACGTGATTATGAGCGTAGCCCAACCTTATGGCGGCCATTCCAGCAACCGCGACGACGGGCCGGCCGGGCAGCGCGGCCTGAAGGTCGTGGATATCCCCATCGACCCGCTAGAATTGACGGTGGACCTGGACCTGTTTCGCAAAATGGCGCCGCTGGTGCGGCCCAAGATTGTGACGCTGGGGCTGTCGATGACCCTGTTCCCGCAGCCGGTGCGTGAGATGAAAGACAGCCTGCAGGCCTGGGGCGGCAAGCTGTTTTTCGACGGTGCGCACCAGGCCGGGCTAATCGCTGGCAGGCAATTTCAAGACCCGCTGGCCGAGGGCGCCGACGTGCTCACCGGCTCGGCCGGCAAGACGTTTGGCGGGCCGCAGAGCGGCATGATCCTATGGAACGACCCCGCGCTGACCGTGCCGCTGACGCACGCCATCTTCCCGGTGTTGGCGGCCACGCACCAGGTGAACCGCGTCGCCGCGTTGGCAGTGGCCACGGCCGAGATGATCGCGTTTGGCAAAGACTTCATGGCGCAGATCGTCCGCAACGCGCGGGCTCTGGCGGCGGCGCTCGACCGGCGCGGCCTGGCGGTGCTGGGCAAACACAAAGGCTACACCACCACCCACCAGGTGATTGCCGATGTGCGCGCCCTGGGCGGCGGGCTGGACGCCGCGCGGCTGCTGGCGCGCGCCAACCTGATCACCAACAAGAACTTATTACCCAATGATGCGCCCGCTGATTGGGACCGGCCGAGCGGTTTGCGCATGGGCACGATCGAGGTGACCCGCCTGGGCATGCAAGAGCCGCAGATGGACCAGATCGCGGATTTCATGGCGCGCGTGCTGATCGACAAGCAAGCGCCCGAAAGTGTGATGGAAGATGTGGTCGACTTCCGGCTGCCGTATCAGAAATTGCAATATTGTTTTGATTAGGGTTTGCGCGCCACAAACACATGCCGCTCGAAGGGGTCGATTACAAAATCGGCCCTAAAGCCCGTTTCGGCCAGCAGCCGCAGCCATTCGTCGCGGCCAAATAGCCCCAAGATATGCCGATCGTGCTCTGACTGCGAAGGCTGTTTACCCTC
>Ga0209166_10002629_pt1 | contig 13392 bp, 10 predicted proteins | sample Coa_R1_3_FD_187151 | JGI IMG/M metagenome (GOLD analysis project Ga0209166, IMG submission 187151) | Surface soil microbial communities from Centralia Pennsylvania, which are recovering from an underground coalmine fire - Coalmine... | ecosystem: Environmental > Terrestrial > Soil >... | reverse complement strand
GGGCGGCGCCGTCGGCCTGGCGCTGGCCAGCGACCGGTTCGGTGCGGGTGTACAGGCGGTCATCGGCCTGGGGATCAAGGTTTCCTGGGCCGGTGCGGAGCTGGAGCGCGCCCGTGCGCTGGCTGGCCGGCCGCTGACCTGGTTTGCCTCCAGGGACGAGGCTGCCGAGCGCTACCTGCGGGTATCCGGGCTGTCCGGACTGCTGGCCGCCGATGACCCAGCCGTGGATGCGGGGCTGCACGCGCGGGAGGGACGCTGGCGGCTGGCCATGGACCCGGGCGCCTTCGCGGTCGGTGCACCCGACATGGCGCGGTTGCTGGCGTCGGCGCAGGCCAGGGTGATCCTTGCCCGTGGCGAGCACGACCCGATGAACACCGGCGAGCAACTGGCCCGGCTAGGCGCTGCCACCGTCACGCTGCCCGGACTGGGTCACAACGCCCACGTCGAGGACCCGCAAGCATCGCTCACCCTGCTGGACCGTATCGCCACCGGTTGACACGCTGATAGCGTACTGATATCAGTTTAACTGTTGGCGAGTGGACGGTGGCGGGCCGGGAGGTAGGTAGTCGTGGGCGTACCGAGAACTGTGATTGCCGGTGTGACCCTGAACCGGGCCATCATCGTCGCCCGCTGACCGTATTCTGTGGGCGGCTTCCCACGGCGGTCCTGACGCTGGGATCAGAGTTTGCGGCCCACGGCGCCGAGCATGTGGATGCGGGTGGTCCTGGCCTCGGCCCAGTTCTCCGGGCGCCACTGTGGCAGTTGCACCAGCCCGGGTTCCACCAGCTCGCACCCCTCGAACCAGGCCATGACCTCTGCCGGGGAGCGGCCCACGATCGGCGTGCCCGCTCTGCGGTACAGCTCCGCGAGCCTCTCGTCGCCTTCGCCGGGCAGCCCGCCTTCCGACGAGCCGACCGAAATCACCAGGTAACCACCGGGTGGCAGGCGGTCGCGGTATCCGGCGACCATCTGGCTGGGGTTCTGCTCGTCACTGATGAAATGCATCAGGGCCAGGAGCAGCACGGCGAAGGGCTGGCTGAAATCGATCAGCTCTTGCAGACGGGGGTCATTGAACACGAGGTCAGGGCGACGGGCGTCGGCATTGATCACGATAACGCCGTCGTCGGTGGCGAACAGGGCGTTGCCATAGGCCAGCACCACCGGGTCGTGGTCAACGTAGGCTACCCGCGCGTCCGGGACGACCGACCGGGCCACCTCGTGCACATTGGGCGTGGTCGGCAGGCCGGCGCCCAGGTCGATGAACTGGCGGATCCCGGCCTCAGCCAGGAACCGCACGGTGCGGGCCAGGAACTGACGGTTGGACCTGGCTATCCGGGGCACCTCGGGAACCAGCTCGATGAACTGCGCGGCGGCCGCGCGGTCGACCGCGTAGTTGTCCTTGCCGCCGAGAAGAAAGTCATAGATGCGCGCGACGCTCGGAACCGTCTCATCGACGCCTTCCGGGACGCGGGCTTCCGATGCGGGCACAGTCGCCACCCTCCGATATGCCGTACTGCGCACACTCTATGACCCAACCGCGCCGGTGTGGCGGACCTGGGTCACGTCTTGGTCGCCGCGTCCAGGTTGTCCCGCACGGTCTGGGTCATCGGGTGACCCGGGCCGAGGTAATGCTCACAGTCGGCCAGGGCGTGTTCCAGCACCGTGACGACCTCCATCAGCCTGCCGGCGGCGTACAGCGCGGAGGCGAGGCTGCACCGGGCGGTCAGCGTCTCGATGTTGCCGGGGCCGAGCATGCGCTCGCTGTCGGCCAGGGCGCGCTCGTACTGCGGGATGGCGTCGGCAACACGGCCGACCTGAAGGTAGGCGGCGGCGAGGTTGGCGCGGGCGGTGCGGGTGTCGCGGTGGTCGGGGCCCTGCACCCGTTCGCGGTCGGTGAGCGCGTGTTCGTAGGTGGGGATCGCTTCGCGCATCTGGCCGGCGCTGCGGTAGGCGAAGGCGAGGTTGGCCAGGGCCGCGATCGTGTCCGGGTGGTCCGGGCCCTCGGTCCTGCGCCGGTCGGCGAGCACCGCCTCGTACTGGGCGATCGCTTCCTTGGTCTTTCCGGCCCGGCGCAGGACCGAGGCGAGGCCGGCCCGGGCGTCGATCGTGTCCGGGTGATCCCGGCCGCGCAGGCCCTGCAGGTCGGACAGGATCCGCTTGTGCTGCTCGATCGCGTCTTTGGTCTTCCCGGTCACCTGGAAGACCTCGGCCAGGCCGGCGCGGGCGGCCAGGGTGTCCGGATGGGTGGAGCCGAGCAGCCGTTCGGAGTCGGCCACCAGCGCCTTGTACCCGGTCAGCGCGTCCTTGGGCAGGTCGGCCGCCTGGTAGGCGGCGGCGAGCTTGGCCCGGACGGCCAGCGTGTTCCGGTGCCCGGGGCCGAGCTTCCGGTCGAGGCCGGCCACCGTGCGTTCGTAGAGGGCGACGGCGTCGGTGAGCTTCCCGGCCGCGTGGTAGGAGTGCGCGAGGCGGCCGAGCGCGGTGAGCGTCTCGGGGTGCTCGGGACCGAGGATGCGCTCGCGGTCGGTCAGCGAGCTCTGGAAGACCGCGATGGCATCGCTGGCCCGGCCGGCCGACTCATAGGCCGCGCCGAGCCTGTCCTTGGCCGCCATGGCGCTGGCCTGAGCCGGCCCGCCCAGCCGGGTGCTGGTCGCGAGCATCGACTCCCAGTACTTGATGGCGGAGCTGGCCAGCCCGTTGGCCTCCATGCTGACGCCCGTGCGCAGCAGCAGCGGATGCGCCTCCGGCTTCCACAGCGAGCCGCTGTCGGTGGCGCGGAGGGCGGCGGCGCAGTCGCGCAGGATCTGCTCGAGCTGCGCTCCCCCGTCGGACTCCTGCCACGCCTCGGTCAGCGCGTCGGCGGCGGTGAGGGCCACCTGCTCCAGATCCCCGCGCGGCAGGTAGGCGCGGGTGGCCGCCTGCACGCTCGGGTGCATCCGCACCAGGATCCCCGGGCCCTCGGTGTCGATGGTGACCAGGCCCGCCCTGGCGAGGTTGGCGATGGCGGTCCTGACCAGGTTCTTGTCCGGGCCATCGGCACCGGCCGGGCGGCCGGTGATGAAGCCGAACGCGACCGGGCCGGTCAGCGCCGTCAGCGGGATCGCGTGCGAGTCCAGCATGGCGGCCAGCGTCAAGGCCGGCCAGGCCAGCCCCGGCGGCGCCAGATCCTGCGCGCACTCGACGGCGAGCGACCAGGTGGTCAGCACCTCCGCGGACAGCCCGGGGATGGACAGGCCGGTCATGCGCTTGTGCCGCTCGCTGAACTGCGCGCGGTAGTCCCGGCAGGCCATCCCGCGGGCAGCGATCACCGCGGCCGCCTGGTCCAGGCAGATGGGCAGGCCACCCACGTCCTCGCACAGGTCGAGGGCCTGCATCCGCTGGTCGGAATACTCGGTGAGCCGGGAGCTGAGGTAGGACAGTGCCTCGCGGCGGCTGAACCCGTTGACCGGGACGATTCTCAGGTCGCCCGCGGCCATGCTCAGCTCGGCGCCGGGCCGGCGGGTGGTGATGACGACCTGGCCGGCCGGTCCCCACGGCCATAGATCCCCGAGGTCGTCCGGGTCCACCAGGTCATCGACGATCAGTGCCCAGGGGCGGCTGGTGTGCGCGAGCCAGGCGACGAAACGGGCCGCGGTCTCTTCGGCGCCTTCCTCCGGGTCGTCGGCGCCGACCGCGTTCGCCGCCTGGGCGAAGCCGGTGATGATCGCCTCCCGGCTGGCCGCGGTCACCCAGATGAGCACCTCAACCGCGCGCTCGTTCCACAGCGTGTGGGCGAACTCGATGGCGAGCTGCGTCTTGCCCGTGCCGCCCTGGCCGACCGGTTCGCCGGGGGTCAGTGCTATCGTCTGCCCGGGCCGCAGGGCGGTCAGGTTCGGCCCCGTCTCGGATCGCGGAAAGAACGAGTCCGCGAGCGGAGGCACCAGTCCTGACAGCAACGGCGTTCTGGCTTGCGGCGGAGCCACGTCGGCAGCCTCTCCCGTGATGGCCTCGGCGGTCCGGGCCTACGGCCCGTCCCGGCCCTCTTTCCCCCGGAGTCGTGCAGGTGGCATGGTAGTGGGATCCCCACAACATCCCACGAGTGGGAAACACGGTTATGTCATGTTAGAACCCACCTGTCGACCTGAGGCATACGCACCACATGGATAACGATGCGTTCTTTGCTCACAAATCAGGTCTCAAGTATGCAACCGAAACCGTATCTTTGCCGGAGGCGTGCAAGATCGGGGGTCGCACACTGGGCATGGACACGTCACAGCGAGGCCTTTGGAGTGGGTTATGAGTGAGACCTTCGCAGGTCGGCACGGTAGAGGGCAGCTCGTGGAGGAGTCGCCACAGGAGTACGCGGCCTTCAAGATCGAGCAAAGAGGTATAGACCTTATTCCCGACGCTGAGCGCAAGATGCGCCCGTCGGGGTTGTTCTGGCTGTGGTCAGGCGCCGTCTTCAACGTAGAGTTTTTCTACTATGGCACCCTGATCATGTTCTTCGGCCTGTCGGTGCCGCAGGCGGTCGCGGTGATCCTGGTCGGCAACCTGTTCTACGCGCTGCTCGGCTTCGCCAGCCTGCAGGGCCCGGAGACCGGAACGACCGCGTTCATGATCAGCCGGGCGCCGTTCGGCCAGAACGGCAACCGCCTGGTGGCCCTGTTCAACTGGGTGACGCAGGTCGGGTTCGAGATCGAGGGCATCTTCTTCGTGGTGGCCACCGTCATCCTGCTGTTCGGCCTGCACGGGACCAACCTCGACGCGGCCGCCAAGATTGTGGTGATCATCCTCGCCGCGGCCCTGCAGATGGTGGTGCCACTGCTCGGCCATGCCACGATCACCAAGGTGCTGCGCTACCTCGGCTACGTGTTCATCGTGTTCTTCGCTGTGCTGGCCGGATTCACCTTCAACCGGCTGCACCTGTCCACGTTCCACGCCAAGCCGGTGTCCCTCGCAGTCTGGACCACCGCGCTCGTGCTGATCATCTCGGTCGGGGGCCTGGGCTGGACCGAGAACGGCAACGACTACTCCCGTTACCTGCCGCGCCGCACCCCCCAGTCGCGGACGTTCTGGGCCGCGTCCCTCGGCGGCGCGATCCCGTCGATCCTTCTGGAACTGCTCGGCGTGTTCGCCTTCACAGTCACGCAGAAGAGCTTCGTCGGAATCACCCAGATCGGCGTGCCCCAGTCGTTCCCGTCCTGGTTCGTGACCCCGTTCCTGATCTTCGCGATCTTCCAGCTCCTTGCGATCAACACCATCGACATGTACTCCTCCGGTGTGACGCTGCAGGCGCTGGGCGTGCCGGTCAAGCGGTGGGGCGCGGTCATCATCGACACGGTCGTGTGCGCCGTGGTCACCGGTCTCATCCTGTTCCACGGGAACTTCAGCAAGGACTTCGCCGGGTTCCTGCTGTACATCGTGGTCTGGCTGTCCGCCTGGTTTAGCATCCTGCTGACCGACTGGCTGCTGCGCGGCCGCAAATACCACTCGCTGTCGCTGCGATCCTCCCGGGACGGGCTGTACTGGCGCAACGGCGGCATACACTGGCCGGCCGTCATCGCCCAGATCGCCGGCATGGTCGCCGCGCTGATGTGGATCAACGCCGCGACCGCGTATCCCGCCTACACCGGGCCGATCTCCAACCACTTCCCCGGCCTGCAGGGCGGTGACTTCAGCTGGGCGATCGGCATCGTGGTCGCCTCACTCGTCTACCTGCTGCTCGGCGCGCGCGGCGTCCGCCGGGAGGCGATCGACCAGACCGCGACCGTCTGATCCGGGGGTTCTGTCCCCCGCCGCTGGCTGGCTGGACGCGATTGTCCGGCGGGCACCGTAAGGAGATTTTTAACGGAATCCGCCGGACAATCGCGACAGCTAGCCGAGTGCGTGTTCGAGCCGGGCGAGAACCACGGTGAGCGGCGCCGCGGCGTCCGGCTGATGGACATGAATGCGCGACCCGCCGGGCACCTTGACCTCAACCTCGGTTGAGGAATTAGCGTCGGGCCATGAGCATATGGGTGCGGGCCGCCGCAGTGGATGACATCAGGGAGGGCGGCGCCAAGTCGTTCGCCCATCTGGACAAGCGGATCGCGCTGTTCCGGACGCCAGGCGGGGTGTTCGCCAGCGACAACCGCTGCCCGCACCAGGGCTATGCGCTGGTGCGCGGGGACGTGAAGGACGGCGTGCTCACCTGCGCCTGGCACAACTGGAAGTTCGAGCTGGGCACCGGCACCTGCCGGTTCGGCGGGGAGAACATCCGGACCTACCCGGTCGAGATCCGGGACGGCCAGGTGTTCGTCGACGTCGCCGACCCGCCGGCCGAGGTCATCCGGCCGGATCTGTTCCGCAGCCTGGTCGCGGCGATGGAAGACCTGGACATCGGCCGGGTGGCGCGGGACGCGATGCGGCTGCAGCGGATCGGGACGCCGCTGGCCGACGTGGTTCGCGAGGGCGTCAGGTACGCGGCGCCGCGGGCGGAGTACGGCTGGGACCATTCCCTGGCGACGCTGACCGACTGCCTGCGGATGAGCCGGTTCTTCGACGAGTCGCTGCGCGCGCTGCCGGTGATCCAGGGCCTGTCGGTGGCCGCCGACAACCAGATCCGGCGCCCACTGCGCCACCGGCCCGACCCGGTTGACCCGGTCGCCGGATACGGGTCGATCGACGCCGCGCTGAGCGCCTACCCCGTGCTGGTCGACGAGGAACGCGCCGATGAGGCCGAGGCGCTCATCCGTGGGCTGATCGCGGCCGGGGTGTCGCCGCCGGCGCTGCGGCACACGCTGCTCACCGCCGTGACCGACCACTTCCTGGCCTACGGGCACTCGATGATCTTCGCGCAGAAGGCGTTCGAGCTGCTGGGCCAGATCGGCTGGCAGGAGGCCGACGCGGTGCTCTCTCCGCTGGTGCCTGAGATGGTGCTCGGCACCCGCTACGACAAGCTGCCGTACATGCGCAAGTTCCTGCACGCCTGGCAGGAGGCCAGCCCGGATCTGGCGGCGCTGGCCAGGCCGGGCGGCAGCGCTTCATCTGCCGGAACCGCACCCTACGGCAGCCCGTTCGACGAGATCGCCTACCGCAAGGCGCTCACCGACGGGTCGCCACAGGACGCGGTGGCGGCGCTGACCCTGGCCCTGCGGGCCGGCGCCCCGGTCACCGCCGTGATCGACGCGACCGGCCGGGCGGCCGCCGAGCGGCTGGCCAGGTTCGACATCGACCTGGACCTGGACGACACGGCCGACTGCGGCTGGCTGGACGTCACGCACACGCTGACCTACCTCAACGCGCTGCGCTGGGCCTGGTCGGCCGATCCGTCGCCGCAGGTGCTGCGCGGGCTGTTCCATGCCGCCTGGTTCGTGCAGTGGACCGGCCAGTTCGATGCCCGGAGCCCGGCCCAGCCCGCCGCGCGTTCCACGCAGGACGCCGCGCAGGTGCACCGGGCCATCGCCGGTCGCGACCCGGACGCGGCGGTGGCGCTGGTCAACGGCTACACCGGGCCGCGCGATGAACTGGAACGGGCGCTGATCAGGGCGGCGGCCGAGGACCACTCCACGGCGCCGATCATGGTCGCGCACGTGGTGAAGACCGCACAGGCCGCCGTGGCGGAGTCCCGGGCGCTGGGCGACGGGCCGCAGGCGGCCGAGCCGATCGCCGCGGCCGCCCGGTTCATGGCCAGCCCCAAGCGGGAGCGGTTCGTGGTCCAATCGGCGCTGGAGGCGATCACGACGCTGCGCGGCCTGCCCAAACCGGAGTCCGACCAGATCAGGCCGGCCTGACGGGTGCCCTCCCCCGGCCGGGTCGCCCGCGACGTGCGGACGTGCTGCGCGATCAGCGGAAGGCGGCGGCGACCTCGGTCATGAACAGGTCGATGGTGTCCTTCTTGCGCGCCATCGGGCCAAGGCTGGTGTCCGGGACGATGATCTCGTCCGCGCCGGCCTCCTGGTAGCGGCCGATAATCTCGGTCACCTCGGCGGGCGTCCCGGCGATCACCGCCAAGCCCCGGCCGGCCGGCACGTTGTCCCTGAGCCACTGCTCGTCGGTGGACAGGAACAGCAGCCCCTGCGTGGAAACATGAATCTCGCCCGGGTCGCGGCCAACCTGCTCGCAGTGCCTGTGCAGGACCGAGAGCTTGTGCGCGAGCAGGCCCGGCGTGGTCCACGCGTTCCACTCGTCGGCGTACCGGGCCGCTGTCCGCAGCGTCCGCCGCTCACCGCCGCCACCGATCAGGAGTGGCAGCCGGCCGGCGACCGGGGCGGGCTGGTTGGGCGCATCCTGAAGCTGGAAGTACTTGCCGCCGAAGCTGGTGCGCGGCTGGGTCAGCAGGCCGAGCACGACCTGGACCGCTTCCTCGAACCGGTCCATCCGCTCGCGCACCGTGCCAAGCTCGATGCCGTAGGCCGCGTGCTCGTTCAGCTGCCAGCCTGCCCCGATGCCCAGCGTGAGCCGCCCGTGACTGATCTGGTCGACCGCCGCCGCGATATTGGCCAGGACCGCGGGATGGCGGTAGGTCACGCTGGTGACCAGTGACGCCAGCCGCACCCTGGGCACCGAAGCGGCCAGCGCCGCGACGACCGACCAGCACTCCAGCATGTCGCCGTCCAGCGGGGCCGGGCCGGGACCGTTGGGCATGAAGTGGTCGGCGACGTACACCGTGTCCCAGCCGGCCCGCTCGCAGTGCGTCGCGATCTCGTAGATGTCATCCCATGGCTGGGTCGGCGTAGGCCAGATACCGAAGCGCATGCAGGAATCCTAAGGCGCGAATTCATACAGGCCGTTTGTTTCGGTGGCGACGAGCAGGACGCCCTGGTCGAAGACGAGCTGGCCGAAAACGGGACTCGAACCGGTCGGGAGCTTTGCCAGGATGGTGCCGGTGGTGGCGTTGATCAGGTAGGCACCGGGGGTGCTGGGCGAGGTGCACGTGTAGGTGCCGACGCCGAGAACTCCGGCCTGGTCGAGTGTTGGTGTGCCCCGCACACCGCAGGGCAGGCCGGTCCGCCAGGCAAAGGCGCCGGTCGCCGGGTTGATCTGGCTGATCGATCCGCCATAGCTGACCCCCCCGATGGTGGTCTGGTTGCCCCCGATGTAGAGCGCGCCGGCCGATGCGTCCCAGACGGCGCTGTCGATGCAGCCAAGATCACTGGACGCCGCGCCGATCCTGGCTGTCCACAGCGGCGAGTTGCCCAGCGGGTCGGCTTGCAGCGCGTAGAAGAGCCCGTTCTTGTTGCAGGCGCCTACCTCCATGGCGTGGCCGGCCGGACCGAACAGGGTCGGTGAGGAGCCGAAGTCATAGTCATGCCCGGCCGTGCCCGGGGCCTGCCAGGACTTGTGCAGGTGCAATGACGATGTCAGCTCCACGATGGACAGGGAATTCCCGGTCTGGTTGCCCGGCGGGCAGGTGTTCTGCGTGGGGTCACACTCGTTGCCGGTGGACACCCACACGTCGCGGCCGGAGGCGGACACGGCAACGCTCGACCAGACGCTGCCGCCCACCGACCCGGTGGGCACCGTGTACCAGGTGTTCAGTACCTGGCCGGTGTGCTGGTCAAGTTCGGCCACGCCGCCGCGGATCAGCGGGTTGTCACAGCCCGACGACAGGCCCACGTAAATATCCCCGTTGGCCACCACCGGGGAGGACCAGTTGTAGTAGGCGTCGGGCGATGATGGATCCGGCGGGCCTATCTCGGTCTTCCACTCCTGCGCACCGGTGGCAGCGTCCAGCGCGTACAGGTAGCGGGCACCCGACGCGTAGACGGTGGGCGTGCCGGTGACCGGGTCGGGCAGCACCGCCGCGGTCGCGGTGATCCCGAGCGGCCGGCAGGTCCCACTCGGCCGGGTGTCGAGCTGGGTGCTCCACTGCACCGCGCCGGTCAGCTCGTTCAGTGCGTAGAACCCGCCGCTCTGTGCACCGATGTAGACCGTTCCGCCTGCCACGGTGGGGCTCGCGTCCAGGACCGGCGCTGGCTTGCCGGTGATCACCGGTGGCTGCCAGTGCCACATCTGGAACGCCAGCGCCGCGTTGGCGGGCGCGAAAGCCGTGGCCGTGCTCATCGAGCTGTGCTGTGGGTCGTGCAGGTACTGCGGCCAGTCAAGATCGGCGCCGGCGTGTGGCCGCGGCGCCTGGGCAGCGCCTGTCCCGCCCCGAACTACCTGCCCTGAGGTAATAAAAAGACTGCCAAGAACTACAGCGGATACCAAGAGAACCACACGAATGCGTGACGACATAATAACCCCCCACGGTCATACGCCACCCAGTGAATGTGCGCAAACGGCATCATAATGGCTGCCGGACTGGATGTCATTATGACGTGCGGCGTTCGGTGGCAACACCGGTGATGAGGCAGCGCTCCTTGGCACCGTTCATCGGCCGTGCCGTCCAGCCGGTGAATCCGCCGTCGCCCACCTCGCAGGCTTCGTCAACGGCGCCGATGGCCAGGCGGATCGCGCCGCGAGGGTAGTATCCGCGGCCGCGGGAGTGGCCTGGATCTTCCGTCAGCGCCGCATTTCCGGGTAGCGGGTGAAGGGCGGGCAGCACGGTGCCGGTTATCCGCCCGGATAGCGGCGGAACCCGGAAAACCGTGAACTGAGCCGCGATGTGCCGGCCGGGCAGCAAGGTACTGAGCCCGGTCCGCCAGAAACGCAATTGCGCGGCGAGCATCGCCGCTTCGGTTTTGCCGGGCCTTGGTCGCGGCGCTGCTGACCAGAACGCACAGCCGGAAGTGTGCACAGGCGCCGGGGGCGTCGAAGCGCCGCGCCCGGACGGCCCGGTGGAGGCCGCCAGGTTCACCATGGGGGCCCGGGCCCGGCGCCGCCGGAGCGCGGCTTCCAGGGCGAGCACGCTGGCCGGGTCGCTGGCGACCTCGCCGCCACGATGGACAGCACGCGGTGCTGATCCATCATGGGCAGCACCTGGCACAGCCGTTGCTCTGCTCACTTTGGCATTAATCAGCGACATAGCGCCAATTTTCGTTAATTATCATGACTGCATCGGCCAGCCGGGTGATCAACATTCCGAAAATTATCAACATGAAAGATTGGCCGAATCGTAATTTGTCGCTTCATGATATAGAACTCGGCGTTTACGCCATGTAACGTATTCGGCGCTGGCCAGTACCGGAACACCACAACGCGACCAGGTCGCCAGCCTGATCACGGCGGGCATCAGGCAATAGATCAGCAAGCAATGGCGCAAGGAGAAACAACTGATGCCGATGCTCACACGCCTGCGCGGCCCCGTACTCACCGCTGCCGTGGTGGCCACGGTGGCCGTCCTCGGGGCCGGCCCGGCCTTCGCGGCCACCTGGACCGTCACCCCGGGCGGATCGGTTTCCGGTTCGGCGGGCACGACAACGCTGAAGGATTCCTCCACCGGCACGACGGTGAACTGCTCATCATCGACGGCGTCCGGTTCGCTGAAGAGCGGCAGCGGGCTGTCCAACCCGATCGGATCCATCACCTCGATCAACTTCAACAACTGCACCGGCCCATTGGGCATCACGTTCAGCGCGAGCGTCAGCGGGCCATTCCCGTTGAACGCCAACAGTTACAGCTCGGGCACCACGTCCGGGACGATCACGAATGTGCACGGGACGCTCACGTCATCGGCGTGCAGCCTCGTCATCGACGGCACCTCAGCGACAGCTCACAATGGCACCGTCAACGTTACCTTCACGAATTCGACGTCCACGCTCAAGGTGCTCACCACCGGCAGCACCCTGCACATCTACAATGTCAGCGGCTGTTTCGGCCTGGTCAGGAACGGCGACGGCGCGACGTTCTCCGGCAGCTACAGCATCACCCCTAAGCAGACCGTCACCAGCCCCTGACGTCCCCGCATGAACTGGTAACCAGAACCGGCTGGACGGCCGGTTCTGGTTACCGGCCGTCCAGCTCACTGATCCGGCGGGTGATGAACGAACGGGAGGCGGCGGCCCGGCAGCCGAACCAGGAGAATCGCACGTTCGCCAGGACTGTGCTGTGCTGGGCCGGCGCCTGGTTCACTTCTGGCCGCCGCACCCGCCGTCCCGGGTCCTGACCGGCCTGGTCTCATAGGCTGGTGGCATGCCGCCACGATCACGCCGGGCGCGGGCCGCTGATGTCCACGAGCTGGCCATGAGCATGCCGCACGTCACGATCTACCCCGGCACGGAGGGTAAACCGGTCTACCAGGTCGGCGGCAAGTCGTTCGTGTTCTTCCGGAACCCCCGCCCGGACGCTGCCGACCCGGAGACCGGGGAGCGCTACCCGGACGTGATCGTGTTCTGGGTGCCGTCGGAGGCCGACAAGCAGGCACTGGTCCAGGATCCGGACTCGCCGTTCTTCACCACGCCACACTTCGACGGGCACCTTTCGGTGCTGCTGCGGGAGAGCCAGGTCGGCGACCTCACCCTGCAGGAGCTGACCGAGGTGATCCAGGACGCCTGGCTCTCCCGGGCCTCTCCCCGGCGGGCAGCTACCTGGCTCAGCGCATCCGGCCGCGGCGAATTACGTGGGTGATCCGGGGGTGTTGCGTGGGAGGTTGCGTGTGGTGATGTGCGCTCCCGCTGGTCAGCGTTGAGATAGCGACGGCGAATCGCCCGCCGCTGCCAACGGAAGGGAGCGACACGTGAAAGTACTCAGCAGCGTCGCCGCATTAAGCGGCGGCCGGATAAGGGGCCCTGCGGCAAAGCTTTTGCTGGGCGGCGCGGCCGCGGCCGCGATCGCATCGACGGCCCTGGGCGGCTCGCTGGCAACCGCCGCGACGCACCCGGCCCGGGGGCCCGCCACGGTTCCCACCAGCGACATCGTGGGTACCGGCCTGGTCAACTGCGCCGCGGCGACGGGTGAGGTCGGCTATTCGCCTGCGTCGAAGGCCGGTGGGACGTCGCCGTTGGTGATCAGTGTCTGGTTCACGGCAACGAAGTGCTCGCCAGCACCCGGATCGCAAACGACCCCGGTGCCCAAGTCGGTGATCGGCAGCATCAGCGTCTCGGCGAAGAACACATGCCCGCTCGCCGGGGTCTTCGGGACAGGCACGCTGGATCTCACTTACAACTATCCAGGCGTCGTGCCGAACCCGATGATCGATCCGAGCGTTGCCACCAACGTGACGCTCAGCAACACTAACCCACCGTCACCGTTCTGGACACTCACCGGGGCAGTGACATCGGGCTCGTACATGACGAGTCCACCCACCCCCTTCACCATCAGCTTCAAGCCCAATGTCATCGCCGGGAACTGCGCGGCCGGCATCACCTCGGAGTACATCGCCCGGTCCAATGGGCCGTTCACCAACATCTGACAATCCGCTCAGGAAAGGCCCGCGCAGGGAGGACACCCCTGCGCGGGCCTCGCCGCGGCAGCTCAATGGTGTGGACACGTGCCGGGCCACCGGCCAGCACAGCCTCGCCCGCCAGCACGCGCAGCAGGCCCTGGACATCTACG
>Ga0209166_10002628_pt1 | contig 13398 bp, 8 predicted proteins | sample Coa_R1_3_FD_187151 | JGI IMG/M metagenome (GOLD analysis project Ga0209166, IMG submission 187151) | Surface soil microbial communities from Centralia Pennsylvania, which are recovering from an underground coalmine fire - Coalmine... | ecosystem: Environmental > Terrestrial > Soil > Unclassified... | reverse complement strand
GCCACCCACGGGTTGCCCTGGTAGCGTTCGGCCAGCTGCTCCCAGAGCCACACGGTCCGATCCTGGAAATGCTTGTGCTGCCAGAACAGCGCCTGCTGCGACGGGTTGTCTGAATGCCAGTCCTGGTTCTGGTAGCCGGCAGCGGCATGCAGGTCGAGGATGGTGTAGAGCCCCTGCTCGGCGCACAGGTTGATCGCCCGGTCGAGGTGTTTGAAACCGGCCGGCCGCAGCACCATCGGGTTCAGGTCGTCTTCAAAGTGGCGATAGTTGAACGGCAAGCGCACCAGGTTGATGCCCAGCGAGCTGATAAAGCGGGCATCCGCTTCGGTAAAAAAGTGTTCCAGGTAGCGGTCAAAGAAGTACTCGGCCCGGGCGTCGCCCAGGGCGCGGGCGACCACCCGGCGAAAGGCTGCCTCGTTGGCGGGAAAGCCGGTGACGAAATTCTCCATGTTCATCCAGCCGCCCAGGCCGAGGCCGCGCAGGGTGACGACTTCTCCGGCCTGGTTCTGGATGTGGTCCTGGTTGACGGTCAAGAAAGACGGCTGACTTGGCATGGGTTGATCCTTAGCGCGACCCGGGTGAACGAGCCGCCGGCTGTGGGACGCTGACGATTATTCCTTAATCGCCCCCGCCAACATGCCGCTCATGATCTTGTCCTGGAAGAAGATGAAGATGACGTACACCGGGACCATGCTGATGATGACCCCGGCCGCGATCAAGCCGTAGTCGACGGAGCGCTGGTTGGCCCGGAGCAGGGCCAGCGCCAGCTGGATGGTGCGGTTGTTCGAATCCATCAGGATCAGCGCGAACAGGTACTCGTTCCAAATGTTAATGAAGTTCAAAACGAGCACCGTGAGAATGCCCGGCATGCTGATGGGCACGAAGATGTAAAAGATGATCTGGAGCACGTTCCCGCCGTCCATCACAGCGCTCTCTTCCAGCTCGCGCGGCAGCTTACGCATGAAGCCGGCCAGCAGAATCAGCGACAGGGGCAGGTTGAAGGCCGGGTAGAGGATAACCAGCGCGATCGGGTTGTAGAGCAGACCCGCGCGGGCAGTCATCAGGTAGACCGGCATCAGGATGGCCAGCCCGGGGATCAGGAACCCGAGGCTGAAGATGCCTTCGGTGACCGCCGACAGACGCGTGGGGATGCGCGCCACCGCATAGGCGGCGGGAAAGGCCAGCGCCAGCGTCACCAGCTCGGTACCGGTGGTGACCAGGGCGGAGATGGCGATGGCGCGCAGCAGGTTGCCGCTGACCTGCGCCTGGACGAACTTGCCGAAGTCGAGCGCTGTGGGCAGCGCCAGCGGTGTGGAGATAATCTGGGTGTTGTTCTTGAAGGCGGAGACCACCACGAAATAGAGCGGGATGACGATCAGCAGGGCGTACAGGATGGAAAAGATGTAGCCGCCGAACACAAACGCATCCGGGCGGCGCTTGAGCGCTCGAAACGGGCGTGCCGCTGACAGCTTCATCGCATCCGCTCCATCAATACGACAGCCGGGACGAGATCCGGCGGACCATCAGGATGACCACGATGCCGACAAAGAAGAGCATGACGGCGATGGCCTGGCTGTAGCCCAGGCGCTGGACCAGGAAGGCCATGTCATACAGGTAGTAGCCAAGCGTCAGCGTGGCAGTGCCCGGCCCGCCGCCGGTCAGCAAGATCACGTTCTGCGCCGCGCCCGACAGGATGTAGAGAAACTGCAAGATGACGACGACGCCGAAAAACTCGAGCAGCATGGGGAAGGCGACGCGCCACATGATCGTCCAATAGCCGGCCCCATCCAGCATCGCGGCTTCATACAGCTCTTCGGGGATATTCGACAGCGCGGCGAAAAACAGCACGCTATAGAAGCCAATGCCGCTCCACAGGTCGATCACGATCAGCGCGCCCAGCGCGGTGGTCTGGTTCCCCAGCCAGACGCGGGTGAACGACGCCAGGCCGACCGCGTTTAGAAAGGCGTTCAACATGCCTTCGGGGCGGTACAGACCCAGAAAGATCATGGCCAGCGCCGCCACCGACAGCATGGACGGCGAGAAAAAGATGGTGCGGAAAATGCGATAGCCGGGCTTGCGCAGGCTCATAAAGAAGCCAAGCATGAAGGCGAATGGCAGCACACCCGGGATGCCGATCAGCAGGTGGATGGCCGTGTTGCGCAGGGCGACGGCGATATTGGGATCGCGGGCCAGCCGGACGAAGTTATCCAGAAACACAAACGTCTGCGGCAGCGACAGTCCATCCCAATGGGTGGTGCTGATGTAAAACATGTTCACCAGCGGCCACAGCATGAATGCCAGGAACCACGCCAGGGCCGGCCCGACGAGCAGCAGGAACGTGAGGCGCTGCGACCGGGCCAGCCGGCGGTGGTAATCCGCCGCCGCGCGCGCCTGCGTTTTCGCCGTAATGGCCTGCGTCAATGAAGCCATGATCCGCACCGTCCAATCTGGACACGGGTCCCCCTGGCCCGTGTCCAGTTCAGAGAGGCTGAAACTACTTTGCCGCCTGATAGAGCGCCGTCAGGTCAGCCAGGATCTTCGTAGCTGGCGTCCCAGGCGTAAAGGCCTCCTGGGAGATGCGCGCAAAATCGGGCTGGACCTTGGCCGGCAGGAAGAAGTCCGGCGTTTCCGCCACTTCGCCGGTCAGACCGAGCGACTGGACGAACAGCGGATTGAGCTTTTCGGCATCTACCGGGACGTCGACCAGCGGCGGGGTCATGCCGGCTTGCTCGACAAACCGGGCCACCATCGCGGGCTGGTAGATGAACTGGATGAAGCGTTTGACCGCGTCGGACTTGGCCGCGCCGTTCGGCGTGACCCAAATGCCCTTGGCGGTATAGGCTGAGTAGTAGATCGGCGCCTTGTGGGGCGAGCCGGCCGGGAGCGGGAAGCCGCCCAGCTGGATGTTGGACAACAATTCCTTGGGCGCATCGCCAAAACTCCACGCGCCAAAGTGGCTCATGGCGGTCTTGCCCAGGAAGAAGGTGGTGTTGCCGGAGGCGAAGTCAATCCCCTCGACGCCGTTCACGAACACCTTGGCATCGCGCAGCTGGGTAAAGAGGTTGACACCCGCCACGGCCGAGGGGACGGTCCAGTCCCCGCCGCCCAAAGCCTTCGCGGCGTCCTGGTCCGTCATCATCGTCTGCACGATGAGGGTGAACAGGTATTGGCCCATGCCGTCAGAGCCGCTGGCGATGACCGGGCCATAGCCCGCGGCGCGAACTTTCTTCATCGCGGCGATCAGGTCGTCGGTGGTCGTCGGAATGGGAACCCCGGCCGCCTTGAAGACGCTGGTGTTGTACCAGATGGGCCAGGTGTAGCCTTCCATGGGGAACGCCTGAATCTTGCCGTCGGCCTGGGTGAAGTTCGCCAGCGCCACCGGCTTGAATTTTCCGTCCAGGCCCCATTGTTTGATGTAGTCGTTGACCGGCAGCGCTACTCCGCTATCAGTCCAGTTGAGGGGGCTGCCCACACGTTGGACGAAGACCAGGTCGGGCTCTTGTTTGGCGGCAGAGGCAGTCTCCACTTTCAGGGGGATGTCCGCATCCACATAGACGGAATCCTTGATGACGACATCTGGATTCGCGGCCATGAAGTCTTTGAAGATCGACTGAAGCGGGGCGCCCTTGGCATCATCCGGGCCCCAGTTGTGCCAGATATTCAGCGTGACGGGTTGGGCCGGCGCCTTGGTGGCCGGGACGGTGGTGGGCGCTGCTGTGGGCGCCACGGTCGCCGGGGCCTGGGTCGCGGCCGGCGCCTGGCCGGCAGACGTCGGCGCAGCGGTTGGCAGAGTTACAGCGGTGGAAGGTGCCACCGTGGCCGGCGGCACCGCCGGGGCGGCGGTCGTGGCGCTGCCGCAGGCGGTCAGCAGCAAGGCAGCCACGACCAACAGTGAACTTGTGATGGAAAGAAATCGAGTTTTCATATCCTTCTCGCTCCTAAGTTTTGCACACGCGGTCGCTTCAGGACGCTGACGTGATGGTCAATGTCTGCCGGCCTCCTTCCCAGATCAAGTCCAGGGTCAACGGGATATTCGAATGAATCTCAATGGCGGGCCGCTCGAGTCGGGAACCGCGGGCAGGACAGCTCAAGTCGAGCGAGCCATTCGCGCCGAACGGGTAGCGGTGGACACCATGCTCTTCGACCAGCCGCACATTCCAGGTCAGCCGCTGGGCGGGCGCATCCGGGCTCAGCCCAAACACGTCCTCCAGCAGCACGGCAATCGGCGGCAGGCCGGTCCAGCCCACGTAGCCGGGCTTCGAGTGCCCGCCGGGCGCGGCCGTCTCGGGCGAATAGTTCTCCCACAGCGTGTGCGCGTCGTCGAACTTAAGCTGGTCGAGATGAAAAAACTCGCGGAACTGGTCAGCGCCGAGCCAGCGGGTGTCGTCTGATTCGAACACGCGCACCACGTTCTCAAGGTGGTTCAGAGCAATCTGATGGGTGAGATCGCCGCAGCCGGCGGCCTCCAACCCCTTGATGACCATGTAGTTCGTGGGCGCCCACACGCCCCCGCACCAGTAGCCCCCATCCGCGCTATAGCGCGGATCGTCGGCCGAAAGGGACGGGACCCGGTGCGGGCGGTTGAACTCGGCCGGATTTTCAAGGTGGGCCACCAAAGACGCGAGGCGCTCGGGCGGCGCACAACCGGCCAGCAGCGCCCAAAAGGCCCCGATGTGCTTGACGGTCGACAAGGCTCCGTCCGCGAAGCGATCAAAGTAGAAGCCAGACCGCGGGCTCCAGAGGCGTTGGTTGGCGTACTCGGCCAGCCGCGCCGCCTCGGCACGCAGATCATCGACCTCGGCCTCGCGGCCGAGTTGAGCCGCCACGCGCAGCAAGACCTTCGCCGACAAGAGCGCCTGAAAGGTCGCGTCCGCCCAGGTCATATGCCCATGGGACCAATTGGGGTGATCGCGGCTGCTCACGCGGGGAAGGTTGTCCATGCCCGAGCCCCAGCCCGTCGACCAGTACGAGCCATCGGGCCAGGTCTGATAGGCGCGCAGCCACTGGTGATAAGCCACCAGCGGCGCGAAAACCAATTCCAGCCGCTGCCGGTCGCCGGTTTTGACGAAGTGGTTCCACTCGGCCCAGGCCAGGACATTCGGGCCGGTGCTGGCTGGGTCAAAGCGCTGAAAACAGTCCTGCCCGTCAGCCTCTGAGATCTCGCGGCAAATGAAGCCGTCGGCATGCTGCTTGCAGTAGAAATTGTCGAGCGTCTGCTGAAAGTTGAAGGCGCGCCGCCCGTACAAACCGAAGCCGGTGACGAAGGACGAATCCCACAGGAACAGGTTGCCGTTGAAGGCCGTGTCGCAATAGCTCGCGCTGAATCCGTTGCGCGCGGTGGGCCGCTTGAGGTTGCCGAAGGCCAGCTCCCAGGCGCGCCAGTAGCAGGCAATGGTCGCGGCATGGCCGCCCCAGAAGGGGTCGGGCAGGACGGCACGCGAATGCTCGTAAATTGGCACTTCCGCTGGCTGCGGCGCCCTGGAGCGGAACGCGTTCGCCTGGGCCCAGGCGTTGGTCACATGCGTGTCGTAGCGCTCCACGAAAAGCGTTGAGCGGCGCAGAACCGGCGAATCGCTCATGGGCGCACCGGCGGCGCTTCTCGCATTCCCAGCACTTCCAGGGTCACCTCGCGCAGGGTCTTGGGGAGGACCGGCTTCGTCAGGTAGCGGCTCACTGTCGCGGCCGGGGTGGTCGGGCCAGGGTCGCGCGTGGTGCAAACAATGACCGGTATGTCGCGGCCGGGAAAAGTGCTGCGGATGGATTGGATTAGCGCCCAGCCCTGCCCGGCGCCCATTTCCGGCTCGATCACCACGGCGCGCGCATCGCAGCGCGCGATGGTGGCCAGGACGTCCTTGACTTCGGTGAAAGGCAGGACGACGAAGGACTTGCGCAATTCGCGCTGATACAGGGCGAGCGTGACCTCATCCTTCTCGACGAGGACGACAGCGGGCGGTTCAGCGTTCAAAGCGCCCCACCCTGTCGCCGGCCGGGCGCGAGAGACGACGACGCTCAGCCAGCAAACTTAAGACTCGGGTCCAGCTCTTGACGAAACTGCTCCGAAAGAGACAGACCGGCCCGAAGTCCTCGAACTCCTCGACCGCGAGACCGTCGTCCATGTATCCGCGCTTGAAATCAGGCAGTTTCTCCATCAGCTCGTCGAGCACCTTCTGCGGCACGGGGTCAGCCAGGCGGCAGACGACGGGCGGGTCCAGCTCGAGCAGCCGGTCGGCGGTGCCTTCCCAGTTGATCGTGCAGCAGACGTCGCCGCCGACCATCTCGGTGAAATGGTGCAGACCGCGCGCGCCACCGGCCACCAGCGTGCCGGGGTAGTGCCGCTCTTCCATGATCCGATAGAGCTTGCGCGCCACCGCCAGGCCCGCCTGCCGCAATACGTCGGCGGAGATGTCGATCTTGTCCCGGCGCACGACGTCCTGCAGGTAATCGTCATAGATGCCGGCGATGTGGGAGACGTACAACTTAGGCGCCTGGCCATACTGGCGGCTGGCCTGCTGATAGGTCTCGCACAGGACGATGGCCTGGCGAATGCCGAAGATCTCGGTGGCGTTGAGCGGCACGTCGCGGCGGATGAGGGCCTGCATGGCCTGCAGACCCGCGGCGGTGGTGGGGATCTTGCAGCAGAGGTTGGGCGCCAGCCGGCGGTTCTCGAGGGCTTCGCGAATGATGGTGTCGGGGTCGTCCTCGTGGATTGGATCGCCCTGGATCGAGACGTAGCCTTTGTGCCCGCTGGTCTCGCGGTAGATGGCCAGGAACTTTTCACAGACCGGCTGGACCAGGCGGCGCTGAAACTCGGCCGCCGCGTCATCATCCGAGGCGGCGTCGCACAGCACCTCGTCCAAGACCTGCAAGGCGTAGGCGCCTTCGGCCGGGTGATCGACCATCTTCTGCGTGTAGGAGGGGTTGTTGGTGCAGCCCGTGGCGCCCTGCGCGATGGCCAGGTCGGCCTGCGCGCGGGTGGGGTTGTTGATCCAGAACTGGGTGGGCGTCTGGCGGGCGACGCGCCTGAAATAACCCTCGGGCTTCATGCGGCTGACCTCCGATCAGGCTCGCGCGCCGGCATGGTCTCGAAGGTAATGGCGGCAGCTGAGAGCGGCGGCAGGTGCACACACGCGCCCCCATCGCGCAGCTCGATCGCCTGGAGCTCGCGGCTGCCGATCACGTGTGGCTCGTCGAAGGTGTTGCGGGCCGCGGCGCACGGTCCGCTGACCACCTCAGCTGAATGCACGGCGGCCAGGCGCAGGCCGCCCACCGTGACTTCCACGGGGGCCGGCTCGTCCAGGCTGCGGTTGATCAAGAACAGGTGCAGGAGGCCGTCGCCCAGGATAGCGCTCGTATCAATAGAATGGACGAAGCCATAGCTAGGGCTCTCGTAGCCCGGGCCGCGGACGACCGGCTGCAGCGCCACGCCCTCGCGCCGCTGGGCGTACATGCGGAACGGGTAATAGATGCTCTGGAGCAGGACCTGATCGCCGCGCGTGAGGAGAGGCGCGATGACGTTGACGATCTGGGCCAGGTTGGCAATCTTCACGACGTCGGCGTGGCGGATGAAGCTGTTTAGAAAGCCAGCCACGACCAGCGCGTCCTGCAGGTCATATTCTTCCTCGACCAGGTGCTGGGCGTATTGGCCATGGCCGTTGACACTCTCGGCGTTCTGGGTGCGGTACCAGACGTTCCATTCGTCAAATGACAACTGGATCCGCTTGTGACTGCGCGCCTTGGCCTGCGCGCAGCGGCAGACGGCGGCCATCACGTCAATCTGCTCGTCAATCGAGTTGGTGACCGCCAGGTAGTCAGCGGTATCCCCCTTCACGTTGCCCACGTAGCGGTGCAGGCTGACGTAGTCCACGGTCTCGCCCACGTATTCGAGAACCGTCCGATCCCACTCCAGGTAGGTCGGCAGGCCGGTCTCGGCCGAGCCGCAGACGACCAGCTCAATCGAGGGGTCAGTGTCGCGCATCAGCTTGGCGGCCTGGCGGGCGCGGATGGCGTAGTGGCCGGCCGGCGCATAGCCCTGTTGCCAGGGGCCATCCATCTCGTTCCCCAGGCACCATAGTTTCACGCCATAGGGTTCGGCGGCGCCGTTCTCGGCGCGCAAATTGGCATACTTCGTCCCGCGCGGGCTGTTGCAGTACTCCACCCAGTTGCGCGCTTCTTCGGGCGCGCCAGTGCCCAGGTTGACGGTCAGCATGGGCAGCCAGCTCAGGCGCCGCGCCAAACACATGAACTCGTCCGTCCCGAATTGGTTCGGCTCGATGCTCAGCGAGGCCAGCTCCTGCAGGGTTGGGCGCTGAGCGCGCGGACCGACGCCATCCAGCCAGTGGTAACCGGAGGCGAAATTTCCCCCCGGATAGCGCATCGCGGTGAAGCGCAAGGGCTTAAGCTGGCTGAGGACGTCGGTACGGAACCCCTGCGCGTCGGCGCACGGCGACTGCGGGTCGTAAACACCCTCGTACACTGCACGCCCGACGTGCTCCAGGAAACCGCCAAAGATCCGGGGGTCGACCGGGGCAATCTGATATTCACAATCCAGCAGGACTCTCGTCGGATCCATCCCAGCCTCATGCCGCCTGGCAAGTCAAGAATAGGAAGCACATCCAGGCTAGCATGGGCCGCTCTAGAAGTCTTGGAGAGCGTTACGCTGAATCGGGATTTTGTTGTCGGGAGGGTTCAGCCGGCCGCGGCCGGCTGGGGCTGCTGGCGGTAGGCGCGCGGCGAACAGCCGGCAATTTCGTGGAAAACGCGCGAGAAATAACCGACATCGTCGTAGCCCACTTTTGCCGCCACTTCGGTGATGCTCGCGTCGGTCAGGAGCAGGAGCTCTTTCGCTCGCTGAACCCGGAAGCGGTTCAGATAATCCCAGAGCGAAATGCCCATATCCATTTTGAAAATGCGGCTCAGATAGCTCTTGCTCACGCCAATGGCCTCGCACAATTCGACAAGCGAGAATGACCGGCCGTAGTTCTGCTGGACGAAAGCCGACGCCTGCTTGACCAGCAGACTGGTCGGCTGCGGCAGGGCGCCGCCGCCGGTCAGCGTGCGCTCGATCTCCGTGGCGGTCTCCAGGTCAGAGAGCACCCCCTTGGTCTGTAGGATGACCTTGGGGGAATCGAGACGTTTCACATCCTCATTGGAAAGCAGCTTCCCGGTGATGATAATGACCGGTACCAGAGCCGTCCTGACATCACTGCGGAGGCAGTCGAGCACGTCGAACCCGTCGACGTCGGGCATGACCAGGTCCAGCAGGACCAGGTCGGGTGTCCTGGCCTCGAGCAACTGGAGGGCTTCACGGCCGCCGCGGACCGGCACCACCATGAACTCCGGCAGACAACTGCCAATCAGCGCCTGGTAATAATCGACTGCCTGCGGATCATCGTCGATAATCCAGATCTCACCGCGCTGCAAGATCCGCGGCAGCAGGTTGACGACATGCTGCAGTGCCTGCTGGCCGGCCGGTTTGAGCAAGATGTTGGTCAGCCGGCTGCCCCGCGACGGTTGGCCGGCGACGTGGTCTCGCAAAAGCAGCAGCGGCAGCTGGCAATAAGGCGCATGACTGCGCAGACGCTGAACGACGGCCCAATCGCCGGGCCGGGAGTGATCCAGGTCCCAGGCCAGCGCGACCGGCGTGCCGCGTTGGGTGATCCGGTCGAAAGCGTCGAGCCCGCTCAACCAGCCCAGCTCAAAGCCGTTGCTGTCGCAGATTTCGCGAATCATCGGCGCGGGCGTTGCCCTGCTAGACAGCCACAAGAGGATCGGCTGAGCGCCGGCGGCCTCTAGCGGCTGGGCCGAGGTCTGGCCGATACCCGGCAGCGGCAGGTAGACGTGAAAGGTGCTGCCATGGTCGAGCAGGCTGTCGAGCGTGATTGAGCCGCCATGCAAGGCCACCAGCCGGCGCGTGATGCTGAGCCCCAATCCGATGCCCTCACGGCGCTGCCCCGGTGGCCCGACCGTCATAAAAGGCTCGAAGATACGCTCCTGCAGGTTAGGCGGGATGCCGGCGCCGGTATCCGAGACCCACAAATGCAGGTGCGGCAGCTGGATCTCCGCTCCCAGCACGATGCTTCCAGCGCGGGTGAACTTGAAGGCATTGCTCAGCAGGTTCATGACTACCTGGCGCAGGCGCACCGGATCAGCGCGCAGCAGGGGAAGCTGCTCTGGCACGGCCAGGGTGAAGGCGACGTCCGGCCGCTTGCCGGCCAGGGTGGCTTTGATGGTTTCGAATACGTCTTGCAGCAGGCCAGACGGCGCGACCGACTCATAGGTTAGATCGAGCTCGCCGATTTCGGCCCGCGACATGTCCAGCAGGTCGTTGATCAGGCGGATCAGCTGTTCGCCGCTGTCGTAGATGTAACCCAGGTCCTTCAGCAGCGCGGCCGGCAACTCGATCTCATACGGATTGGGCGAGGCCGCCGCGGCCTGGCTCAGGCCGAGAATGATGTTGAGCGGCGCGCGCAGCTCGTGGCTGACGTTAGCCAACAGCCGCGTTTTGAGCTCATCGCTTTTGACGGCTTTGGCCTCGGCCGCCAGAGCCACCTGGACCAGCCGGGCGCTCTTGAGGGCGCTGCTGAGGTGCCCGCGCAGCGTGGAGTACACATCGCCATCGCGCGGGCCAATCTCAAACAGGACGAAACCGATTTGCTCTTCCTGAAAGAACAAGGCTTCGACGGCGAAGGCGAAGCGTCGATCGATAGGCAGCACGCCGGCAGGCACGAGCTGCCGGGTTGGGAAGCGCAGCCCGCCGCGGTCCAGCGGCAGACGCTCGTCCGACAGAAAAGCCAGCATCAGGCGCGACCAGGCCGGGCTGTCGCCCTTCTCGTCATACAGGGCCAGGAAGCAGCTATGGATGCCAAGCCCCGGCAGCTCGAACGCCAACAACTTCGCCAGAGTTTCAATGTCATAGGTAATCGACATCGTCTGCACGATCCGGTTCAACCGGCTTGTCTGATCGACCACCTCCAGCAGTTGGTAAATTTGTCGGCGGTGGGCCAGCTCGCCGACGACCCCATAGGCCCTCTCGAGGAGGCGATGGGCGGCGATGATTTCATCTTTGGATTGCAGCAGGGCGCCGACCTGCGAGCGGATGGCGTTCAGGATCGCCTGACATTCAATCGTCTCCGAGCCCGAAGAAACCTGGGATAGGGTCTCGACCCAGGCAGGCATGAAATGACTCGCGCTCTCAGCCGGCGACCGCGCATCCGAAATAAAGCTGTCGACGAGCGTCGACGCGCGATCCGAGGGCCGCTGGGGGCCGCCCACAAACTGGTGCAGAAGGCGGTCGAGCTCATCGCCTAAGGCCAGGCGGGCGGCCGGCTCAGTCGGCCCGCCGGCTTCTGCCAGCCAGGGCGTCTGCGCCTCGTGGATCGCAATCTGCTGACAGCCGCAAGACTGCCGGCAAACCAGCTCGGTTTCCAACTGAATCTGATCGGGCAGCGGATCCCCAGCCAGGTTCGACAACACCAGGTCTACGCTCCGGCTTCCCAAGAGGTGCCAGGGCGCGCGAACCGTCGTCAGAGACGGAGCCACCGCGCGCGTCTCCTCAATATCGTCGAAGCCGACCACCATCACGTCGTCGGGGACCCGGACGCCATGCGCCTGCAGGGCCTGCATGGCGCCGATGGCCATGTTGTCGTTGGCGGAGACCAGGGCGTCAAACCCCCGGCGATGCGTGTCCATAAGCTGCTGGATCGCCTCGACGCCGGCGTGTCGCCGGAAATCGCCGGAGAGGACCAGCTCGCTATCCACGCGGAGCCCATGCTGCTCCAGCGTCTCGAGGTAAGCCGCGTAGCGCTCCTCGGCGTCCTGGCTGGCCTCGGACCCGCGAATGAACGCGATCTTTCGTCGGCCATGCTGTTCAATCAGGTGGGTGAGCAGCTTGCGCATCCCACCGCGCATGTCGATTTGGATGCTGGGAATAGACGGCAAGACGATCCCCATGCTGATGATGGGGAGCGGGGCATATCGTTGGCAGAAAACTTCCAGGTTGCTACGATCCAGCGTATGGCTGAGAATATTGGCCCAAACGAGCAGGGCGCTGACGTTGGGCTGGCCGGCAATATTGAACAGAATATTCTTCTGGTCTTCGTACTGTTGGTGGGACTGGGGAATGCCGCCTGAGAAGCAGATCAGGTTGATCCCCCGCTCCTGGGCGCGATCGGCGACCCCGTGCCACAGCTTGAGCTCGGTAGGACCATTTAAGCCGGCCGTAAGCATCCCAATGGTCGCCGCGGCGGATGGCGGCAGCGGTGGACGACGGAACGGCATGCTAAGCCCAAAACCCATCTTATCGGCCCTTCAACGAGATCCTGAACTGAAGCGGGATCCGCACAGATAATCAGTGTAGGCCATGACGCGGGGCGCCAATAGTGACGATTTTCCGGTATATCATCACAAACGTCACAAATGGCGCCCGGCCTTCGACAACGAAATGAGGATTACCACCCCGCGTCAAAGCCGCTCGGCCAGGGCGGCGAATAGCTGGACATAGACCTGCTGCCAGCCGCGGGGCTGCCCGCGGCCAAAGCGCAGAAATACGGCGTCCTTATCAGGGGCCACGTAGATGAACTGGCCCAGGTTGCCCACCGCCATGAACCGGCCCCGCCCAGAGCGGAGTATCCACCACAGATACTTGTAGTTGGTCCAGCGGGCGCCCGGCTCCACGGTGGTTGACTCCACGACCCAGCTCTCCGGCACCACTTGCCGGCCGTCCCAGTCACCGCACCGCAGGTAGAGACGGCCGAACTTGGCGAAGTCGATGGCGCGAGCGTTCAGACCACTCTCCATTTTTTCCATGCCGCTGCGGCGGCTGTCCATACTCCACGAAGCGGAAAACTCCATGCCGAGCGGTTTCCACAGTTTGTCTTCCAGGTAGGCCGAAACTGTGCCGCCAGTAACACGCTCCAGGATCAGACCCAACAGCAGCAGGTTGTAGTTGTTATAGTGAAAGCGCAGGCCCGGCGGCTCGGTCGGCCGCGCCTGGCGCGCGACCTGCCGTAGATCGAGCGCATAGTAGGTGCGCGGCTGATCGTCCCAGGGCATAAAGCCGCGGTCATCATATTTCAGACCGGAACTCATGCTGACCAGGTGGCGGACGGTGATCGGCGCCCAAAACGGCGCCGTCAATTCAGGCAGATAGCGGCCCACAGGGTCGTCCAGCCGGGCAATCAGTCTGTCATGCAGCGCAATGCCGACCAGCGCCGAGACGAACGACTTGACGGTGGAGAAGGACGTGCAAACGGAGGCGTGGTCATAGCCATGGTAATAGCGCTCGGCGATCAGGCGGTCGTGCTGTATGGCCAGGAATGCCACGCTGCCGTTGCGGTCCAGGAATTGGTCAAACGTCTCGGCGCGGCCGGGCACGATGCTGGCCGGCATGGCCTGCTCGAG
>Ga0209166_10002627_pt1 | contig 13402 bp, 10 predicted proteins | sample Coa_R1_3_FD_187151 | JGI IMG/M metagenome (GOLD analysis project Ga0209166, IMG submission 187151) | Surface soil microbial communities from Centralia Pennsylvania, which are recovering from an underground coalmine fire - Coalmine... | ecosystem: Environmental > Terrestrial > Soil >... | reverse complement strand
TGGCGATCACCGGCGACCGGACGAACGGGGCCACTGCGGGCGCCATCGCGCTCACCGTGAGCGTTCTCATCGTCGTCGGTTACCCGGTGATCTGGGAGACGCTGACCAGGGGCGGCTCCCCCGGCAAGTTCGCGCTGGGCCTGCGGGTGGTCAGCGACGACGGTGGGCCGGAGCGCTTCCGGCAGGCGCTGGTGCGCGGGCTGTCGGCCGTCGTGGAGATCTGGCTCCTGCTCGGCTGCCCGGCACTCATCTCCTCCCTGCTGTCAGAACGGGGCAAGCGGCTGGGCGACCTGTTCGCCGGCACCTTCGTGGTCCAGCAGCGGTTGCCCGCCGGGCGGACCGGGGCTGCGCTGCCCACGGTGAGCCCGGAACTTTCATCCTGGGGAATTCAGCTGGAGATGTCCCGGCTGACCGACCAGACCGCCGAGACGGCCCGCCGATACCTGGCCCACCTGCCGGAATTTACCCCGGCCGCGCAGGCGGAGCTGGGCGAGCGCATCGCCGGTGCAGTCCGCGCCCAGGTCAGCCCGCTGCCGCCACCGGGTACGCCGGTGGTCGCGTACCTGAGTGCCGTGCTCGCCGAACGCCGCAACCGGGAACACGCCCGGCTGATGGCGGCCCAACCCGGCGCGGGCGCGGCATGGCGGCCGCCAGCGTGGGCACCTATGCAAGAACCGACCGGGGCGGCGAGGGAAGGGGACGCCCCGGGGCACGAACCGCCCACCGCGGACGCGGGTGGCGGGTTCGTGCCCCCGGCCTGACCATCGGGCCGGTCTGGGCACACTGCCAGGGATGTCTATGAGCGCAGCCACACCTCCGGACAGCGGGGCCGGCTCCGGCCGGAGCACGCCTGGCCGGTCCGAGCCCGGCCCACCCGGGAGCAGCCCGCCGGGAAGCGGCCCGCCGGGAAGCGGCCCGCCGGGAAGCGGCCCGGACGGGGCACGGGTGCGGCGGCACCGATGGCGCCGTATCGCGCTGCTGGTGGTGGGCACCGCGGTGATCGTCACCGTCGTCATCCTGGACCGGCACGCGCTCGGGCAGTCGCTGGCCGCGCTGGGCAGCCTGGATATGACCTGGTTCGCGCTGGCCATCGCCTGCGAGATCGGCTCGCTGGTGGCGTTCGGGCTGAGCCGTCGGCGGCTGCTGCGCGCCGACGGCGATCAGGCCAGGTTCAGCTCAGTGATGGCGATCACCTACGCCGGCAACGCGCTGTCGATGTCGATACCGTTCGCTGGGGCCCAGCTTGCCGCGGTTTTCTCCTACCAGCAGTTCCGCCGCCGGGGACTGGACCCCGCGACCACGGGGTGGGCCCTGGGCGTTTCGGCCATCGCGTCGTCCTCGGCGCTTGCCATGGTGCTCGTCGTCGGCGCGCTGGCGGGCGGTGCGCCGCTGGCGACCGCGGTGGGGTTCCTGGGTGCGGCGGTGTTCGCGCTGCCCGCGATCACGGTGATCCTGGCGCTGCGCTTCCCCCGGGCCAGGGTGGTCGCCAACCGCGTGATCGGCTGGGTGGTGAGCCTGGTCCGGCGGATCATCCGCAAGCCTGGGCTGGACTCGGCCGTCCTGGACGAGTTCCTCCAGCAACTGGCCGGCATCCGGCTCCGCTGGCCCGAGTACGCGGAGGTGTTCTGCCTGGCGGTGCTGAACTGGCTGGCCGACTGCGCCTGCCTGGCCTGCGCTATCCGGGCCACCGGCCAGCCGGTGCCGTGGACCGGGCTGCTGCTGGCCTACGGTGCCGGCGCGGTGGCCGGCAGCACCGGGGTGACGCCGGGTGGGTTCCTCATCGTCGAGACCGCGCTGACCGCGGCGCTGACGGCGGCGGGCATGGCGCAGGCCCAGGCGCTGGCCGCGGTGCTCGCCTACCGGCTGGTGAACTTCTGGATGATCCTGCTGGGCGGTGGGATCACGCTCATCGTCCTGCGGCTGCGGGGCCCCCGGGCCCGCACCTTCCCCCGCGTCGAGACCAGACCGCGAGCCGGCAGCGACGCCGATACGCGGGCCGACACCGGCACCACGACCGGCCAGGCCACGCAGTCCACCGCCGACCGCCCCCGCTGACCCCCGCCACCCGGCCTCGCTGACCCCCGACACCCGACCTCGCTGTCAATGCGCGCCGCCAAAGCCCGGCCGTGATCATGGTGTTTTGGCTGCGCGGGCATGGCAGAACAAATCCGAGCCAGCCGCAGTGGCCTGGCGTCCTTGATCAAGGAGGTGCCAGAACAAATCCCCGCCTGATCATCGAGTGGACCACTGGCCTTCATGATCGTGGTCGATCACCGGGGTGACAGACCCAGCGATCGCCCACGATCATGATGCCGAGGGCTGAGAGGGGCGTTGATCATAGGGGTACTGCCGCAGATCGCCCGCGCCACGACGCAGGCCGCTAGCGCGGCCGACGTCACGAAGTTGCTCCCTGGTCACCATGTTCTCACCGCACCTCGGAGCTGACCTGGACGCGGATGATGCCGCCGTACTCGCTGACGTACAGGTTGCGTCCGACGGCGAGCAGCGCGCTGGCGTAGATCTTTGTCCGGGCGGTGACGGTGAGCGTGACCGGATCGAGCCGGATAGCGGCGCCGACCCGGTAGAACCCTGTGGGGGTGTACCAGAGCCCGCCCAAAGCGACGATCAGCGGCTCTGAATCGGGCACGTTGAGGCCGGTGGCGGGTCCGCGGGCGGCGATGCGGCCAGTGGTGAGGTCGAGGCGGACAACGGCGCTGCCGACGGTGGCGTACAGCCCGTGCGGCCCGGCGGCGAGTCTTGGGGGCGCGTCGCAGCCGGTGCCGGCATGGAAGGTTCTCAGGATCGACATCTGCTGGGGACTGATCGCGTAGACCGGTGTGCCAGGGCCGGCGGCGAGGATGACTTTGCCCACTGCGAGCGTTGCGGCTGGCTGCCCAAGCCGCTGGCTGGCCGCAGCCGGGCCCCAGCCCGGGCAGCTGGTGTTCTGGTTGCCTGGCAGGCTCGCCAGGCCGGTCAGCTGGCCGCTGCCCGGATCGAACCGCTCCAGCCCGATCCCGTTGCCGGCGGCCCTGCCAGAGGAACCGGCTACCCACACCGCGCCGTCGCCGTAAGCCACTGCGGTAGCATCCCCGCCGGTGCGCTGTCGGCGGGTGATGCGCATCGTGGCGGGGTCGATGCGCCACAGCTGCGTGCCGGATGAGCCGACGACCCACACCGCGCCGTCGCCGTAAGCGACCGGGTCCAAGTCGAAGCCAGGGGATCCAAGCGGCAGCGCCCCGGTAACCGCGAGACTGGCCGGATCGAGCCGGACCAGCCGGGCAGGATCGGTCAAGACCGCGAACAGCCAGCCGCCCCCGTACGCAAGCACGGCCGACGGCGAGTTGAACCAGACCGATGTCAGCTGCCTGAAGGCAAGCCGCGCTGCCTGCGGGCCGCGGGCCGGTCGCCCGGGCGCCCCCAGCAAGGCCGCCACCGCGATGAGGGCCACCACGATCGTGCTCACAGCCGCGATTCCGCGGCGCAGCCCCCGTCGACGGGCCCGTCCAGCAAGGTCCGCGAGGGCCGCCGGCCAGCCCCATTCAGGCAGCGTCAGCTGGTCAAGCGCATCGCGGAGCCTGCCTGCCAGCTCCTGAGCCAAGACTCCCATGGGCACAGACCGCCAGTCTGCGCCCAGCGCGGTTTCCCCAGCCGCTGCCACCTCCCGCATGCCCTGCTCAGCCTGCTTCTTCACCGCCCGGGGCGGTATCGCCAGCACCTCCCCGGTTTCCGCCTCAGACAGGCCGATATAAAGCCGCAACAGCAAGCATGCGCGCCGCCGGGCAGGCAACCGGGAGACAGCCGCCAGAAAAGCCCTGTGCCCGGCGACACCCGCGTGCCCGCTTGCGAAGGCGCCTGTGGCAACACCGGCCGACGGTGCTCGCCGACGGCGCAACGCCGCGCGAGTCTCAGCGACAACCTCACGCCGCAGGTAGCAGGGAGCCGCCTGCTGGTCAAGCAATGCCCGCCTGCGGTGGAGAATCCGCGCGAACGCCTCCTGCACTGTCTGCTCAGCCAGGCCGATATCGCCGGTCATGCCAATCGCGAGCCGGACCAGTTCCTCGCGATACAGGTGATAGAGCACGGCAATGCGCTCGTCCCGTCGGCCGGCACCGCCCGCATCTGTGCCCACAACGGGCAGGACTACCAGCAGCGCCCTCAGCCCGCAACCACCAGGCCCATCCATCCCCCGCGCACTTGCCGAAGACCTCCCGGTGCCGTGCATGGCAGCCCGCGCCAGATCCGCCTGATGGCCGTCGAACTCACGGCCCGACGGGCCCGGCTTCCATGATCACGGACACTTTTCGGCGAATAGAGCCGAAAAGTGTCCGTGATCAAGGGTGCGGTGCCCCTGGGGCAGCCAAAACCCATGATCATGCAGGCCGGAGCGAGAGGGAGCGCACGATATCGGGCTAATTGTCGGGCTCGATGGCACCGTCGTGCGCGGCTAACCGGGTCGCCGACCAGCAGGTCGACGATCCGGTGCCGCCGAACTGGTCTTGATGGTGACCAGCCCGGCCGGCTCGGCGGTCACCTTGCCGACGATCGCCACCTGCGCACCGAGCGGGCGGGCCCGCAGGCCCTGGCCGCCGCGACCCAGCTCGTACTGGCACGGCGGCGCGGCCCGGCACCGCCGTCAGGGGGTGGCGCGCCACGAGTTCAGGTATTCCCGCTGCGCGTCAGTGAGAGTGTCGATCCGCGCTCCCGAGGACTCCAGGGTCAGCCGGGCGATCTCCTCGTCGATGGCGGACGGGACGCCGTGCACGCCGGCGGCCAGCGCCGCGTGCTCGCGGGCCAGCCAGCGCAGCACGAGCGCCTGGCCGGCGAAGGAAACGTCCATCACCTGGGGCGGGTTCCCCTCGGCCGCAACCAGGTTGACCACGCGGCCCTCGGCCAGCAGCACCACCCGCCGGCCGTTGTCCAGCGTGTACTCGTCGGCATGTGGGCGCACGTCGCGGGTCACCTTCACCGCCGCGGCGGCCAGCGCGCGGACGTCGATCTCCGCGTCGAAGTGCCCGGCGTTGGCCAGGATCGCACCGTCCCGCAGCACCGCCAGGTGCCCGTCCGCGACCACGTCCCGCGACCCGGTGACCGTGATGATCACTTCGCCCGCCGCGGCCGCCTCGCGCATGGGCAGCACCCGGTATCCGGACAGGACCGCCTCCAGTGCCCGCACCGGGTCCACCTCGGTGACGATGACCTGGGCACCGAGGCCGCTGGCGCGGGCCGCGATGCCCTGCCCGCACGGGCCGAACCCGGCCACCACCACCGTCCGGCCCGCGAGCAGGACGTTGGTGGCGCGCAGCACCGCGTCCAGCACCGACTGCCCGGTGCCCGCTGTGTTGTCGAACATCCGCTTGGTGGTGGTCGTGTCGGTGGCCACCATGGGGAACGCCAGCGCACCCGCGGCCGCCATCCGGCGCAGCCGCAGCACCCCGGTGGAGGTGGACTCGCAGCCGCCGCGCACGTTCGGCACCAGTTCCGGCCGCTGCCCGGACAGCGTGTCGACCAGGTCCCCGCCGTCGTCGATGACCAGGTCCGGGCGGGAGTCCAGGGCCCGGTGGATGTGCTCGGCGTAGCTGACCGCGTCGACGCCCGCCCGGGCGAACACGGACGTGCCCGCGACCGCCAGCGCGGCTGCCACGTCGTCCTGGGTGGACAGCGGGTTCGAGGCCGCGAGGAAGACCCGGGCACCGCCCGCCCGCAGGGCGCCAACCAGGCCCGCCGTCTCCGCCGTCACGTGCAGGCAGGCCGCGACGGTCAGCCCGGCGAACGGCTGCTCACCGGCATAGCGTCCGGTGAGCAGCCGCAACACGGGCATGCCCCGCTGCGCCCAGCCGATCCGGGCCCGCCCGGCCTCGGCCAGGCCCTCGTCCGCGATGTCGGAGGATGGGCTCGGATCGTTGCCAGCGGCCATCGGCTCAGTAGCGGTAGTGGTCCGGCTTGTACGGCCCCTCCACTGCGACGCCCAGGTAGGCGGCCTGCGCCTTGGTCAGCTCGGTGAGCCGCACGCCGAGAGCGCCCAGGTGCAGCCGGGCCACCTTCTCGTCCAGATACTTGGGCAGGGTGTGCACTCCTGCCCGATAGTCCTGCGGCCGGGTGAACAGCTCGACCTGCGCGATGACCTGGTTGGTGAACGAGTTGGACATGACAAAGCTCGGGTGCCCGGTGGCGTTTCCCAAGTTGAGCAGGCGCCCTTCGGACAGCACGATCACGGCGTGCCCGTCGGGGAACACCCACTCGTCCACTTGGGGCTTGATGTTCTCCTTACGGATGCCGGGCACCCGGGCCAGACCGGCCATGTCGATCTCGTTGTCGAAGTGCCCGATGTTGCCGACGATCGCCTGGTGCTTCATCTGGCTCATGTGCTCCGCGGTGATCACGTCGCGGTTGCCGGTCGCGCTGACGAAGATGTCGGCCGTGGCCACCACGTCCTCGACGGTCGCGACCTGGTAGCCATCCATCGCCGCCTGGAGCGCGTTGATCGGGTCGATCTCAGTGACGATCACCCGCGCGCCCTGGCCGCGCAGCGACTCGGCGCAGCCCTTGCCCACGTCCCCGTAGCCGCAGACCACCGCGACCTTGCCGCCGATGAGCACGTCGGTGGCCCGCTTGATGCCGTCGATGAGCGAGTGGCGGCAGCCGTACTTGTTGTCGAACTTGGACTTGGTGACCGAGTCGTTGACGTTGATGGCCGGGAACAGCAGCGTGCCGTCGGTGGCGCGCTCGTACAGCCGGTGTACCCCGGTGGTGGTCTCCTCGGTCACGCCGATGATGCTCCTGGCCATCCTGGTGAACCGCTCCTGGTCGGCTGCCACGCTGGCCCGGAGCAGGTCCAGGATGACGGCGAGCTCCTCGGGGTCCTCATCGGTGGCGAGAGGCACTGCGCCGGCCTGCTCGTACTCGGCTCCCTGGTGCACCAGCAGCGTGGCGTCGCCGCCGTCGTCGAGCAGCATGTTGGGGCCGTCCTCGCCGGGCCAGGTGAGCGCCTGATCCGTGCACCACCAGTACTCGGTCAGCGTCTCGCCCTTCCATGCGAAGACCGGCACGCCCCGCGGGTCGTCCGGCGTCCCGTCCGGGCCGACCGCCACCGCCGCGGCCGCGTGGTCCTGGGTGGAGAAGATGTTGCAGCTTGCCCACCGCACCTGTGCGCCGAGCGCGACCAGCGTCTCGATCAGCACCGCCGTCTGCACGGTCATGTGCAGTGAGCCGGTGATCCTGGCCCCGCGCAGCGGCTGCGTCCGGGCGTACTCGGCACGCACTGCCATCAGACCGGGCATCTCGTGCTCGGCGAGGGTGATCTCCTTGCGCCCGAACTCCGCAAGCGAGAGGTCGGCGACCTTGAACGGAAGTGTTTCGGCGGGCATGTCCGCTCCTGTCCTGTTTCTGGGCTGTCCGGCGGCGCCGGCCTTTTCGGATCATGACTTAGTGCTGCTGGAGGCACCAAAGATCACGAACTGCTTGGCGGCATGATCGGTGTGGCGACAGATCGACCGTAGGCGATGCCGGGCGGCATCGCACGCGCTGACGTGAGTTCTTGACACGAAAATGTTAAGTTTGGCACCGTGCGCATCACGGAGGCTGCTCAGCGGCTTGGCACGTCGCCCCGGATGCTCCGGTACCGGGACATGCTCGGCCTGCTCCCGCCGGTGCGCGAGACGAGGCCGGCCCGGAGGGCGGCTCCCCCGGGCCAGTCCCCCCTGGAACCGTCCGCCCCGCGACCGGCTCCCCCGGGCCAGTCCCCCCTGGAACCGTCCGCCCCGCGACCGGCTCCCCCGGGCCAGTCCCCCCCGGAACCGTCCGCCCCGCGACCGGCCCCCGCAGGCACGCCAGCCACGGCCCGTTCCCCCTCTGGCCGCCCCCGGGCCCACCGCCAGTTCGGGGATGACGACCTAGCGGCGGTCGCGCACGCACTGCGGATCGAGCAGCTGTATGACATCAGCCCCGGCGCACTGGCGTTCGGCTTGAAAGTTCTGACCGAACCGGGCGTCCGCGCGGAAGTGGCCGAACTGGGGCGCCGGATCGGGCGGATCGCCCCGCCGCCAGCCCGGGCGCTGGAGTTCGAGCAGGAGCGGGCGCTGCGGCTGCTGCGCCTGCCACCCGGCCGCCAGGCACAGGGCCCGCCAGCGGGAGGGCCGCCAGCGGGAAGGCCGCCAGCGACCGGGACACCGGCGACCGGGAAGGCGCCCCGCGCGCGGGGCAGCTGAGTCAGCCGGCCGCCTGCCTGGCCTCCCATTCGCTCCGCAGGATCGCGTAGATCAGTTCGTCGGTCCACTCGCCCTTGACGAACTCGTTCTCCACCAGGTGCGCTTCGCGGCGCAGCCCGGCGCGCTCCAGGACCCGCGCCGACGCGGTGTTGCGCGCGTCGAGCTGCCCGGTGATCCGGTGCAGGCGCATGCCCTCGAAGCCCAGCCGGAGCAGCGCTAGGGTCGCCTCGGTGGCCAGGCCCCGGCCGTGGTAGGCGGGGTTGAACACGTAGCCCACCTCGCCCTGCTGGTGCTCCTCGCTGCGCCAGCACAGCATGCAGTCCCCCGCCAACTCACCGGTTTGTGCCAGTTCAGCGACCAGGCTGATTGTCTGGCCCGGCTCGGTGAGGGCCCGCCTGCCGGCCCGCTCCGCCACCACGGCCTCGACCTCGGACCGGCTCCGCGGCTCGGTGTACAGGTAACGGTGCACCTCCGGCAGCCGCTCGTAGGCGTACACGGCCTCGACGTCCGCGACGGCGAACGGCCGCAACAGCAGCCGCTCGGTGCGGATCGGGTACTCGGGCTCGAACATGCCTTCCTCCTGCCGGGCACCGCAAGTTTGCCAGGCGCGGCGAGGGCTCGCACCGAAGCGGCGCCCGGCCACCGGTAGCGGGCGGGTCAGCGGCGCAACCAGGTCAGCGGCGCAACCAGGTCAGCGGCGCAACCAGGTCAGCGGCGCGGGCGGCGGCGGACGGCGCGGATCGCCGGGTCGGTCGCGTCCGCGCGGGCCTCGCTGTACAGATCAGGTTCCAGGTAGATCACCTTGGCGATGGGAACCGCGGCCCGGACCCGCTGCTCGGCGGCGTCGATTCCTGCGGCGACCTGCTCCGCCCGGTCGCACGGCCGTACCGCTATCTTCGCGGTCACCAGCAGCGTCTCCGGGCCCAGGTGCATGGTTCTCAGGTGGATGACGCATTCCACCTCCGGCCCGTCCTCCAGTGCCGTGACGATGGCCCCTTCCACCTCGGCGCCCGCCGACTCGCCGATGAGCAGGCTCTTCATTTCCGCCGCGAGGATGACTGCGACGCAGGCCAGCAGCGCGCCGATGGCCAGCGACCCGGCACCGTCCCAGAACTCGCTGCCGGTGATCACCGTGAGCGCCACGCCCGCGGTGGCCAGCAACAGCCCGGCCAGCGCGGCCATGTCCTCCAGCAGGATGGCCGGGAGTTCGGGGGCCTTGGCACGGCGGATGAACCGCAGCCAGTTGTCCCCGCTGCGCTGCTCGCTCGATTCCCGCACCGCGGTGCGCAGCGAGAGGCTCTCCAGCCCGATGGCGATGGCCAGGACGACGAACGCGACGACCGGGGAGCGCACCGGCTCGGGATGGGTGATTTTGTGGATGCCCTCGTACATGGAAAACAGGGCGCCCACGGTGAATAGCACGACCGCGACCACGAACGCGTAGAAGTACCGTTCCCTGCCGAAACCGAACGGGTGCTCCTCGGTACGGTCGCGCCGGGCGCGGTTCCGGCCGCGCAGCAGCAGCAACTGGTTCCCGCTGTCGGCGACCGAGTGCACGCCCTCGGCGAGCATGGACGCCGAGCCGGTGACGAAGAACGCCACGAACTTTGTGGCCGCGATCCCCAGATTGGCGGCGAGCGCGGCGACGACCGCGGTGACGCCGCCCGAATGACCCGGCTCGGGCGCCGGCCCACCGGGCGACTGCCCCCGGGGCGCCGGGGAACGGCCCCCGGACGGATCGGGCGGTCCCTGCCCGGAGTCAGCGGTAATGTCCGGTCCCTCCTACGCGATCCGGGCCTTCAGTTCCTGGATCGCCGCGATCGGCGCCGGGTCGATGCCGTTCGCGATCGCGAGGTAGACGGAGGTGTAGTCGATCAGCTGCACGAGGCTGGCGAGCCGCTCCAGCGGCAGGTCACCGGCCGCGGCCAGTTCCGTCACCTCGATGCCACGGTCGGCCGCGATCCGCGCGGACTCCTCCCGCCGCCGGGCCACCTGCGGGTGCTCGTGGGTGTCCCGCAGCAGCACCAGCCGCAGCGGCACCGGCGGCCCCCCAGCCGGACCGGCCTGCTTCGGGTCCACAGTCTCGGGGCCGGCCGCGAACGGCCCGTCGAAGACGACCACCTGGTTGTGGTTGGCCTCGGGCAGCACGCCCGCGATCGCCGGGTACTTGCCGTTCTCATGCAACTGGCAGGCGAACCTGGCGGCGGCCACCCCGGTCAGCGGGGAGGTGCCCCAGATCATCGGCAGCGTGCCGGACAGGTCCAGGGCAAGCGCCTTCGCCGGGTTGACGAACGCCTCGCTGTCCGGGCGGCACAGGTGCGCGACGCGCTCCAGTTCGGCGGCGGCGGACTCGTACGCGTGCTCGGGCACGTCCACGACCCCGAGCCGGGCAGCCGTCACGACCAGCGGCACCGACAGGCCCCAGAGCATCGACCGCGGCATGCCCGACGGCTTGATGCCGATGAAGCCGGCGTGGGCTTGCTCGGCCAGGGCGGCGAGCGGGGAGCCCGGGCTGCCCACGGCGAGCAGGCGGCAGCCGCGGCGCACGGCCTCCTCCGCGGCGGACCGCGTCTCCTCGGTGGCGCCCGAGCAGGAGACGGCGATGACCAGGTCGGCGGCGCCCACCCAGCCGGGCAGCCGGTAGTCGTGCACGGTGGTCACCTGCACCGGGCAGCCCGGGCCAGCGACAGCGGCGAGCACCTCCCCGGCGATCCCGGACCCGCCCATCCCGGTGACCACGATGGCCCGCGGCCGGCCGCCCGCGATCAGGTCGCCGAGGCTGGCCTCGGCGGCCGACCGCGCGGCCTCGCGCACCTGGGCCGCGGACGACGCGACCTGCCGGAGCATGCTGGATGGGTCGGCCGTCTCGAGGAGCGCCACGTCGTCGAGGCGCTCTTGTGCCAGAATCAACCCGCCGCCCCCCCAGCCCGGGCCCCGCTGGCCCCGCCCGCCTTCGGCTCACCGGGGCGGCGGGCCTCATCCACGAGCAGCACCGGAATGTCGTCGCGCACCGGGTACGCGAGCGCGCATTCGGCGTTCGTGCACACCAGTTCGCTGGCGGCGTCGTCCTCGCGGAGCGGGGCGTGGCAGTTCGGGCAGGCCAGGATCTCCAGCAGCCAGTCGTCTATCTTCACGGCGTCTCCAAGGATGCGCGGCGCGGCCAGCCTGCGCGCACGATGCGCAGGACCTCGTCGCGCGTCGCGGCCAGGGTCGGTTCATCCGATGCTTCCACGTTGAGCCGCAGCAGCGGCTCGGTGTTCGACGGGCGGACGTTGAACCACCAGTCCGGACCGGTCACGGTCAGCCCGTCCAGGTCGTCCATGGCCACGCCGGGCCGGCTGGCGAAGGCCTGCCGGACCGCGTCGGTGGCGGCGCGCTGGTCGGCGACCTCGCTGTTGATCTCGCCGGACGCGACATAACGCCCGTAGCTGGCCAGTAGCTGCGACAGCGGCGCGTCCTGCCCGCCGAGCGCGGCGAGCACGTGCAGGGCGGCCAGCATGCCCGAGTCGGCGAACCAGAAGTCGCGGAAGTAGAAGTGCCCGGAGTGCTCGCCGCCGAACATCGCACCGGTCTCGGCCATCCGCGCCTTGATGAACGAGTGCCCCACCCGGGTGCGCACCGGCTTGCCGCCGTGCTCGGTGATGATCTCCGGCACCGCGCGGGAGGTGATCAGGTTGTGGATGACGGTAGCGCCGGGCTCCCTGGCCAGCTCCCTGGCCGCGATCAGCGCGGTGAGCACGGACGGCGAGACGATCTGCGCGCGCTCGTCCACGACGAAGCACCGGTCCGCGTCGCCGTCGAAGGCCAGGCCGACGTCCGCGCCGTGCTCCAGCACTGCCCGCTGCAGGTCGGCCAGGTTCGCCGGGTCGATCGGGTTGGCCTCGTGGTTGGGGAACGTGCCGTCCAGCTCGAAGTAGAGCGGGATGAGCGTGACCGGCAGTCCGGCGAGGACCTCGGGGACGGTGTGGCCGGCCATGCCGTTGCCCGCGTCGACGGCGACCGTCAGTGGCCGGATACCCGACACGTCGACCAGCGACTTCAGGTAGCTGGCGTAGTCCGGCAGCAGGTCGCGGGTGATGACGGTGCCGGCCGGCCCGTGCTGGGGCGGCACGCCCTGCTCCGCGATGGCGCGCAGCTCGGTGAGGCCGGTGTCCGCCCCGACCGGTTTCGCCCCGGCACGGCACAGCTTGATGCCGTTGTACTTGGGCGGGTTGTGGCTCGCCGTGATCATCGCGCCGGGCATGCCCAGGCTGCCGCTGGCGTAGTAGAGCATGTCGGTGGATCCCAGCCCGCCCGCGACCACGTCCGCCCCCTGCGCGGCCGCGCCGCGGCCGAACGCCTCGGCCAGCAGCGGCGAGGAGGTCCGCATGTCGTGCATGACGGCGATGGACGGCGCGCCGATTAGCCGGGCGAAAGCGGCGCCGATCACCTCGGCGTCGGCCTCGTCCAGTTCGTCAGGGACGATCCCCCTGATGTCGTAAGCCTTGAAAACCTTCGAAAAGTGGCCCACGCTGGCCCTTGCCTCCCGTGTCAGCCCGAGGGCACATCATTGCGCCAGCAACGCGGAAGTGCCCCGCGATGCACGGAAACCGAGCCTACCGGCCGGGCCTGCTGCTGGGCCCGGTATGCGGCGTCAGCGCCCGCCGGGCTCGGTCGGAGCCGAACGGAGCACCCGCAGGTGGCCCCGGCGGCCCACCTCGACGCCCTGCCCCACCGGTTCCGCCGCCGAACCGGCCGAGGTGGCTTCCCGGACCGCGTTGGCGAGCGCCTCCAGGTCGTCGGCCTGGGTCGGCAGGGGTTCCTCGGGGTGCACGGGCAGCCGCACCACGTCCCAGCCGAGTGGGGCGGTCAGCCGGCCCGCGTGGCCGTCGCACAGGTCATAGCAGTGCGGCTCAACGTAGGCCGCCAGCGGCCCGAGGACGGCGGTGGAGTCCCGATAGACGTACGTCAGGGTATAGACCGCGTCCTTCTTGCATCCCGGCCTGGAACACCGACGCGCCATCAGCGAGCCTCACTCGCGGAGCCCGGCCGCGCTGACCCGGCTGACGGCTGGATCGCGCGCATACTCACAAGGGCAGACCGTACCGATATGCGACAGCTAAAGCCATCACCGGCGCCACTCGGTGTGATCGTGTCTTCAGCCCCCGTGGAAAGGCGCCGGTAGCGGCGCTGCTTTCGAAAGTGCCTTGCAGGGTGCA
>Ga0209166_10002625_pt1 | contig 13408 bp, 5 predicted proteins | sample Coa_R1_3_FD_187151 | JGI IMG/M metagenome (GOLD analysis project Ga0209166, IMG submission 187151) | Surface soil microbial communities from Centralia Pennsylvania, which are recovering from an underground coalmine fire - Coalmine... | ecosystem: Environmental > Terrestrial > Soil > Unclassified... | reverse complement strand
AATCGCTTCGCGCATCAGTTCTTCGCGCGGCGAACCTTCCAGCGCTGCGCGGGCTGTGCCGCGCCAGGAGCGTTCTTCCTCTTTTTTTTTCCGCCAGGCCCACATGTAGGTAGAGCCACGAAACGGTTCCCCGCGCAATGCAAAGCCTGCGCGGGCCGCGTCGGGCATGCCTCCTTAAAGCTGGGAACATGCACCGATAGGCCCAACCTCGGGGCTCCGCAATGATTGTGAAATCAGCAGGTTACGATGCGAAGGGGAGGAGCGCTGCAATGGCTAGAGTCCCATGCCGAAACTGGCGCGGTACGCTTTCCCAGAGTGGGCCGACCGACACAGTTTTCTATCGGTGCTTTGGCGGGACGTTCAGGGGTCAGGGGCGATGGCAAAACCAGGCAGTTCGGAGATGCCAAAGGAAAGTACGGCGAGAGAAACCGTGGGCCGTTTTTCAGGCGACGTACGAAGGGAACCAAAGAGGAGCGTTACGGCCCGGCGTGCTCCACCTGATACTGTTTGAGCTTCCGGTAGAGCGTGGTTTTTCCAATGCCGAGCATGCGCGCCGCCGCCAGCTTGTCTCCGCCCGTTTCCCGGAGCGTGCGCAAAATGGCTCTGCGTTCCAGTTCCTCCATGGGCAGCACTTCGTCCTTGTCTGGTGTGCGCTCGCTGCTCGGATAGTGCAGGTTGGAAGGCAGATCGCCCACGTGAACGATGGGTCCGGTGCCCATGGCCACCGCCCGTTCGATGGCGTTTTCGAGTTCGCGGACGTTGCCGGGCCAGTCGTAGGCAATCAACCTGCGCATGGCGTCGTCGGAAATGGTCCGCGGGGACTCGTGCGGATCGGAGAATTTTTCAAGGAATGAGGTGACCAGAAGCTGGATATCGCTCTTGCGCTCGCGCAACGATGGCAGCTTGATCTGCACCACGTTGAGACGGAAATAGAGGTCCTGCCGGAACGCGCCGGTGCGGATGGCCGATTCGAGATCCCGGTTCGTGGCGGCGATGATGCGAATGTTGATGTGCCTGCGCTCCGTCGAGCCCACCGGTTTCACTTCGCGTTCCTGCAAGGCGCGCAGCAGTTTGGCTTGCAGGTCCACGGGCATGTCGCCGATTTCGTCGAGGAAGAGCGTTCCGCCCTCGGCTGCTTCGAGCAAGCCCTGTTTCGATTGCATCGCGCCGGTAAACGCGCCCTTTACGTAGCCGAACAGTTCCGATTCGATGAGCGTGGGCACCAGCGAAGAACAGTCCACGGGAGCGAACGGGCGCTCTTTGCGCGGCCCGGAGTAATGAATGCTTTTGGCCACCAGCTCCTTGCCGGTCCCGCTTTCGCCCAGAATGAGCACGGGATACTGGTGCTGGCTCACCTTTTCAATCATTTTGTACACGCGCTGCATCTTCGCGGAAACGCCAATCATGCCGCCGAATCCAGGTTTGGAGCGCAGTTGCTCTCGCAAGAGACGGTTTTCGCGATCCAGGTCCAGGTCGCGGGCCACGCGCTCCAGCCGTGCTCGAAGATCCTCGATATGGAACGGCTTGGTCACGTAGTCCACCGCTCCCATGCGCGTGGCGGCCACGGCGGAGTCAATGGTTCCGTATTGCGTCAAGACCACCACGGCAATCCGCGGGTACATTTCGTGAACTTGCTTCAGAAGATCGAGGCCGCTGGAGGGGGGCAAAATCAAGTCCGTTACGACGATGTCAACAGCCTGCGTCTCCAGGCGCCGCAGCGCATCCTCCACGGTTCCCTCTGCGAAGGCCTTCATTCCGCAAGATTCCGCCACCTCCGCGCAAAGCGTCCGTGTGCTCTCCTCATCCTCCACGATGAGGACGGTCAGGGGGATTGGTGCGCGCTGCACTCCGGCTTCTTCACTCATGGTCATCGACCTCACGGAGGGTTCGCCGCCGTTTCCTTTGCACAACCAGCACCAATTCCGGAACTGTGCCACAGTATTTCATAAATCAATAAGTTAGAGATATTATCATTTCTAACTGAATCCTGAATCGGGAATTATCGTCCCGACAAGCCCCGCGTAATCCCCCCACTTTAGAGAGACAAGTCTTTCTTTTTCAAATCAGTGCCAAGTGGGAACGACCCGGCATTCCATTTCGGGAATTTGCGCGGCGAATCGGCGGTCCCACCCCACTCGTCCACCGCGATTCCGCTTCAAACTGCCGAATTGCGTCTTGACGAGACGCTTCTGCGCCCAATTCTCCATCGAATTGCCGATTTCGCCGGAGCAAGGCCCGCTCCAAAAGAGATGGGCTCTCACCGAAGATCTCCGCGAGAGCCCGCTAACCTATTCCCTTATTTGACTCACCTCGAAAAGCGAGTCGGGTTTCTGTCATCCGTCGTGCCGCGGCAACCAACTCCGCGATGGCATTTCGGTCCAATTATGGCTTGGGCGCCGCCTTCTTGGCTGCGGGTTTTTTCGTCGCACCCGTCTTGCCCTCTACCTTCCTGCTGAGCAAGGTCAAGGCATCACGCGCATTGAACGGGAAGCGCCGCACGGACTGCTCGCCGGTCGTGCTGAGCGTTACGTCCACGCGGCGGTTGTTGGCCAAGCGGATGGTCACCAGGTTTTTCAGGAACTTCTGTTTTTCCGCGGCCGTCAGCTCCGTATCTTCCTCGAGAAGCTTCTGGACCTGTTCCCCGGTCATGTTTTGCTCCACGCCATACGCCTTGGTCTCAAGATGGTCGGCCGGAACGCCCTTTTCGATCAAGTAGCTCTTAGCGCGTGCCACGCGGCGCTCGGAGAGCAGTTGGTTGTACTCCTTGCCTCCGCGGCTGTCGGCATGGCCGCCCAGAATCAAGTGCGCGTCCGGCTTGTAGGTCAAATATTGTTTGAAATCGCTAGCCAGGGTATCGAGCGTGACCGCCTGGCTCGCGAGCAACCCGCCATTCGGTTTCGCAACCGTGGGCTGCGCCGTCGGAAAATAAATGCTGTGCAGGGCCAGCTTGAGCTCCAATTGATGAACCTGCGGAGGCTCATTCACCTGCACGTTGCCGGAAGCATCGGCTGTGCCGCCGCGTCCGTCGTTCACCGTGCACTTCACGGTGTACGTCCCGGCTTGCACCCCGGTTGCATCGAACTGCGCGCTCGCGCCTGTGCCGGTAACCTGCCCCCCCGTTGCCGAGTAACTATACGTCAGCGGGTCGTTGTCCGGATCGTTTCCCGTGCAGGTGATTCCGGTATGCTCGCCAGGCAGAATGGGGCTGCGTTCAACGGCCAGCGAAGCCGTCGGCGGACGGTTCGGCCGCGCTTCCACCTTGATGTCCGTGGCGCAGGATGCCGTGCCGCCCTTGCCATCGCTGACCTGGCTGGTCACGGTATAAGTGCCCTCGCTCACTCCTGTGGATTTCCAGCGCACGTCAGGGCCGGTACCATCCACCGTTCCGCTCGTCGCCGTGTAAGTGTAGGTAAGCGGATCGTTGTCCGGATCACTGGCATTGACGTGGATCGCGACCGTGTCGCTCGATCCGGCAAACACCGAAGTGGGACTCGCAGAGCAGGCGGCCACCGGCGGCTGATTTACGGGCGGCGGAGGCGCTTCCTTCGGCAAGCCAAAGCGGACCACGACCCCAGTTCCCAAACGCAGGTTATCCTGCCGGGCGTTTCCGCCGAGCGAGGCCCCCGAGAAATTGGTCATTAGATAGTCGATTTGCGCGAAGCGCCACGCGATGTTCTTCGTCAGCACGATGTCCACGCCGCCCCCGGCCGCCACGGCAAAGGCGGACTGGCTAGCGTTGCCGGTCATCGGGGGGCCGGCATGCGCTCCGCCGAGCAGGAATTCCGCGAACGGAACAAAGTAGTCGAACTTGCGCAAGTTCAAGCGGGGTCCGAGCAGGAATGTCGTGATGCCTCCCGTGGTCGACGTGCCGGTAACATTTCTGTTGTAGCTCAGCCCGCCGAGTTCTTCGGTAAGGCCTACCCATCGCGATACGTTCCAGGTAAAGGAGCCCGATCCGCCGTAGTTGTTGAACGATTCGAAGCCCCCGCCCGGATGGAAATTCACGTAGTTGAACATGCCCGCGATTTCAAATCGGGGCACAATTCTGCCAGGCGGCGTCGCTTCGTTCGATTTGGCGTCCGCAGGAAAGGGCTTGGGCCGCGGAGCCTCGGGCAGCGCAAAAAGAGTTCGTGAAGCGGGCGTTATGTCCCCCGCACCCGGCTTGGCGATTCCGTTCGCCGCTGCGGCGGCCGCCGCGCCGTCGCCATTCTGCTGGGCGCACAAAGGCAATGCTAAAAGCGCGCTCACCGCTACTGCCGCACACCAGGTACGCATAATTCATCTCCCTCAGTGATCTCGTTCGGAACCCAAGCCGTTCTCGTCCCCGCTGCACGGCCTGCCGATGGCGCCGCCGTCCGCTCATGGAAACTAGTTTCGTCAAACGCTCTTTGGTTTGCCGGTGGCCACCACACCACCGATTACCTCTCCCAACTTCTTTCAAAAGCCGGGAGAGCATCCCAGAATCAACAGGCCGCAGTTTCGTTAGCCTATTCTAGATTTCCCTCCATTCGCAAGTCTTTCCTTCCCATCGCGCGACTGCTTCATCGGAATCGTCAGGCATCCCGGCGGTCGCCGCGCATACGGCAAGTACCTAGTGAGTTACCCAAATTTGTGGTAGGCTACCGCCACTTTCTGTGGTAGAGCCGGCTCCGGCGGAATTCTCGAAACTTGGCAAAGACCCGCATGGATGTGCCGCGCAAGCTGCCTGGCCTTTTGTCCCGCGTCCAGGGCGGACCACAGATGCTCGAATCTCGTCCGCTGCGCGAGGCCGAATATGCGAACCAACTACCCAGCTTTGTTTCCTCGGACCTTACTCTGCGTGACCCTATTAAGTCTATTGTGCGCGCGCGCTAATCCTCAAACAGCAACTATCCAGGCCCGCATCATCCAAGCTGTGGATGAAAAGAATCTCGTTGTGCTCAAGGGAAACGTGCACCCGCTGGCGCGGCTTGAATTCGATCAAGGGGCCGTGAGCGATGGAAAACCCCTGAACAGAATGCTGCTTCTCTTGCGGCGCAGCCCGGAGCAAGAAGCCGCGCTGCAGAAACTTCTGGACAACCAGCAAGACAAGTCTTCACCGAATTACCATGCGTGGCTGACGCCTGCTCAATTCGGAAGGCAGTTTGGCCCAGCGGATTCGGACATTCAAACCGTGACAAACTGGCTTCGGTCCCACGGCTTTCAGGTAAACAACGTGGCGGCAGGGCGGACGGTCATCGAATTTTCAGGAAGCGCCGGCCAAGTAAAAAACGCGTTTCACACGGAGATTCACGGATACCTTGTAAATGGCGAATCGCGCACGGCCAATGCCAGCGACCCGCAAATTCCCGCGGCACTTACGCCGGTAGTTGCCGGAGTGGTGTCGCTGAACAATTTTCCGGTGAAATCGCACGTCCTCCCGCTGGGGTCGTTTTTTCGGTCAAAGAGCACTGGAGAAACGAGACCGCTGACCACGACGGGTAGTTGCGGAACCTCCAGTTGCTTTGCTCTAGGGCCGGCGGATTTTGCCACGATTTACAATAGCGCTCCGCTGCTCAACGGAACTCCCAAGGTTGACGGAACGGGGCAGACCATTGCCATCGTAGGCGAATCGAACATCAACGTTGCCGACGTGACCGACTTCCGGACCATCTTCAATCTCCCGCAGAACTTCTCGGCAGCAAACATCATCCTGAACGGACCGGATCCGGGCATCAACGGCAGCGAAGTCGAGTCCGATCTGGACGTGCAATGGGCCGGCGCCGTAGCACCCGGCGCGACGATTGACTTTGTAACTTCAGCTCCAACGGAAACCACTGCCGGCATCTTTCTGTCGGCGACATACATCGTCGATAACAATCTCGCCGGCATAATGAGCGAAAGTTTTGGCGCGTGCGAACAACTCATTGGGACGCTGAACCAGTTCCACAATTCGCTGTGGGAGCAGGCCGCAGCGCAAGGAATTACCGTGATGGTTTCTTCCGGTGATGGAGGTTCTGCAGGCTGCGATAATTTTGATACGGCGCAGACCGCGACTCACGGTCTGGGCGTTAGCGGATTTGCATCAACGCCATTCAACGTTGCGGTAGGCGGTACGGACTTTGACGACATCAACAGGTGGACGCAGTTTTGGAGCACCACCAACGATCCAACGACGCAGGGCTCGGCGCTGGGCTACATCCCCGAAATACCGTGGAACGACTCCTGCGCACAGTTGGGCATTAGCGGTTGCGGAGCCTCCGCGCCCCAAGGTTCACTGAACATAATCGCGGGCAGTGGCGGCGCAAGCACGCTCTATCCCAAGCCTTCCTGGCAATCAGGCACGGGTGTCCCCATGGACAATCACCGCGATGTGCCGGACGTTTCACTCTTTGCCAGCAACGGATTCGACGCAAGTTTTTACATCATTTGCCAAAGAGACGCCAGCGGGACTAGTTTGTGCAATTTGAACGAACTTGGGTTTACCTTTCAAGGCATCGGAGGGACATCCGCCTCGGCGCCAGCATTTGCCGGGATAATGGCACTGGTGAATCAAAGCCAGGCGACCCCGCAGAATCCTGCTCCGCGGCAGGGCAATGCAAATTACGTTCTGTACCAACTGTTCAAAAAACAGACGAATACGGCTCCTGCACTCAATTGCAATTCCTCCGCGACTCCTTCTTCGGCTTGCACATTTTATGACGTGACACGCGGCAATAGCGCGCTGGCCAACAGCACCACCGGCACAAATTCCGTGCCCTGCGCAGGAGGTTCGCCGAATTGCAGCATTAAGACAGCCGGTACGAACGGCGTTCTTGTGACAGCTGCGAGCCCAACCATTCCAGCGTATTCGACGACGACCGGCTACGACCTTGCTACCGGACTTGGATCTGTGAACGTCGCGAACCTCGTGAATAACTGGTCGTCGGTTACGTTCCTGCCGTCAACAACGACGTTGAGCGCCATTGTCAACGGGCAAGCAGTCACTTCGATCAGCGGCATTACTCACGGCACTCCGGTAAGTGTAAGCAGCACAGTCGCGGCTGGGCAGGGAGCCACCGGAACTCCTTCAGGCCAAGTGGCGTTGCTCGCCACGCCGAATCCGGAGGCAGGAAGTCCAGGGCCGTCACTGGGATTTGATCCGCTGATTCTGACAAACGGAATGGGAACAGACACAAATGCTGTCTTGCCTGGTGGGATATACACTCTCACCGCGCATTACCAGGGCGACGGAACATTTGGCGCAAGCGATTCGACGCCCGGAATTTCCGTCAACATTTCCGCCGAACCGAGCAAAACGCTGATTAGCATTCCAGTCTTTGACCCGACGACTGGTTCTGAAACTGGAAACGCGCCCACTAGTTTAATTTATGGCTCACCGTACATCGCGCGCATTGATGTTGGCAACGCAAACGCAACTGGCGGCTTCCCGTCTCCCACGCTCTGCACCCCACCGAATTGTCCAACTGGCTCAATCACTTGGACGGACGCGTTAAATGGCGGAGCTGCCACTCCACTTGACGGCGGGAGTTTTGCTCTCAACAGCTCAGGTTACACGGAGGACCAGCCGATTCAGCTCCTGAATGGGTCGCACGTGCTCACTGCGACTTATAATGGAGACACAAGCTATGCCGCCAGTTCCGGCACATATTCGCTCACCGTTATGCCGGTGACGACAACCACCACGCTAACCACCACGACAACGAATGCCGTGGTGGGTAATGAGTTCGGTTTGACGGCGGACGTAAAGACCAACACCCCCGGCGCGGCTCCGTCATGTAACGCGATCGTGTTTCAGGACGGGTCCACAATACTGAATCTCGGTGGTGATTGTATCCCGACCGCCGGATCGGTAAATGGTCCCGCAGAAACCATTTTCGCAGCCGGAATAATCGCGTTCACCCCAGGTGTTCATTCGTATACGGCCACCTACACCGGCGAGAGGGGTTATTCGGCCTCGGTATCAAGCCCGCTGTCCGTCACTGTAAAGCTCGGGACCACGCTGAGCGTTCAAGCTGCTCCCCCGCAGATTTTCGCAGGACAAAGTACAACTCTGACGGCTCTCGTGGATACTGGTAATCGGCCTCCGACGTCCGGGCCAACCGGGACGGTGACTATTACGGGCTCTACAACCGGACAAATCAACAATCCGATAACTTGCACGCCGATAACCGACACTTCGGGAAATGAGGCATGCCAAGCCAACGTGAGTTATAGCCCAATATCGAGCGAAACTGTCACTGCGACCTACAGCGGCGATACCAACTATGCTGCCAATAATTTTTCTCCTCCTTCGCTCGTTGTCGTCTCGCAGCCGACTGTCAGTATTTCGGAGACCTCCATAACGGTGGCGGCTGGCAGTAGCGGCACCTCCTCGCTCACTGTCACGCCGGTCGGCCCGTTCACCGGTAATGTGGTCGTGACCGCATCGGCCTTACCGCCGGGAGTGACTTGCCCCTCGTCGCCGCTCACCATTAGCGTCACCGGTACGACTGCTTCAGGAACCTTCAACTGTCAGGTAGCCGCACCGTCCATGTCCTTGTCTGCAGCAAATCTTTCTCACAGCCAGGTGTTGGACGCGAACGCCGCACCCTTAAGGGAGGACGACAAAGCCAACGACAAGGGATGGTGGACGCTCAGCGCGGGCACGGGCTTTGCGGCTGTGTTCCTGCTATTCCTGCCGGGCCGGAAACGCTATCGCTTAGCATTGGGGCTTGGGTTGGTGTGCCTTGTTAGCTTCACTCTAGGATGCGGAGGAGGAAGCGGCGGAGGCGGTGGCGGGGTTCCACTTATGGCCACGGTGACGCAAATGACCGTGAGCGCTGACAAGGTCGCCTCGGGAACTGCATTCACTTTCAGCGTGTCCGTAACCGGTGGCAACCCTGCCGGCTCCGTTCAACTCCTCGACAACGGTGTAACGATTGGAACTGCGGCGACGGTGTCAGGCGGAAAGGCCACACCGACCGCGCTTCCCTTGTCGGTCGGGACGCACTCGATCAGTGCACACTATTCGGGTGATGTGAACACGCAAGCGTCGCAGAGCGGCGCACTGAACCTGACGGTCACAGGCAATACCACGGTGGCCATCACCACGAACCCTGTCGCCTCACCAGCAGCGGCGGCGTTGAACATAACAATTAACTAACAGGCTGCTGAAAAACTCGTTCGTGTCATCCCTAGGAGCCGCAGGGCGGGTGGAACATTCTTTACCGGCCGGGAAGATTTTGACTTTGTCTTTCTCCGTCGGGGGCCCCATCCTTGCGGGTTTGCTTTATGCAAGGGTGGGTCCTCCGCATTTCGCATTTCGCATTTCGCATTTCGCATTTCGATTCCCCCCCCGACTTTTCCACACATTTCCACAGTCGTAACAAACCCATCACTCCCCGTCCAACTCCTTCAATCCTCTCGACTTGCCACAATCCCATTCGAATCCGCCCCCGCCGTTCGAATGAATCAGTCAGTAAAGAAAATGTCTATTGACAAATGGTAACTAACCCTGCTACCATTCCCTATGTTTCGCCCACGCCTCGCCCCTCGCTCCCCCTTAAGCTGTCATCCCGAACGGCGTGAGGGATCTGTTTTCCACATTTTTCTTCCTCCTGCACCCCACTCCGCCCCCGCAAGGAAAATCCGTCGCCGAGAACTCCTCCCTCTTCCACCAGTCACCAATCACCAGTCACCAATCACTAAGTCCTTTACAATCCGCACTTACAAAAAAACCGGGGGTGGGTCCCCCTCTTCCACCCCTGGAAGTTTACAACTCGTTACTACGCACAAACGCACCAACTCGACACGCTGGGGCCCTCGCATCCCCAATCCTTTCATGCATTTCCGCACACTTTCCGTCACACAGGGGGGTGGGCGTGCGTGCTCACTTCCAACCTCAAGTTCAGCTTCGCATCCGAGAGTCCGCGCCAGCTTCGCGTTTCGAGTTTCGCATTTCGCACCCACTTTTTCACGGCCCGCTACTCACTTCGGCATGCGTTACACTACGAACGTGATGCTTGCCACGACCATCCTTGACACCAACTGGCTGGGGCACCCGCGATCCATTGCCGCGATCTTGCTCGAATCCGATGGCCATCGCGCCCTCCTCGACCCCGGGCCGGCTTCAACCCTACCCGCGCTTCGGCAACTTCTGGACTCCCGCGGCATCGGCGTTTCGGATCTGAACGCCATTTTGCTCACGCACATTCATTTGGATCATGCGGGCGCGACGGGCGCGCTCATCAAGGAAAATCCCAACCTGGAAGTGTACGTCCACAAGGCCGGCATGCGGCACATGGCCGATCCCGCAAAGCTTTTGGCGAGCGCCGAGCGGCTTTGGCCGGGAGAATTGCAACACCTGTTCGGTGAAACGCTTCCCGTGCCGTTTGGAAATTTGCGCATTCTGAACGGCGGAGAAACGCTTGCTCTGGGAAGCCGCAACCTCGACGTGGTTCACACGCCGGGCCACGCCTCGCATCACGTTTCCTTTTTCGATTTGTCGGATGGCACGGCATTTGTCGGAGACACGGCGGGCTTCCATATCGAAGGCCAGCCTTACGTGGTGCCGCTCGCTCCGCCTCCGGATATCGACCTCGACGCCTGGAACGATTCGCTGGAAGCCATCGCGGCGCGCCGCCCCGCGCGGCTCTTCCTCACGCACTTCGGCTATTCGGAAAATCCCGCGGCGCACATTGCAAAATATCGAAAGAATTTGCAGCGCTGGAGCTCTCTAGCCGCGGACACTTTGCGCAAGTTCCCGGACGAGCATGGCAGTCTCGAAAAGTTCGTCTCCGCCACGACCGCCGAAATCCGGCAACATGTCGCCGGCGCCGAAGCCGAACATTACATCTTCAACTGCGGCCTCGACCTGTCCTGGCTGGGACTCGCGCGCTATCACCGCAAACGCGCCGAAGCCGCGCGTTTGACGCCACACCATCGCAGCCCTAAGATGGGGCGCGCCTAAAGCAAAAAATGCCCGGCGCAAAATCGAAGAAATGCAGGAGAGGCCATCGCATGAACTTAGCTTGGACGAGACTCGCTTTCAGGATTGTATTTCTGCTTGCCGTCCTTGGCTTTCTCTCCACGCTGCCACTCGGCGCACAGTCCTCGGTGGGCGATGTTTCCTTCGCCAATTCGGGAGCGCCCGCGGCGCAAAAGGATTTTCTCCGCGGGCTTGCCCAGCTTCATAACTTCGAGTACGAAGACGCGGCCGCGGCTTTTCGTCGAGCGGAGGAGATCGATCCGAGTTTCGCGATGGCTTACTGGGGCGAAGCCATGACGTTCAATCACGCCATCTGGGCGGAGCAAAATCGCCACGCCGCGCGCAACGCGCTGCAAAAACTCGCGCCCACGCCCGAAGAGCGGCTGGCCAAAGCAAAAACCGAGCGGGAAAAAGATTACTTGCGCGCGGTGGAGATCCTCTATGGCGAGGGCGAAAAATACGACCGCGACGCGCGCTATGCGGACTCCATGCGCGGCCTGCACGAAAAATATCCCGCCGATATCGACGCCACTTGTTTCTACGCGCTGGCCCTGCTCGGCACGGCCCACAATGGCCGCGACGTACCCACGTACATGCGCGCTGCCGCTCTTTTGGAAGATGTTTTCTATGCCCACCCGGAGCATCCCGGCGCGGCCCATTATCTGATTCATTCCTTCGACGATCCCACGCATGCCATCCTGGGACTGCGCGCCGCACGGGCTTATTCAAAGATCGCGCCCGAGGCCCCTCACGCGCAGCACATGACTTCTCATATTTTTCTCGCGCTCGGAATGTGGGACGACGTGGTAAACGCGAACGAGACCGCCGCGGGGATCATCAATGCCAAGCGCGTCGCCGCCGGCAAGCCGCCGCAGTTCTGCGGACATTATAATTTGTGGCTCGAATACGGCTATCTGCAACAGGGACGATTTGCGGACGCGATGCGCATCCTTTCCGGCTGCCGCGGCCAGGCGGAAGAGCAATCCGCTGCGGCGCATAACCACGGCGCCGTTGACGCCGACAATACCGCCGCCGGTTCTTTCACGCAAATGCGCGCGCATTACTTGATCGAGACGCGGGATTGGAACGGCGAAGCGGCAAGCTGGAAGCTTCCTTCCAGCGCATCGGCCTGGACGCAACTCGCGTTCGAGTACACCGATGCGCTCGCCGCTTTCCACCGGAGCGATGCAGCCGCGGCGCGCACGCTCCTGGCGCAGATGCAATCGCTGGGCCCGCAGTTGAATGCCGACCTGGATAGAGAGAGATATTCCGCCGACAACTGGATGCGGAAAGTCCCCGGCATCCTGATGGATCAGATTCAAGGTTTGGTTTTCTCGCGCGACAAGGAATTGGATAAAGCCGCTGCCGATCTTCAGAAGGCCGCGGACGAGGAGGCCTCCCTCCCTTCGGCGTTTGGGCCGCCGCTGATTGCCAAACCTTCGCATGAATTGCTGGGCGAGTTTCTTCTCGAACGAGGCCGCAACCAGGAAGCGCGCACGGCGTTTGCGACCGCGCTCTCGCGGGCACCGCAGCGCGTGCAAGCGCTCCTCGGCCTGCAGAAGGCACAGACTCTGTTATACGATCCCGCCGCTGGGCAGACCGGAGCGACCCTGCACCAAATTTACCGGCATGCGGATCACCCTTTGGAACATTCGAGCAACGGGAGTCGCTAGACTTTCCGCGCTGATGTTCACCTCGACCAGAGGATTCTGTAGAAGGAAAAATCTAGGCGGTGGTTTCCGAGGACGAAGCCTGAGACGAATCCGCAGACGCCTCCGCAGCGGAGGGCGCTGGAGCTTCGAGGCGGGCAGTGAGCGCTTCCACCAGCAAATCCACGAGCTTCTTCGCGCCGCCGCCATCGGAATCTTTGTCCGGGTTGTACTGCGCCACGGAAACGCCGAGAAGATTTTTGTGCTTCACAAATTCGCCGAGGGCCGCGCGCACATCTTCCAGGCGCAATCCGCCGCTAGCCGGCACGTTTACCGCGGGAAATTCCTCTTGGGCGATCACATCCGTATCCAGATGCAGAACGAACTCATGCGCGTCGGCATGCACAAAAGTCAGCCCGTCGTGCGCTGCACGGCTGCCGCCTTTAGACTGAATGTCCACGGCGTCAATGTGTCGCATCGGGGACTTGCTCAAGAATTCCTGCTCGGGCGGGTCGAGCCGATCGATACCAAAGAGGGTTACATCCGGCTCGCGCACGAGAGGAGACTCGCCCCAGAAGCGCACCAATTCCGGAGCGCCCTTGCCGATCACGTGCGCCACGACCATTCCATCGATGCGTCCGGAAGGAGTCGAGGCGGGCGTGTTCAAATCCGCGTCGCGATCAAACCACAACAGATTGACGTGCTTGTAGTAGCGGCGCACGCCCGTCAGAAGTCCGATGACTTGCGCGCAATCGCCGCCCAGCACCAGCACGAGCGCGCCGCTCTTCACGGCGAGTTCGGCGCGAACCTTCAGGTCATTGAGGCCCGCGAC
>Ga0209166_10002624_pt1 | contig 13409 bp, 10 predicted proteins | sample Coa_R1_3_FD_187151 | JGI IMG/M metagenome (GOLD analysis project Ga0209166, IMG submission 187151) | Surface soil microbial communities from Centralia Pennsylvania, which are recovering from an underground coalmine fire - Coalmine... | ecosystem: Environmental > Terrestrial > Soil >... | reverse complement strand
AGCAATTACACAGAAGGCAAGGATTTGATACCAGAGTTCAATTTTTAGCAGAGTTCAGTTGGTTGTTCACACGACAGCCGACGAGACGCTGGCGCTACGGGATACAGCAATTGAAGAACTGCTCTAGAGTTGGTTTCGTAACTCCTCTCAATTGCCGCTTTCCCCGCGAAATTTCAGAGAATGCCTTGATACAACCTGGGCAATCGTGGCATTCTCGGATCCTTCGACTCGGGCATTCGCCCTCGCTCAGGATGACAGTTCTTGAAAGTAACGATCTTGCCAGGAAGTCAACAGAGTTAAACCAGCGCTAGATTTACTGCCTGACGGAGATATCCGAAGCCCGGCTGCGAATCTCTTCCAGCGAATATTCTTTTATCAGTTCACCATTGAGAAAAACTGTCTGCAGTAAATCATCGTCAGCGCGGCTTTGCGGACCGAGAGACACGGTTTCGAGATGTTTCGATCGGCGCACCAGTGCCAGCCGTCCGGGTTTGGAAGCCTTGGCATGGTCTGTGGCCGGGTCTTTGTGCACGTCGCGCTGCACGCCATTGACGGTGACGCTGGAGCATTTCAGCGCGAATTTCTGCGTATCGCGATTGAGCTGCTGCAAAAGCGCTCCACCGATGCCAAAGGTCAGGTTGTCGGCTGACCAGCCGCTCTTGGTAATGGCGGTCAGAATGTCGCCCATGGTCCAGTAGTTGATTCCATCTCCCTGGATGACCCGAACCTTGGGGTTCAGCACGCGGTAGCCCTTTGCGTTCATCTCGAATCCAAAGCGTTCCGAGAGAATCTGGAAGACCTCAAGCAGAACGCGCTTGGGGTCTCCCGAATCGGGACGGATGACCAGCAAACCGCTGCGGTCAAGGACTGCCTGGCGCAACCGCGTTCCCCAGATCTCAGCACAGGCCTTCAGGATGTCATAAGAGTCGCTGACGCAGGCGACAATGCCTTCTGGAAACTGCGTCAGCATGTTCCGATAGGCATCCGTCTCTCCCTCTTTGCCCCACGCAGTGATGGTAGAGTGCTCGGCGGCAGGCACGCTGAAGCCGGGCATGGCTACGGCGCCATAGAAGTTTTTCAGCATCTCAATGCCGGCGACGGTGTCCGTTCCCTGAAAATTGATCAGGTGCGCCGCCGCCCCGATGGCCGCCGTCTCTTCGCTGGAGACGCCACGGTATCCGAAGTCATGGACCTTGAAGGGAAGCAACGAGGGGTCGCCGCTCAGCTCCAGGAAGTGCCGGAACATCTTCTTCATCTCGTAAGAGAGCGTTGCCACGGTGATGGGATACCAGACCTTGAGCAGAAGAGTTTCCAGATAGTTGGTCAGCCAGGGGCAGGCAGGGTCGGTGTTCTCCACCGTCATGAGCACATTGGAGACGGGAACCACCGTGCCTTCAGGAACCGCCATGATCTTCAGCGGCAGCCGCCCACCATGTTTCTGTAGAACGTATTCCCAGCCGGCGCGGTTGAAGTAACCTTCGTGTCCGAAGTGCTGGCGGCAGAAATCCTCGGCCTGGTCGATGTCGCCGCGGTTGAAGACCACGCCTTGCAGATAATTTTTCAGGTAGTACTGCAAGCCGAAGAAGACAGTCTGGGCAAACATGCCACCACGTGATTCCAGATAGCTGTAAACATGGGTAGTCCCGGCAGGATACTGCTTCCAGTGGGTGAATTTGTAGCTATCAGTGCGGAGCAGAAGATTAGTGTGCATCTATACAACGATAAACCGCGGGAAGGGAACTGGCTACGTTGGGGCAAGAGGTAGGGAGTTCGAACTTTCTCGGGCGCTATCCGCCCGATTCGGGGGGTACTATTGAAGTAGTCGATGTAGTCATAAGCGACTTAGAGTCATGGAGATACGGGAAGAGGCGGAGTAGCGCGGAAGTAGTCGATGGGAACGCCGGTTGCTTGCGTGCGCAGGAGATCGCGCTTCGATCTACAGGCAATAAATTTTCAAATACCTTCAGAGGGCCGAAGCCCCCGCATTCTGGAATGCCAGCTATGACTATGATGGCCTACAATTTCGAAAAATTAAAGGATTTGATATCAATTAACAAGTTAGTGCCGAAAAGGGTATCCGCCAAGCCGAGGTGATCGCTGCGGCTTGGATTTCAGTGGAGACAGAAAATCCCACCCTAGCAAAAAGAAGCTAGGGTGGGGCACCCCTCGCGTGTAATTATTGAAGACAAATTTTGGGCCGGGCCACCCGTCCTGGAATGACGTTCGATTCCGCCACCCAGCGCTGGGTCAAGATCAAACCGTAACACACCCTAACCCACCTAGCCCAACTCTGGGCCGATCCCCACCTCAGCATAAAAACAAGCGCGGTGGAAGTCGAAGACCCCCACCGTACCGTCGTAAGTCAACCCATTGGAGTTGCAGGCCCTGGTCGCCGGGCCGTATGCTGCGTTGGCAGCGCGGACAGCATTCGCCGTCCGGCACCTCGATACGCGCACACGTCTCGTTGACCGGAGCGCCCCAGGATTCGCCGAACCATTTCATAAACTACTCGCAGATGTAGTGCTTAGCTGCTTTCAGATGCTTCACGAGAAAGCGGCCTGTCTGCTCGGTTTCCCCGGTGCCCGTCATGTTGTAACTGCCAGATGCCTCTTCAGCGTTGAATTTATCGAAGGTAACTGCAACATGATGCCCTGGCTCTCGCACTTCTTGTTCAGCAGTCGTGTAAATCTTCCCGATGAAGTATATCTCTTCATGGAGATGTGGCTTCCAACGCCTGCGCTCTGGGTAGGAACCTGCCCCAAAATAGACGAAAGTTGCGCGTTGACCGTTAGGCATATCATCTAGCGAGAGGGTTATGCCATCACAGTCTGCGCCGATTGTGCCTGTGGCGGGCTCAGTGCTGGGAGTTCCAGCACCGGCCAGCGATGTCAGCAATACGAACAAGCAAAAACTACGTAACATGGTGATTCCTCCTCCTATGGCTTTGGCGCACAGCCGACATCTTCGATCTTCTGGGTGATGTCGAAAGTACTCTTATCATTTTTTGGTGCGGGGATGTCCAACATGATTCGCACCTCCCCATCTGTTTTCCCGGTAAGATTATGCAGCGACTCATGAACAATTGTGGCCGGGAGGATGTATTGAAGCATTTCCGCCCTGTCTGTGTAGTAAGTATCTGTCCCAGGAAGGCTAAGTCCGGTATCATGGGCTGCCGATTTCGCCACAAGCCCTATATCTTTTGCGAAATCGCAGCTTACCCAAGGGGTTGGAGAGTTGTCTAAAATGGCTTTCCACTGGCTTGCGGGCAAGTCACTCATCTCCCAAAGGCCCGCGTCATACTCGCTGATGATGGAAAGCGGGCCGTCATACCAGACTTGGTTATCGACAGCGTTCTGCACCTGGGAGTAATACGGTGCGCGTTTGGGGTCGCTCCAAAACGTGGCACAGGCGTTGCCTGCGGTGGTAAGCAGAGCGCTATTATCCACTTTGGTTCTGGCCGTCGTGAGCCACGCGGCTAAGCCTGTAGGGACACTAGAAGGATCGGTGGCCAGCACTTGTTGCGGCAGAGCCTGGCCTTTATACGTCTTGGTCTTGGCGCAACCGGGCACTTGGGCAGGCCGGGGCGAGTAGGTTCGTTGGTTGATCTGCATTGGCCCAGGCGTGTCGTCCGTGGGGAAGTGGTAACAACGAGGAAAGCCGCATGGACTCTCTGAACTGGGAATGATCTGCGCCAGTTCGACCTGCTCATAGGAACTACCGTTGTAGCCATACCACATGCCAAAGATTGGTGAGAAGTCAGGATTGAGCCCTGTCGCATCCCAGCTTGCTGTATTGCCTTGCCCATCGAAGCGCACCATATTCTGCGTGCCTTGCGATTGGTCCAGGGCAAGGACGCCACCACCCCATTCGGCAGCAACCAGGTAGAGCGTGTCAGCGGAGGTTGAACCATTCCACGGCCCCCACAGCACCGCGCCGCTGTTGACATTGAATGCGACCAAGCCAATGCCATCGCTGACAAAAGCCGTGCCGTTCTCGCCCAGGACAACCTCGCCAAGGCCGCTGGTGTTGTGCAGCGGGAGCGCATAGTCGAGCAAAGCGCCTGTGGAGTCTATGTGGGTGACGTGCGTTGTCGAATTGTTATTGTTACCAACATACACCTTCCACGCGATCAGCGATCCGCCTTGTCCATCAGGTATGGCTTCTTCAGGGCTGTAGACAGCTTCGTCGGGATGACAGTTGCCCGTACACTGCGCGGTGGACTGCTGCAGTTGCTGCGTTGTAACTGTGCCGTCAGGCCGCAAAGCCGTGAAATAGAGCGTTCGCGTCTCAATTTCGGTGCCATCGCTGAAGAGCTGATAGTTGACCGTCGTGGTTTCCACATTGACAGTTCCATCCGGCCAAATCGTAACCGGCCCCGGTTGCGCCCCGTTGTCGTAACCTACCGGGTCTTCAATGTTGTCATGGCCTGTAGGCAGCAGAATGCTCTGCATAATTGTGCCGGTTTGGCTATCCAGCAGGATCAGGTAACTATGAGAAGTCGGGTCACTACCTCCAGGCGTGTCTTGCTGAGTTTGTACCGCGAACACTGTCCCATCCTGGCTGGCGAAGCCAACATACAGCGCTGCAGGGCCGTACAAATAATCCGGAGGGCTGTCGTAACGCCACGCCATAAGTCCGGTCGCGCCATCCACCCGCGTCAGCGAATATACATACCCGCCAGAGTTAAGACTTTGCGAAAGCGCGATAACGCCGCCAGAATCGTCGGCTACAGTGGTACAACATGTCCCCGATTGGTTGCCGGCAGGGGTGACGTATTGGTTGAGCATAGTCTGCCACATCTGCTGGCCTTCGCCGGTTATGCCGCGCAGTACGGTATTGTTGGAACTGTCGTTTTCCAGGCCGACAAAGGCGGCTGTGCCTTGGGCAGGGGCCATCTTCAGCATTTGACGGAAGGTGAGTCCAGCAGGGACAGGCATCGACCAGAGAACAGTGCCCAGCGGGAAGTGATGCCCACTGCCGTAGGGATAGATGGTTACCGTAGTTTGCGCACTGAGCCCGTTTGCCGATGCGATCACGTGGGCTGTGCCGGGAGCCAGGGCGGCGATAATTGGTGGATCATCGGTCGAGAGCGAGAGCACAGAGCTATTATCCGTGCTCCAGAATGCGCCGCTGATGACGTTGTTGTTTTGGTCTGTGAGATGCAGTGTAGAGCTGTCATCGCCCACCATCAGGGATAGAGCCGCTGGTGTGAGGGATACGCTGGGAGGTACAGTCACGGTAAGCGTGGTTGAAGCCGAAAGGCTGCCTAAAGTGGAACTAATCGTAGTGGTGCCCGCGCCAATGGCGGTAACCAGTCCGGTATTGCTAATCGTGGCGATTGCCGTAGAGGAAGAATTCCAGGTCACCGAATTTGTGAGGTCTGATATACGGATATAGTCGCCATCCTAGTACTCGCCATAAGTGTAGACCTGCAATTGTGCGCCAACGGTTAGCGATGGATTCTTTTCCGACAGCCAGATATCCATATACGTTATAGTTTGCGCGTGTGCGGTTGTGCTGAGCATCAGCGCCAGCAGTGGATACAAGCAGAGCAGCAAAGCTGTTGCTAGGACATTACGTTTCATGTGTTACTCCTCTCAGAAGTAGACGTACTCTTGTGTTGCATCCCCGCCCGGCCTGCGTCTTCCCGTTCTGGGATTCCGCATCCAGCCGGACGGTTCTTTGTCCCTTACGGGATCAAACTCGAATAGGGCTGCAACTGCAGCCTCCGGGGTGTCGTATCACCAGCCGTCATCCGATGAGAACCAATCGTAGGTGCTCACGATACGAGCCCTGCCGAAGGTCAACGGCCAGACCTGCATGATCCTCCCATCGGCCAGCATCCGCCCTGCAGGTCACCGAAACTTGTTCCGGTAAAGGTAATGGGAGTGCCGATGACGCCCATGTTCGGCGACACGCCGGTAATGACTGACATCACCATAAACGACATGGCACTGCTGGCAGAGCCTGTAGCGTTGGTTACTACCACATCCACAAAACCAACTGCCAAACTTGACGGACGGGGACGGAGATGGAAGTATCGCTCCACGAGTTGGGCGCGGCGGCAACTCCGCCGAAAGTGACAGTTCCCGGCGAAGCACCGAAGCCAGAACCGCTAATGGTTATGGGCCTACCTACTGGACTGACTGGCCCCAAGCTGGGGGACAAGCTGGTTATGGTTGGAGCTGACTGCGCATCTGCATAGCATGAGAACAAAGCAAGGGCAATGAAGAAGCACAACGCGGAGACAATGTGACGTAGTTTCAAGCCGAACCTCCTAAGTTCGTGCGAGGTCTGCTCGTGGGGGCAAGCCGCGCAAAATTCTAAATTTAAGGGCAAAACACTGAAACAATGCTCTTTACCCTATATGACAAAAATAGAGAACAGCTTTCATGTGAAAAATTGAATATCCCTAGAGCGTGTTTCATAAATATCCGCGAGAATGATTTGTAGAGCGACCCCAGGGCTAAAGCCCTGATTTTTGGGGCTCTTTGCGGCACGGATAAATCCGTGCCCTGACACAAAGCTGTATTTATGAAACACGCTCTACATCAGCTTAGACACCGGCTGATCTGCGCTGGGTCGCTAAAAACGGTCCACGGCCCGCAATGCTGCTAAAAAACTCTGAGCTACCAAGAAGGAACGCTGATTCTAAATAATCTTGCAAGTGTCGAACAATAATTCTTGAACAAAAAAATAAAGGCATTGGGTTTGGAATAATATTCCATAATGGTTTTAGGTTCATTTTGAAACTATAAGTTCGCATTCTCGACAGGAGCGCAAACCCACTTGTTGATACTAATAGTACTAAAAGTAACATTGATTGAAAACAAAAAAACAAAGATACAGGAGGTATGGAACCCACCGGGAAGCGGACAATTCAAGTCAACGTAAAGATGAGCGTGGAGGACTTTAATGCCCTTAAAAAAGCCGCTGATCTGCTCTGGCCCGACGCGGTGCTGAGCAACTCAGGCATTATTCTTGGCCTGGCACGAATCGCCGCTAAAAAGACTTTCAAAGAAAAATCTCAGAGACGCCGAAAGCCAGGATAGTTTAGTATCCGCATGACACCGGGGCCGAAGCCCATTTATTTTGCATCTTAACGCGGGCCTGGAAAGGCCCGCTCTTCCACGGCAGCGGATACAACAAAAACCCCCGCCGCAGTTGATGTGACTGCGGGGGGGCGAGAATGATCGGCCAAGTTAGGGACCGGTTAGCGGTAACTCATGTCCTGTTTATAACCCACGTTGATGACCTCCTGGAAGCGTGGGGTTGCTGGAGGCTCCATGTTAATGTTCAAGAAATCCAGATCAAAGAAATAATGACGGGCAGGCGGCTTGTATACACTCTGACAGCATTTGAATGTCCCGGTGGCATACTGCGAGTAGTACAGGCTCACCCTCGATCCCGAATAGTTTGAAGTGACACCACCCCAACTTTCAAGATAACGGAGAAAATTGTGGTCGCCGCCATCGGTGCCAAAGTCACCCGGGGGACTTGTAGTCACACTTCCTGTAACACCAGGGTCGCTAGGGGTGCCGCCAATGGGTGTTTGGGCGCCCGTGTATCTGGGCCGTGAGAAATTAACTCCCTTGCCGCTGGCAATAGCAACACGATAATAGGTCGTGCTTGCCACCCTGGCGGTTACCTTTCCGGGGTTGGTAAAGCTTTCCATGTCATTCCAAGCATTGGAAAGCAGGGTGACGGTATCGGCCAGAACCGCAGCCGAGGCATGGTTGTAGGTACCCGGGTAAGGTGGCGGAGTTCCGTTGGTGCCCACCATGCATGAAGGGCATGTGGCCGCACTCATGTTATAGTCCCCCAAAATGTAAGCAGGATTATCGGTGCCGAGGGTAAAGCCGCCGACATTGCTCGGATCTGGGGAGTTGTTTACGGGGCGCACCGGCAAGTTGCCGGGGCCGCCATCAATCAGGCGGACAGCATGACGGGCACCTGAAACCCAATTGGCGCGTCCTAAGTTGCACGTGTTGAGCCGGGTAAAGACTGAGGGCACCCCGCCTGTATCTGCCAGGGCGTTAGGCGCAAAACCGAAGCCCAAGCCAAGATTTTTTGCGCCCACGGTTTCTAAAGCACCAAATCCTACATCCGCCGGCTGTCCGGGAGCCCCTGGCTGCTCAACGTCTTCACCGGCATCCAGACCGCTGTTAGGAGTTCCCAGATTGTCGGTGTTAATGACATCTTCAAAGCCGTAGGCCCCGCGCTTGTTGCCATTGACATCGGCCTGCAGGCCACGGTGATCGGAGAAATAAAGTAAATATCCGTTCTGGGTTGTGCTCTCCACTTGAGTGCCGCTGCCGCCAAAGGCGCCTTGCAGCCATTTGCTGAGGTTGCCCACGTCAATCTCGGTGATATTTATGATGCCATTAACGGTGCAACCATAATTATTGTTGTTGAGATCGCGTGGTTCACCCTCGCGGGTGTCGTAGATGTTAATCGGGTAAAAATTATTGCGGGTTTGTGCGCCAACATTACACGAAGTGCTGGCTGGATCTTTCAGCAGATCACCCGGGCAAGAAGGGGTACCTGTACGGTTGGCTTTCTGCTGCAAAATAAGGATTGCCCGTGGATTAACAGTATTAGTGCCGGGAGCCGTCGGCGGCGTAAAGTCGCGGGCAAAACCAAGCTGCAGCCACTCCCGGGTCACGGCCTTGTAATTAGAAAGGAGCGGCCCTGTCCTAATTTCTACTCGCAGCCAGCCATCCAACAAACTCCATGAACCGGGTTGAGGACCTATAGGCGGGGCTGTCGTGTCAATCTTGGTTGGGTCTACTGTGTAAGAAGTCTGGGTGTTGTCAGCCTGGATGGTACCGCCTGCGTTAACAGCAGCCGTAGCCCAATTGGCATCAGTTATGTATGTTGGGATTGTGGCGGGGGGGACCGGAGGAACAGGAATAAAAGCATCTTTGCGGGCCTCCGCAAAGTAGGTGTTACAGGCCCCAGTAGTAGACGAAGGGCAGGCAGCCGGCTGCCAGACCGGCACGCCCTGATGGTAGTCCACAGCGTTCCCAACCACATTTGCCAGCCGGACATTGTCGGGATCACTGGCTCCGTTCGGCAATTCTTTTGGATCATCAACCAAAAGCACACGAATCTGGGCCTTGTTATAGAGCCGGGAGTCGGTCGTAATAGTGTTGTCGGGCAGAGGAGGGGTTGTCTCCGGCTGCCGCAGAATCTCGATGCTGCTTACCCCCTTACCGACGAACGGCAGCTTCATGGGGACTACACCATCTTCACGCGCCAGGACAAAACCGTTGTAGGAACCGGAGATGCTCGACCAACTGCCATTCACGTTGCCTTGGGTATTGCCCACAGGCGACGTTCCCGTATAGGGCCACTTACCGTTTAGCCAGCTTCCCTGATCGGGGGTTAGTGACAATGCCACACAGGTGGACGATGCTGCACCCCCATTACATGCGCCATTCGTTGTTGGAACCAAGGCAGTTCCGGTGTAATTATTGGTGGAGGCAGCCAGTCCATTTGCCAAAGTATCGCGCACGATCTCTTTGGCGGTGCGCAGTTGGGCTTCGAAAGTGGTCGTGCCTTGTGGCGTGATGTAAAGATCGCCATTGGTCTGCACACGGCCGGTGATGCTCATGCGAGGCCCGGCAAAGAAACTGCAGTCGGCATCACAGAAGACACCGAACTGAAAGACCGGGATCAGGGCCACTTCCACCTGCCGGGTCATGCGTACCTCTTCCTGGGTGCCAGTATCGGCGGTGACCGCCAGGCCGATAGGGATCACGGAAGCAATCAAGCCCTGATTAGGGCCCGATGACACTGTGCTCTGGTATTGCAAAGGTGCGCTGGCATTCGGGGGTGGAGAAGCCTGCACCGAATATGCATATTCGTTGTAGTTGATTCCTGAGATTGAGGGATAAAATGACGTCGCTCCCAGGCTCGTAATGTCGTTGACGGCGGGCGATGCCTGATTCTGGTACAGCGTATTCAAGTCGGCAATCATCTTCTCCATGCCGGCTTCGGCGCCGTAGTAAGCCCGGGTGCTGCCTTTGTCGGTGCCTTGCAGCCGGGTTTCTGTGTTGATCGCCAGAACAAACGCCACTGCTAAAGCAGACAGCATGATCATAAGCAGCAAGGTGGTAATCAAAGCTATTCCACGTTCCGGCTGCGACGATTTTGATCTATGTAATAAGATTTTCATAAGCATGTCCTTCTGCTGATCGAGCTTACAAGTCCCAAAACTCCTGTTCGGTGGCAAATTCATCACCCTCCGTATTAGCTGGGAGGGTACGTATTGTTATAACTCAACATTCGCGGACTCACGGTAGTATTCACGGTGTCGTGGTAATACTGCCCGTTTTTGTCAGGTTTAGCGGTACGCGCTGCTAGAGAGATGTTAACGCTACGAATTTGACTAAAGGCGTTAAAGGCCACGTTGTTGTTGCAGGCAGCGCCTGAATTGATGGCGTCCGGTTCGGCTCCGATGTAAGGGGCAACCAGGCAGCTAGGGTCTGTAAGATCGTAGGAAAACCGAAGGTAATCAATATGCTCGGCCACCACGGTGGCTGGTTGGGCGTTGACCTGGCGCATCAGCCGGTAGTCGGGCGCATTGTTTAAACTCGCCGCCGGCAAAACATTGCCATTCGCATCGACTGGCTGCAGGAAGTACGTAATGATGTAAATCCGCATCACGTTAAAGGTGTTGGCATTGGTATAGGTGCGAGGGTTGGTTCCCGGATCTCCCAGACTGGGAATATTGCCGTTGAATCCAAGACCGAACTGATTGATGTTGAAAGCGTCAGGCGAACCAAAGGTTACAATTCCGTTTGCGGCATCCAAACCGGTGATGACTCCGGCTGCCAGTTTCTGGTTGCCCTTGATGAGCAGCACATCTCCAATCTGCAAGCCATAGCTGGGGTTGTTGACTGCGGGATTCATAGGAACCTGCGGAGCGACTGCATTGGCGGCAGTCGGCAGGGTCATGACGACCGTATTGGCGCCGCCAGACACCATGCTGTTAACAGGGTTTACGGTCCAATTCCAGCCAAGTTGTGTGGTGTCACTCAAAACCGGGTCCTGGTAAACCATGGTGATGCCATCCATAGTCGTGTTGCTGATCACAGGACCGCCTTGATAAGAAGGAGTAATTCCAAACAAGGTATTGTTGTAAAACGTGTTTTTTGTCAAATAGTTGGTGGCGAAAGTTTCCGCTGCCGCTCCATTACTGGGAAGCCCTAGGCCGCCCCAAGGCATCCCAATACCGGTGAGGTTAAGGTCTTGCGAAATAGAGTTTGCCGCTGCACGGGCATTGGCCTGCATCTCGGCCCGCAACATAGCAATATTATTGGTGTCTAAGGAGTTCTTAAAAAGCATGAGGGCTGCGGCGGCAATAATAATTGTGACCGCCATGGCAATCAAAAGCTCGATCAGCGAAAACCCTCTACATTTTTGAATGCGCTGTTGATTTCGAAATTTCATAAATAAATTAACCACCTCGCTCCTCCTTAATTCTTATTAACCTATTGACCATTGGCAATTAGACCGTTCACGGAATAACTCTGGGTCCCCATACCGGGCAGCCCAACGTTAACGGTCACGGTAATGTGCTTCAAATTGGGATCGTTGTTGTCATCGACAATCACAATCTGACGCGAGTAAATGCCGGCAGGGAGAGCGACCTGTGAAAAATTTCCGGCCGCGTCACGGGCGATAAAAAAGTCAGGAATCGACGGGCAACAGGGAGGAGCTACGGCCGGAGGCGGAGGCGAATACGGCGCATTGAAGGACTGGACAGATCCCAAGACAGAAGCGTCGTCCGCAGCCCCTTCTACGACCCGGTAGAGAGGCTGAAAGCCGTTGAGGAAAATGCCGTTACCGGTTCCGGAATTTTCGATTTTATCCCAGGGCAAACCGTTATTGCGGGCCGCGTAAATGGCTTCCAGTTGCTCGTGTGCTTTCTGTTTGGCGATCAGCCCCGCGTTGGCAAACTGGGTGGTCGAGAGCCCCTTGGTAAAAAGAGCCAGCATCATCAGCAATCCCACGACGAGGATGACCATGGAAATTAGAACTTCAACTAAGGTGAACCCCTGGTCGGATGTTGCCGCTTTACTGCGAGTTCCGTTGATTTTACTCATTACTGTTACTCCACGCCTAGTACTCTGTCCAAACGCCAGCTTTTAACCGCCAACCCTTGACTCTTCCTGTTTGTCCCAGAATGGAAACAGCGCGGTTGGAAGTGGGGTCCTTTGCGCGTCCGACATAAATGACTCCGTCGGCCACGGGGCCATTTTCGTTATTTTCTAACACCTGTCCATTCGCTTGAAAATAAATCTTGTTCTGAGCGCCGGCACTTGTGCTGTTATAACCGTAGTCTATTCCTTGGCTAGGGACAGCCGGGGCAGTGGGAAGTCCATCAGGGCTCACCCCAGGCACTGGGTTAGGTAAAATAAAGTCCATATCTTGGGGCAGATTAATCGTTTCCGGATTAGGGGTGCTCACTGCGGGCGCAGTTGAGTAAATAGTCCCCCCTCCAGCTCCCACACCCTTAACTTCTTCCAAAAATTGTATATTCGCAGGAGTGCTTCCAACCGCTTTAGTAAAAGTCAGTACCACCACCCGACGCCGGTCAATAGCAGCTTCATGGGCCCGCCGCATCGCAGATAAGACGTCTTCGTATGCCTGCCGAACGCGAGATTCTCTCAGCATGGTGGCAATCGTGGGAATGGCCGCGGCGATTATAACGACGATAATTCCCAATACGATCATGAGCTCAACCATGCTGAATCCACGGCTTGGTTGATTTGCCTTGAGGTGTCGTTTTTCCACGAACAAGCTCCTCCCCATAGGGGGTTCAGGATCAAAAGATCAGGCCTTTGTTAAATAATGCCAATAATTCGGGGGAGCTAGCCTATAAAACTAACAGACTGACAAGTTACGACAGTAACCGCAGATGGGGGAATTTGCAATAATCAACTTAGTTACGGAAGTACTATCCCCTATAGATTGACATGAACTACTTACAATTTCAAGCTATTTTGAAGGCGCCATTATGTGGGGCGGAGCCGACTTTTCGATGTTTTTCCGTGCAGGTTTTAACGGTTCGGCGATCCATCATTGGTGTCCCCGTGCGCCGGGCTGAAGAGCGTGTGTGAGAACTAGGTTTTCGTGTCAGATATTGCGATCACAATGCTTGGCAAATGCAATATGTTGTGGTCAACCAAGCCGATTTTTGGGTTCTCACGCACGCTCTGAAGCCCAAAAATAATCAAAAAAGCGCTCAACGCACGGCCCGAAAAGAGGCTGTGGAAAAAGTCGTTTTTATGGCGCTCCGCTTTGATCTAAGGGCTTCGCCCTCGCTTTTGGTTCGCGCGGGACAGCGCTCACCAAAAGCTCACCCGGCTGCGCGCAGGCCTGCGGCACGGTCGAAAACG
>Ga0209166_10002623_pt1 | contig 13410 bp, 12 predicted proteins | sample Coa_R1_3_FD_187151 | JGI IMG/M metagenome (GOLD analysis project Ga0209166, IMG submission 187151) | Surface soil microbial communities from Centralia Pennsylvania, which are recovering from an underground coalmine fire - Coalmine... | ecosystem: Environmental > Terrestrial > Soil >... | reverse complement strand
AGGGGCATCGAGGGGCTGGCACGGGCGCACAGGGCGGGCATAGCCACATTCATCCACCAGATCTGCGAGTACCCCAGCCGGGCCGCGTGGGACAGCGCCCTGGCCGAGTCCTGCGCGCGGTACCAGCCGGACCTGGTCATCTCCGCCGGGTTCATGAAACTGGTCGGCCAGGACTTCCTCCGCCAGTTCGCCGGGCGCTTCGTGAACACCCACCCCTCGCTGCTGCCGGCGTTCCCCGGCATGCACGCGGTGCGGGACGCGCTGGCCTACGGGGTGAAGGTGACCGGCTGCACGGTTTTCCTCGTCGACGCGGGCACCGACACAGGCCCGGTGATCGCCCAGGCGGCGGTGCCGGTCCGTGCGGGCGACGACGTGGCCACGCTGCACGAGCGGATCAAGGTGGCCGAACGTGCGCTGCTGGTCGATACGGTCGGCAGGATGGTCCGGGAAGGGTGGTCGGTACAGGGCAGGACCGTGCTGTCCGGCCACGGGGAGGCAGCGGTGGCCACGCAGGCCGGCCAGGGATGAAGGCGGCAGGCAGGCCGGCCACGGACGAAAGCGGCAGGCGGGATGGCCAGGGATGAAAAGGGTCAGGAAGTGACGAAGGTTCCCATCAAGCGGGCGCTGGTCAGCGTCTACGACAAGACCGGGCTGGCGGACCTGGCTGGCGCCCTGGCGGCGGCCGGTGTCGAGATCGTCAGCACCGGCAGCACGGCGGCCGCGATCGCCGCGGCGGGCGTGCCGGTGACCCCGGTCGAGAAGGTGACCGGGTTCCCGGAAATCCTGGAAGGCCGGGTCAAGACCCTGCACCCCGGCGTGCACGCCGGCCTGCTTGCCGATACCGGCCGGCCCGGGCATGCCGGGCAGCTCGCCGAGCTGGGCATCGCCACGTTCGAGCTGCTGGTGTCCAACCTGTACCCGTTCGAGGCCACGGTCGCGGGCGGGGCCTCCGCGGCGGAGTGCGTCGAGCAGATCGACATCGGCGGCCCGGCCATGGTCCGGGCGGCCGCGAAGAACCATGCCCGGGTTGGCGTGATCACTGATCCGTCGCAGTACCAGGCGGCTACCGACGCGGCGCGCAACGGCGGCTTCACCAGGGAACAGCGGCAGCGGCTGGCCGCCGCGGCGTACGCGAGCACGGCCCGCTACGACGCGGCCGTCGCCTCCTGGTTCGCCGCCGCCTATGCGCCCGACGATGTCGCCCGGGAGACCGGCTGGCCGGACCTGGTATCCGCCGTATGGACCCGCCGCGAGGTGCTGCGTTACGGGGAGAACCCGCACCAGGGTGCCGCCCTCTACGTGCGCCCCGGCGCGCCGCCCGGCCTGGCGACGGCGACCCAGCTGCACGGCAAGGCGATGTCGTACAACAACTATGGCGACGCCGCGGCCGCGTGGCGCACCGCGTTCGACTTCGCCGAGCCGTGCGTGGCGATCATCAAGCACGCCAACCCGTGCGGCATCGCCATCGGCGCCGATCTGGCCGAGGCGCACCGCAAGGCCCACGCGTGCGACCCGGTGTCCGCCTACGGCGGGGTGATCGCGGCCAACGGCGTTGTCACCGCGGCGATGGCCGCCCAGCTCGCGGACATCTTCACCGAGGTGATCGTCGCGCCGGGCTTCGAGGAGGCCGCACTGGACATGCTCACCGCCAAGAAGAACCTGCGGCTGTTGCGCTGCCCGCCCCCCGCCACCCCGGCCGCCCCTGCCCCGGCAGCCCGCGCCCCGGCTGCGGCCGCCCCGGCCGGCGGGGATGTCGAATGGCGCCAGGTGGACGGCGGCCTGCTGATGCAGACGGCCGACCGGCTCGACGCGCCCGGTGATGATCCTGCCACCTGGGAGCTCAGGGCAGGGCCGGCCGCGTCCGCCGCGGTTCTCGCCGACCTGTCGTTCGCCTGGCGGGCCTGCCGCGCGGCCAAGTCCAACGCGATCGTGCTGGCATCCGGCGGCGCCACCGTCGGGGTGGGCATGGGCCAGGTCAACCGGGTCGATTCGGCCCGGATCGCGGTCGCCCGCAGCGGGCAGCGCTGCCGGGGCGCGGTCGCAGCCAGCGACGCGTTCTTCCCGTTCGCGGATGGCCTTCAGGTGCTGGCCGACGCCGGTGTCCGTGCCATCGTGGAGCCCGGCGGCTCGGTGCGCGACCAGGAGGTCATCGCCGCCGCCCAGACCGCAGGGGTCGGCCTGTACTTCACCGGCACCCGGCACTTCTTCCACTGACAGACCGAATAGCCACGTGCGGGGTCAGCCTTGGTCCGCCAGGCCAGCCCCGTACCGAAATGGGATCAGGGGCTGCCAGAATCCCAGGCGAAGAAGGGGGTGCCCAATTGACTGCGGTAGTTCTCGACGGGCGCGCTACCGCCGCCGAGATCAAGGAAGACCTGCGGAAGCGAGTGGCCGCCCTGGCCGCGGCGGGCCCGGTGCCCGGGCTGGGCACGGTGCTGGTGGGGGACGACCCGGGCAGCCGTGCCTACGTCAACGGCAAGCACCGCGACAGCATGCAGGTCGGCATCGCCAGCATCCGCCGCGAACTGCCCGCCGGCGCCAGCCAGGCACAGGTCGAGGCGGTGATCGACGAGCTGAACGCCGACCCCGGGTGCACCGGGTACCTGGTCCAGCTCCCGCTGCCCGCGGGCCTGGATCCGCTGGCGATCCTGCACCGGGTGGACCCCGCCAAGGATGCCGACGGCTTGCACCCGGTCAACCTGGGCAAGCTGGTGCTCGGCGAGCCCGGCCGGTTGCCGTGCACGCCACGGGGGATCGTGGCACTGCTGCGCCGCTTCGGCGTGCCGATCGCCGGCGCCGACGTCACCGTGATCGGCCGCGGCATCACCGTGGGCCGCTCGCTCGGCCTGCTGCTCACCCGCCGCAGTGAGAACGCGACCGTCACGCTGTGCCACACCGGCACCAGGGACCTGGCCGCGCACACCCGGAACGCGGACATCGTGGTGGTCGCGGCGGGCCGGCCGGGCCTGCTCACCCCGGACATGGTCAAGCCGGGGGCGGCCGTGCTGGACGTGGGCATCACCAGGACCGAGGCCGGGCTGACCGGGGACGTCGCGCCCGGGGCCGCCGAGGTGGCCGGCTACCTGGCCCCGATGCCGGGCGGGGTGGGGCCGATGACCAGGGCGATGCTGCTCACCAACGTGGTGGAGGCCGCGGAGGCGATTCGGCCATGAAGCTACCAGCAAGTAACATATGGGTGCCGCCTGCGGGAAGGCACCCCGCAGCGCGCCTCGACGGGCGCATTTGGCAGTCTTGACCCAGCCCGGGCGCCAGCGCCGGGCCCAGAGCAGACAGGGGCAGGAGGTCGGCCGCCGGTCATGAACATCGTCGTCTGCGTCAAGCAGGTCCCCGACACGTGGGCGGAGCGCACGCTGCGCGCGGAGGATTCACGGCTCGACCGTGCCTCGGCCGACGGAGTCATCAACGAACTCGATGAGTACGCGATCGAGGAAGGGCTCCGCCTGGCCGAGGCGCACGGGGGCGAGGTGACCATCCTGTCCATGGGCCCGGAGAAGGCCAGCGAGTCGATCCGCAAGGCGCTGTCCATGGGTGCCGACAAGGCGGTGCACCTGGTCGATGACGCGCTCGCCGGGTCCGACGCGCTCGCCACCTCGCTGGCCATGGCCACCGTGCTCGAGCGGACCGGGTTCGACCTGGTGATCCTGGGCTCGGAGTCGACCGACGCGCGGATGGGTGTGCTCCCGGCGATGCTGGCCGAACGGCTCGGCGTCCCTCAGCTCAGCCTGGCCAGCAAGGTGGAGGTCGACGGGACGGCGATCAGGATCCACCGGCAGGCGGACTACGGCTACGACAAGGTGGAGGCGGCGCTGCCCGCCGTGGTCAGCGTGGTGGAGAAGATCAACGAGCCGCGCTACCCGTCCTTCAAGGGGATCATGGCGGCCAAGAAGAAGCCGGTCGAGGTGCTCAGCGTCGCCGACGCCGGGATCGACCCGGGCCAGGTGGGCCTGGGCGCCGCGGCGACCGAGGTGGTCAGCTTCAGCAAGCGGCCGCCCCGGGAGGCCGGCACGATCGTCAAGGACGAGGGTGACGGTGGCGTCAAGGCCGCTGAGTTCCTCGCCGCGCAGAAGTTCATCTGACCGGAAGGCCGCAGAAGTCGCATGTCTGAGATCCTCGTCCTCGCCGCACACGACGGCGATTCGGTGAAGAAGGTCACGCTGGAGCTGCTGACGCTGGCGCGCAGGTTCGGCGAGCCCGCCGCGGTCTGGCTGGGTTCCGGCGCGCAGACGGCCCGGGAACGGCTGGCCGAGTACGGCGCCGCCAAGGTCTACACCGCCGACAGCGACGGCATCACCGACTACGTGGCCGCGCCCGCCGCCGAGGTGCTCGCGGCGCTGGTCGCCCAGGCGTCCCCGGCGGCCGTGCTGGTGCCCGCCACCGCCGAGGGCAAGGAGGTGGCCGGCCGGCTCGCGGTCAAGACCGGTTCCGGCGTGCTCACCGACACGGTGGACCTGGCCCCCGCCGGCGACGGCGGCAGCCCGGTCGCGGAGCAGTCCATCTTCGGTGGCGCGATCATCGTGAAGTCGCGGGTCAGCAAGGGAATCCCGATCGTGGCCGTGCGGCCGAACGCGGTGGCGCCCGAGGCGGCCCCCGGGGAGGCGGCGCTGGAGCCGGTCAGCGTGGCGCTGAGCGACGCGGCCAAGGGTGCGCACATCACCGAGCGGGTCACCCAGGAACGCAGCGAGCGCCCCGAACTCACCGAGGCGTCGATCGTCGTGTCCGGCGGCCGCGGGGTCGGCGGGGCGGACAACTTCGCGCTGATCGAGGGCCTGGCGGATTCGCTGGGCGCTGCGGTCGGGGCGTCCCGCGCGGCCACCGATGCGGGCTGGTACCCGCACCAGTTCCAGGTCGGGCAGACCGGCAAGACCGTGTCGCCGCAGCTCTACCTGGCGGTCGGCATCTCTGGCGCGATCCAGCACCGGGCCGGCATGCAGACGTCCAAGACCATCATGGTGATCAACAAGGATCCCGAGGCGCCCATCTTCGAGTTGGCGGACTTCGGGGTGGTCGGTGACCTGTTCAAGGTCGTGCCGCAGCTCACCGAGGAGATCGGCCGCCGCCAGGGCGCCTGACCCCGCGGCCGTACCCCCGCGCCGGGCCGGGGCGCGCGACTGGAAGTCCGACTAGGCTGAAATCGTCATGGACTACACCGACGGGGCAGCCCAGCCGGGGGGCGCCGGCGCAGCCACACAAAGCTCGCACCCACTGGTCTACCTGGACCACGCCGCGACCGCGCCGATGCTTCCCGAGGCCGTCGCGGCCATGGCGGAGGAACTCGGCTTTCTCGGCAACCCCTCCTCGCTGCACAACGCCGGGCGGCGGGCCCGCCGGGTGGTCGAGGAGTCCAGGGAGCAGATCGCCGACGCGTTCGGCGCCCGGCCCAGCGAGGTGATCTTCACCAGCGGCGGGACCGAGGCGGACAACCTGGCCGTGAAGGGCCTGTTCTGGGCGCGCCGGGAGGACGGACCGCAGCGCCGTCGGGTGCTGGTTCCGGAGATCGAGCACCACGCGGTGCTGGACTCGGTGCACTGGCTGGCCAGCCACGAGGGCGCGGATATCTGCTGGCTCCCGGTGGACGGCACCGGGCTGGTCACCGCGGACAGCCTGCGGGAGGCGATCGGCGCCGACCCGGGCAGCGTGGCGCTGGTCAGCGTGATGTGGGCGAACAACGAGGTGGGCACGATCGAGCCGGTGGCCGGCCTGGCGGCGGTCTGTGCGGAGTACCAGATCCCGTTCCACACCGACGCGGTGCAGGCCGCCGCGCAGGTACCGGTGCACTTCGCGGACAGCGGGGCGGACGCGCTCACGATCACCGGGCACAAGCTCGGCGGCCCGCTGGGTGCCGGGGCGCTGCTGCTGGCCCGGGGCGCCCAGCCGGTGCCGGTGCTGCACGGCGGTGGGCAGGAGAGCGACATCAGGTCCGGCACCCTGGACGCGCCGGCGATCCGCGCTTTCGCGACCGCCGCCCAGATCGTGGCCAAGACCAGGGACTCCGAGGCGATCCGGCTGGCCGCGCTCCGCGACGACCTGGTCGCCCGGGTGCTCGCGGCGGTGCCGGACGCCGTGCTCAACGGCGCACCGCCCGGCCCGGGCCGGCTGCCGGGGAACGCCCACTTCTCCTTCCCCGGGTGCGAGGGCGACGCCCTGCTGATGCTGCTGGACGCCCGCGGCATCGCCTGCTCCACCGGGTCCGCGTGCACCGCCGGGGTGGCCCGGCCCAGCCATGTCCTGCTCGCCATGGGCGCCGACGAGGCGCGGGCGCGGGGCTCGCTGCGGTTCTCGCTCGGCGCGACGTCCACCCAGGACGATTGCGCGGCCGTCGGGGCGGTGATTGGCGAGGCGGTGGAACGTGCGCGGCGGGCTGGGCGGTCTTGATGCGCTACGACGTTCCGTGGTGACGTTGCCGCCAGCGCGACTGAGGATCCGGGGCGCCGCACCGCCGAAGTGGCTGCGGGGCTGGTGGGGGACCGTAGGGTGAGGGGGTTATGGCAGGGATGCGGGTGCTGGCGGCCATGTCCGGCGGGGTGGACTCGGCGGTCGCCGCGGCACGGGCGGCGGACGCCGGGCACGAGGTGACCGGGGTCCATCTCGCGCTGTCGCGCAGCCCGCAGTCCTACCGGACCGGGGCGCGGGGCTGCTGCACGCTGGAGGACGCCAGGGACGCCCGGCGCGCGGCGGACGTGATCGGGATCCCGTTCTACGTCTGGGACATGGCGGAGCGGTTCCACCACGACGTGGTCGAGGATTTCGTGGCGGAATACGCGCGCGGGCGCACACCCAACCCGTGCCTGCGGTGCAACGAGAAGATCAAGTTTGCGGCGGTGCTGGACCGGGCGGTGGCCCTGGGCTTCGACGCGGTCTGCACCGGCCACCACGCGCGGCTGGCCGGCGGCCGCCTGCACCGCAGCCCCGACCAGGCCAAGGACCAGTCCTACGTGCTGGCCGTGCTCACCCGCGAGCAGCTTGACCGGGCGCTGTTCCCGCTGGGCGACTCCACCAAGGCGCAGGTGCGGGCGGAGGCGGCGGTGCGCGGCCTGGCCGTGGCCGGCAAGCCGGACAGCCACGACGTCTGCTTCATCCCCGACGGCGACACCCGCGCCTTCCTGGCCGGTGCCCTGGGCCGGGCTCCCGGCCCCATCGTGGACACCGGCGGGACGGTACTGGGCAGCCACGACGGCGCCTACGGGTTCACCGTCGGCCAGCGCCGCGGGCTGCGCGTGGCCACCCCGGCCGCGGATGGCCGGCCCCGGTACGTGCTGGACATCGAGCCTGCCTCGGGCACGGTGACGGTCGGGCCCGCCGAGTCGCTGGACGTGACCGAGATCGGCGCCGAGCGCCCGGTGTGGACCGGGTGCGCCCCGCCGGCCGGCCCGGTGGACTGCCAGGCGCAGTTGCGGGCGCACGGGCAGGTGTACCCGGCCACCGTGATCCCCGAAGGTGGCCGGCTGCGGATAGCGCTTATCGAGCCGGCCAGGGGAGTGGCCCGCGGCCAGGCCGCAGTCTTCTACGACGGCGACACCGTCCTCGGCAGCGCCACGATCACCGCCACTGCCTGACGCTTCCGTCAGGGGCCGCCATGCTTGCGCCACGGGGCCCGGCACGCCTTGCCTGAACGTGACCGCTGTCACATGCCGCTGGTCAAGACGTTGATGTCCGGAAAGTGACAGCGGGTGTTTCATATTGTGGCCGAGATTGTCCTTTGTGATGAATGCCCATGCTGCTCACTTCGTCCCCGGATTGTGCTGTTCATGTGAATGCCGGGTTGCAGATTGGGTAGATCGCCTACCGGCGTGAGCGTCGAATGCACGGCAGGGTGCACGTGCGGCGGAGGACGGGCGCGCTGGAGGCGAGATGCGAGGCGGCGTTGACAAAGTTCGCGCTGGTCTCCCGATCCGGAGGCCTGCGGCCCGCTCGTCGAGAAAGGGTGCCGGTTACATCGGCGTGACGATTGCTGGCGCCTTGGCCGCCGCGGGGCTTGCGGCGTGCGGCACGAGCAGTGCTGGCACCGGCCCGGTGACACTGAACTTCTATAACTTCCCCGACCCGTCCGGCGCGGTCCAGTCGGCCGCCACGAACTGCAGCAAGCAGAGCCACGGGCGGTACAACATCCTCTACAGCAAGCTGCCGACCGCGGCCGACCAGCAGCGGCTGCAGATGGCCCGGCGGCTGGCCGCCCAGGACCCGTCGATGGACATCCTCGGCCTCGACGTCACCTGGGAGGCGGAGTTCGCTCAGGCGGGGTGGATCCGGCCGTGGACCGGCGCGTACAAGGCGCAGGCCGAGGCCGGGACGCTGAAGGGACCGCTGAACACCGCCACCTGGCACGGCCAGCTGGTCGCGGTCCCCTACAACAGCAACACCCAGCTGCTCTGGTACCGCTCGGACCTGGTGAAGACCCCGCCCAAGACCTGGTCGCAGATGCTCGCCGACGCGGAGCAGCTCGCCAAGCAGGGCAAACCGCATTACATCGAGATCCAGGGGGCCCAGTACGAAGGCACCGTGGTCTGGTTCAACACGCTGGTGGCCAGCGCGGGCGGCAGCATCCTGACCCCCGACTCGCAGCACGTCGCGCTCGGCGCGCCCGCGCTGAAGGCACTGGGCATCATGAAGCAGCTTGCCAGCTCGCCCGCGGCCGACCCGTCGCTGTCGGTGCAGATGGAAGACCAGAACCGGCTCGCGATGGAGGGCGGATCGGCGGCGTTCGAGCTGAACTATCCGTACGTCTATCCGTCGATGAAGGCCGACAACCCGAAGCTGTTCAAGGTCTTCAAGTGGGCGCCGTACCCGAGCGTCAACCCGGGCTCGCCCGCCAAGGTGACGATCGGTGGCATCGACCTGGCGGTCAGCTCCTACTCCCAGCACCCGCAGCTTGCCGAACAGGCGATCCTGTGCCTGCGTGACGCCGCGAACCAGCTGACCGCGGCGGTGAAGGGCGGCCTGCCGCCGACGCTGGCGAGCGTCTACAACAACCCGCAGATGCAGTCCGCATACCCGTTCCGGCACCTGATCCTCCAGCAGGTCAACAACGGGGCGGTGCGGCCCAAGACGCCGCTGTACCAGGTGGTGTCCGTGGCGATCTCGCACCTGGTCTCGCCGCCGGGCTCGATCAGCCCGGCGAGCACCGAGCAGAACCTGAAGACGCAGATCAACAACGCCCTCCAAGGCAAGGGGCTGACGCCATGAGCCAGCCGCTGTCTACCTCGGGTCGCGGCACGCCGCAGCCGCCGGGCCGAACCGCCGCGACGAAGTCGCGGCGGCCCGGCGGCGAGACTGCGCTGCATTGGGCCCTCCGGGCCCGGTGGGCCTCCCGTATTGCGATCTTGCGCGCCTCCGGCGCGACCATGCGAAGCGCCTGCGGCGGAGGCAATGAATTGAGAGAGGCGGACAGATGACCACCACCACTCCCCCGGTTACCGCCCGGGAGCCGCTCGCCGGGCAGCGGCGCCACCGGGCCCGGCTCTCCGAAGGCGCGCGCGCGGAGCGGCGGCTGGGCTGGCTGCTGTGCGCGCCCGCGGTGATCGTGATGGTCGCGGTGACCGCCTACCCGATCTTCTACGCCGTCTACCTGTCGCTGCAGCGCTACATCCTGTCCGCCCCCCAGCTGACCAAGTTCGTCGGGCTTGCCAACTACGGCGCCGTGCTCAGCTCACCGTACTGGTGGCACGCGCTGGTGGTCACCGTGATCATCACCGCTGTGTCGGTCGCGATCGAGCTGGTGCTCGGCATGCTGCTGGCGCTGCTCATGTACCGGACGATCTTCGGGCGGGGCACGGTCCGCACCACCATGCTCATCCCCTACGGGATCGTCACGATCGTCGCCGCGTTCAGCTGGCAATACGCGTGGACGCCGGGCACCGGGTACCTCTCGGCCGCCTTCCACGACAGTGCCCCGCTGACTAAGACCAGCACGGCGGTCGCGATCATCATCCTGGCCGAGGTGTGGAAGACCACGCCGTTCATGGCGCTGCTGCTGATGGCCGGGCTGTCCCTGGTGCCGGAGGACCTGCTCAAGGCCGCGAAGGTGGACGGCGCCAGCGCCTGGCAGCGGTTCACCAGGGTGATGCTGCCGCTGATGAAGCCCGCGATCCTGGTCGCGCTGCTGTTCAGAACGCTGGATGCGTTCCGGATATTCGACAACATCTACATCCTCACCCAGGGGTCCAACGGGACCGGGTCGGTGTCGATGCTGACCTACGACAACCTGTTCACCGGCTTCAACTTCGGGGTCGGCTCGGCGATGTCGATCCTGATCCTGATCTGCGTCGCGATCATCGCGGTCCTGTTCATCAAGGGTTTCGGCACTGCCGCTCCCGGGACGGACATCCGGCGATGACGGCCGCGGTTCGGCAAACGGAGGTGGGACACTGATGGCAGCCACGACGCCGCGGCAGCGGGCCGGCTGGGGGATCGCCAACACGGTCGCGATCTTGCTCGCGCTCATCCCGGTGGTGTGGATCGTGTCGCTGTCGTTCAAGACGACGGGCTCGATCACCGACCCGACGTACTTCCCGACGCACTGGACGTGGGCGAACTACTCCGGCATCCTGACCACCTCCACGTTCATCCGCCCGCTGATCAACTCGATAGGGATCGGGCTGATCGCCACGTTCATCGCGGTGTTGCTGGCCTCGATGGCGGCCTACGCGGTCGCCCGGCTGTCGTTCCCGGGCAAGCGGGTGCTGATCGGGGTGTCGCTGCTCATCGCCATGTTCCCGGCGATCGCGCTGGCAACCCCCCTGTTCAACATCGAGCGGATCCTCGGCCTGTTCAACACCTGGCCCGGGCTGATCATCCCGTATGTCGCCACCGGCCTGCCGCTCGGCATCTACACGCTGTCGGCGTTCTTCCGCGAGATCCCCTGGGAGCTGGAGAAGGCCGCCAAGGTGGACGGTGCCACGCCGTTCCAGGCGTTCGTGCGGGTCATCGCCCCGCTCGCCGCGCCCGGCATGGTCACCACCGCGATCCTGGTGTTCCTGTTCTGCTGGAACGAGTTCCTGCTCGCGATCACACTGACCTCGACGACCGCGTCCCGCACCGCGCCGGCCGCAATGGCGTTCTTCACCGGGAACTCACAGTTCGCGGTGCCCACCGGTTCGATCTCCGCGGCAGCGGTGATCATCACCATCCCGATCATCATCTTCGTGCTGTTCTTCCAGCGCCGGATCGTCGCAGGGCTGACGTCGGGCGCGGTCAAGGGCTAGGCCGGACAGGAGAATTCAGTGGCTGAGATTGTTCTTGATCACATCACCAAGCGCTTCCCCGACGGGGCGCTCGCGGTCGACGACTTCAACCTGAACATCGCCGACGGTGAGTTCGTCATCCTGGTCGGCCCGTCCGGCTGCGGGAAGTCGACGACGCTCAACATGATCGCCGGCTTGGAGGACATCACCTCCGGTGAGCTGCGCATCGGCGGCCAGGTGGTGAACGACAAGACGCCCAAGGACCGCGACATCGCCATGGTGTTCCAGAGCTACGCGCTCTACCCGCACATGACGGTCCGGGAGAACATGGGGTTCGCGCTCAAGCTGGCCAAGGCGCCCCAGGCCACCATCGACCAGAAGGTCGAGGAGGCGGCCCAGATCCTGGACCTCACCCAGCATCTGGACCGCAAGCCCGCCAACCTGTCCGGTGGCCAGCGCCAGCGGGTCGCGATGGGCCGCGCCATCGTCCGCGACCCGGCGGCGTTCCTGATGGACGAGCCACTGTCCAACCTGGATGCCAAGCTGCGCGTGCAGATGCGCACCGAGGTGTCACGGATCCAGCGGCGCCTGGGCACCACCACCGTGTACGTGACGCACGACCAGACCGAAGCCATGACGCTGGGCGACCGGGTGGCGGTCATGCGGAACGGCGTGCTGCAGCAGGTGGGCACGCCGAAGGAACTCTACGAGCGGCCCGTCAACCTGTTCGTGGCGGGCTTCATCGGGTCCCCGGCCATGAACTTCCTGCCCGGCACCCTCGAGAACAGCATGCTGCGCACCAACCTCGGCGACTTCCCCCTCGGCGACCGGATGCGCCGCGAGATCGAGAAGTCGGGATCGGGGCGCGAGGTCATCGTGGGGCTGCGGCCCGAGCATTTCGAGGACGCAGCACTGGTGTCGCCCGAGAACCGGCGGCAAGGGGTCGTCTTCCGGACGGGCATCGACGTGCTGGAGTCCATGGGCTCCGACGTCTACGTCTACTTCACCAGGGACATCGCAGCGGGGGTGAACGCGGCCGAACTCGAGGAACTGGCCAGGGACTCCGGTCGCGCCGACACCGGCGGCAGCGGCGACACCGTGGTCGCCCGACTGGACGCCGCCACCGGAATCCGCGAGGGTGCCGATGCGGAACTCTGGGCGGACGCCCGGTCGCTGCACGTGTTCGACCCGTCGAGCGGCCGTAACCTGTCGCTGACGGCGGGTGAGGATGGCGGGGCACGTGCGGAGCAGGCGGGCGCGGCCGAGGCGGGCACCGGCCCGGTGGCCCCCGGCCGCGCGGGCACGGCTCAGGCGGTTCCCGGCGAGACGGCATCCGGCGGGGAGGTCACCTGATCTTGCGGCGCAGCCGCTCGATGATCTCGTCGTTCCATTCGTGGGTGCGCATCAGCCGGTACCGCTCGCGCGCCACCCGCTGGTAGGCCTCGGCCTCGGTGCCGGAGCCGATCAGGTCGGCCGTGCGCAGCATCCGCACCACCGGGAGGTATTCCTCGGCGTACCACAGCCGGGCGATCTCCTCCCGGCCGAGGAACCGGTGCGCATGCTGGAGGTAGCGGTACCCCCACGCCTCGACCGCCTCGCCCAGTTCGGCGTAGCCCCAGGGGTCGGTGAAGGAGATGTTGGCGTACGCCTGGCCGGGCAGCGGGACCCGGGACCGGAACATCCGCACGTAGTCCTTCATGAGCAGGTCACCTCGGTTGCGGATGCCGCCCGCGGGCACCGCGGTGAGCACCTCGGTCACGTAGGCGTCGATGGTCTGCTGCCCGGTGGCCAGGGCGATCGACACCCGGTGGTGGCCGTCCTGGACGAAATGCAGGTCGCCGATCCGGTAGACGTCGATCGGCGGGATGGCCTCGCCGCGGCGCTGGGCCAGCGCGAGCCGCTCCCAGCGTTCCCGCACCCGGCTCGACGTGGGCCGGAACCGCCGGTCGAAGTCGCGCCGCGAGTCGACCGTGCCCACCACCGTGTCCAGCCTGATGGTCTGCAGGCCCAGGGACCGCTCTCCCCTGAGGCCGAGCGCGGCGACGACCTCGCCGAAGGGCAGGATCAGGTTGACGTCGTCGGGCTCCCCGCGCAGCCGGTGAGCGAGCCGGGAGAGCACCTGGCGCCGCCGGGCACGCTGGAAGTCATCCGCCACGTCGGCCCGGGGGAAGCCGGTCTCAGCAGGCATGGGACTGCTCGCGAGGGTAGGGGC
>Ga0209166_10002622_pt1 | contig 13415 bp, 14 predicted proteins | sample Coa_R1_3_FD_187151 | JGI IMG/M metagenome (GOLD analysis project Ga0209166, IMG submission 187151) | Surface soil microbial communities from Centralia Pennsylvania, which are recovering from an underground coalmine fire - Coalmine... | ecosystem: Environmental > Terrestrial > Soil >... | reverse complement strand
TTCCTGCCGCGGGCAGGGTCTGCGCGAGCGAGTCACGGTTGAACTGCGGGAGGCGGCGCGACATGGGGAAGGCGCGAATGTCCACCAGAGTCTGGATCTGATGGGGGTTGAGCGCCTCGATGAGTTCAGCGAGCGAGCGCGTGGAGTGTCCGACAGTGTAGAGCGTGGCCAACTGGAGTTCGATGCTGCTAGCGGACTAAGCGATGCGGGCGAGGGCAGTCGAGATCAATTCATCCTGGTCAGGAAAAACCGTCCTCAGATCCAGCAGGACTTTTCCCTCTTCAACGCGGGCGATAATCGGCGGATTGGACTGCCGGAGGCGCGTGGACAACTCATCGGCGCTGAGATCTGCGCAGGTCACTGCCAGCAGGCGCGTCGGCAGGACCGATGAAGGAGCCGCCCCGCCTCCGATCACTGATTCTCCTTCGACGACTTCTACTTTGATCTTGTGCGCGGCCCCATGCAGGTTCTTCGCCATCGCATTGGCGCGAGCGCCGATTTCTTCCTTGCTCAGGCGCATCATCTTCAACGCCGGAATGGCGTCGTGGTCGCGTTTCACGTAGGCCAGCAGCGTGGCTTCGAGGGCCGCATAGGTCAGCTTGTCCACACGTAGAGCCCGGAATAGTGAGTTCGAGCGCAGGCGGGCAATCAGGTCGGCGCGGCCGCTAAGCAGTCCGGCTTGCGGCCCGCCGAGCAGCTTGTCACCGCTGTAAGTGACGATGTCCACGCCCGCGCGCAAGCTGTCGAGAACGCTGGATTCTTCTCGCAAGCCGAAATTGTGCAAGTCAACCAGCGCGCCGCTGCCCAGATCCTCCATCAGAGGCAAGCCCCGCCGGTGCGCTAGTTGTACGAGTTCGGCGAGCAGCGGTTGCTCGGTGAATCCGGTGATCTCGAAATTCGAGCGGTGCACGCGCAACAGCAGGCGCGTCCGGTCGTTGATGGCTTTTTCGTAGTCGGTGACCCGGGTGCGGTTGGTGGTGCCGACCTCGCGCAGAGTGGCGCCGGATTTCGCCATCACATCAGGGATGCGGAACGATCCGCCAATCTCGACCAGTTCGCCGCGGGAGACGATCACCTCGCCGCCTTCGGCCAGCGTGTTCAATGCGAGCAGCACGGCGGCGGCGTTATTGTTCACTACGATCGTAGAAACCGTCGAGGCGTTCGCATCCACATGAGCGGATTCGTCGCCAGCAAGCAGCTTTTGGAAGAGGCGGTCGACGTGAACATCACGTTTGCCGCGCTCTCCAGCTTCGATGTTGAATTCGAGATTGGTATAACGCCCGGCACTTTCGCGAATGTGCTCGAAAGCTTCCTGCGCCAGGGGCGCACGACCCAGATTGGTGTGCAGGATGACCCCGGTTGCATTGATAACCGGGCGCAGCGAGTGCCGCAGCGATTGGCGAAGTTGCACTTCTATGGCGCCCGCGAGACCTTCCAATGCCAATCGCAAAGCAGGAGCATCGAGCAAACCGGAGGCGATCTCTTCGCGCAGGCGGCTGAGCACCACGCGCGTAGCATCGGTCACAGGAGTAATGCCGTGCATGCCAGAAAGCGACGCGCCAGCTGCCGTGCGCAAGAACTCATCCACCGACGGCAGTTCGCGGAAAAGCTCCGATTTCGCCACGCCTTTCATTTTCGGATTATCCCATGAATACAGTGGTGCTGATCGTCGACGTCCTCACCCGTCAAGCCACGATTACAGCGTGTGCAGGTACGCCAGCAAATCCTGGATCTGCTGCTCGTCCAGTTTCTGGCTGTAGCCCGGCATTTCTTTGCGGCCCAGTCGAACGATATCCGAGACACGCTCGTCGTTCGCGGGCAGGCCGCTCAGCGAGAGGTACTTGTGCTGGAAGATTCCCTTGAGGCCTGGACCTTTCTTGCCGCGCGTGGAGTAGGGCTCATGGCAGCGATCGCACTCGGCATCGTAGATCTTGCGTCCGGCAGCCTGTTGCGCATTCAGGCCCAACTCGGCGTCGGATTTGCGGCGCTCGATGTCGCAGGCAAAGGTCGCCGCCAGGGCTAAGGCGGCCGCGATCGCAAGAATGAGGGGATGACTAATCATGTTCAATGAACTCAGCGAACGTTTGTCTTCCGATTGCATGAACGAGTCCTCAACCCGCGCCACACTCAGCACTGCGAGCCGCTTTACAATGATAGCAAGGAGATTTTCTTGACTCATGCGGGTTGAGATCAAGCGAGTGTATGAGCCGGCGGTACGGACCGACGGGATGAGGGTGCTCGTGGACCGTTTGTGGCCCCGCGGCCTGACCAAAGCAGGCGCGGCCATCGACGAATGGCTGCGCGATCTGGCGCCCTCGAACGAACTCCGCCGCTGGTTCCACGCGCGTCCGGATCACTGGACGGACTTCCGCAAGAAATATTTGAAGGAGCTGAAGTCGCCAGAATGTGAAACGGCGCTGCACCGGCTCTATGAACTGGCACATCAGAAAAAGCGCCTGACCCTGCTGTTTGCCTCGAAAAACGAGACGCACAATAACGCGCTGGTCCTCAAGGAACTGCTTGAGGGTAGACGCAAGCCGCCGACGGGTACTGGACCCGGCGCGGCCCATTCCATGCGCAGGCGGGCGGCCATGCGGCGGAGATAATTCGGCTCTCCGATATGCGAGATCGTCTCATTCCACATGAACTTGATCCTTCTACGAAGGCACTAGCGTTTAATGACGACCTGGATCATCGGGAGACGCTGGCGTCAGTTAAAATCGTGGCGCCATGAGGCCTGTCTTCCAGTGGAATCTCGGCTCGCGCTCGCTCGAACTGGGCACGCGCACCCTGATCATGGGAATCGTCAACATTACGCCCGATTCATTTTCCGATGGCGGACGTTTCCTGGATCGCGATAAAGCCTTGGAACATGCCGAGCGCTTGCTGCGCGAGGGCGCCGACATCATTGATATTGGTGGCGAATCCACACGGCCCGGCGCGCGGGTGGATGCCGGCGACCGAAGCTTGAGCCTAAAGGCCAGGCCCAGCAGTCCGCCGGTTAGCCCGGAAGAGGAACTCAGGCGCATCATCCCGGTCATTTCCGAATTCAAGAAAAAGTATCCGTCGGCGGTGGTGTCAGTCGACACGTACAAGGCGCTGGTAGCGCGTGCCGCGGTCAACGCGGGTGCCGAGATCGTGAACGACGTCAGCGGATTTCGCTGGGACGCTCTCATGGCTGAATCGCTGGCAGAACTCAAGTGCGGCACGGCGTTGATGCACATGCGCGGGCATCCGGAGGAATGGCGCATGTTGCCCCCGCCCGAGGATGTTGTAGGTCTAGTTACGCGAGAACTGAAACAGTGGGCGGACAAGGCCGTGCTGGCGGGAGTGGGGCGCGAGCGGATCGTGCTCGATCCGGGATTCGGTTTCGGCAAGAATTTCGAGGAAAATTATCCCCTCATCGCGCGCTTTGAACAGTTGCATGCCGCAGGATTCCCCCTGCTGGCCGGTGCTTCGCGGAAATCGTTCATCGGGCGGACGGTGGCTGGGGGCGAGGGAAAAGCTCCACCTGAGGGGCGGCTCTACGGCACTCTGGCGGCCGAGACTGCGGTAATTCTCAAAGGCGCACACATCTTGCGAACCCACGACGTGAAGGCGTCTGTGGAAGCGGCGCGCGTGGCGGACGCAATTTTGCAGGTGGTATAAGCGCGGGGGCGGGACGCCCCGCGACAGCCGGCGAGCCGCCTCCGCTACACCGCACCGACTGTCAGAGACGGATCTAACGCGGTTGGAGTCGGCTCCCCTGATCGTCCTCAACTTCCTTTTTCTCCTGCTTTGCCTGCTGGACGTGCTGTTTCGACGGACGCAGCATTGCGTCCACTGCTAACAGCCCGCGGCCCAGGCCGCGAGAGTAGTTCTTGAACCAGCCGCGTTTTTCGAGCCTGTGCGACAGCCAAAGTAGGCCGCAAATCGCAACCAACACCAGAATGCCGACTAGCTTGCCGATCCAGGGAGCGTCCATAATTTCATTGTAAGGTCAGGTCTTGACGAACTCGCTTGTTAGAAAGCTTTGCCGGAATCCAGCAGAATCGTCACTGGCCCTTCGTTGACCAGTTCTACCTGCATCATTTCCTGGAAGCGCCCGGTTTCACAGCGCAGACCTGCAGCCTGAATTCTCTGGACAAAGAGTTCGTAGAGCCGGCGTGCCGCTTCGGGCGCAGCGGCTTCATCGAAGGATGGGCGTTTGCCGCGGCGCACGTCGCCGTACAGCGTGAATTGTGAGACCACGAGCACGCTGCCGCCAACGTCGCGGACGCTGCGATTCATCTTGCCGTCTTCGTCTTCGAAGATGCGCAGCCCGACCACTTTCTCGGAGAGGTAGGCCGCATCGGCCTCGGTATCTGTCTGGCCAACGCCGAGCAGAACGAGCAATCCCCGGCCGATTTCGCCGGCGGTCCATCCGTTGACGGTCACCTTCGCGCGGCTAACGCGCTGTACCACGGCACGCATGATTGTCGTTCTCTCCTGGGCATTGCGCCGGGGCGCGTCTCAACGCAGCGATTGACCCCGGCAACGCGCAACTATTAGGATTCAAGAGTGCAATCCTTACTGAACAGAGGCTTTGCCGGAAGCGACCGAACCCTTCCTTTACACTAAATCATCGGGACAATTACACTACACACTCGCCTTTTTTCCGAACTGCAGTGCGTATGAAACCGGGTTGTGAAGGGCTGTAGCCCGCAGTAACGAGATTGCGCAACCGAAGCATCAGAATTCAAATCTAATCGAGCCAAGCGAGGAGACACATGGCAGCCGTTGACGAGAAGGTAAAACAGATTATCGTGGAGCAGTTGGGCGTGGACGAGGGCGAAGTCACATCGAGCGCATCGTTCGTGGACGATCTAGGCGCGGACTCGCTCGACACCGTCGAGTTGGTGATGGCATTCGAAGAGGCCTTCGATATCGAAATTCCCGACGAGGACGCCGAGAAGATTCGCACCGTGCAGGATGCCGTGGACTATATCGGCAAGCACGCCAAGGCGGGGAAATAGATTGACGCGGAGGGTCGTAGTTACAGGTCTGGGCCTGATCTGCGGCGTGGGCAACTCCACCGACGAGGTATGGAAGGCCCTGCTGGCGGGTAAGAGCGGCGTGGGGCGCATCACTGGTTTCGACGCCAGCGCCTACGCTTGCCAGATTGCCGCCGAGGTCAAGAACTTCGACCCGCTGAAGTATATCGAGAAAAAAGAAGTCAAGAAGATGGGACGCTTCATCCACCTGGCCATCGCCGCTTCGGATGAAGCGTTCAAGATGTCGGGCCTGAAAATCACTCCCGAAAATGACGAGCGCGTGGGGGTGCACATCGGATCCGGCATCGGTGGATTCGACATCATCGAGCGCGAACATTCCGCGCTTCTCGAAGGCGGGCCGCGCAAGATTTCTCCTTTCTTTATTCCTTCGGCGATCATCAATCTTGCCGCGGGACAAGTGTCCATGCGCTGCGGTGCCAAGGGACCAAACGAAGCCACGGCCACCGCCTGCACCACGAGTGCACACTCGATTGGCGATTCCTACCGCATCATCCAGCACAACGATGCGGACGTGATGATCGCCGGCGGGGCCGAAGCTGCCATCACTCCCATGGGTGTAGGCGGATTCGCCGCCATGCGCGCGCTCTCCACGCGCAACGACGACCCGGAAAAGGCCAGCCGCCCTTGGGATCAGGGCCGCGACGGCTTCGTGATCGGCGAAGGCTCCGGCATTCTGATCCTGGAAGAACTGGAGCATGCCCGCAAGAGAGGCGCGACCATTCTCGCGGAAATAGCTGGGTACGGCATGTCCGGCGACGCCTACCACATTACCCAGCCGGCTCCCGAGCACGAAGGCGGATTCCGCGTGATGCGCAACGCGGTGCGCGATGCGGGAGTTCAACCCAACGTGGTGGGCTACGTCAATGCTCATGGCACGTCTACACCGATCGGCGATACGCTAGAGGCGCATGCCATCCGCAACTTCTTTGGTGACCATAAGCCCGCGGTGAGTTCCACCAAGTCCATGACCGGGCACCTGCTCGGCGGCGCGGGCGGGCTTGAGGCCGGCATTACCGTGCTGGCTCTGCGTGACCAGATTCTGCCGCCGACAGTCAATCTGGAGAAACCTGATCCGGATACGGCGGGGATGGACCTGGTCCCCAACCACGCGCGCAAGGCTGACGTCGAATACGCCATGTCGAACTCCTTCGGATTTGGCGGGACAAATGGCGCACTATTATTCCGGCGCTGGCACGAATAGAAACTCCTTAGACTGGATGCCCCATTTGGTCGCGCCATTCCAGACGACAAGAACGGGGCCGTTCCGGCATCTTTTTGATTCCACGAACGTTCTTTCTTCGTAATGTCCTTTCTCGCGCCGCGCCCAAATAGTAATGAGACTTCTGTACTCCGCTTGTTGACCCTTCGGGGGGTTGTCAGGGGCGAAGCCTGTGGACACAATGGTTTCGAAAGTGGAGTCTCCCCACATCATGGATAAAGTTCTCGCCAACTCCCTCGCTTTCCTTCCAGTCACGCGCAAAGCCGCTGCTCGCGCCGCCCTTATAGGCCTCGACGAATCCAAGCGTATATTGCTTGCAGAATGCTTTAAACAGTTCAACGTTGAGACCGTAACGATCACCTCGAATGCGCCTGAGCGCATGGGGAAAGAGAAATTTGAGGCCTGCGTGCTGGCCTTGGGCGATGGCGCCGAAGAAGTGATGGAAGTGGCGCGGACTTCGCGCTCCAACAGCCGCTGCGTGATTTACGGAATCGGCGGCAGCGCGCAGGAGGCGATGTACTACTCCAAGTATGGCATCAATGCCATGTTCCATGAGCCCCTGGAGCGATCGTCGGCGCTCAAGCTGATCCGCGCCACTCGCATGCTGGTGCTGCACGAATTCCGGCGCTACGTGCGCGTTCCGGTGATGACAGAGGTCTGCATCATTGGAGACGGCCGCCGCATTGTCGCCAGCAGCATCGAGATGAGTTCGGGTGGAATGTCGTTAAAGAGTTCGGAAGATTTTTCCAATGGCACCAACGTCGAGATTTCTTTTGCGCTGATGACGCTGCCACGGGTGAACGTCCGCGGTGCGATCAGCTGGCGCAAGCCAAATTCGCTGGGAGTGCGCTTCGATCCAAATGATGAGCGCCGCCTGCGGATCAAGACCTGGATCGATTCCTATCTCGAGAACTGAGCCCGGTCTTAGGTCTTGGGTCTTAGATCTTAGGTCGTGAATACCCAGGAATCTCCTTTTGTTTCGTTCGACCATGCCCTAACCTCCCCAAGACCTAAGACCTAACGCCCAAGACCGTTACAATAACCTCGTGCGTGAAGCCAGCACTCAAGAGCCGGCGGCATCCACGCAGCCGGAATCCGGCCCGCGCCGCTGGACCCTGCGCCAGCGCATCGTTCTCAGCCTGATCGTCGGAGCGGGTTACTGGTTTATCCGCTTGCTCGGGCCGACGCTGCGCGTCAGCGTTTCGTACGAGGAAGGCGCGCAGAAGACCCTTGACCAGCGCCCGCTCGTGGCCTCGTTCTGGCATTCCTGCATGATCCCGGCAACGTATCTCTTCCGCAACATGGGAATCCGCGTGATGAGCAGCTTCAGTTATGACGGCGAGTACATGGGGCGCATTATCCGCCGGTTTGGATTCGTCGCGGTGAAGGGATCCAGCAGCCGCAACCCGGTGCGTGCATTGCTTGGCTTGCGGCGCGCGCTGTCAGAAGGTTGGACCGTGGCCTTCACCCTGGACGGTCCTCGTGGGCCGCGCCACAAGGTCAAGCCCGGGCCGGTTGCGCTCGGACGATCCACCGGGCTGGCGCTGACCACGTTCCATGCGGCCGTCGACAAGGCGTGGGTGCTGAACAGCTGGGATCGCATGGTGATTCCCATGCCGTTCTCGCGCGTGCTGGTGCGGGTGGGCAAGCTGATTCTGGTTCCCACCGAAGCGAGCGATGCGGACCTCGAACGCTACACGGCAGAGTTGCAGGCGACGCTGGATCGAGTGTGCGCATTCGCCGAGGCGAACGTCAGCAAGGTGGGCACGAGGGAGTTTCCTTACAAGGAGAATTGATGATTGTTGATTTTTGATTGTTGAATAAAAACCGACTGGCAGCGGAGTAAGGTTTTCATTCAACAATCAAAATTCATCAATCAACAATGTTTTACTCCAGCGTCGACCCCAGCTGCATGTACTTATATTTCTTGCCATCCCAGTAGAGGACCGAGGACGTGCTCTCGCCTTCACCCTGCTCTTCCATAAAAATTCCCAGCACGGTTTTCTTTTTCGTCGCCAATCGCTTTACGGTCAGAGTCTTGAACGGCAGGTTGATGAACAGAAACTTCGCCTTCGGGGTTTCGGCGCGCCACGCTTCTTTTTCGGCGCCATGGATAATCAGCATGCTTATGCCGCGGCGGTCGGGCGCATCCGAGGCGAATTGGGATGTGACTTTCACATCGCCATAGCCGAGGAAGCTGTCATAGGGATCGGCAACGGCAAAGTTGTATTCGTCCTTGTCGGCCATGGGATTCTTACACCGAGCAACGACTACCAGATCGTCGATGCCGTCGCCGTCGAGATCACCCACGAACTGCTCAGGCCCAGGCAGCAGAGAGCAGTTGTCGCCGAATTGCTTGTGGACCAGGTCGTCGGTCACTGCCGGCGAAGGGAACTTGGCATGCGCCGGCGGCGGAGGCGGCTCCTTCTTCTGGGCAGCAGCGGCTACGGTGAATGAAAGCGCGAGAAGTAGGAGCAGCAAAAGTTTACGGGACGGCATGATGTTTAACTCTAGTCCGGTTTGATGCGCGAGGGTAGAGACTGACTAGTGACGGAGGTAACGGAAGTGTGCCGCTGGGCGAAGACGCCATGCCACCATAGCTGGGACGTCGGCGCTACTTGAAGTGCTCCCAGCCGCGGGGATGCAATTCGGAGGCTGCGCGATTTGGATTTCTGACAAGAATTCTATGGCCGCGAATGATTTGGCCGATTTCGGCTATAGCCACTCCCACGATCTGGCGGGGGAGGCGTTTTCCTGGCGGGGCGGTGAACAGCAATTCGTAGTCTTCCCCGCCGTGGAGGGCGAGATCGAGGTCCACTTCGCGGGCTGCATTTCCGGCGCGGGCGCGAGGGATCAGGGCGGCGTCCAGTTCCGCGCCTACTCCGCTTTCTTCGCAAATGTGGGCCAGATCTGTGGAAAGGCCGTCGCTGGTATCGATCATCGCCGAGGCGAATTGTTTCTCCCGCAGGATGCGGCCGAGTTCAAGCCGAGGCTCGGGGTAGAAATGACGGCGATAGTCGCGCGGGTTGAACTTTTTCTTCGAACTGACCATTCGCACGACTGCGGCAGCAGAACCGCCGAGTTCTCCACTGACAAAGATGCGGTCGCCAACTCGGGCCGTAGAGCGCAGGATCGCCTTTCCCTTCGGCACCGTACCGACGACCACGATATCGGCGAGAATTCCATCAGGCGATTCTGCCGTGTCGCCTCCCGCCAGGGTCACACCGTGTTTGTCAGCCAGGCTGATCAGGCTACTTGCGAAACGGCCAACCCAGGATTGCGGCAAGTCGCGGGGAAGGGCGAGAGATAGAAAAGCGGCGACCGGTTCGCCGCCCATAGCGGCAATGTCGCTCAGTCCACGCGCCAGGCAACGGTGGCCGACCGATTCCGGCGGATGCCAGTCGCGCCGAAAGTGAATGCCTTCCAGAGTGAAGTCGGTCGTGACTAGGGAGTCGCCTCCCCGCAGCAGGCGCAGCACGGCGCAATCGTCTCCGATTCCTTTGAGGATGGCGCTCCTGGAGCCACGCGAGCGCTCACGCGTCGGGGATTCCGCCATGCGGCGGAGTTGGGCGATCAGCTTTTTTTCGGAAAGCGGCACGGCGCCATTTACTATACCGCTCACGATCAGAGGATTGCTGTCCGCCGCCGGATTCACTCATGGCGTGCAGCGAAGTTCAGGGTCACTGCTTCGCATGGTCAAACGCACGTCCGTAACCTGTCCCCAGGTGACCCCCGGTTACCCAGTCTTCGGTAACCGAGTTTGTCCCTGTGTGTCGTTGACAGGGGGAACCCAGTTTGTTACCGTTAACCAGTCATTCACAACAAACCTTTGGCCGACGCTAAGTTCTGCAAGCAGTTGTAATTGCAGACAGACATACTCTCAGGCGCTGGTTGCAGTTCCGGTAGGAAAAAGGGCGCGGGAGAATTTCCATTCCCAAGATGGGAACGCAGCCCGAAAAGTCAGGTGGTCCGAACAGGCGTTCTGCAGGTTAAGAAACGTGCCTGAAATTCCGGACCTGATGCTTCAAAACCTAGAGGACCGATTTTGCAGAAGCGCTTCTACATTCTTTTCGTGGCTCGCGGCGATGATGGTCAGCTGCGCAAAATCTCTATCCCCGTGCATTATCTGTACGTTTTCGTAGTCGGCGCCGCAATCGGATTCCTTAGCCTGACCGGAATTGCCAGCTCTTATACCCGCATGCTGCTGAAGGTCTCGCAGTTCAACCAGCTGCGCACCGAAAAAGATCAGTTGAGAAACAACTATTCACGCCTGGAACAGGTCGCCAAAGAGCGCGATCTGCAGGTGGCGTCTCTGGGCTCGATCGCGGGAGAAGTTTCCGCGCTCTACGGATTGAAGTCTCAGCCTACGCTGGTCACTGAGACATCTGGGCAGATTCAGGATGCGGACGTCAGCTCGTCTCTCGACCAGTTGCACGCTTTGCGGACTTCAGCGCTCAGCGGCGCGACAATGGTCGGTTTGACCATGGGTCTGACGCGGAATGCCACTACGGCCGACTGGATTCGGGCGAACGCGGCTCCTAACCTGTGGCCCGTCGAAGGCCAGGTCACCGGCAGCTTCGGCGAGCGCATCGACCCGTTCAACGGGGAAGGCGCATTTCATAGCGGCGTGGATATCGGCAGCAGCTATGGCGCCAGGATAATTGCCCCGGCGGATGGCATCGTGACGGTCACCGAGGTGATGGGCGGCTACGGCAAGGCCATCATCATCGACCACGGCAATGGCATCAGCACCCGCTACGGCCACCTTTCCGGCTATGCCGTCACAACTGGCCAGCGAGTGAATCGTGGCGACGTGATTGGCTATGTAGGCGAGAGCGGCCGCTCGACTGGTCCCCACCTCCACTACGAAGTTCGCATCAACGACACTCCCGTCAATCCTTACAAGTACCTCCGCATCAATGTCGCTCACAGCGGCGGATTTGTCACCGGCAGCTAGCCCTACCTTTGGTTCGAATCAAGCCTCCCCTGGTAATTCGTTAGGCCATTACCTGAGTAATGGATGATGTACAACATCGTGCAGAATCACTGCACCCTCGGCGCTAACATTGTAGGAACCCTCCCCGGGCGTGAACGGTATTCGCCGCTGCCGCTGCGAACAAGTCCATGGAGAATTCCGAGACAAAGCGCTTTGGCCGCTACGAAATTGTGGGCGAACTGGGCCGCGGAGCCATGGGTGTCGTCTACAAGGCCCGTGATCCGCAGATCGACCGCGCGGTTGCCATCAAAACTGTCTCGTTGTGGCGGCAGGAGGCGGAAGAGGAGCAGGAATTCCGCCTTCGCTTCCTGAATGAGGCGCAGGCTGCTGGCCGCCTGCATCACTCCGGTATCGTTTCCATCTTTGACGTGGGGGAAAGTCCGGAGAATCGGGATCCCTACATCGTATTGGAGTACGTTGCCGGGGAGTCGCTGAACCGTATTCTGGCGCGGGACAAAAAGCTTCCGCTGGCAACCGCGCTGAAGCTTGCCGAAGAGGTCGCCGAAGCTCTCGATTACGCACACGCGCAGGGCGTGGTTCATCGCGATATCAAGCCCGCCAACATTCTCGTGACCGAAACCGGCCACGCCAAGATTGCCGACTTCGGCATTGCCAAGCTGAATCTGGCGCATTTCACGCTGCCGGGCCGGGTGCTGGGCACTCCTGCCTACATGGCTCCGGAGCAGTTAAGCGGAGAGGGCGTGGACGGGCGCTCCGACCTGTTTTCGTTGGGCGTGATTTTGTACGCCATGGTCACCGGGCATTCCGCCTTCCAGGGCAGCAGCGCCACGACCGTTTGTTTCAAGGTGGCCAATCGCGACCCAGTGGCCGCCAGCGCTCTGGATATGACTTTGCCCCCGCAGCTGGATTCGGTGATTTCGCGGGCCATTGCTAAGAATCCGGACGAGCGCTACCAGCGAGGCTCGGAATTCGCCGAAGACCTGCGCATTCTGCAGCAGAATTACCAGCCGGGATCAACCACGACTTCGCTGCAGGCGATTACTGGGATCGGAATGCGAGCTGTGGGAGCGCGAAGCGGCACCGCTTCCGCGATTCGTCCCGCCGCCGCGGTCGCGGATGCTGAGCAGGTGGTTCGTTACGCTCTGCTGAAGGCGCCGATTCGCGACTTGGTGATCGGGGCGGCCGTGATGGTGTTGCTGGTCATTGTTGGTGCCCAAACGAAGCTGCTGGTGATTACGCCCCCAAAAATGTCGGTAACCGTGCCCACTCTGTCTATGCCCAGTGCCGATCCGGCAAGCTCCAGTTCCACGGGGCAATCCACGCAGACGGCCACGTTGTCACCTGCGCCGGCGGTCGCTATGGCCGCGCATAAGGGAGTCCACCGCAGGAACCTGCATCCGGCAACCCAACCGCATCCGGCAACCCAACCAAAGGAGATTGTGGTTCCCACTTCCGCCCTCGACCTTGGCATCCAGCATCAGTTCAAAGACGCCACCCTGTTCTTGTGGGTCGACGATAAACTGGTCTGGACCCGTCCCTTGCACGGCGGAGTGCAGAAGAAAATGGTGGTATTTAACGGAATCCGGGGCGTCGAATCCGAGACTCTACAAATTCCTGCGGGCCATCACGTGTTACGTTTCCGCGCTCTCTCTACTGACCACACCACCGATTTGTCGAAGAGCGTGTCGGCGGATTTTATTGGCGGAGACACCAAATCCCTGCAAGTCACTTTCGACAAGCACAACACCATCATGCGGCTTAACTGGGAATAACCAACGCGACTTACTGCCGCAATCCCATCCAGTTTTCCGAAACGACCAGCGAGTTGCCCGGATTCTGCGGATCGTACTTCACCGAAGTGTGCAGTCCCAGCCGGCAGGAGTGAAGGTTGATCCAATGCCGGAGATAAGTGACATCCTGCGAACACTCGTAGGAGACTCCCGCCACGTCGTATTTATAAATGAGCATGATCGAGGCGTGACGCTTGTCAGATGGCGCAAGCTCCTGCACATCGATGACGGTGCCGTCGGTGATGCGTCCGGTCCCTTCCAGCCAGGCGCGGCGCTCGCGTTCCACATCGTCCAAAGTCTTCGGCTTGCGCCGGAGAAACGCGTACGTGCCCAGCAGGGCCGCGCTGCCGGTCGCAACTAGCCCATAAAGTCGCAGTGAATCCATAATGAGGTGGATCGAAACCGGCGGCTCCGCC
>Ga0209166_10002620_pt1 | contig 13421 bp, 11 predicted proteins | sample Coa_R1_3_FD_187151 | JGI IMG/M metagenome (GOLD analysis project Ga0209166, IMG submission 187151) | Surface soil microbial communities from Centralia Pennsylvania, which are recovering from an underground coalmine fire - Coalmine... | ecosystem: Environmental > Terrestrial > Soil >... | reverse complement strand
GCTCTCTGCTCAACATCTGAATGCAGGCTCAGAAGAAAAAGAACCGTTTTCGCTTCGGTTGCGCCACGGGCTCTTCGACCTCGGGAACATGCGGCAAGTCGCGTCCTTCAAACGCCGCCCCTGGATTCTCCACAAACAACGCGCGCGCTTTCTCTTCGCCGAACCGATCCGCTACCAGGTCAAAAGCCGTTCGCAGTCGCAACGGCCGGTTTCGATTGTTGTGCGCGTCGCTCGCCGCGAAATGGACCATCCCCTCGCCAATCCAGTGCAATGCAATCTGCTGTGCCGTCGGCCCGAATGCTCCTGTCAGCGCGTTTCCCGTCACCTGAACAAAGCACCCGCGCCGCACCCATTCTCTCAGCCGCTCCGGATGCGTCCGCAAAATCACGTTGCGTTCGGGGTGCGTCACGATCAAACGCAATCCGGAAAGCTGCATTTCGTGCAGCGTTCGGTCCATGGCGGGCGGAATTGAGATTTCGTTGAATTCAACTAACAAATAGTTGTGCTGATTGATGCAGTACTGCCGTGGCTCCTTCCGCAACAAGGCCAGATTTTCTGGATTCATGTGACAGTCGCAGCCCGTGGCGATTTGGAGCCGGTTGCCGACCCCGGCTTGCAATTCGTCGCGCAGCTTTCGGACGTGCGTAAAATCAAACCAGAACCTGTTGTTCGAATGCGGAGTGGCAACGACGTGGGTAATGCCATCCGCGATCGCCGTTTCCGCCATCTCCAGCGATTCTTCGATCTTGTCGGGACCGTCATCCAGTCCCGGCAGAATGTGACAGTGCAAATCAACCATTCAGGCCGCCTTCATCGCCACCACGCGCTGAACGCCTGCCACGCGCCCAGCGCGAACAAAATTCCTGCAAAAACCTGCCGCATCTTCTGAGGCTGCAACTTCTCCGCCAGCCTTCCTCCCACGATGCCGCCGAAAAACACTCCCGGAATCAGCAACAAGCCTGCCTTCCAGGAAACAAAGTCCTCCCTTGCATAAGCCAACAACGCCAGCACTCCTGTTGGGGGGATGAGCGCCACAAGACTGGTTCCTTGCGCCCGGTGCTGGCTGAATCCATACAGCAAGCCAAGCAACGGCACCAGCAAAACCCCGCCGCCAATCCCGAACATCCCCGAAGCAATTCCGCAAACGCATGCCACCACGAAGATTCCCGCATCCCTTCTCGCGCTTTTACCCACGGGGGCTCTCTTCCTTGGCGGCTACGGGCCTCCCTTCAAGCTGAGCCTTTCTCCAAAGCAGAATTGCCGAAAGCAGCAGGAAGCAGCCAAACAGCCCCTTTAAATGGCGGGAAGCCAGCGGCAGAGCCACAAGGCTCCCACAATACGCGCCAAGAAGGATTCCTAGCGCGCAAAGAATTCCCGCTCTCAAATCCACTTGGCCTTGCTTCCAGTACTCTCGTAGCGCCCCAAGCCCGATGGGCGGCAGCAAAATAAAAAGGGAGGTCCCCTGCGCCAAATGCTGGTCCATCCCCAGCAGATACACCATTGCGGGCACCAGAACGACACCGCCACCGATGCCCAATAGGCCCACCAGCACACCCACACCGAGTCCCAGCAGGAGGATGATCAAGGTCATGTCAGTTTCATCGCAGCAAGCAAATGGTCAGGCAGAAAGGGCTATGCACCTTCTATCTTCCCTTGTCCTGGGGTCTGCGGCAACCTCCCAGGATCCGGTTGCAAAATAGAGGGAAGACCGGATTTTTCTGTCGGAAGAGAAGATGCTATATTACGGTTCTTTGCCGCGTTACGCCGATTTGCTGCTGGCGGTTTGGGGCCCTGCCGCAACCGAAGGCGAATCCCGGAGAAGGTAACTTTTGCTGACTTCGGCTTGCATCGAGGTCAAAGCACAGGAGTGCTACTCAACCCATGCCCATCGAACGGAAACCCGAATTTTTCAAAGGCGCCCAGCTCAAAGTGGGAATCATCGGCTGCGGCTATGTCGGCCTGCCGCTGGCCCTGCGCTTTGCCGAAGCAGGCCACAAGGTCACTGGTTTTGACACCGATCCTGTCAAAGTAGGGATGCTGAATGCCGGCCGCTCGTATATCCAGCACATTCCCCAAAATAAGATTCAACAGTTTGTCATCAGCCGCCACTTCGGGGCCACCACGGATTTTGCCAAGCTAAGAGAGTGCGATGCCATCCTCATCTGCGTGCCCACGCCGCTCGATGAGCGCCGCGAACCCGATTTGAGTTACGTCGAGCAAACCGCTTTTTCCATCTACCCGCATCTGCAAAAGGGACAACTCATCGTCCTGGAATCGACAACTTATCCGGGCACAACCGAAGAGCTCGTCTTGCCCATCTTGGAAAAAAGCGGCTTGAGCTGCCCGATTGCCTCGGGGCAGGAAAACGAAGACGTCGTTTGCGATTTCTGGCTGGCTTTTTCGCCTGAGCGCGAGGATCCCGGCAACAAGCAATTTGGGCTCGCGCAAATTCCGAAAGTCGTTGGCGGCCTGAATCCCCCCAGCGGGCGCGCCGCGCAAGCCCTTTACAGCCAGGTGGTGGCTCGCGTCATTCCTGTGAGTTCCACGCGCGCGGCGGAAATGGCCAAGCTGCTCGAAAATATCTTTCGCTGTGTCAACATCGCTCTCGTCAACGAACTGAAGCAGCTCTGCCTGCGCATGAACATGGATATCTGGGAAATTATCGACGCCGCCGCGACGAAGCCCTTCGGCTTTATGCCGTTTTATCCCGGCCCTGGCCTCGGCGGCCACTGCATTCCGGTCGATCCTTATTATCTTTCCTGGAAGGCGCGAGAATACGACTTCGCCACGCGCTTTATCGAGTTGGCCGGTGAAGTGAACAGCGCCATGCCTTACCACGTGGCTGAGGCCACCGCCAGCGCCCTCAATAATCACAAGAAGAGCATGAAAGGCTCGAAGATTCTGCTGCTCGGCGTGGCGTACAAGAAAGACGTGGACGATTTGCGCGAGTCCCCTTCGCTCAAGATCATGCAGCTCTTTTTGCAGCGCGGCGCGCAGCTCGATTACAACGATCCGTACTTCCCCCAGCTTCACAAGATGCGCCACTACAATTACGAGCAAATGAAATCCGTGCCGCTCAATTCGCAAACGCTTGCCAGTTACGATGCCGTGGTCATCGCCACGGACCATTCCAGCTACGACTACGAATCCATCGTACATTCCGCGAAGCTGGTCATTGACACGCGCAACGCCACGCGCCGCGTGATGCGCCATCGCGAAAAGATCGTCCTTTGCTAGGGTCGTGTCCCTTGTAGGGGCGCAGCACTGCTGCGCTCTTTCTTGAAGTATCGTGGCGCCAGAAATGGTTCTACTCGGCCTTCGGTTTTGATTCCGGCGTTGTAGGCAATTCTTTCACCAACTCCACACGGGCCGCTGCAATCGGCATGATGGCTTCGAGCAGCACCGGCGTGCGCACCGCATCGTTCGCCAGGTACAGCGTGAAGGAAGCGTCTTTCGACTCGACGCCATTTTCAAAAACGTGAATCTCGATCTTCGACGCGCGAAAATCTCCCGCAGGCACGCCCACCGCGGCTGAACCACTCGCTAGCTTTGCGCGAACGTCGTAGAGCTTGTGTCCGTCATACACCGGGCTGCTCACTTGCTTGGTGCTGCTCCAATCTGTGGTCCGCAAAAACTGCATGAAGCCCAGCGGATCGCGCGTTCCCGGCACGACGCGCGCCTGCGTGGCCTCTTTGGACGCAGGCTCCTTGCCGGTGGAGGTCATGCGCTGGATCGACTGCACCTTTTCTCCACGCTCGTTCAGCCGCATTTCGTATTGCAGTGAAGCCAGCGTTCCGGAATCGCTGTACGAATCAAATTGATCGTCCAGCTCGAAAACGATGCGCAGCGGCTTCAAGGTGTGCGCCGCAGCCTGCAAATGCCAAACATTTTTGCCCAGGAAGTTTCCCTTGCCCGCCACTTTCAGCGTCAGCGTCGCCACGTTGTCGAGCTTGGACACGTTTGCCGTGTAATTCAGTACTTCGCCCGTCTTCAGCGGCAGCTCAGGCGCCGGCGACGCGGTCTTTTTGTTTTTGTCGGTCTTGGTTGCAGGCAACGCCTTTTCGTTCCGCGCAACGGGCGGCTGGCCTGCTGCCGACGCTTCATGAAACTCCGCGGGCTCCGGGGAAACGGTATCCGGACGCGGCGGCTGCACGCCCCGGGCGCGTATCCAGATAAAAGCTCCCGCCACCAAACCCAGCGCCACTAAGGCGCCAACCGAAATCGCAATCTTGCGGCCCATGTTCTTATTGGTCTTATCCAGTTAGACGGTCCTCGAAAGGTTGAAGTTCCTTGAGCCGGAAACGCTCCTCGAAGCTGCCGGTCCGCTCCAGCCACGGGTCTTGAGCCCAGAATTGACCCGACCTACGAATCAGGCACTTCCTTGCTGCGCCGGACGCCCGTATTCCGTCGTACAATGTCCCTTAGTACGCGGAAATCCTCCGGCTTCCTTCGCCGGTGCCGCGGACTATCAGCGTATCAAAACGCGGGCCTGCCGTCTTTCCTGGCCCGTAGTCGAGTATCCTTGCGGCCACCTGTCGCTTGCCAACGTGCTCCCTGGCCACGGTGGTTGCTGCTAAAGCTCAGGAGGCTTTCTGCATGCGTTACTTGGTGACAGGCGGCGCCGGCTTCATCGGCTCGAACACGGTCGACGAACTCGTTCAACGCGGCCACAGCGTTGTGGTTCTCGACGATCTTTCCGGCGGCAAGGATGAGAATCTCGCCGAGATCCGCAACAAAATCACCATCATCAAGGGCAGCATCACGGACATCGAAGTGGTTCGCAAGGCCATGCACGAGGCAGAATACGTCCTCCACCTTGGCGCGCGCACTTCCGTTCCGCGCTCAGTGAAGGATCCGCTGGAAACCAACCGCATCAACATCGAAGGCACGCTCAACGTCCTCGTGGCCGCCAAGGAGATGAAGGTCAAGCGCGTGGTGTTTGCCGCGTCTTCCTCCGCTTATGGCGAGACGCCGACGCTTCCCAAAGTCGAAACCATGCAGCCGGAACCGATTTCTCCTTACGGTGTCACCAAGTACGTCGGCGAACTTTACGGCGCGGCGTTTCTCAAGTGCTACGGCCTCGAAACCGTTTCGCTCCGCTACTTCAACATTTTTGGCCCGCGCCAGGATCCCAGTTCGCCTTACTCGGGTGTGCTGGCCAAGTTTTGCACCGCGTTTTTGGAAGATACCAAGCCCGTCGTTTTCGGCGATGGCGAGCAAACGCGCGATTTCACTTTTGTGGACAACGCCGTACACGCCAATCTGCTTGCCTGCGAAGCGCCCGACGTTGCCGGAAAAGTGTTCAACGTCGGCTGCGGCGACCGCATCTCGCTTAATCAAGTCCTTGCGGCGCTGCGGAAAATCACCGGCAAGCCGCTCGAAGCGAAATACGATCCGGCGCGCGAAGGCGACATCCGCGACTCCCAGGCCGACATTTCAGCAGCGCGAAAGTTCCTCGGCTACGAGCCGCAAGTCGGCTTTGAACGAGGGCTGCAGATCACCTACGACTGGTACCGCGACTCGCAAGCCAAAGCCGCCGCCAAAGAAGCCGCGGCGAAAGACGTGGCTGCGAAAGAGCCAGCCTCCAAAGAATCTGCTTCCTAAGAGTCTGCGCCCGAGAATTAACGGTCGCCCACTGGTCCTGTTTATGTAGCGCCGCCGTTTAAGGGTGGCTTCTGTTTTCCCCTTTGCGTTCTTCGCTGAGGGGAAATGTCGCCATACCCCATACACCCCCGGGCAACAATGCAAAAGTTTGAAAAGGAAGGAGTTGCGGGAGGAGCATCCTGGAAGTTGTTGAAAATAAACGTGCAAATTTGCAGTGGTGTCTGCAAGAGAGGGGTGACGCCGTGAGTGCGTGTACACACCCCCGCCATTTTGTATCGTTATCAAAAGAAAAGAGTTACAGAATTTGATGGTTGGAAGTTGTTGAAAAGAAAGGAAGCGGCAAGGTGTGCGTGTGGGAAGACAAAGGTTTAGCGTCAGACGTGAAAGGTTAGACCAAAGAGACAAAGGCGTAATCCTGAAGGGCAAAGAGGCGGACCGACGGCTACGGTTCGAGGTTGACCGAAAAGTGGAACCGGGCCCTTCGATGCTCCCCTCGCAGCTCGGGGCAAGCCGGGTGCGATTGCAGGAAGAATGCTACACTATATTTCTGATTCTGTCAAGTCAAAATGTAATAATATTTGCATTTGACCACGGGGCGTCATTCGAACAAGAATCGCGTAAGTGAATGAAAACACGGGGGTAGAGTTCGCTGTGGGCCGTAGCTTTGGAAGGCTGCTGGAAATATCAGAGGAAAGAAAAAACTGGCGAAAAACGGCCGGCGATACATCCTGATGGTCTGTCTAAACATCTCATGCACTCAGGCAACAAGCGATGCGTCGGCTGACATTCTGTGCTCGAATATCTCTCTTCGGTGTTGCGAGTTTCATCTTTCTGCTAGCAGCTTGTCAAAGGAACCCAGTGACGGTTCCGACGCCCGCGCCCAGCTCGAGCGGCGTAGCCGTCTTCACCGCAAACCGATTTACCATTCATCGCGGGGAATCGTCCGTTTTGTCCTGGTCTTGTATGAACGCGAAGAGTGTCACCATTTCCGATATTGGTGCAGTCGCCAATTCCGGGGCTTTCCCCGTCCACCCGGTGGCGACCACAACGTACGTGCTAACTGCCCAGTTCGCCTCGGGCACGGTTACCCGGGCCGTTACTATCAGCGTCCTTTAAGCGGGCCTTTCATCGTGCATGATAAATCTTTCTTTCTGGTACTAGCAGGGACTCTTTCGGTTACGCGACTGACCGGGACTTAGTTTAACTAGGGCGAGGACTTGCGCTATCTGCTCTCGGCAGGCCGCAATAGGCGCACTTTTTCGGTAGCCACAACCTGTTCCAAAAACCACGGAAAGCACATCCACAACGTGGACACGGCCAACGAAGCCACTTCAACTGCTTAAGGCTCATCACAACCATTGAAGATAAAGCGGCGACGCCGCAAAAAGCGAAGAGGCCAATCTCAGTGGTCCTCTGCATTTTGTCAGCGAAAGCCGCAGCTAAAATCAGCATCAGGAATGAAGCACCGATCCATCTCCAAGAGCGCAGGAAATCGCTACGAAGGGTGCGATAAGTTTCCCATGATGATTGATAAGCCGCTGCGTCTTGGCTGGGCTTGGGCGGCACAACTTCTTGCACGCTCTCTTTGAGCGCAAAAAATACGATGATTCCTCCGGGCAAAATAGCGAGAAGCCATGGCATGCCAACTTGGACCACAGCTCCGAACAGCCCTCCGACACCCACAATGAGAGCCAACGTTTTCATCAGCCAAATGGTGCGCTTCGCAATGGGGATGGTATGAGCGGTGACAATTTGCAAGCAACGTTGAGTACGCACCGCCATCCATATCCATGGCGGAAGGACGATGAGAGAAGCTATGAGAGCCAGCAATCCTTTATCGAGAGGACCATTTTGCAGGTTCACGAAGGTGGTGCTCCAGAAGCATTCTAACTTTCACGAGGACGAATGGGAGAGTTCTCTGTTGGACACCTATTCTTAATGGCCAACGGCTGCCTCAAGTCCCGATTAACCCGGGTAACCGGAGAAGTGAATGAAGTCAAAACCAAGGCGTTCAGGCAAGACACGGAGTTCCGTGGTTGCTGGCGTAAATGCTGAATGAATTCCACATGTTCCCCAATAAAAACCGGCCCTCCGGCAATTCTCCGAAGGGCCGCCACATCCGCGTCTGTCGCGCCTTACTGCTTGTCGTACACCACTACGTTCTTCACGTCGTGGCCTTCTTTATCCTTACCCACAAACGTGGACGTGCGTACCTTTCCATCCACCGAAACCACTGACGTCACGGTCATCACCGTCTGTCCGTCCTTCTTCATGCTCACGCGAAGCGTGTTGCCATCGACACGTTGGACCGAAACCATGTCTCCGGCTGCGATTCCCGTTGCCGGATAATCCTTCCCGTCAAAATTCGCCGTGAAGTCAACTTTCGTCGCTTTGCCTTCTCCGTCGATTCCTTCCGAATGGATCTTGACGCTCTTTTCTTCGGCCCAAACCGTTAGGGTAATGCTCTTCGCTGCTGGTCCCGGGCTGTAGAGCGACTTCGCCGCATTAAACTTCCACGTGCCTGTCTGCGGATCCGATGCCTTGGCTGCAACGCTCAACATCAGCGACGCGCACACCACGGCACACACGAGTGCTACTTTTTTGAACTGCATTGTATTCCTCTTTCAGTGATCTCTATCTCAGGTCAATCTTGCGTGGGCCTGTTAGCCTTGATTAGGACACCTTCCGACGTTGAAGTCCAGTCTTATTCCTGCCTCGGAGCCTCGTGCTCGTCGGTTTGCGTACGGGCGGGACTCTAGTCCACCCTCCTTCTGCCGGTGGAACAAAACGCCAACACCTCTCGTAGCTGGCGTCCGGAGAATACTTGTGCCGTGTGTCCTTCGGGAAAAATCTCGGAGTCCTGATTAACGCACTTACCGGAGAAGTGGAGTCCTAGGACTGGACTTGTCCGGTTTCCCGACAAATCAGGACCTTGCTGCGCCTTTTCTCACGAAATCATTTCGAAGGGGTTTTGGTCCGCGGGCAACTGGCTCCGCGAAACGTCAGTGTGAACTCGGTGGTCCTATCGTCGGAGCCGTCAACTTGGATGGACTCTGTCGCCGATTCCTTGTGTGTGGCCGAACAGTACCCTTGGCCATGCAAATCGTAGCGCACATCCTTAAGTATCGAGATTGAGTAAACGCCCGGCGCCACCTCCTGTTCTAAGGTGGACTGGCCGCCGGAGCCCCTGCCTTCGACATAGTTGATATCGGGAATCTCGCCGATTTCGGCGACAAATCGAACTGTAATCTTGCGCGTTGGCAAACCGCCTGAGACTTTTATGTCAGCATCATCGAACTTTTGTCCGCCTTCGAGATGAATGATCTTCGCGCTCTTCAGGTCTGCTACACCTGGATAGAAGGTGCGCGGATAGGGCTCTTCGGCATCCAGCCGCCCGGTATTGTTAGAGACGAGAATGTAGTCCCCCGGGCCCACATTCTCGAATTCGAAGTGCCCTTTTTCCAGGTCCTGTGCTTCGTACCATCCGCCGTCGGGCGCGTATTTGTCGCGGCGGAAGAGGAACACAGACGCAAAAGCGAGGGGCTTCCCATCGGGACCCAGAACGCGCACCCGAATACGACCAGTCGGCAGAGCTGTTAAGTCGGTTTCATAACAAGCGTGATCTGGAAGCTTAAGGGGCGGGAGCGGCCCACCCAAAATCTCCTGAGCGAATTCCAAGTGCTCAGGTAAGTTGCCAAAAAAATGGTACTCGCCTTGCGGCATGTCGTAAAAAGCATAAGCGCCACTCGCATCGGTTACCGCCACGAAAGTTTTATCTTCGGAGCGCAACTCGACCCGTGTATTTGAGAGAACTTTGCCAAGCAAATCATCTGATACGGAGGCGTACGGTTGCTGCGCACTTCTAAGAATCCCGTAAACAGACGCGATACGCTGGTGGTCTCGCATTGCACGCAACTGAGGGAGAACAGCTTGTGCTTGCTCGATCCAACGCGTGGGACTACAGATCGTCGCAAAGAGTCGGGAACCGTCTCCCTTGTAAGGAAACACCAGGTATTGCTCGTTCTGCCTGAAGTGATAACTGCAATCGGCTCCCCCGCGTCCTGAGTAAACATCGATTTCCTTGCTTCCCGTTCCGGCAATATTCTCGTCGATTCTGAAATGGTATCGAGATAGTCCGGGTCCGCCGAGCCCACCATCATCCGACGGCGGGTTTTCGATATCGAGAACGGTACCGACGAAAATTACGTCAGTGGCGCTTAGCCCGCCGCACACTTGCGGACCGGGCCCTCCGCAGCTGCATGCCAGACTGAATTGCGAGCAGAGAAGCATGATGGGCAGAAGCGCGAGAAGACGTACAGTCATCGATGAGCCTCCAAGCATTAGGCTAGTGGCAGGCCGTGCTCGATCTCTCTCGAGCCGGTTCGAAAGCTGGCCCATTAGACACCAGATTCACGCAGAGGGTTTTCCCGAACAGCGATATACCCCTCCTTAGCCAGCTCATCCGAGCTCGCATTCCAACTCGACTCTTAGTGCTGGAGTGGATTCTAGCTTTTTGTGTGCAAAACGGCCAAGTCCTCATTAACGACTAATCAGGAGTCAGCCTCAGACTTGGTGAAGCCAATATTGCAACCTGGCTTAGACAAGCGGGAATCGATCTGGAAAAAAAATTGTCAAACGTGCTCGTGGTGCTTGTCGCAATCATCTGCCGAAGCGCCAGCAACGGCCTCGCCGTCCGCAAGGCTTCTGCGTCAACGCAGTAATCGTTCCATCAAGTTTTCGAGCAAAGACCGCTCGGATGGCTCCATTCTCGTGAACTCGACACCCATCCCGCTTCCGGGGGCCACATTTCGCACGATAGCCTCCGGCAACACGCTTCCGCCAGGGACTTGAAAAGTGAGTCGCAGTTTCGTGCCTACCGGCGCTGGATTGGGTGTGGCAATGAATAGACCGCCCATGCCTATCGTCTGAACGCGCGAAAAAAACTGCAAGTCGCTGCCAAGCCACGCCACGGGCATACCGTTCGGCAGTGAGGCACGTGGGTATCGGCGCTCCTGAGCGTAGACCTTCTCGGTCATGTGGTGCTCACCGTCCGCATGGCCATCCCTCGATTGCTGATGATTTCCTCTCAATGCTATCGCGCGGAGAATTATGCAAGACGGCGGGATGGCGGGCGGAGCGTCCAAGACGCAAACGCAACACCTATCATAAACACTGGATACGCCGTAGTACCCACAGCAACTAACCCCGAGGCGAATAGCGATGCAACAGCACCCGTCAAATCGAAGATTACACCCGCATAGGCCCACTCTTTCAATCGGGGGAACTTCGGAATAACCAACGCAACCGCGCCGAGCAATTTCCAAATCCCGAGAATGACTAGGAAATAACTAGGATAGCCCAAACGCTCGATGAGTAAGCGAACCTGCGGCACTCGCAAGATATCCCACGCGCCTCCCGAAACCAGTTCAAAGAGAACCAGAGCGGTAGTCACCCAATAAGCAACCATCTGGCGGCGCGAAGTGGAGGCGGAACTGAGGTCAGTCACAGTGTCAATTCCAATTAAGAGGAACCGCCTTCGTTCCCAAGTCATCTTAACGCAAGGGCCGGGGAATTGGGCTACTGAGGTCCGTCGGTTTCTGATTCGGATGGCATGTCGGACGGTAGCGCCTGGTAAACCGGGTTACCGCCTAAGTGGGTACAAGCCGGAACTCTTCCGGTTTGCCCGTTCTCAACAGCCATGCGGCAATAATGGGAAGCCTTTTGGCCGGTCCCAAAGGGTGAATCAGGGGTTCGCAGGTTCCTTGTAGAACGAGGCGCCGCAGAGCGAAGCCAGGACCGTGCCCAGGAGCAGGATGAGCGTTACTGTGGTAGTGAGGCGGCCCGGGCTCAGGTTGGCCATAACGTGATCGGCGGCGGGAATGGCGTAGGCGAAGAACCAGAAGGCCACTCCGGTGAGCACAGCCGTCCTGGGGCCGGGGCCGAGTCGCGGCCGAGCGGCGGCGTACAGCCACACCACGCCGATGCCCATGACGAAGGTCGAGACGATGAAAAAAGGAATGGCGTTTGGGCGCATGTGACGGCCAAGCATTTTCTCGAAATCGTCCCACTGGGAAGCGAAAACGACGCCGTTCAGGACATACTCAAAGATGTTGAGGATGAGGCCAGCCAGCAAGCCGCCGAGAAACACGCGAGTCAGGTTGGTTTTACCCATCGGAATCCTCCGCGAGAGATCTTTGCCGAATTTCGCAAACTCGAAAGGGGCCGAAGGAACCGCTGCGGGGAGCGTACGAGCAGTGCCAGGGAGAGTCAAGGGGAAAGCAGAAGGCAGAAGGCAGAAGGCAGAAGGCAGAAGGCAGAAGGCAGAAGAACCCGCGCTCGGCTGTGCTCCTGGTGCACAAAGCGTCAGAATGAAGAGGGCGCGGCGGTGCTGCGCCTTTACAAGTTTGGGGCGAGCCAAAAGATGGCGACGTAAAGTCGCCGCTACAAAGTGCTAGGGCAGCATGGTTTTGCCGTAGCTTATGGGCGCGCCGGATTTGGGTTGGTCGTAATTCCAGAACCAGAGCGGCTCGAGCTTCTTTTGCTCGGGCCAGACTTCGTTGAGCGTGTCGCCCTCGAAGAGTTCGCCGTTCTTCATCACCCAGTGAATGGTGTTGGTGTTGTGGATGTCGTCGAGCGGATTCTTGTCCATGATGACCAGGTCGGCGAGCTTGCCCGGCTCGATCGTGCCGATGTCCGCGGGACGCCCCACGATCTTGGAGCCGTTGACGGTGGCGCAGCGTAGCATTTCGAGCGGCGTCATGCCGCCCGAAGCGAGCATCCACATTTCCCAGTGGTAGCCGAGGCCCTGGAGCTGGCCGTGGCTGCCGACGCCGACGAGCCCTCCGGCGCGGACGAGCTTGGTCATTTGCGCGGCGAGCTTGGGGAACGCGAACTCGTCTTTGCGGAACCAGCCGGGGCGCCGCTTGGTTTTTTCGTCAATCACAGTGTGCGGCGTGAAGTGATTCAGCTTGGCGTTGTCGTGCACTTCGGTGTTGAGGTACCAGTAGTCTTCGCCGAAGGGGCCGCCGTAATTCACGATGAGCGTGGGCGTCTCGGCGATTCCGGACTGCGCGAACATATTGATGACGTCTTTGTAGAGCGGCGTGATGGGCAGCGTGTGTTCGTTGCCGTGGAAGCCGTCAATCACATGGGTGAGGTTCAGTTTCAGGTCGAGCGCGCCTTCGGTGGTGGGCATCATCTCGAGTTCCTTCGAGGCTTGCACCATGAACTGGCGCTGCTTGCGGTTGCCCACGACGTAGCTCTTGATGTTATGCGTGCCGTAATAGTTTTTGTAGCGCGTGAGCACGCCTTTGACTTCTTCGAGGGATTGAAAATTATTGTCGGAGAAAACGCCCGGACCGGTGGAAAACGCGCGCAGGCCGATGATGTCGCCGGTATCCACGAGGTCTTCGTAAGCGAACATGTCGTTCGTGGCGGTTTGTACGTCGAGGCCCGCGGTGACGCCGTAGGCAACGTTCGCTAGAAAGTTCCAGTTTTGCGTGTCCAGGATGCCGCGGCGAATTTCGAACCAGTGGGCGTGGGTATCCACGAAGCCCGGCGTGATGGTTTTGCCGCTGACGTCGAAGACTTTTGCGCCAGATGGAACGCTGCCGCGCGCGCCGACGCTCTTGATGCGGTTGTTTTCGACGACGATGTCGGCGTTCTTCAGCACTTCTTCATGGCCGAGGTCGCCCTTCATGGTGATGACCGTGGCGCCGCGAAGAACGATCGTGCCTTTGGGAGTCTTGCGCGGGAATTCGAGATCCACGCGAAATTCTTCAACGGATTTGTCCTGTTCCTTGAATTTCTGGGGCTCC
>Ga0209166_10002617_pt1 | contig 13435 bp, 10 predicted proteins | sample Coa_R1_3_FD_187151 | JGI IMG/M metagenome (GOLD analysis project Ga0209166, IMG submission 187151) | Surface soil microbial communities from Centralia Pennsylvania, which are recovering from an underground coalmine fire - Coalmine... | ecosystem: Environmental > Terrestrial > Soil >... | reverse complement strand
GCCGCCCGATGTGGCCGTCGCAGCGACAGACCCGCAGCCAGCCAGCAGAACCACCAGCAGGGCCACACAGGCCATCGCCAATACCAGCAGACCTCTATAAGAAAAGCGCGAAAAGGTGTCTTGAGCCTGGAAAGGGGCCATCATCCTGCACCAATCTTGAAGCAGCTAGTTTCAATACCCTCAAGCGGGTCGTCATGCGATGATCCTCGCGCCGCGACAGCCCTGGGGGAGATACCAGCGAAGGCCAAAGAAGTCAATGGATTCTGCACTAGGGGAGAGTATCTACAAAGAGTCATTTTGACATATTGTAGCATACTCTTCAGACGCAAGACATGCTCCTCCTGTTACAACGCTGCGAGGTTACAGTACTTCACTTCGCGCGCGGCAGGGTGAACCAGACACAGGTTCCCTTGCCTGGTGTACTCTCTACACCAACGGCGCCGCCGTGCGCCTCGATGATCGCCTTGACAATCGCCAGGCCCAGGCCGCTGCCGCCTGTCGCCAGGCTGCGCGAGGCATCGGCGCGATAAAAGCGATCAAAGATGCGTCGAACATGTTCAGGGGCAATGCCTGTGCCGGTATCGCGGACCAGCACGCGCACCTTGCCAGCCTCTCCCGACGCGCTGACGCTGATCGTGCCGCCGCTGGGCGTGTAGCGCAGCGCGTTATCCAGCAGGTTTAGCAGCACCTGGGTCAGCTTATCCGTATCTGCGCGCGCCAGCGGGGTCTGCGAGTCAAGCAGATTCTGCGCAGAGACGCCCCTGGCCTCAAACTCCGGCTGGAGGACCGCCAGCGTCTCATCAACCAGGGTAGCAAGGTTCAGCGGAGCCAGATCGAGCATCAGCCTGGGGGATTCCATCCGCGAAAGGTGGCTCAGGTCATCGACGAGCCGGCGCAGGCGCACCACTTCTTTGCCAATCACACGCAAGGTCTCCTCGCGCTGGCGCTCATCCTGAATGACGCCATCCAGCAGCGCCTCGGTGAAGCCTTGAATCGCCGTCAGTGGTGTCGCCAGATCATGCGAGACATTGGCGGCTAATTCGCGGCGCAAGCCCTCCTGGCGGCGCAGTTCGCCTACATCGCGCTCCAGCGCGGCGGCCATTTCATTAAACGCCTCGGCCAGACGCCCGACTTCATCTTTGCTGCGCACCTGCACTCGCTGGCGATACTCACCGTCAGCCATCCGCGTGGCGGCCTGGGTCAACAGGGTAAGTGGCCGGGTGACGCCCCGCGCAAGCAGCAGCCCCAGCAGGGCCACAATGATCGCGGTGCCCAACACCGTCAACAAAAGAACCTGAACCACCTGATCGGTAAAGACCGGCGACCCAGCATTCAGCCTGATGACTTCCAAGGCCAGCGATCCGACCACCTGCCCTGATGCCTGGCCCCCCACGCGGATAGGGAGGGCCACAAATGGACGCGATTCCAGATCAAACCAGAGAAACGTCCGCTCCTGACCGGGAATCGCGCCCTGAACTTCCTGGCCTTGCTGTGCCTGGATGAGCGCATTCTGAATGAGACTGGCTCCCTGGGGACTTTGATCGCGCGCATCTGGGGCAGGGCGCAAAACAACCTGACGCTGTGTGTCCATCAGCCAGAGTGTGCCCGAAGGGCGCTCTCGGGCAGTAGGCGAGACAGCGTAGGCCGCCTGTCTGAGATCGTCATGACTGGTCGTGTAGCTTCTCCCAAGCTGTGCCGCCAGTTCATCTGCCTGCGCGCTCAGTTGATCATGCTGGAAATGGTTAAAGTTAACCACCACCGTGATCACTGCCGCCAGCGTGATCGCCGCAACCGCGAAGAGCGCCACCAGGATATAGCCCAGCGCAAACTTTGTTCGCAGGCTCCGCAAGCCAGTGGTCGGCGGCGCATCTCTCTTCAGGTCTGTTTTTGGGCGGCCAACTTTGAGCATAGCAGGCTGAGCTTTCTCTAGGAGCTTTCGACAGCGGCGGGAATCTGAAACTTATAGCCAACGCGCCAGATAGTTTTTATATAACGCGGATTGCCGGGGTCGCGCTCAATCTTCTTGCGCAGCGTCCCGATATGCACATCTACCGTGCGCCCATCGCCGAGATAATCATAGCCCCAGACGCGGCTGAGCAGCATCTCGCGGGTAAATACGCGGTCGGGCGCGTGCGCCATCAGAACCAGCAGGTCAAACTCCTTGGGCGTAAGGTCCACGTCATGGCCTTCTACTTCAACTCGCCGCGCCGCAATCGTGACCACCAGCCCTGGATAGCGCAGCACTTCCCCCGGCGCGGCAGAATCAGGCGACGCCCCCCCCGCTGGCGTGGCGCCAGCCACGTCGCCTTGTCCGGTGCGCCGCAGCACGGCGCGCACCCGGCTCACCACCTCGCGCGGGCTGAAGGGTTTGGTAATATAATCATCTGCGCCGAGTTCCAGGCCCAGAATGCGATCTTCTTCCGCCTGACGCGCCGTCAGCATGAGCAGCGGCGTGTTGGCCCAGGAGCGAATACGCTTGCAGACTTCCAGGCCATCCAGCCCTGGCAGCATGAGGTCCAGCAGCACCAACTGCGGACGCTCGCGGGCGTGTAATTCCAGACCCGTAATCCCATCGCGGGCAGCCAGGGTGCGATAACCTGCCTGCTCCAGATAGAGCTGGAGCAGGCGGACTATCGTCTCTTCATCTTCGATGATCAGGATCAATTCGCCAGCCATTATTCCACCCGCAATGCCGTAATCGGGTCTAGCCGCGAGGCGCGCCACGCGGGATACAATCCGAACAGGATGCCCACCAGCGCGGCAACCCCAAACGCCAGAATGACCGAAAAAGCTGAGATCAACTCTGGAAGATTTCCCAGACGACTCAACTCCAGCGATGCGACAATCCCGATGCCAATGCCAATCAGCCCACCCGCGCCGCTGAGAAACGTCGCCTCCAGCAAAAACTGCGAGAGAATATCCCGCCGCCGCGCGCCCACTGCCATGCGAATGCCAATTTCGCGGGTGCGCTCTGTCACGGACACCAGCATTATATTCATAATACCGATGCCGCCAACCACCAGCGACACCGCCGCCACACCCACCAGCAGGAAAGTGAGGGTGGTGGCAACCCCTTGCACGGTCTGAATGATCTGATTCTGGTTGCGGATGCTGAAGTCATCTGTGCCACCCGACGCGATATTGTGGCGCTGCTCCAGCAACTGCTGCGTATCCGATTGGACCTGACTGACGGCATCCGCGCTGGAAGCCTGCACGGCAATCTGGTTCACAAATCGCTGATTGGTCAGGCGCTGGACCGTCGTGCTAAAGGGGATGTAGATCACATCATCGGCATTGCCCAGCCCGCTGGCCCCTTTCGTCGCCAAAACCCCCACGACTGTAAACGGCTGACTGCGGATGCGAATCTGCTGGCCCAGGGGGTCTACTCCCAGCGGAGTGAAGAGGTTCTGGACGATAGTCTGCCCAATCACCGCAACGGCATTGCCCTGTGACTCATCCCCGTCGGTGAAAAATGCGCCTTCGGCCATCTGCCAGGCGCCGATTTGTTGATAGGAGGGATACACCCCCTGCACTCTGGTCTGATAGTTCTGGCTTTGGAAAATAATCTGACCCTGCGCGCTCACAATAGGACTGACGCCGGAGACGTTTGCCACCTGGCTGGCAATGGCATCGGCGTCTGCCTGAGTGAGCGACTGACGCGAACCAGCGCCCTGACTTACCCCGCCAGCTTGTTGAGCGCCAGGGATGATCGTCAGCACATTTGGCCCCAGCGTACTCAGGCGGCTACTCGTTGCCGCGCTGGCGCCCTGGCTGATGGAGATCATCACGATCACCGCGCCCACGCCAATGATGATGCCCAGCGTCGTCAGCAATGAACGCAGCCGGTTGGTATTCAATGCCTCAAGGGCGCTGGCAACGCTCTGAAAGAGTGAAGCGCCGCTCCGATGCGACGACTTTTTACTTCGCTTCTTCCGGGCAGCAGCAGGACGCTGGGGCGTCATTAGCTGGCTGTAGCCGTTCGCCAGCGGAACCAGCCGCCTGGGAGCAAAGGGGGACATCCTCTGAGCAGCAGGCGCTGGGGAGCCGGGAGCCGCTGCCTGATAAGTCGGCCCAGACCCGCTCAATTGCGCGGCAGGCAGCGGTTTGGTAATTGGCGCTGCTTGAGGGGGCGGCGCTGGTGGCTGGCTTCCTCCTGGAGACCCTGCCTGCATTGATCTCTGCACTGAATCAGCCATGCGATACCTCCAAGTCTCCGCCAGGGAGCAAGGATGCCATCTCTTCCCTGGCGTTACGCGGCGACGGATTGGCGCTATCACGCACGACGACCCCATCGCGGAAGACGACGTGGCGCTTACTATACGCCGCGATGTCTGGCTCATGTGTCACCAGCACAATCGTGAGGCCATGCTCGTTGAGTTCCTGCAAGATCGCCATAATCTCGACGCTGGTGCGGCTATCTAGATTGCCCGTTGGTTCATCGGCCAGCAAAATGGCTGGGCGATTGACCAGCGCGCGGGCAATCGCCACGCGCTGCTGCTGACCACCCGACATCTCCACCGGGCGATGGTTCACCCGCTGGCCCAACCCGACGGCCTCCAGCACGCGACGCGCGCGTTTGCGCCGTTCTCTAGCAGGCATGCCCGCGTATACCAGCGGCAGCATGACATTGCTCAGGGCGCTGGCGCGCGAGAGCAGGTTGAAGCTCTGGAAGACAAAGCCAATCTTGCGGTTGCGCACGGCGGCAAGCTGATCGGGATTCATCTGCCGCACCGGAATACCATCCAGTAAATAGGTACCGCCGGTTGGCCGATCCAGGCAGCCCACCACGTTCATGAAGGTTGATTTGCCCGACCCTGATGGCCCCATCACGGCGACAAACTCGCCGGGAAACACCTGGAGCGACACTCCACGCAGGGCATGCACCACCGTCTGGCCCATGCGATAATCTTTCTTGACCTTTGACACCAGGATAACCGGCGGCGGCTCCTCTGAAGAGGCAGGAGCGATCAGCGGATCAGTCGCGGCGGTGTTGAGGTCTTCTCGCGTATTCATGCTCCCAGCCTGCTTTCCGCCGAGCTATGGCCCATTGCCGCCACCTCTGCCGCCACCGCCGCCACCGAAGAGGCCACCACCGCCAGTACCGCTGCTCGTAGAGGGTGTTGCCGTTCCCCCTACCTGGCCGACCACAAGCTGCTCGCCACTTTGCAGGCCAGAGAGGACTTCGGTGTTCGTGCCATCCGTCAGGCCCGTAAAGACCACTTTCGGGGTGAGCGTTCCATTCACCATTTCGGCAACAATGGCTGGTGTGCCCTGCGGCGTCTGCGAGCCTGCCTGCTGAAGCGCGTTTGCCAGCAGCGAGCGTACCTGCGTGCGGTCAAGCTGCCCAGATGTCAGCAGGCTGTTGGCAAAGCTCATCGCCTTGTTGGGCACAAGCAGCACGCCAATCCGCTCCTGGGTCGTAATCTCCAGATTGGCCGTCATGCCAGGCAGCAGGTTGGCGCCACTCACGCTATGCTCATCGACGCTGATCGTCACTGGATACGTGACGACATTCGAGGAAGTTTGCCCAAAGGGCGAGATGGCCGTCACAGAGCCAAAAAAGGTCGAGGAAGGATAGGCCGCGACGGTGAATTTGGCGGATTGCCCAACCTTGACGCTGCCTATATCGGCCTCATTCACCTGCGCGACAATCGAAAGCTGGCTCAGGTCTTCCAGGACGATAAAGGCCGACGACCCACTCCCACTGCTCCCGCTGCTCCCACCAGAGCCAGGATTTGCCCCTACAGTTCCATTGATCGCAACCACTGTCCCAGCCGCCGGGGCTGTCATGACGGCATTGCCGACATTATCTTTCGCCGTTTGCAGTTGCGCCAGGGCGACCTGATATTGCGCCCAGGAAGAGTTTACCTGCTGCTGCGCCTGGTCTATCGCCTGGGTACACTGCTGCTGCGTCTTCGACTGCGCCGGAGGCGTCGCCGTTGTGGGGCAGGGATTATTCTGCGCCTTGACATCACGCAAGTTTTGCAACGCGTTCTCATAACTCGTCCAGGCGGAATTCACCGATGCCTGCGACTGGTTGAGCGCGTCATTGAGCGAAGTCGCATCGATCTTTGCTAGCAGTTGCCCCGCCTGCACCGCCTGGCCGACGGTGACATCTATCTCCGTCACTTTGCCAGAGGCCGAAAAATTCAGATTATAGGTGGCGGCTGAGCCAACCGGCCCGGTGGTTGCTACCTGGATAACCAGATTGCCGGTGCTTGCATTAGCGAATTGATACTGGGGAGGCTTGGAGGTCAAAAAGTTCCCCTTAATCAATAACGCGCCGCCAATCAGCGCGAGGATGATAACCACCGCCAGCAAGCTAAACACCAGACGGCGATACCTGGGATGCCTTGGTTGGCCTTCTTCATCATCTTCAGGCTCTTCATCTTCCAGCCAGCGGGCAAAAGATGTTCCTGTTTGCGACATACAACCTATTCACTCCTTTTAGTAGAGCATTTCAGAGCATCTCATCCTTGATCCTTATTGGCTTGTGGGCAAGGCTAAGAGAATAGTGATCGACAGCGCGTTGATACTTCCATCTTTCTGGGCCTGACCAACCACCAGAACTGCCTGGTTTGTTTGGAGATCGCTCGTCTTCGCAGCGGCGATCTCTGAATACACGGTCGTACTATCCAGCTTGACGGTATAATCGGTCCCATTCGCTGTCGTAATCGTCATCGTCTGGCCGTTGGTGCTGGATACCGTCCCCGCCAGGCTGAGATCCCCAGTAGGCAAGCCACCTTCAATGGGGCTGCCGATGGCGCCACCATTGCCGCCTCTGCCGGTCCGACAATTCGGGTTGGCGCCATTCCTACCACCTCTGCCACCACCGTTGCCACTCCCATTGCCGCTGCCAGTTGGAGCAGCCTGTCTAATTGCCACAACCTGGGCGCTGTAGGTGCCATCACCATTGTTTTTGACGATGACCTGTACTCGTACCCCATCCTGGACCGCGCTCTGAGTCACCGTCTGCTGGCGTGTCACGCGCGTTCGGGACGACAGATTCGCCACAACGACGCCCTTCGTCGTCTGCACGGTGATCTGCGTGCTGCTCACCGTCGTCACGGTCCCCGCAGCCTGCTTGAATTGCTGCTGCGCCTGGGTCGTTGGGCAGGTAGCGGTCGGCGTGGCGCTGCTGCTGCTAGCAGCATTGGCGCTACAGCCCGCGATGGCAAGGCCAGCCAGCAACGCCACAGCGCCTGATTGAAGAAAGCGCCTGAGCATCATCAAAACCTCCAGCATTGCTCTCGCTGCTATTCATCCATATATTAAAGAACCAACGAGAGCGCATTAGTCCCTAGTGACTGTACAAGACCAACATCAGAGGACCATCGCCAATCTGCAAAAAAATTGTAAAAAAACGGAAGTCCCAATGTAACCGCTGCTTCGTTATCAACTATGGTAGTATGTATGACGAATTAGCTGGGGTGAGCAATCCATATTCCCACGCTTGAGTCGATGCCTGTTTTCACCTGCTTTGCCACCTGGGAAGCCATCATGTCTAGCCAGTGGTACCTAAACCTGATTGCCAGGGAACCCAAAAGCCCTTCCTAAAAGCACTATTGAAGAGAGAAAGAGCCAAGCAATGACTGATAATCAGATGCGTCCAACTGCGTGGGAGCCATCCCGCGATGATACCTCACAGCCAACCAGTCCCTATCCAACCCGCCCACAGCAACTCTGGCCTGTCAGCAGCGGCAGAAGCGCTCCAGGAGGAGATGAAACTCAACCGAACCTACCGGAGACTGGCGCCGCCAGACGTGCTAGTATTCCGCAAGGCCCACAGGCAGCAGGCCAGCAGGCACGCGTGCCCAGCCGACCGCTCGCGTCTCCCGCCGGAGCCGGAAGCGCTCCAGCGCGACCGGCCAGCCGACCAGCGGGTGTCTCGCGGACACCACCCGGCCAGCCGCGCAAGCCAGGCAAGCATCGCTGGAAACGCATCGCCCTGCTCACTGCGTTGGCGATCCTGGTGCTGGGCGGCATTCTGACTATTGGCGGCTATTTCGGCATTTACTCGCCTGCCCGTCAGCTTGCCAATGATGGCGCGCAGCATTTGCAACACGCCCAGAATCTGCTCAAGCAACTGGCCCTGCATCCGCTGGCAGAGAAGACAATCACCGCCGCGCGCGATGAATTCAGCGCCGCTGAGTCCGATTTCGACGGAGTGAACACCCGCCTGAGTCTGATCGGGCCATACCTGGGGCTGATCGGCCTCGTCTCTGGCCGGGGAGATGAGATTCAATCCTATGTTCATCTGGCGCATATGGCGCTTGATCTTTCCAAAGCCGGAAACACGGCGCTGACTGCCGGCCTCAAGCTGATCGATGATGAGAAGGATGCATTCCACAGCTCCGGCCCCGCAACACCGGCTATCAGCGGCCAATCTAGCACGCAGCCAACAGGCGACACCAGCGCGCAGAACGCCAGTGGCCTCAAGCTGAGCGACATCAACGATTTGCAACAAACCGCCAGCGACGTAATCGGGCTGGTTGAAGATGCCTGGAACGAAGTGCAGAGCGTTTCGCTGAGCGCGCTCCCCTCCGATCCATCCATCCAGGCAGCGGTGACGCTCTTCCGCAGCGATTATCCCAGCCTACGCCAGATTCTGGCTGACCTTCAAGGGACGATTGCCTCTGCTCCCACGCTGTTTGGCATCGGCCACAGCACAACCTATCTGGCCGAGTTGATGGATACCGGCGAGCGTCGTCCCACCGGCGGCTTCATTACTGCTTATGGCACATTGGGCGTCCAGAATGGGCAGTTGGGTTCCCTCGCGCTGCAAGATACCTATCTGCTCGATACGCCCTATGCGGCCAGCCATACGACACCCATCCCGGCAAACGACGCCTGGTTCACGCTGAGCAAGAACTGGGGGCTGCGCGACTCGAATCTGGAGCCAGACTTCCCCACCGCAGCCAAAGCTGCCGAGCAACTGTATACGGCTGAAGGCGGCGGCCCGGTAGATGGCGTCATCGCCTTCACCTCGACCTTCTTTGAGCATGTGCTTGCCATCACCGGGCCGGTGCAGATTCCTGAACTCAATGAAACCATCGACGACTCGAATCTGCTGGATCGCCTCCACTTCTACCAATACCAGCGCAGCACAGGCGATGAGGTTTCGCCGGGCCAGCTTGCCGCTCATAACAACCAATTCCCGGCCTTGTTGAGCAAGTATCTGGTGGAAAAGCTGCGCCAGCTCTCACCCGCTGCCACCCTGGCCGTGCTTCAGGAGGCTGTGCTGGGAATGGGAACGAAAGACATCCAACTCTACGTCAACGATGCGCGCGCGGAACAGACGCTCATCCAGGGGCATCGAGCGGGCGCGGTAGAGGCGCCCAATGGTGACTCGCTGTACGTCGTTGATACCAATATCTCCGCGAATACAGCCAACGATAACCTGAGCCAACTGATCCAGGATAATATCAACCTGGATGCCCAGGGTGGCGCGACACACCATCTGACCCTCGCGTATCACTGGGTCGGCACTGAGCCAGTCTCTGGCAACAGCTATACCGATTATGTGCGCATCTATGTTCCACCCACCAGCCAGCTTCAGGGCGATAGCGGCTTTCCTACGCTGAACACGGCAACGGCCTATCAGCGAACGGTTTGGAGTAGCACCATCACGCTGGTTCCAGGTCAGTTGCTTTTGACCACCGTCACCTATTACGTCCCGAACGCCGTCCAACAGCAGCAAGGGCAGTCGCATTACAGCTTTCTATTGCAGCGACAGGCATCCTATCCGCTGTCAGCCCTCGCTTTAACTATGAGCTTGCCGCAGAATGCAAACCTCATCCAGCACAGCACCAACCTGACCTATCCCGACAACAACCTGCAATTCCCGAAACAAAAACAGGATCATGACCTGACCTTCACTGTCGATTATAACTGATCGCGCTTTCCTGCTTATGGCACGAACGATCCGGCACATCTATATGCCGGATCGTTCGTGCTGAGCATTTTGTAGATTCAACTTGCCACATCTCCAGCGGAAGCGCGGCAATCCACTCCGAGCAGACGATCTGTCCCTAACGCCGTTCTTATGCTACAATAATTATAAGGTAGGTACTCAAAATACGGGTACCTATGGGCGGAGGCACTTCTTGCTCAGGAGCGATATATGGAGCAGGAGACACAAGCCCAGGCAGCCCTGGACATCGACGACCAGCCCCTTCTGACAATGCGCGGGCAGTTGCTGCTGAGCAATTTCTGGTTCGCGCTCAACTTCCAAAGCGGCGCGTTTCTTCCCATCGTCGTGGCCGCGCAGGTGCTGCTCTTCGTGCCTGACAGCAGCAAGGTCATCCTCTTTGGCGCGCTCTCGACTCTGGGCACGATTGCCGGGTTGCTCGTGCAGCCCATTATCGGCGCGATTTCAGACCGCACCCGACTGGCCTATGGCCGACGCCGCCCATACATCCTGCTGGGCACGCTGCTGACCTTGATCGGCATGGCGCTGCTGGCTCAGACCAGCAGCCTGCTGATCTTTGTGCTGTCCTTTCTGCTGGTGCAGCTTGCCACCAACGGCGGCACTGCCGCTTACCAGAGTCTGCTGCCCGATCTCGTTCCCCAGGAGCAGCGCGGAGCTGCCTCAGGCTATATGGGCCTGATGAGCATCATTGGCACTTTCGGCAGCCTGGCAGCGGCCTCGTATCTCTTCAGCAACGTCATGTCTGGCCCTAACCAGGCCAGCGAGATCAGCGATGGGGCCAGCGCGTTCTATCTCCTTGCAGGCGTGCTGATGCTGCTCACCACGCTGATTACCGTGATCGGCATCTCTGAGAAGCGCCACGCTGAGGAGCCGCGCATCCTCGCGCCCGGCAACGCCGCGCAGTCAGCAAGCCAAGGCGCGCGATGGCGCAGCCGATTTAGCCAGTTGTGGATTGAGCCGCTGCGCCATCACAACTTCCGCTGGGTCTTTCTGACGCGCTTCAGCCTGATGATAGGTCTCTGGCTTTTCGAGACGTTCATCGAATACTATCTCGATGACGTGCTGCACCTGACCAACTTCATCCAGGGAGCCAGCATCCTTGCCGGGCTGGCGCTGATCGGCGCGCTGGTGAGCGCCATCGGCGCGGGCTGGCTTTCGGATCACATCGGGCGGATACGCATTGTCTATATCGCGTCGGGGCTGATGGCGCTGGCCGCTTCGACCTTTGTGATTGCGCCCGCTCCTGTCATCCTCTGGCCGATGGCGGTTATCTTTGGCCTGGGCTACGGCGCATACTTCAGCGTCGATTGGGCGCTGGCGGTTGATACACTGCCTTCGCTGCAAGAGGCGGGCAAAGATATGGGCATCTGGAGCATCGCCAGCAACCTTCCAACCGTTGTCGCGCCCGTCATCGGCAGTGTCATTATCGTTGGCCTCACCGCGTTCAATGCGACGGCGCTGGGCTATCGGCTGGTCTTCGCGGTGGCCGCGCTGGCGTTCATCATCGCCACCGTCTTCATCATCAAGGTCCGCGAGCAACAGCCATCCAGCGCCGCGCAACCAGCATAAAGGATCGCGCTTTCCAGGAGCGAGTAATGTCCATCATCATCCTAGAAACCTGCATTCAAGCCCCCATTGAACGGTGCTTTGATCTCTCGCTGAACATTGATATGCACACCCGCTCCATGAGTCAAACCAAAGAATGTGCTGTTGCTGGAGTGACAACCGGCGTGATGCGCCTGCGCGATACTATCACCTGGGAAGCGGTGCATTTTGGCATCAAGCAGCACCTCACCTCGCAGATCATCTTGCTGGAGCGAACACACCGCTTTACCGACGAAATGGTGCGGGGCGCGTTTAAAGAACTCAAGCACCTCCATGAGTTTGTTTCCCAGGAGAACAGCACCCTCATGATCGATCACTTTGCCTTCAAATCTCCATTGGGCTTCCTGGGCTGGATGGCCGATAAGCTCGTCCTTGGACGTTATATGCGCAAATTATTAGTGCTGATTCCTCAGCACATCAAACAAGCAGCAGAAGCGCTGTTATAAATCCAGCGAGCTAGCAGAGATATTTCCGAAAAGAGCTATCCCTTCCTATGATGAGCCGATTAAAGAGCCAGAACCAAACATCACCCTCAACACCATCAAAACACTTTTTGGACCAACCGGCCCAGCAGCGATCTCAAGGTCGCCGTCCTGGTTGGGGCTGGCGGCTGGCGCGCGGGACGGGGCGCGGGGCGGCGCGTGGGTTTTTGCGCTTCTGGCCGCTCTGGGAGCGTTTCACGCTCTGGCTCTGGCGCGTGCAGCCTTTGCCTGGCTCGCCGCATGGACTGCTCCAGGTCTCCATCCATCCCTATAAGGGGCAAGCCATCGCCCTGCCGGATGGCACGAGCGTGGCTCCCGGCGACGCGATCATGGAACTGCACTTTGTCAATTGGGCGCTGAGTGCGCACAAAGAAGGCTGGAGTCCCTTCACCCTGCTGGCCTATATCGCCGACGAGCTAACCGCCATTGCTGATGGCTATAGGAATAATACTTATCCATCAACCGTGCGCGCCCTCTTTGGCGTCACCTTGCTTGCTAGCGCCGCACCTCGCCTGGGCTTCACCCTGCGCCCCAGGCCGCTCAACCTGCATGGGCGGCTGGAGCGATTCTTCCTCAAAGGGCTGCTGGCGCTGTATAGCTCCGAAGGGCTGGCCCGGCTGGCGCGCGGCTCCGCCAGCCGCGAGATGAACCCCCAGGAAATCTGGATGTCGCTCGATACGCTGCTCGCGCGCTACGGCGCTCAGCCCTCCCGATAGACCACCTGCCCATCGATCATCGTCAGTTCGACCCGCGAGCGCAGATCAAACGGATCGCCCGACCAGATCACCAGATCGGCGTCTTTCCCGGCGTCCAGACTGCCGATGCGGTCGGCCACGCCCAGAATCTCCGCCGGATGCAGCGTCAGCGCCTTCAAACCCAGATCGGTTGAGAGGCCGTTCTTCACCGCCAGGATCGCCGATGTCATCAGTTGGTGAATCGGCACGACCGGATGATCGGTCGTAATCGCCACTTTTACGCCCGCCGCTGCGAGAACTGCTGGGGTGGTAAAGCTCTTATCGCGCAACTCCACTTTATAGCGCCCAGACATCGACGGCCCAACCACCGCAGGAATGCCCCGGCGCGCCAGTTCATCGGCGATCTTATGCCCCTCGGTGCAATGTTCCACGCTCATCTCGAAGCCAAACTCATCGCGCAGCCGCAGCGCCGTCATAATGTCGTCGGCGCGGTGCGCGTGAATGCGCATGGGAATCTGCTTTTCCAGGATCAACCCAATCGCCTCCAGCTTCAGATCGCGGTCGAAGGGATGGCCCGCCTCGTGTTCGGCGCGGCGCTTCTCCAGATACGTCTGCGCCTTGAAGAAGATTTCGCGGAAGAGCGCCGCCGTCGCCATGCGGGTGCTGGGGGACTTCTTCTGATTGCGATAGTTGTTCTTGGGGTTCTCGCCCATAGCCGCCTT
>Ga0209166_10002616_pt1 | contig 13437 bp, 13 predicted proteins | sample Coa_R1_3_FD_187151 | JGI IMG/M metagenome (GOLD analysis project Ga0209166, IMG submission 187151) | Surface soil microbial communities from Centralia Pennsylvania, which are recovering from an underground coalmine fire - Coalmine... | ecosystem: Environmental > Terrestrial > Soil >... | reverse complement strand
GTCGTACCTGCGCCAGTTCATGTACACCAAGTGGGTGATCGTGGAGGATGACGACATCGACGCCCGCGACTGGAAGTCGGTGATGTGGGCCCTCTCCACCCGCATGGATCCGGCCCGCGACATCACCCTGTTCGAGAACACCCCCATCGACTACCTCGACTTCGCCTCTCCCGAAAGCGGCCTCGGCTCCAAGATCGGCCTGGACGCCACCAACAAGTGGCCGCCCGAGACGAAGCGGGAGTGGGGGCGGCAGATCGCCATGGACCCGGCGGTGGTCGAGGCAGTGACAGAGAAGTGGGCGCGGCTGGGACTGCCGCCTCCGCCGTCGTGAACCCCGCCGCCGCGAACCCTATGGCGGCGCTGCGCCCAGCGCCCCGGTCACCAGGGCGAGCGTCGCGGCGGCCGTCAGGGAGGTGCTGTAGGCGTCGGTGGCGGCGTTCTGCGCCTGCAGCAGCTGGGTCTCGGCGACGGTGACGTCGGTGACCGAGCCGACGCCGTTGCGGTAGGCCCCGAGGGCCCCGTCGAAGGTGGTTTTCGCGGCGCTCGCCAGGGCCTGGGAGGCGCCGTAGGCGGCGAGGCTGGTGCGCAGGGCGTTGCCGGCGTGGACGACCTGCGTCACCGCGTCCTGCCGCGCCCGCGTCAGCCTCGCTTCGGCGCTGTCCGCCTCGGCTCTCGCCTGGGCGAGCGCGGCGGCCCGGGTCCCGCCGTCGTACAGCGGCACGGTCACACCGGCGAGGACGGTCCCCCCGAAGCGGTCGCCGCTGAGGTTGACGGTCGATCCTTGTGGCCCGAACCCCGGCAGGGCGGTCAGGTCGACACGCCCGGAATTGTAGGCGCCCGTGGCCGACAGGAACACCTTGGGCATGAATTCCGCCCTGGCGGCCCGAACGTTCGCCTGGCTGGCCTTCTCGGCGGCGTAGGCGCTGAGCACGTCCGGGCGGCGTGACAGCGCCTGCGAGACGACAGACTCGATCGGCGTCGCCATGGCCGGCGACAGGACGCGTCCCGATGCGTCGGCGACCTTGATGCGGGTCAGGGGCGATATCCCCATGGCGTCGAGCAGGGCGAGGTAGGCGTCCTGGGCGCCGCCGGTGGCCGTGACCAGGGCGAGGTTCGCCTGGGCGGTCAACTGGCGGGTCTGGGCGACTTCGATCACCGTCCCCACGCCATGCTTGTAGCGGTCCTCGGCGGCGGCCTGCACCGCCCGGGCGTCGGCCAGGGACTGGGTCGCCGTCCTGACCCGCGCCTGGGCCGCGGCGTTGGCGTAGAAGGCCTGGGTGACCGCGAAGATCAGCTGCTGATGCGCGGCGGTGAAGGCGATATTGGCGATCACCGACTCCTGCCGGGCCGCGTCGACGACCGCGGTCCGCTCGCCGAAATCGAACAGCAGCCATTGCAGCGAGACGGCCCCGATCACGCCCTCGCCCGAAGGGGTGCTGTTGAAGCTGGATCCCAGGGCGGTGGTGCTGCCGGTGTGGGAGCCATAGACGCCCGCGGCGGTGGCGTTGACCTTCGGCAGGTAGGCGCTTTGCGCGATCCCCGCGGCCAGGGCCGCCCTGCGGGCGTCGTCCCAGGCGATGCGGGTGGTGGGATTGCTGGACCCGGCGAGGTCGATCAGATCGGCGAGACCGTAGACCTTCGCGCTGTCGACGCTCGGCGGCGAGGGCACGCCCGCCGCGGCCGGGTTGGCGGGCAGGACGTAGTCGCGCGCCGAAGCCGTGTCGCTCTTCGCCCCGGCGACGATCTCGCCGCCGGCGGTGGTGACCGGGCTCCAGGGACGATCCGGCCGTTCCGGGGCCATATCCAGCGCCGAAGTCGCGCAGCCGCCCAGACACGCGGCCAGGAGCCACGCGGATAACAGCCCCAAGGCCAGGGCGGCGCTAGGCCAACGCATGGTCGACGGTCTCCCGCGTTTGAGCGCCCTGTCCTGCGGCCTGCTCGAGCGCCGCCAGGCGGGCCGCTGCGCTCGCGGCGAGCCCCGGATGGCCATTGGCGCCGAGGAGCAGTGGAGCGGTCAGATCGGCGGCGTCCCGGGCCAGGCTGCGCCGGCGCTCCAGCCAGTCGGCGGGGGGGCGGATCTCTTTGGGCTCGTAGGCGACGAGGTCGAGGTCGCGCTCGAGGGCGCCGAAGGCGGCCAGGGACTGGGCCGCCAGGGCGCGGCGAGCCTGGACGCCGGCCGCCGAGACCATGGCGCGCAGATCGCTGATCAGGTCGCGCAGGGCAGGGTCGATGCGGCGCGCCACGCTCACCGGCCAGACCTGCACGAACACCAGGTAGCAGACCAGGTTGCCGATCAGGATGCCGATCACCCTGTCGCGCGCCGTGACCATGTCGAAGGCCGGGGCCGAGCCCTGCAGCACGCACAGGAAGAAGGCGAAGGCGAGCTGGAAGCCGGCATAGGCGATCTTCGGATCGCCGGCCGCCACCCAGGCCGAAGCCATGGCGCCGGCGAACACCAGCGCCATCAGGGCGCCGATCGAGGCCAGGTGCGGAACTACATAGACGATGGCGGCGATCCCGGCCGCCGCGCCGATCAGGGCGCCCAGGACCCTCAAGGTGCTCTTCTGGACGGTCTCGGCCGTGGTGGCGAGGCCGACGATGTAGCAGGTGATGAAGCAGGTGTGGATGTTCGGCCAGTTCAGCTGCGTGTAGAATGCATAACAGAATATCGCCGCCGCGGTGGTCTTCAGGGCGAACTGCACATGTTCGGGATTGGTGAAGGCGTCGGGCAGCAGGAAGCCGCCCGCCTTCGCCTCCGGCTTCGGCGGGGATTCGCTCGCTCCCGGTTCCGCGAAATCGGCCAGGGTGCGGCGCAGATCCGCCAGCACGGCCCGGCCGGGCTCGGGCGCCGTCTCCTCGCCCTCGACCGGCGGCAGGCCGACCTCCAGCGGATAGCCGCCGCGGCGCAGGATCTTGGCCATGTCGTCCAGCAGCGCGGCGATGGCCTCGCGGACCTCGGCCGATAGCGCCGCCTGGGGCTCGCGCGCGGCGAAATCGACAAGAAGCTCGACGGCGATGGTCGAAGACGTCGCCTGGCGCAGGGCGGCGATATCCTCCGGCCGGGACGTCCTCTCGACGCCGGCGAGCCGGAGCCAGGCGGGTATCTCGCCGGCGCCCTCGCGCAGGAACTCGGAGAGTGCTTCCCTGGCCCCGGCGGCCGACCCGCGCAGCACCGCCGCGCACACCGCCAGCCGGTGCGCCAGAGCCCGTTCCGCCATGCGCCTTGGCGGCGGCGCCAGCAGGAGATTGACGATCATCGATATGACGGCGGGGGTGGCGACGAACAGCCAGGCGAAGAGCAGGCCGCGGACGCCGATCTCGCCGCCCGGGACGATACCCAGTTCGTCGAGGCCGTAGCCGACGATCAGGGCGATGATCGCGCCGAGCGGCCGCAGCTTGCTGGCCGAGGTCAGGAACAGCAGGCAAAAGGAGATCAGGGCGATCGCGACGACGCGCCACAGCGGCAGGTCCATCACCGCCAGGCTCACCAGGATGATCAGGCCGATGACCAGGGTGATCAGGACCAGCAGGATCAGGTTGGTGACCAGGCTGGTGGCGCGGTCCGGCTTGTTGAGGAAGAAGACGACATAGACCATCAGCGCCGGGTCCAGCAGCCGGTAGAACTCCGCCGCCAGGGTGGTGAGGGCGCAGATCAGGGCCAGGCGCGTGGCGAACTCCAGCCGGCCCGGGGCCGGCCCCAGCAGGCGCAACACGCCTCGGCCCCAGCCGGCGAGGCTAGGCGCGGCAGGCGGCGCCATGCTTGATCTCCACCACCGCGCTGGCGCCCAGCCGCATCAGGTTCTGCGGCGGCGACACCAGCCTGAGCCGCACCGGGAAGCGCTGCGCCACGCGCACCCAGTTCAGCTCCCGCTCGACGTAGGGAACCGCCCTTGGAACATTGACCCGATCGGTGTCGAGCACGCCCGAGCCGATGCCCTGCACCACCGCCCTGATCGGCCGGCGCCGGTCGGTCATCGAGTAGACCGTGGCGCAATCGCCGACGGCGATGGCCTTCAGGTCATACTCGCGAAAGTTGGCCACCGCGAACCACTCGTCCGAGTTCACGAGAGTGAACAGCGACTGCGAGGGCGCCACGACCTCGCCGGTCGACACCGTCAGGCCGACGACGCGCCCGTCATGGGTGGCGCGCACCGTGGTGTCGTCCAGGGCCCTTTTGGCGACCGCCAGGGCGGCTTTGCGGGCCTCTACGGTCGCCGTGGCGCCGGCGACGGTGTCTATGGCCGTTACCGCCGCCTTCTGCTGTTCCTGCGTCTGCAGGAGCGAGGTCGCCGCATCGCGCTCTGCGGTCTCGGCCTGGTCGAGTTGCTGGGTCGGGACATAGCCTTCCGCCGCCAGCGGACGCAGCCGCTCGACGGTGCGGGTGGCCAGCTCCAGATTGGCCTTGGCCCGCCGGATCTGGTCGTTCGCAACCACGGCGACGGATCGCTGGGTGGAGACGGCGCGACTCTGCGTGCCGAGGGCCGCCTGCGCGAGGTCGAGGTCGGCCTGGCTCTGGGCGAGGGTCAGCTGGTAGGGCGTCGGGTCGATCTGGAACAGCAGGGCTCCCTTGGCGACCTGCATGTTCTCGGCCACCGGAATGTCGATGATCTTGCCGCCCACCGGCGAGGCGACATGGACGACGTCGGCGTCGATGGTGGCGTCGTCGGTCGCGGGACGAACCGCCCGGCGCTGAACCGCATAGAGGCCGGCGCCGATGGCGGCCGCGATGATCAGCAGCGAGATCAGCCTGCCAAGGCGCTGCGGACGGACCGTTCCGCCCGCCTTCATGCCTGTGGCTTTCATGCTCCCCGTCTTGGCGCTCATTGCCCGAACCAGAACAGCCAGCCCGCGATCGCGACCAGCAGGCCCAGGGCGACGCAGACGAACAGTTGCAGCGGCAGCGCGTTGGAGACACCGGACATCACCATGGCGATCCGGGCGACGATCGCCGCCACGATGCCGGCCACGGCGCAGAGGATCCAGCCGGGGAAGTAGGCGCCGAACAGGATCAGCGACGGCGCGCCGGGTGAGGCGCAGCCGTCCATCGTCATGAGGGCCCCGAACGGGCCCAACAGGGTCAGATGCTGTCTCAGTCGGCCCATGCTTTGTCCCTGAGTTTGTCCCTGAGACAGCTTGGCCTCCGCAGGCAATATTGCCGTGACGCTATGGCCGGTGTCGAGCAGCGGCTTGGCGTGGTTTGCTGCGTTTTGCCCTTTCGGCGCTTTTCCGCATCGGCGAGACGGAACAACCGACCGGCGCCGAATTCGGCCTTCGGGCTCACTCTCGGCTCGACAGCCGCGTCCCACGGCCTTAGAAGCGCGCCCTTCCCCGTTTCCGGCGTCCGATCCGCCGGCCGGGCCGCCAAGAGCCACGCCTATGCCCGCCCCCTCATCCCGCGGCCGCCGTCCCCACGCCGGCCCCTCCCAGCGCCAGCTGCGCGCCGGCGAACTGGTGCGCCACGCCCTCGTGGATATCATGAGGACCGAGTCCTTCACCGACCCCGCCCTGGCCGAGGTTCCGATCACCCTGAGCGAGGTCCGGGTCAGCCCCGACCTCAAGCACGCCCTCTGCTTCGTCGAGCCGCTCGGCGGCAAGGAAGCCCCGGCCGTGATCGAAGCCCTGAACCGGGCCTCGCGGTTCCTGCGCCTGCGGCTCGGCCCCGCCATCGAGATGAAGTTCACCCCGACCCTGAAATTCATCCACGACGACAGCTTCGACACCGCCGAACAGATCAATCGCCTGCTGGCCGATCCCCGGGTCCGCCGCGACCTGGACGCCGCCCCCGGCGCTGATGGCTCCCGCGCTCCGGACGACCGGGATCCGGGCGCGGCCTGATGGGCCGCCGCCGCAAGGGCGATCCCATCTCGGGCTGGGTTTGCCTGGACAAGCCCGAAGGCCTCGGATCGACCCAGGCCGTCGGCCGGGTGAAACGGGCGTTCAACGCCCAGAAGGCCGGACATGCCGGAACCCTCGATCCCCTGGCGACCGGCATCCTCCCCATCGCCCTGGGCGAAGCCACCAAGACCGTCCCCTTCCTGGTGGACGCCGACAAGGCCTATCGCTTCACGGTCGCCTGGGGCGTCGAAACCGCCAGCTTCGACCGTGAAGGTGCCGTGACCGCCGTCTCGGACGTTCGTCCGGACACTGCTGACGTCGCCAGAGCCCTCGCCGCCTTCGTGGGTGAGATCGAGCAGATCCCGCCGGATTTCTCCGCCGTGAAGGTGGACGGGGTGCGGGCCTACGACCTCGCCCGGGACGGCGTCGCCATGGACCTGAAGCCACGCCGAGTGGTGATCCACGACGCCCGGGTGGCGGCCCACCCCGGGCCGGACGCGGTGGAGATCGAGATCGAATGCGGCAAGGGTACCTATGTGCGGGCCCTGGTCCGCGACCTGGCGTCAGTCCTGGGCGCCAAGGCCCATGTGAGCGCCCTTCGCCGCACTCGCGTCGGCCCCTTCGACGAAGCCGCCGCCAGGGGGCTGGAAGTTGTGGAGGAGATGTGTCATATCGGCCAAGCCCTGGAGGTTCTGCTTCCGGTCGAGACCGCGCTGGACGACATCCCGGCGCTGGCCGTGACCACCGAAGACGCCTTCAGATTGACGCAGGGACGTTCGATCGTTCTGCTCCCCAGGCAAGTGGAAACCCTGAAGGCGGAGCTCTCCGCCTCCCGTATCGTTTCCGCAAAGCATGGGACGCGGATCGTCGCGCTCTGCGAGATGCGGGCGGGACGGCTCAATCCCACGCGCGTCTTCCACACCTAGCTGAGCGGAAAGAAACCCGATGTCGATCACTGCCCTGCGCAAATCCGAACTGATCCGCTCCCATGCCCGCTCGGAGGGCGACACCGGGTCGGCTGAAGTCCAGGTGGCCATCCTCTCGGAACGGATCGCCAACCTCACCGAACACTTCAAGACCCACAAGAAGGACAACCATTCACGCCGAGGCCTGCTCAAGCTGGTCTCCCAGCGCCGGTCCCTGCTCGATCACCTGAAGCTTTCCGACGAAGGCCGCTATCAGTCGCTGATCGGCACGCTGGGACTGCGCAGATAATACCCGGAGCGCGGGCATCCTGCCCGCATTCCACGTAGAAAGTTGCGGGCAGACTAACCCCGCGCTTCAGTCCGGCGCCCGCCCATCGACAGGCATGACGGCGCCGGGCGCCGCCGCGTCCCCTTATCGGGCGCGGTTCCGTACGCCGAGGGTTCAACAGCAATCCTCATCCCGCCTGTCGACTTGGAGAGGATTCGGAAACCCGGCCCGAAAAGCCACCCGCCCCCTGTCCGCCCCTCACGGGAATTCGCCCGTGGGTATGAAAGAGAGAAGACCGAACATGTTCGAAATCAAACGCAAGTCCGTCGAGTGGGGCGGGCGCAAACTCACCCTCGAGACCGGCCGCATGGCCCGCCAGGCCGACGGCTCGGTGCTGGCCACCTACGGCGAGACCACCGTCCTGGCGACCGTGGTTTATGAGAAGCAGCCCAAGCCCGGCCTCGACTTCTTCCCCCTGACCGTCAACTACCAGGAGAAGACCTACGCCGCCGGCAAGATTCCCGGTGGCTTCTTCAAGCGCGAGGGCCGCCCCTCCGAGAAGGAGACGCTGGTCTCGCGCCTGATCGACCGGCCGATCCGGCCGCTGTTCGTCAAGGGCTTCAAGCATGAGACCCAGGTGGTCATCACCGTGCTTTCCCACGACCTCGAGAACGATCCGGACATCGTCGGCATGGTGGCCGCCTCCGCGGCCCTGACCCTGTCGGGGGTGCCGTTCATGGGCCCGATCGGCGCGGCGCGCGTCGGCTACATCAACGGCGAATACGTCCTCAATCCCACCTCCGAGCAGATCAAGGATCCGGCCAACCGCCTCGATCTGGTCGTCGCCGGTACCGACGACGCGGTGATGATGGTCGAATCGGAGATCGAGGAGCTGAACGAGGACGAGGTTCTCGGCGGGGTGATGTTCGCCCACCGCGGCTTCCAGCCGGTGATCCAGGCGATCATCGAACTGGCCGAGCACGCCGCCAAGGAGCCGTTCGACTTCACGCCGGACGACCTCGACGCGGTGGAGACCCAGATGACCGACCTGGTCGGCGCCGACATCCGCGCCGCCTACGCCATCACCGCCAAGGGCCTGCGCCACGAAGCCGTCTCGGCGGCCAAGGCCAAGGCCATGAAGGCCCTGGCGAAGTCGGAGGACAACCCCAACGGCGTCGACCCGGCCAAGCTCGGCGGCGTCTTCAAGGCCTGCGAGGCCCATGTGGTCCGCCGCGGCATCCTGGAAACGGGCCTGCGCATCGACGGCCGCAACGTCAGCACCGTGCGCCCGATCGTCTCCGAGGTGTCGGTCCTGCCGCGCACCCACGGCTCGGCCCTGTTCACCCGCGGCGAGACCCAGGCCCTGGTGGTCGCCACCCTGGGCACCGGCGACGACGAGCAGTTCATCGACGCCCTGGAGGGGACCTACAAGGAAGCCTTCCTGCTGCACTACAACTTCCCTCCCTATTCGGTGGGGGAAACGGGCCGGATGAACGCCCCCGGCCGCCGCGAGATCGGCCACGGCAAGCTCGCCTGGCGGGCTCTGCGGCCGATGCTGCCGAGCAAGGAAGAGTTCCCCTATACCGTGCGCCTGGTCTCGGAGATCACCGAGTCCAACGGCTCCTCCTCCATGGCTTCGGTCTGCGGCGGCTCGCTCGCCCTGATGGACGCCGGCGTGCCCCTGAAGAAGCCGGTCTCCGGCATCGCCATGGGCCTGATCCTCGAGAAGGACGGTTTCGCGGTGCTCTCCGATATCCTCGGCGACGAGGATCATCTGGGTGACATGGACTTCAAGGTCGCCGGCACCGCCGACGGCATCACCTCGCTGCAGATGGACATCAAGATCCCCGGCATCACCGAGGCGATCATGAAGCAGGCCCTCGCCCAGGCGAAGGACGGGCGGCTGCACATCCTCGGCGAAATGGCCAAGGCGATCGACGGCGCCCGCACCGACGTCGGCGAATACGCCCCCAAGATCGAGACCATCACCATCCCCACCGACAAGATCCGCGAAGTGATCGGCACCGGCGGCAAGGTGATCCGCGAGATCGTCGCCGTCACCGGGGCCAAGGTCGACATCAATGACGAGGGCACGGTGAAGGTCTCGGCCAGCGACGGCGCGAAGATCAAGGCCGCCATCGACTGGATCCGCTCGATCACCTCGGAACCCGAGGTCGGCCAGATCTACGACGGCAAGGTCGTCAAGGTGGTGGACTTCGGCGCGTTCGTGAACTTCTTCGGCGCCAAGGATGGCCTGGTCCACGTCAGCCAGATCGCCAGCGAGCGGGTGAACAAGGTCTCCGACGTGCTCACCGAGGGTCAGGCGGTGAAGGTGAAGCTCCTCGGCTTCGACGACCGCGGCAAGATCCGCCTGTCGATGAAGGTCGTCGACCAGACCACCGGCGAAGACCTCACCAAGCGCGAGGCGGCGGAAGCCGAAGCTTAACGGCGGCTGCCCTCCTCCCTCCCCACAAGGGGGAGGGAGGATCTTTACGAACCCCGCTTCCAGAACGCCCCCGTCCGGGCGACGCAGCGCTGCGGCAGCTCCTTGCGGCCCGCCGCAACGTAGCCGAGCCCGGTCATCAGCTCGGCGGTCAGGGTTTCGGCGGTGGGTACGGCCGCGGGGTTGCGGCGATACTCCTCGCCGAGTTCCTCGTGCAGCAGGGTGTCGAGCCCGGCCAGGGCCGGCAGGCCGTCGAGCGTCGCCTCGATGGCGGCCGAGCGCGCCGCGGGCGAAGCGAACACCGCCTTCATGCGCTCCTTCAACGGGTCGGCCTCCGCCAGGGGCTCCGGCTCGGCATAGGGCAGCCCGAGCAGCTCGATCGCCCGCGCCAGGTGGTTGCCTTCGGCCGAATGCAGGGCCCGGGCCCGTTTCCACACCGCGTGGCGCTCGCTCTGGCTGCGCTGGCGAAGGCGCGACTTGGTCCAGCCGCCGATGAAGACTTCCTCTTTCATGGGCGGAGAAATAAGACGCCGCCCGCCCTTTCCTCAAGAGGGGCGAAGCGGTTACCCTGCAGTCGATGTCGCGCGAGTGGGCCAGTATCGCGTTCGCCCTGGGCTCCTGCCTGATCGCAGCGTGGCCGGCTCAGGCGAGTCTGGGCGGCCGGCGCGACAGCATCGACGCCGACCGTCGGCATCTCGGCGCGCAACTGAGCGCCACCGTCGCGCCCACCCACACCGTTCATCGGCTGACCCTGCCCAATGGCGAGGTCATACGGGAATTCGCCCGCAGCGATGGCGTCGTCTTCGCCGTGGCGTGGCGGGGACCGGCTCGTCCAGACCTCCGGCAACTGCTGGGGCCCAGGTTCGACGACGTGCAGGCCGACAACGTCCTGCCCGGAGGCCGGCGCACCCGGCGGCCCCTCGCCGTGCGGCGACCCGATTTCGCCCTCAGCAGCGGCGGCCATCCGGGCGCCTTCTGGGGCGTCGCCTATCTTCCCGCCCTCGCCCCGCCCGGCTTCTCCGTCACAGACCTGGCCGAGCCGTCGTCATGATCAGAGCGCTGCTGGCCGCCTGCGCCCTGCTGTTGCTGGCGGCCTGCGGCGGAGGTGGAGGCGGCGTGACGGGCTCGACCGCAGTGGGCGTCGGCGCGTCGCCCCCGCCGCCGCCAACGCCGCCACCGCCGCCCGCCGCCCAGAACTTCGCCACCCTGACCGTGGACGCCGGACCCGCCGGCCTGAGCTCCGGCCCCAACGGCTACATCCAGTACAATGTCGCCTACGTCTCGGTGACCCTGTGCGCCCCCGGCGCGACGACATGCCAGACCATCGACCATGTGCAGGTCGACACCGGCTCGGTGGGCTTGCGCGTCCTGCAGTCGGCGTTGAGCCCGGCCATGCTGGCGGCCCTGCCGATCGAGAACGACGCCAACGGCAATCCGCTCGGCGAATGCTACGGCTTTGTCGACGGCTACGCCTTCGGTTCGGTGCGCCTGGCCGACTTCCAGGTCGGCGGCGAGAAGGTGGCGGGCATGCCGTTCCAGGTCATCGGCGACGGCGGCGCCTTCGCCGCGGTTCCCTCGCTGTGTTCCTCGGGCGGCGGCGCCAACCTCGCCGCGCTGACCGCGCTGGGCGCCAACGGCATCATCGGCGTCGGCGTGACGACCACCGACTGCGGGCCGGCCTGCGCCGCCGCGGGCGGCCACTCGGCCGCCATCTACTATGACTGCCCGTCGTCGGGCTGCGCCGCGATCGTCGCCGAAGCGCCCTCCGCGTCGGCCCCGTTCCAGCAGCTTCCCAATCCTGTCGCCGCCATGAGCGTCGACAACAACGGCACGATCATCAGCCTGCCGGCGGCGTCGGGGGCGCAGGCCAGCCTGACCGGAACCCTCTACTTCGGTATCGGCACGGAGACGAACAACGCCCTGGGAGGGGCTTCCGTTCTCCTCACCTCGACGTCCACGAACCCGAATGGCGCCGGGCTGATCAACGTGGTCTACAACGGCCTGAGCCTGGGCGAGAGCTTCATCGACAGCGGCACCAACCTCTTCCTGTTCGTCGATTCCGCCATCGCCGCCTGCACCGGCCAGGACGCGGGCTACTATTGCCCGACCTCACCCCTGTCGCTGAACGCCACGCTTCAGGGGACCAACCAGGCGGTGACCTCGGTGGCCTTCACGCTCGACAACGCCGCGAGCCTGCTCGCCACCAACGATGCGGTGCTGCCCGGCATCGGCGGCAACCCCAATCAGTTCAGCGGGCTGAACGCCTACCCGCAGAGTTTCGACTTCGGCCTGCCGTTCTTCTATGGCCGCAAGGTCTACACGGCCATCGAGGGCCGCAACGCCGGCGGCACGACGGGTCCCTACTACGCCTTCTAGCGGCGTGGTTTGCCCCCGCCGTGTGCGGCGGCTACCGTGCCGGCATGGCCACTTTTCAATCCGGCGGGCTGAGCCTCGCCTACGACGATATCGTCCCGGCGGGGGCGCCTCTGGGGACCGTGTTGCTGGTCCACGGCTTCGCCACCAACCGCGACGAGAACTGGCGCCGCCTCGGCTGGCTGGCCGCCCTCGAGCGCAAGGGCTACCGCGCCGTGGCCCTCGACCTGCGCGGCCACGGCGAGAGCGACAAGCCGCACGATCCGGCCGCCTATGGCCGCGTGCAGATGGCGGGGGACATCGTCGGCCTGATCGACCATCTCGAGCTGGGCCGCGTCGACCTGCTCGGCTATTCCATGGGCGCCCACCTCTCCCTGGCGGTGGCCCTCGACGCGCCCGGCCGGGTGGGCAACCTGGTCCTCGGCGGTGTCGGCGGGCGCCTGCTCACCGGCGAGCCGGTCTCCACGACCCCCATGACCATGGCCGAGGCGCTGACGCTGGAGGACCCGTCCGCCATCAGCGATCCCATCCTGCGCGGCTTTCGCCAGTTCGCCGAAAATCAGGGCGAGGACCGCCTGGCCCTGGCCGCCTGCAGCCAGGGCCGCGGCGAGGGGGCGAGCGCGGAGGACCTGTGGGGCCTCGCCATGCCCACCCTGGTGGTGGCGGGCAGCCTCGACGAGCTCGCCGGCGATCCCCAGGCCCTGGCCGACGCCATACCCGGCGCCAAGGCCGTCACCCTCCCCGCCTGCGACCACTTCACCGCCATCCCCCACGCCCTCTTCAAGGCCGCGGTGTTCGACTTCCTGGAGGGCTGGGACGACGAATTGCCGTAGAAACGCTCACGCGAGGTTGTAGGCGCCGCCCTTCGCGATCGAGGCCTTGAAGGCCGGGCGGTCGTGCAGGCGGGTGACCCAGGCGGCGATCGCCGGGAAAGGGGTGAGCCGCCCGAAGGCGCGGGCCACTTCGCCGACGAAGCTCAGCTGCACGTCGGCGCCGGTGAAGCCCTGGTTCAGGATATAGTCGTGCCCGCCCAGCCCCTGTTCGATGTAGTCGAGGTTGTTGGCGATCTCCGAATCGATGCGCTCCTTGAGCGGCGCGGCGGCCTCGCCTAGGCGCATCAGATAGAGGTTGATCATCAGCGGCAGCATGGCCGAGCCCTCGGCGTAGTGCAGCCATTCGAGATAGGTCTCGTGGGCCAGGGTCCCCGGCGGCGGGGCGAGGCGTCCGCCGCCGTACTTGCGCACGAGATAGTCGACGATGGCGCCGGACTCGGCGATCTTCACGTCGCCGTCCTCGATGACCGGCGACTTGCCCAGGGGATGGACCGCCTTCAGCTCCGGCGGCGCCAGGTTGGTCGCCGCGTCCCGCGTGAAGGGCCGGATCTCATAGGGCGCGCCCAGTTCCTCGAGCAGCCAAAGGATGCGTTGCGAGCGCGAGTTGTTGAGGTGGTGCAGGATGATCATGCGGCTCTCCGGGACGGGCGCGACCTTAGGGCGGCGGTGCGGGGCTCACAACCCGCGGCGAAGCCAGGCTCCGGCGGCGACTGGCGAGGGGCGTTGCGAGGGCGTAAGCGGGGCCCATGCGCGAGACGT
>Ga0209166_10002615_pt1 | contig 13438 bp, 12 predicted proteins | sample Coa_R1_3_FD_187151 | JGI IMG/M metagenome (GOLD analysis project Ga0209166, IMG submission 187151) | Surface soil microbial communities from Centralia Pennsylvania, which are recovering from an underground coalmine fire - Coalmine... | ecosystem: Environmental > Terrestrial > Soil >... | reverse complement strand
GCACATCCTCGACCCCGGGGCCGCGTCGGTGAGGACTCGTCCGATCCCCGGGTCGCGGCGGGCGCGCTGCTCGCCCTGGCCGGAACGAGCGGCGAGAACCTGACCCCGTTCGCCGCCGAGATGTTCTCTTCATGAACCGAGCTTCGACACGATGAAGATCCCGGCCCTCATAACCGCCGGCGACCACGACCAGTCGCCGCTCTCAGTACGAGGGCCAGACTGGTGGACCGACGGCTACACCCTCAGCCCGGGCGAGAAGAGCCTGTTGACCGTGTTCGGGGCCGAGCACTCCCAGGGCGGCATCCACGCCTACAGCGGCATTCCCGAGACGGCCGCCGAAAGCCCCGCATTGCTCGCCCTCGTCCAGAATCACCACGGCATACCTGCGCAGCGCCGTAGGCGGGGCGAGGCGGACTGGCCTGTGGCGCACGACGCCCTTGCCCAGGACGCCGACCCGGCCGGCCGGCCGCAATCAAAGCGAGCCGGCCGGTAAGCCATGACTGCTCTTGCTCCGTCGAGTGATTCCCGCCGACGTGCGGTTGTCCTCGGTATTTGCTGTCTGAGCGTCTTTGTCACGGGCGTCGACATCACGATCGTCAACGTCGCCCTGCCGTCGATCGGCCGCGACCTTGGTGCGTCGGTGAGCGGGCTGCAATGGACGATCGACGCCTACACGCTCGTGATCGCGTGCCTGCTTATGCTGTCGGGCTCGCTCGCCGACAGGTTCGGCCGCCGGCGCGTTTTTCAGGTCGGCCTGGTGACCTTTTCGATCGGCTCGCTGCTGTGCAGCGTGTCGGGCTCGCTGGGCATGCTCGTTGCGTTCCGCGGGTTGCAGGCGGTCGGCGGCGCGATGCTCAACCCCGTTGCGATGGCGATCATCGCCTCCACTTTCACCCAGCCCGCCGGGCGTGCCCGCGCCATCGGCGTGTGGGGCTCGGTCGTGGGGTTGAGCCTGGCTGCCGGGCCCGTGCTCGGCGGCGTGCTCGTCTCCGCGATCAGCTGGCGCGCGATCTTCTGGCTCAACGTGCCGGTCGGCGCGCTTGCGATCGCGCTCACGATGCGATTTGTGCCGGAGTCGCGGGCCGAGCGTCCTCGCCGGGTTGATCCGGTCGGCCAGGTGCTGGTCATCTTGACCCTCGGGCCTCTGACCGGAGCGGTGATCGAAGGGCCGCGGCAAGGCTGGTCATCGGCGCTGATCGTCATGCTGTTTGCGGTCGCGATCGTTTCGGCGGCGGCGCTCGTGCTTGTCGAGCCCCACCGGCGCGAGCCGCTGATCGATGTCCGTTTCTTCCGCAGCGCGCCGTTCTCAGGAGCGGCCTTGATCGCGGTCGTCGCGCTCGCCGCTAATGCCGGGTTCTTGTTTCTCAACACGCTCTACCTGCAGGACGCTCGTGGATATACCCCCCTCCACGCGGGCCTTATGACGATTCCGTTCGCTGGCGCGGTAGCCGTGTGCTCGAACCTCTCGGGCAAGATCATCGCGCGTCGCGGTCCGCGGCTTGCGCTGGGCCTGGCTGGTTCGCTTGTCGCGATCGGCAGCAGCCTGATGATCACACTGAGCGCTCATACAGCGATCTGGTTTCTTGTTCTCACCTACCTTGTCTTCGGCGCTGGAGCGGGGTTCGTCGGCGCTCCGATCACCAACACCGCTCTTTCCGGGATGCCTCGTGACCAAGCCGGGGTCGCCGGCGCGATCGCTTCGACCTGCCGGCAGGCCGGCTCGGCGTTCGGCGTTGCGGTGACCGGCGCGATCATCGCAGGCAGTTCTGCCGGGTTGGTCCACGCGAGCCGCCCGGCGTGGGCGGTGCTCGCCGGCTGCGGGATCGCGACGCTCGTGCTTGGCCTCGGGTCGACCGGACGGTGGGCGCAGGCCAGCGCGCGACGTAACGGCGAGCGGCTGGCCGCGGCGGCGGCCGCGACGCAATGAACTCAGCGGCCGATGACGGTGCCACGTCGCGACCCGGGGCCGGCCGGCGATGCGGCGGTCGTGTAACACCTGGGCTACTGAGGAGTGCCGCAGTAGGGTTCCAGGCCAGGTTCTGGCTGCTGAAGCTCTTACTGCAAGCGAGATCGGCCGGGCGAAGCTGTTCGGCCGTTCTTGGCCGAAGTCGCTTGTAATAGTTCCGGCCTGTGGCGTGCCGTAATTCAGAACCTCGCCTGAGCACACTCTCGTAGCCGCGACGCTCTCATGTCGCGCCTCGGCCCACGTAGCGCGGGCTGACTTGGCTGCCGTCGCCGATGCGGTCCGCGCGAGCAACAGGGGTTGCAATGTTGGCGGACGCCTTCCCTCCCGTCGGGCCGCTCAGCGGCGAACCTGGTAGCGCAGGTGCAGCACCCGGTCGCCACGGATGACCACGTCGGGGTCCTCCAGCAGGTGCTGGCCCTCGACCGGCCCGAAGTACCGCTTGCCGGAGCCGAACACCACCGGTACGACATCCATCGCCACCTCATTTACCAGGCCCAGCGCGAGCGCCTGCCCACCGACGTCTCCCGCCGCCACGGCAACGGTGCGCTCGCCAGCCAGCGCCTTGGCCTTCGCGATCGCCGCTGCCACATCGTCAGCGAAGTGGTATGGCGCCTCCGGGTGCCACCCGTCCGGGCTGGGCCGATGCGACACCACGACCACGTGCTCGCCAGCCGGTGGCTTGCCCTCCCAGCCGTTGGTCAGGTCGAACAGGTGCCGCCCGATCACTATTGACCCGATGCTGTCCCACATCGGCCGGACGTAGCCGGCCGATGTCCGCGACACCTTGAACGAGCCACCGTCGACCAGTTCGGTATCGCCGTTGAAGTACCACTCGAACAGCGGGCCCACGTCATCATTGCTGTCAGCGATGTAGCCGTCTACCGACACCACGCTGTGCATCACCACAGTGCTCATCACGCCTCCCTCGATCTGCGTTCCGGCCAGCCCACTATTGACGGTCACCGCGCACTAGGCTCATCGCCGTAGTCACACCGGCACGTTAGCCGGATCGGCATGCATCGATGCAGCCGGCAGGCCGCACCTGAAGCTGAGAGGCGTTGGCGGTGGGCGGCCAGCTGCGCGCTCACCCAGGCGCCGACCGCGGCGTCCAGGGCGGCCGGCCCCACCGCGGTCAGCACCCGCCAGATCGTGGCCAGGTCCGGCACCGGGCCGGGCAGCCCCGGCCGGGCGCGCAGCCGGGACGGGGCGTCGGCCGCCCATTCGGCGATCGCCTGGTACGACCTGGCCCGGCCAGCATCGCGCACTCCGCGACAGCCAGGACCGGGGCCAGCGGTTACCGGCGGCCGCGCGGATCCCGCGGGTCAGGGACCTGGGCAGGGCTTCCAGCGGCCCCGCCGGCGCGGGGCCGGCAACGGCAGGCTCGGCGGAGCCGAGCAGGGCAAGCTGGCCAGCGGCCAGCACGGTAGGCGAAGATGGCATGGCAGGCCCGGCTCCCGGCGAAGATCACTGCGGCCAGGCTGGTTGGCCGCCCCGGTTTCCAGCGTGAGGAACCGGTTGCCGCTAGCGGCCGTGCCGCTGATCGTCGCCGGACCAGGGCGTCCAGGCGAGGGGGCGGTCCGGGCTGAAGTAGGCGGCGTACATGTCGAGGGCGGGATCGAGCAGGGCGATCAGCCGGCTTTCGGCGAACCCCATGCCTGGTTCGTTGGCGGCGTGCTGAGATCCCACCCCCGCGACCAGGGCGAGCAGCAGCGCGATGCCGTCCTCCGACGCGGCGGCCGGGTGCAGTTCGCCCCGCTCGGCGGCCGCGGCCATGGCGGTGCGCACCAGGTCGAGGCCGCGCAGGCTGGCAGCGTAGGCGCGGCCGGAGGGCACGAACCCCGGTACAACGCTGGTGACCAGCAGCTGGGCCAGCACCGGCTGGGCCGCGGCGAACCGCAGCGTCTCCCGCATGGCCAGGCGGACCGCCGCCCAGCCTCCGCCCTGGCCGTTGATAGCGGCGGTAAGTATCTCGTAATGGGCGCGCCAGCCGCGCTCGAACAGGGCGTCATAGACCGCGGTCCGCGAGTCGAAATACTGGTAGAGGGACGGCTGGCGCAGGCCGACGCGCCGGGCGACCTCGGTCAGGTTGAGCGCGGCGACACCTTGTTCGGCCATCACGGCCAGCGCCGCGTCGAGGATTTCCTCGCGTGTCTGGAGCCGGTGCCGCTCGCGTGGCGTCATGGCACCGTTCGTCTCGCGCACAGCCATAAACAGAGTATAGAACAGCCGATAGGCTATTGATTCTACGATAACCAATAGCTAGGCTGCCCTGTGTCAGCCCTTCCGGGAGGAGGCGACCATGAACCGTCTTGATCACGACGAGGTCCGGCTGCGCATTCAGGCCCCGCCCGAACTGCTCTACGACCTGGTCTCCGACGTCCCGCGCACCCCGGAGTGGAGCCCTGAGGTCATCTCGTGCCGCTGGCTCGACGGCGCGGCCGGCGCGGTGCCCGGCGCCCGGTTCAGCGCCCGCAACAAGCGGCGCTGGGCTGCCTGGTCCAACAAACCAGTCGTGGAAACCGCCGAGCGGGGCCAGGAGTTCGCCTTCACCCGCACCGAACCCATCGGCGGCACCATCCGCTGGTTCTACCGCTTCGAACCAGGGCCCGGCGGCAGCACCGCCGAGCTTGGCTATCAGGTGGTCAGGCCGGTCCCGGTTTTCCTGCACCTCAGCCTGCGAGCATTGCTCGGGGTGCGCGACCTGCGCGCTGACCTACACCAGAACATGACCACCAGCCTGCAAAAACTTGCCCGGATCGCCGAACGCCAGGCCCAGCAGGCACACGCCGGCGGCCGCGACTGAGGCAGCCCGGTCCGCGTCGCCTCCGGGGGGCGGGCTGTGGGCTTGAGCCGCCGCCGTTGGTGGTGTGGGCGGGCGGGCTGGGGTCAGGCTGCCAGGTGCTGGCCGAACCAGTCACGTGCCTGTTCGCTGGAGGCTTGGAAGCCGTTGGTGTAGGCGTCGAAGTGACCGCCGGGCAGGATGGTGAGTTTTTTGGGCTGGTGTGCGGTGTCGAAGGCGGCGATGGCGAGTTCGGCGGGGACCAGATGGTCGCGTTCGGCGACCAGCATCAGGAGGGGGGTGGGGCTGATATAGGGCAGGTAGGTGCCGGGCTCGTATTCGGTGAACATCTCCACGCTGCGCAGCGTCACCTCGTTGCGCCAGGCTGGTGCCCGGGTTTCGCCGGTCTGGCTGAACCACTCCCATGAGTCGGGCGTCGGCAGCGCGGAGGGGGCCAGGGGATCCTTGTCGACCACGGGGACCATGGCCGGGGGCTCGCCGCGGAAGCGGGCCAGGCGGTCGGCGTCGAACTGCTCGCGGAACCCGGCGATGAAATCGGCCCGGACCAGCGCGCGCAGGTTGTCGTGCCCGCTGACCAGCGGTACCTGGCTCACCACCGCCTTGACCCGGCGGTCGATCGCCGCGACCACCAGGACATGGCCGCCGGAGTAGCTGCTGCCCCAGATCCCGATCCGCCGCGCGTCCACCTGCGGCAGGGTGGTGGCGTAGGTGATGGCGTGCCGGTAGTCACGGACCTGGGCCCAGGGGTCGATCTCCTGCCGGGGCTCGCCACCGCTGGCGCCGAAGCAGCGGTTGTCAAACACCACCACGTTCAGCCCGCCGGCGGCGAACACCTCAGCGAAGGCATCAAGGTACATCTCCTTGACCGCGGAGAAACCATGCGCCATCACCACGGCCGGCCCTGCCCCGCTGCCCGCCGCCGCCGGGTAGAACCAGCCACGCAAGGTGACGCCCTCGGCGCCGAACTCGATATCCCGCCGCGTCATCCCGGGCACCTCCCAATGCCGGTTCCCCGGCCGCCGGCGGCCGCAGCGCACCCGCGAACCGCTGTCCCCCCAGTCTCGGGGAAACCGTGCCCGTGGTCCAGCCCCGCGGGCGGGCCACCCGGCGCTGGAGAACACGCCTGGGCACTCCTGGGCGCCGGCGGCCCTACGGTAGGCAAGGAGGGACCCGCTGCGAAGGAGAGCAAGATGACACGCACGCCGCAGGAAATCTTCCAGCACCACGCCCAGGCGCTCGGCGCGGGCAACCTGGAGGAGATCGTCGCTGACTACGCCGACGATGCCGTCTTTATCACCCCGGCCGGCGTCCAGCGCGGCAAGGACGGCATCCGGGCGGCTTTCACCCAGCTGCTCGCCGACGTGCCCAGCGCCGCCTGGGACCTGAAGACCCAGATCTACGAAGATGACGTGCTCTTCCTGGAGTGGGCCGCAGACGCCGCCGCGACCTTTGTCGAGGACGGCATCGACACGTTCGTCTTCCGCAACAGCCTGATCCAGGTGCAAACGGTCCGCTACACACTGCAACACAAGAGCTGAACACAAAGACCCGCACGGCAAAGCACACCCACTGCCGGACCAGCCGGCGCCATTTGCGCTAACCACCTTGATTGCCGCAAGTTCTCCGTAGGGGGAGGTCGCCCGCAACGACCGCGCCCGTGAGGTTCTGGCAGTGCTTGTGCCCCGGCTGGTCATCGGCCTGAATGCCTCCTGCGCCGCTGCCGCAGTGGTACGCAGCCAGGCGTCAAGCGGCGGAGCCCGCGCGGATCCTGGATGCTGGCCAGGCCACCCCTGGGCCGCCCCAGCAGTAGCGGTCACCTCTCCAGCGTGCCCGGCTATCTAGGCACTGTCCGGCCAGGTCATCACGTGCGCCGCACCCACTCCGGAGCTGTGGCATTTCTGGCGCAAGCGGGCGGCCAGTAAATGAAGACAGGGTGCCGGTTGATCGTGTCCGCCGTGCTACGCCTCCGCGACGTTGATGTTACAAATCTTAGATCTTGACTCATCTCTGGATCAACTTGTAACGTCCTGAACATTCCGCCGCGGCTGCGGGAACTGCGTGCGACATGAGGAGGCAGCACATGTCGATCATCGAGCCTGTGGCAGCGGGCGGAGGACAGCTCCGCAGGGCACTCCATGTCCGGCATTTGGTCATGCTCTCCGTCGGCGGGACCATCGCGTCCGGGTTCCTGCTGTTCGCCGGGTCGGCCATTGGAATCGCAGGGCCAGCGGTGATCATTTCCTACGTGATCGCCGGCATCATCACGGTGGCCGTGATGGCGTGCCTGGCGGAACTGGCCGTCGTCAAGCCCGTGTCGGCGTCGTTCGCCACATATGCGCGCGACACCATGGGGCCATTGGCCGGCTTCCTCACCGGCTGGAACTACTGGCTTGCCTGGGTGATGGGCGCCGCGACCGAATCCGTCGCCGCCGGCACCTACTTCCACAGCTTCTACAGCGCGGCGCCGATCTGGCTGGTCGCGGCGATCATCATCGGCTTGGAGATGGTCATCAACCTGGTAGGCGTGCTGTTCATGGGGGAGTACGAGTTCATCCTCTCGACGATCAAGATCGTCGCGCTGGCTGCGTTTATCCTGATCGGCGTCTGTGCGATCGTCGGCATCGGGTTCCACAGCCATGGCGTGACACAGCTCACCGCCCACGGAGGGTTCTTCCCCCACGGTGAGGGCGCCGTGCTCACCGCGTTGCTGACAGTGTTCTTCGCCTACGTGGGAATCGAGCTGGTAGGTGTCACGGCCGAGGAGAGCGTGAACCCGGTCCGGGACGTTCCAAGGGCGCTGTTCTACACGGTGGCCATCGTGGTGGGGCTGTTCGTCGTGAGTATCTTCATCCTGCTGGCACTCATGCCGTGGGCGCAGGCAGGGACGAGCTCAAGCCCGCTGGTCGATGCCATCAAGAGCCTGAACATCCCGGTACTGGCGACGATCTTCAACTGGATCGTGATCAGCGCATCAGTGTCGTCGGTGGACGGCGCGATCTACACTGCCTCGCGGATGCTGTTCACACAGGCAAGGGAAGGCAACTTCCCCAAGCGGCTGGCCACCACCCACCCGCACCGGAAGGTGCCCACGCCAGCGATCGCCGTCACCGCTTCGTGCACGTTTGTCGGTGCGCTGCTTGCCTATTTCTTTCCCAGCACCGCCTACGTCTTTGTGGCCAGCCTGGCCACCTTCGGCTTCCTGTTCGCCTGGCTCATGATCGCCCTCGCCCAGCCCTTGTACCGCATCAAGATGGGCGCGGAGTGGGTCCGCAACCTCAAGTGGAAGACGCCGCTCTATCCGATCACCCCGATCATCGCGGTGGTCACGGTGCTCGGGGCGTTTGTTGGCCAGTTCTTCACGGGTGGCTCATCGTCATTGGGGCCGATCACGGTTCCGGGTGGCGGCATCGCCATTGTCGTCGGTGTTATCTGGACTATCTTGTGGTCCATCTACTATCTAGCCTATGCGCGCAGAAAATTCAGCCACGGCGAGGCCTGGCGAAGTGTGGAACAGGCCATGGTGGCGGAGCCTGCGGCAGCCGTATCCGAACCACTTCCGGATGTGCCCTAGAGCGTGCGGCGCAGCTGAGCTGAGGGACGTCCCGACCGAGGAGTAAAGCGCGCATGGATACAGCGATGATCGCCGGGCTGGACGCACGTCACCTCGCGTCAGTCATGAAGGTGAGATTCTTCCCACTCGTGATCGCGAGTGCTGACGGGTGCCGCATCACCGACACCGACGGTGTCACCCGGCTGGATTTCACGGCGGGCTGGGCTGTAGCCAACCTGGGCTACAGCAATCCGCGGGTCCGGGCCGCAGTCACCGAGCAGTTCAGCCGCACCTCGTTCGGCACCCTGACGGCGATGATGAACGAGCAGAGCGTCCGGCTCGCCGAGCGTCTGGCCGGACTGGTGCCCGGCGACTTCGAAAAGAAGGTCTGGTACGGGCTGCATGGCTCGGATGCCAATGACTGCCTGGCGAAACTGGTCCCGCTGGCGACGGGACGGCGGCGCATGATCTCTTTCATCGGGGGCTACCACGGGCAGACCGCAGGGTCTGCCGCGCTGAGCGGGCACACGGCCCAGGCCAAGGCGGGCGGCGGGGCCAACGTGGTGAAGATCCCCTACCCCGATCCCTACCGCCCTGTGCTCGGATCTGGCAGCGACAGCGCGGATGCCGTCCTGAGCTACCTCGAAAACTACATTTTGCGAACCATTTGCCCGCCAGAGGATACGGCAGGCATCATCGTGGAGCCCGTGCAAAGCGACGGAGGGGACATCGTCCCAGAGCCGCACTTCCTCAAAGGCCTGGAAGCGATCTGCCGCCGCCACGGGATCATGCTGCTTATCGACGAAGTAAAGATCGGTTTCGGCCGCTCGGGTAAAATGTTCGCCTTCGAGTATTCCGGGATTGAGCCAGACGCCGTCTCACTTGGAAAGTCAATGGGTGGCGGGATGCCGATCAGCGCGGTCGTGGGGCGCCGCGAATTGCTGGATGTCGCCCCGGCGATCAACATGTACACCATGGCCGGCAACCCGGTCGCCTGCGCCGCCGCGCTGGCCAGCCTGGATGAGATCGAGGAGCGAGGACTGGCCGGGCAGGCGGGCCGGACTGGCGCTTACCTGCTCGCCCGGCTAGGTGAACTGAAGGGCCGGCACCCGCTGATCGGGGACGTCCGCGGGCTGGGAATGATGCTGGGCCTGGAGACCGTGCGTGATCGTGCGACCAAGGAGCCAGCCGACCGCGAGATGGCCAAAATCGTCTACCGGGCGTTCGAGCTGGGGCTCGTGGTGTTCTACGGCGGCATCTACTCAAACGTTATGGAGATCACGCCACCATTGATCATGACTGAGGCGGAGGTGGACGAAGGAATTGCGATCCTGGATCAGGCGATTGGCGAGGTAGAGGCCGGTGAGGTAGGCGACGAGGTACTTGGTGAATACGCAGGCTGGTAGCGGGCCCACGGCAGGCGGGACGCAGGGAGCTGGCCCAGCCGACGCTGGCCCGCTGCTGCTCGATAGCGAGGTGCGGGCCGAGCGCTCACGGCAGGCGGAGACCGTCGCCGAGAAACTCCGGGCGGACGGCGTGAGCGTCGTCGCGCTGTGCTGGGTGGACAACACCGGTGTGACCCGGGTCAAGTGCGTCCCAGTCGGGCAGCTGGCGCGGGCAGCAGGCTGGGGTGTCGGCATGTCGCCCGTGTTCGACGTTTTCCTGGTCAACGATGCCATCACCACGAGTCAGCACCTCGGCGGTCCCGGTGGCGACCTTCGCCTCATCCCGGACCTGCGCCGGATAGCGCTGCTGGCTGGGCAGCCTGGCTGGGCATGGGCACCTGCCGACCGGTACACACAGGACGGCCGGGTGCATGTTGCGTGCCAGCGTTCCTTCGCGCGCCGGATGGCCGCCGCGGCTCAGGCCCGCGGCCTTGGGTTCTGCATGAGCTTCGAGGTCGAATGGGCGGTCGGCACTGAAGGCAACGGTAAGTTCGTCCCTGCCTGCATCGGCCCCGCCTACGGCATGACCCGCGTCATTGAGCTCTCGGACTACAGCCGCGAGCTGATAGATGCCCTCGAAAACGAGGGCGTGGTGGTGGAGCAGTTCCACCCTGAGTACGCGGACGGCCAGCTCGAAGTGTCGGTTGCCCCGGCCGACCCGGTCGGGGCAGCCGACGTCAACGTGCTCGTCCGCCAGACCATCCGGGCCGTCTCCGCCCGGTTCGGATTCCAGGCATCCTTCGCCCCGTCGGTAGTGGCTGGGGGCGTCGGCAACGGCGCGCACATCCACCTGAGCATGTGGCGGGACGGGCGCAATCTCTTCGCGGGCGGGGCAGGGCGTCACGGCCTCACCGAGGACGGTGAGTCGTTCGCGGCCGGGGTGCTCGACGCGCTGCCCGCGCTGGCCGGCATTGGCATGCCCAGCGTCGCCAGCTACCTGCGGCTGGTCCCGTCGCACTGGGCTGGCGCCTTCCAATGCTGGGGACTGGAGAATCGGGAGGCCGCACTGCGGCTGGTGACGGGTTCGGACGGGGAGCAAGGCGCCCGCGCTAACATCGAGGTCAAGTGCTTCGACGCGGCGGCCAATCCTTATCTCGTTGCGGGATCCCTGATCGCGGCGGGACTGGCTGGAATGGATGCTGGCTCCCGGTTGCCGCCGGAAACCTGCGGTGACCCTGCCCTCCAGCCGGAGGAACAGCTGGCCGGGCGAGGCGCGCACCGCCTGCCGCAGACCCTGGAAGAGGCCATCAGCCATATGGAGAAGAGCGCTGTCCTGCGTTCCGCCCTGGGCGATACGCTGTTCGAGGCAATCCTGGCTGTCAGGCGTGGTGAGGCTGCGCTGTTCGCCGGCTCGGGCGCTGACGAGGTCACCGCGCAGACCCGCTGGCGGTGGTGACATGGACTCGGGTGACCAAGAGGCCACGGTGGCCGTGCGCCTGCGGGCGCAGCTTGCCGGGCTGACACCAGCGGAACGGAAGGTGGCACGCAGCCTGCTGGCCGATTACCCGATCAGCGGGCTTGAGCCGGTCGCCAGGCTCGCAGCCGCTTCGGGAGTGAGCGCCCCGACTGTGCTGCGGCTTGTCGCCAAGCTATCTTTCGACAGTTACGCGGACTTCCAGCAGTCGCTGAAGGCCGAGGTGTCGGCCCGGATGTCGTCTCCCCTGGAGATGCATGCCGACCGTCCAAGGAAAGGGTCAGGGGGCGTGCTGCACCGGGCGGAGGAGGTGCTCTGCGGGGGCATCCGGACGAGTTTCGCCCGGCTGCAGCCAGCGGAATTCGCGCACGCAGTGCAACTGCTGGCCGATCCCAGACATGGAGTGATGCTGATCGGCGGGCGGTTTAGTTCGCTGCTCGCCGAGTACCTCGCCGCGCACCTGCACATCTTGCGCCCGGGCGTGCGCCTGGCCCCTGCGGCTGGTAATGACCGCATCAGCTCCATCCTGGATGTGGGACGCCGTGACGTGCTTGTCGCGTTTGACTACCGCCGGTATCAGCGCGACACGGTGCGCCTGGCTGGTGCGGCCAGGGATCAGGGGGCGACCGTGATCGCGTTCACTGACCCGTACCTGTCGCCCCTGTCGGCCTACGCCGACGTCATCTTCACCTCCAGCGTTCAGGCTCCGTCCCCGTTCGATGCCCTCACGCCAGCGATGGCCCTGGTCGAGGCTTTGATCGCGGCGCTCGTGGACCGGCTCGGAGATGCTCCGCGTGAACGCATGACCAGATATGACGCGCTGCACGGAGGTACCGTCGATGGCGCAAGCCCCGGCGCAGGCGATTTCCATTGACTGATCAGCAGATAGCGCTTATCGACCATCACTGTCACGGCGTGGTCAGCGCAGACCTCGACCGCTCCGGCATAGAGGCGCTGCTCACCGAGGCTCCAGGGCCGCCCGCCCCCGGCACGTCCATGTTCGACAGCCAACTGGGCTTCGCAGTGCGCCGCTGGTGTGCGCCACTGCTCGACCTTGAACCTTCCACTCCAGCGGACAGCTATGTGCAGCGACGCGCCGAACTCGGATCCGCTGAGGTCAACCGCCGGCTTCTGCGAGCCGCCGGAGTGACCGCATGGCTGGTGGACACCGGGTACCAGCCAGACCAGATCCTTACGCCAGAGCAGCTCGCCCATGTCAGCGGCAGCCCCGCCCACGAGATTGTGCGGCTGGAAGCGGTCGCTGAGCGGGTTGCCCGGTCAGGCGGAACCGCGGCAGGCTTCGCAGCCGCGTTCGCGGAAACGCTCAGCAAGGCGGTGGCGGGTGCGGCTGGCCTCAAGTCCATCGCCGCCTACCGCTTCGGCCTCGACTTCGACCCCATAAGGCCAGGCGAGCATGACGTACGCGTCGCGGCCGGCCGCTGGCTTGAGGCGATTGACACTGGCGGAGCCGTCCGCCTGTCTGATCCGGTCCTGCTCCGGCACGTCATCTGGGCAGGGGTGGACACGGGACTGCCGCTCCAGTTCCACACCGGATTCGGAGACCCAGACGTGCGGCTGCACCGGGCCGATCCATCGCTGCTTCACGACTTCCTGGCCGCCACCCAGCCATCGGGCACGGCCATTCTTCTGCTGCACTGCTATCCCTACCATCGGCAGGCGGGCTACCTCGCCAACGTGTTCCCGCACGTGTACATGGATGTCGGAGAAGCACTCAACCACGTGGGCGCACGCTCCTCCACGGTGCTCGCGGAGGCCCTGGAACTCGTGCCGTTCCACAAACTGCTCTACTCCTCCGATGCCTTCGGCCTGCCTGAGCTCCACTATCTGGGAGCCTCCGGGTTCCGCCGTGACCTCACCCGAATCGCGGACGGCTTCGTCGCGGATGGAGCGTGGTCGGCCTCAGATGCTGAGCGAGTCGCTATCCTGATCGGATCTGCCAACGCCCGCCGCGTCTACCGGCTCGATGAACGCTGAAGCGTGCGCACCGGCAGCGGAAGCGGTGAGCACCCAGAGTCTGGCCGCGCAGTTGCGTTCCGCGCTGGCCCGCGAGCTTGACAGCGCGGTCCAGCTTCGCCGCGAACTCCACTCCCAGCCAGAGTTGTCCGGCGCCGAGAAGCACACCGCGGCGCTGGTGGCGGACGCGCTCGGGGCACCTGACGCGCCAGCCGTCGCCGGCACTGGGCGCCTCGTGCGCATCGGACCGCAAGAAGGACCCTGCATCGCCGTCCGGGCCGAGCTTGAC
>Ga0209166_10002612_pt1 | contig 13450 bp, 10 predicted proteins | sample Coa_R1_3_FD_187151 | JGI IMG/M metagenome (GOLD analysis project Ga0209166, IMG submission 187151) | Surface soil microbial communities from Centralia Pennsylvania, which are recovering from an underground coalmine fire - Coalmine... | ecosystem: Environmental > Terrestrial > Soil >... | reverse complement strand
GCGTCACCTGGTCGTTGCGGCGCACCTCGACCTCAGCCCCCAATTCAGAGAGGTACTGGTGCAGGTTGTAGGTAAAGCTATCGTAGTTATCAATTAAAAGCAACATCTTACTTCTCCTGACCAGTAGTGGCCGGCTTCATGCTCGCTTTGTTCCTCAGATCGCCTGCAAGGGAGTCCTGATTATGCTCTTCGGCGATATGCTCGGCTTCGTCAAGGGCGCGTATCAATGCTCTGGCCTTGTTCAGGCTCTCCTGGTATTCGAGCGTTGGGTCGGAGTCCGCCACTACGCCGCAGCCGGCCTGAATGTAGGCGCGACCATCTTTCATGACCATAGTACGCAGGGCAATGGCGGTCTCCTGATTGCCTGAATGACTGAAATAGCCAACCGCGCCCGCATACACACCACGCTGATCACCTTCCAGTTCACTAATGATCTCCATGGCGCGCACCTTGGGTGCGCCGCTGACGGTCCCGGCGGGAAAACCTGCGCGCAAGGCTTCGAAGGGCGTCATATCCTGGCGCAACTGGCCCGTGATATTGGAGACGAGATGCATAACATGTGAGTAGCGTTCAATATCCATAAACTCGCTCACCTGCACGCTCCCGGTAGCGCTGACGCGTCCGACATCGTTACGAGCCAGGTCAACCAGCATCACATGTTCCGCGCGCTCCTTGGGATCGCTTTGTAACTCTGCCGCGAGCCGTTCATCGCTCTGGCGATCTGCTCCGCGTGGGCGCGTGCCCGCGATCGGGCGAATGGTCACCTCACTATCCTCAAAACGGACCAGCAGTTCAGGCGAGGCGCCAATGATATGGAAATCCTTCAGATCGAGATAGAACATATAGGGTGAAGGATTGATGGCACGCAGCGCGCGGTACACCGTAAATGGTGCGGCGTTGACGGCACGGCTCAGGCGCTGGGATGGCACCACCTGGAAGACATCGCCGGCGCGAATATATTCGATGGAGCGCCTGACCATCTCCTCAAAGCCTGCTTGGGTCTGATTGGAGGTGATGCGTCGCGCCTCTTCGTCGTGGATGGGCGCTGGCTCCTGTGGCAGGTGTGCTGGCTGGCGCAGACGCTGTTTTACCTCGTCGATAATCGCGCAGCCACGCCGATATTCCGCAGCCAGATCGGGTGCATCCAGGTGCAGGTGGGTGACCACTCTGGCGCGATGCTTCACATGGTCAAAGACCAGAACTGTTTCCGTAAAGCTGAAGACGGCCAGCGGGAGATCTAAGGTATTGCGGGGTGGGATCGGCACACGCTCGAAGCGGCCCACCGCATCATACGAGAGATAGCCCACCGCTCCTCCGTAAAACTTGGGTAGCTCGTCCTGCGCCATACCTGCTGGCGTTACCAGACGATATTGTCCCAGTTCCGCCTCGACAAATTCCAGCGGATCGTGGCAGGTGATCTCCTCCTGTCGAGCAGATGCATCCGCAAGGGATGACCTCTGGCCCTCGGTGGCATGACCTTGCCCGTGCATCAGATGCAGGATAGCCTTCTCGCCTCGCTGCACCATCACCATATAGGGATCGATGCCGATCATCGAGAAACGCGCAATACGATCTCCGCCGGAGACACTCTCTAACAGAAAGCTATAGGGACTCTGCGCTGTTTTACAATAGGCCGAGACGGGCGTCTCCATGTCGGCAAGAATATCGCTGTACAGTGGGAGCAGGGGACGTTTCTCCTGCTGCCTATCCTTTACGGATGGCCCTACAACCTGTTGACTTGTTTCCCTGTCTCGTAGCTGTTCGATCTCTTCAAATGGTGGATAATACATTGTGTATACCTTGCTGGAGGGCGATCGGGAGGGATCGCCCGGACTCTCAATGTTCACAGGGGAGCCAGCGCCAGAGTGTGGTAAAACGTATTTTGCCTTCCATGCTCTGGCTGCCTAGCTTATCCCAGACCTACGACATCTTTCACGCGTTGTAACGTTGCCGCCGCCAGAGGGCGAACCTCGTCGGCCCCTTGTTTGAGGATGCCTTCTAGCGTTGGCAGATCATTCATAATGTCATTGTAACGCTGCTGAATCGGGGACAGGGTAGCTACCAGACGATCGGTGAGCGCCGCTTTGAAATCACCATAGCCTTTGCCCTCGAATTCCACCTCAATCTCCTGTTGCAACTGTCCCGTCAGCAACTGATAGATGGTCAGCAGATTCGTGATGCCCGGTCGCTCTGGATCGAAGGTCACCAGACGCTCGGAGTCGGTGGTGGCGCGGCCGATCTTCTTTTTGATAGTCTTCGGATCATCCAACAAGTTGATGCGCGAATTGGGATCTGGATCGCTTTTGCTCATCTTCTTCGTTGGATCATCCAGGGACATAATGCGTGCCCCCACTTTGCGGATCTGGTCCTGTGGGATAGTGAAGACTTCCTGCTTATAGATGCTATTGAAGCGTTGGGCGAGATCGCGCGTCAGCTCAATATGTTGTCGCTGGTCATCACCGACCGGGACGTAATGCGTCTGATAGAGCAAGATATCACAGGCCATCAGGACAGGATAGCAGAAGAGGCCAGTATCGACCGAGTCCATATTGTTGGCGGCCTTCGTTTTGAACTGGGTCATACGATTCAGCCAGCCCATCGGCGTGAAGCAATTCATAATCCAGCTCATCTCAGCATGTTCGTGGACGTGCGACTGGACGAACAATTTGCAATAGCGAGTGTCCAGGCCGCATGCCAGGTAAAGCGCCGCTAATTTTCGTGTATTGATGTGTAACTCTTTGGGATCAATCGGCAACGTAATGGCGTGCAGATCAACGATGCAGAAGATGTTGTCGTACTGATCCTGTGTCTCCGCCCAGTTGCGAATGGCCCCCAGATAGTTGCCCAGGTGAATATTTCCTGTGGGTTGTACGCCCGAGAAGACGCGTTTCTTCACTGGTGTACTGCTATGAGACAATTGTGCCTCCTGTTGCTGGTCTGTTTCAATCGCCATAATTCTACCTCCTGTACCGAGAAAAATGGTCATAAAAAAACGCTCCTCATCCCTATCAAGGACGAGAAGCGTGAAGCTTTCGTGGTACCACCCTGGTTCAGATCACCCTTCTATTATAATCCCTCAAGCGGGCTAAAGTTATAGAATGGGTAACCCCTCTTCCCAGATACTTTCAATCCCTCAAGCGCGCTAAGGTCAAATTTACCTGCTGTGATTGGTGGGATCTTTTTATATCCTGTCCTCAGTAACGGGGGACGCTCCGAAAGAGTCCTTTTTAATCCCTTCATCGGGCCGCATACCTGCCAAAAAGTTCCTCTTTAGCTCCCAGGCCCATTCCATAGCTGCATTGGTGTCGGTTTCCACCAGACCCGACTCTCTGTGCCCGTGGCGAAACTATGTACTTTTCCTGTTCGTAGCTATCAGTATTTTGTTGTCTTATGGGACAGTATAGAGCGAATTTAGCGATGTGTCAAGTGCCAGATTTTTCCGAAATTTCCTTCCTGCCACTAGCGAAGTCTCTGCATAAGAGCCTGAACGTTGTTGACATAGCGCCAGTTAAAGATACCCCGATGAACAACGTTCCAGCCCCCTTCGTTATAGGCGCTGATGACCTGTGTCGAATTGCCGTGGAAATTTGTCCAAAGGGTATGGAGATAAAGAGCGCCAAGATTGATATTGTCCTGCAACTTATAGGGATCGAGGCGTGTTCTTGTCATCTGGTTTAACACCACCGCAGTGTAAGGCATAATTTGCATCGCGCCAATGCCACCGTCGCGGGCAATAACATGTTGGTTCCAGCCGCTTTCCTGCCACGCGACAGCAAGCAGAAGATTAGCTGGGACGTTATAGCGCCATGCGGCCTGATGCAATAATGACACGACCTGGGTTTGTGTGGACCACTGTAACGCATTATAGGCGTACCAGCGCACATAGCCGCTGGGCAGCATACCACTGTTGGTTCTCCCACCTGACGCACTCCCACCTGACACAGAAGCAGTAGTGCGGACCGCATATGGAAGACACAACGCTTGTCCTGCGAAGATCAAATTCACATTGCGTATACCGTTCACATAGGCCAACCGTTGGATAGTGGTGCGAGTATTCCAGGCAATCCCTCCCAGCGTATCTCCGAAGTGGATTCTATACCAGGAACAGGCATTCCCTGCGCCTGGATTGGCGGCATAGGCGTCGGGAGAGGTATGTGAAAAAAGAACAGAACCGAGTAACAGGAGGAGGGTAAGCATCAACAACACCATTTGTTTGCAGATAGGCATACATAAATAGTGTAGTAATCGTATGTTCATCCTCTTCTGTATCCTTTTGTGTTCTGTCGCTTTGCTGTCCTGCGTCAGTTCATTTTCCATAGTTATGCTTTCCTTTCTTATCTCACTATAGCCACTCGCTAAATCGATACGTGTCACTTTCTAAGCCATAGAGTTATGTCCCAATATGGGTTCATCCAGAATTTGATACCGTTGGGACTTGCGCATTCCTCTTGTTTGTTGACAAACGTTCTATATTTCTTTATACTGAGAATATCTGCATATGATGATTTTGTAGGAAGATGGAAGTGTCATGAAGAAGGAAATGCTCCAGGTGGATGTTCCCCCCAGGCCAGACAAACCGACGCCTATGTATCAGGTGAGACGGGTCCACCTTGGCAAAACATCTCAACTAGATGCATTGGCCCACGAGTGTGGTCAACTCTATTCTCAAACACTTGTCTTTTTCTGGCGTACCGTCCGACACAAGGGGATCTGGCTCAAAGCCAAGCATCTCATGCGCCTCTTTACTAACCCTAAACTGCATGCTCATACGGCTGATGCCTGTGTGCAGGCCTTTTTCGCGGCCCTGGCCTCATGGCGGGAGCGGCGCAAGATCGACCCAAACACCAAACCCCCACGCAAGCGCAAGTGGTACTATCGCATCGAGTACAAACAATCCGCCATGAACCTACACGATGGGTATCTGCGCCTCTCGAATGGTCAGGGAAATGATCCGCTCGTGCTGCTATGGCCCTGGCCCTTACCGCAAACGGTGGTTATTCATTGGACAGGGACGCAGTATGAAGCCATCGCGACCTATCGTCTCATTGGCCCCGCAGGAACACAGGTTCGACCGGAGGGAGAAGCCGCCGTATGTGTCGAGCACAGTGCTGGCATCGATCTCGGGGAAATTCATCCCGCCGTCTCTCATGATGGGCATTACAGCCATCTGATGAACGGACGGCTTCTGCGTTCTAAGCGGCAATATTGCAACAAGCTAATGGAGCATCTCAACAAGAAGATTGCTAGCACGAAGAAAGGCAGCAGGCGTCGTAAGAAGCTGGTACGTTCTAAGCAGAAACAGCTCAAGAAAATCAAGTATCAGACCCGGGATATCGAGCACAAGCTCACCAGTCGATTGGTTTCCACGCTGCACCAAGAGGGCGTGCAAACACTGGTGATTGGCGATGTGCGCGATATTCGGCAGAACCTGGATGTGGGCTCCAAACAGAACCAGAAACTCCATCAATGGTCACATGGCACGATCCGCCACTATCTTACCTACAAAGCACTGAGGTTGGGTATGCGAGTAGTGCTACAGGAGGAACGCTACACCTCTCGAACCTGTCCTGTCTGTGGTCATAGGCGCAAGAGCAGCCCTGCCGGGCGCCTCTTCCGCTGCACCAATAAGCACTGTGGCTGGATCGGCCATCGCGATGGAGTGGGAGCTGCTAACATCAGGTACAAGTATCGTGGCGAATTTGGTTTCCGCCACGTAGTTGGGGCCATGACACCCCCCACCGGATGCGGGTATGTTCCTCATCTGAGTGTAGCTGGAGGGCTTAGGTTACCTCCAGAAACTCCGAGGCGCTGAGCCGATAGAGAGTGTCACTGGCGTAGGACAGGTGTGTTATAGTATGGGAGTACTGTGAAGATCCGAGAAAAGGGGCGGTTTCTATGAAAACAGAAGACCTATTAAGCGCAACAGTCGAAGAATATCTGGAAACCATCTATAACATGAGCATGGAGGACGAGATAGTAATTGGGGCTCGTCTGGCCGAGCGTTTTCAAGTATCAGCACCGACAGTGACTGAGATGCTCAAGCGTCTGGTGAGGGATGGTTTTGTGGAGATGAATAACAAGCGCCAGGTCACGCTGACTGAGGCCGGAAACCAGGCCGCGGAAGCTGTGCTGCGCCGTCACCGCCTGACTGAGCGCTTCCTGGTCGACATGTTGGGGATGCAGTGGCACCAGGTGCATGAAGAGGCGTGTCGTCTGGAACATCGCATTTCAGGGGCAGTGGAGGCGCGCGTCATAGCCAGCCTGAATAATCCAACCACCTGTCCACATGGCAATCCCATTCCTGGTCTGGTCTCCAATGCGCGGACATATCTTAAAGATCAGCATGCCGTGCGACTCTCCACCGTTGCTGCCAACAAAAAAGTGACCATTCTGTGTATTTCAGAGGTCGTGGAGGATGAAGAGGCCTTAATCCTCTATTTCCACCAGAAGGGGTTGACTCCCGGCACCCTCCTGACAATGCTCGACCAGGGCAGCACTGATGCGGAAGGGCAACACGAGAATGTGAGACTGTTGGCTGATGAGCGCGAGGTCTATATTAGCAAGGGGGCAGCTGCTAAGCTCTGGGTTGTCGAAGCATAGTACTTCCTCATCGGATTCTCCTCTTTTTGTGTAGGGGCCTACCTGCTTGAGTGTGTCCAACCATGCTTGTGTCTTGAACTTTGTTATCTTCTGTCATTCACAAGAGCGGAATTGGTCACAGTACGAAAGGATGGGATTGGCCTGAATGGTGGACTGGCGTACAATATTTTGCTATACTTCGAGGCAAGTAATCATTTTTTCAGTGCTAAGATTTTCTCTACACGGAGACGATACATTGGTCCCTACAATGACGTAGATGACACGATACATTGATCCCTACAATGGTGTAGTTATTGATGAGAATTGCGTGGTTTTGTTATGAGTAGTCAGAATCCACTATTTCCTTTGTCTGATGTGACGTTGCCAGCTCATGAGACACCATCAAAAGAAGCCCTGGCATATACTCCCACGCCTCCAGAAGATACCAGCGAACAAGTGACGACTGCTAGATCGTTCTGGCGTGATCGCTGCTTTGAAGGCGGCTTGATCCTCTCGATGGTACTCTACTATATAGTGGGAAATGCCAATTTCCATCTGGGCGCTCTCTCTGCTGTAAATCCGCTCTTTTCTCTCCCTCTCCTGCTTGTATTTGCTGTGCTCTGCTGGTATCGCTTACCGTTTGCTCTGGCTCTCCTGCCCCTTTCGCTTCCCTATTATTTGTCGGGGTCGCAGAAGGTTGTGATGGGCCACGCCGCCTTTAGCCTCGCGGAGATAACATTGTGGACCTGTCTCGTGGTTGCCGTGCTGCAATTGGTGCTGAAGCGGAGTGAGCGGCCTTACTGGCTCTCCTGGTCAGTATGGCGCGATCGTCTGGGGCCGTTTGGTTTGCCCATCCTGGTCTTTCTGATCTTTGCCGCCATCTCCATCCTGGTGGCCTATCGGCAGGATACCGCCCTGCGCGCCTTTCGCGAGGAGGTGCTTGATCCCCTGCTCTATCTAGGCCTGGCTCTGATCTATCTTCGTTCGCGTCAGGATGTGTTGCGCCTGCTGGTTGGCCTGCTGGGAACCGGTCTGGTGATTGCTCTGCTGGGCATTGGGCAGGCGCTCTTTTTTAAGAATACACTGGTGTTAGAGCAGGATGGTATTTATCGCGTGCATGCGGTCTATGGGAGCGCGAATAGCATCGGGCTGTTGCTGGATTATGTGCTGCCCCTGGCGCTGGCCTTTGTGATGGCGCGTGTTTCCTGGAGAAGCCGCCTGATTGGCCTGATTCTGTGCGTGCCCCTGGTGGTCGTGCTCTATTTGACTCAATCGCATGGAGCAGAGCTGGCTCTTGGGGCCTCACTGCTTTTTGTAGCTGCTCTATCTGTGCGTAACCGAAAAGTCCTGCTGATCGGTGGAATTGTGCTGGCGCTGGTTGGGGCGTTCGCGCTGGTGACCTTCAACGCGAAAATTTTTGACTACTTTGAAGGCCACGTCAATCAGCGTAATGTCAGCACGACCTCGAAGCGCTTCTACCTCTGGCAGAGCGCCTTGAATATGATCCATGATAGCCCCTGGCTCGGGTATGGCATGGATAACTGGCTCTGCCACTATAGCAAGAATGATCTGTGTAAAAATACTTTGCATCACTATTGGATTACCAATGATGGTCCTGCTCATAGCTCTTCTGATTGGACTGGTCTCTCCGATGAGCCAACGCTTTCTCACCCCCACAATGTTTTTCTGCATGTCTGGGTAAGCATAGGCGTTTTTGGGATGCTGGCTTTTGCCGTCACGCTCATCCTCTTCTTCTGGCTCTTTGCGTGCATCCTGAGATATCTTCGCGCGCATAGGATCAGGGATGGCGAGCAATGGCGCTGGATGGTAGTGGGTGTGGGAGCAGCTATGGTGGCCGCGATGGTGCAGGGGTTGGGAGATAGCGCCTTTCTGGAGCAGGATCTGGCGTTCTGTTTCTGGACGCTGGTCGCTGCCCTGCTGCTGCTGCGCATGCTGATTGGCGTTCCGTGGCTCTCAACCCAAGAAATACGGGGAGAGAGCGGCTAAAATGTGGCCTGGCTCACATTTCTCTTGTGACATCTGCCATAGTCGCAGGCACCTGTAAACTCTATACTCGGAAGATAAGAGCGTAGAGTATAGGGAGGGTTGCCATGATAGTCGATATTTCCATTTCCACACTCCTCATCTGGCTGGCCTGCCACTTTGTGGGCGATTTCGCCTTTCAAAGCACCTGGATGAGTATAGAGAAGGGTAAAAGTTGGGAGGTCAATTTTTACCACTGTGCTACCTATACGGCTGTCTTCGTCCTGTTTGCTCACACGTCACTGCTTGCTACCGCTGTGTTATTGGTGACGCATTTTATCATTGACACTTTGAAGGCGCGCTACAAAGTGATTGGCCCGATCTGGGTTGACCAGCTCCTCCACATTGTGACGATTCTCTTGATCCTGTTGTTCAGGCTGTAGTATCTGCCCCATTGGGAGGGAAAAGAGAAGTAGGTATGGATGAGTTTATGGTCTACCAGACCATAAACTCATCCATACCTACTTCTCAGGGCGATGTTATGCTTGTTCTACATCCGGGGTGGAGGTTGGAGCTTGCCCCTGTTTGGCGCCAGCCGCGCCATAAATCAGATCCGAGAGATCTTTGCGGGTGCGTTCAATAATACCACGCAGGCGGGTCAGGTGCTCTGGATTGTCAAAAGACATGCGTCCGGCAATCGCAAAGAGTCGCGCGACCTCCCCGGCTTCGCTGCGCAGGGCCTGCATCTCAGGTGCGCCCCAGCGCCGCGCTCCATGCTCGAACTGGCGCGCCCAGGGTGGCATAAACTGCTCTTCTTCTTTGGTGCGCTCCGCCAGTGAAGCTCGTCCCGCGTCAGTGATGCTGTAAATTTTCTTGCCATCCACCTCTTTAACGGTGACGAGTCCGCGATCCTCCAACATCTGCAAGGTCGGATAGATCGAGCCAGCACTGGGGGTATAGAAGCCGCCAGACTTCTGCTCCAGCGCCTTCATCATTTCATAGCCGTGCATGGGACGCTCCAGCAGAAGCTCCAACAGGGCATATTTGACATCACCACGCCCAAAGAAACGTCGCCCTTCACCGCCAGGACCAAAGGGACCTTCTGGACCAAAGGGGCCACCAGGGCCAAAGAGCCCGCGCCTGATACGCATGCCGAAGTGGCGAGGGCCGCGCCAGCCGCGGCGAGCCCATGGAGGCGGCTCGTCTCCCCAGTCTCCACCATGCCCTTGATATGCAAAATGTCTGAACATGTTATGTCTCCTTTCGGTTTCTCACACAATTCGATATATCGCTATCAGTATAAAAGATATATCGCATTCTTGTCAAGTTCAAAATTGCCCAATTTTTCCTCTCACTTGCTCGTCTCTCTCCTTGCCAAAATTACGTTTGGCTGGTGATAAAGTAGCAAAGATGGAGCCTGATTGGTTAAGATTTCTTAACCAGAAAAAAAGCAGCATGAGCTATGAACTTAAGGTAGTACACAATATAGTATGCTTGTTTGCTCTTTGTTTGAGTGTTTAATGGTTAAGATTTCTTAACCATATGGTAGTACTTTGCTGCTAAAAAAGGGATAGTTTATGAGGGAAGAGAATTTCATAGTGTATTATCGCTACTGTATCACCACGAAAAAGAAAGGATAACTCATAAAGATACTGTGTGGGATATCCCTTTATTAGCAAACATGCTGGTATCAATACTATTGGATATAAGTATGAGATTACCAGATGGGACGTTTTTGCTTTAAAAGTAGTACCAGTGGTGAGGGCAATCTAACAGCGCATTAGTCGTGTGAACTGTGATGACTATAATGTCACCACGACAAGATGAGGGGTCATCATGACTCCCTGATGTTAGCGTAAGGAGAAAACTACGTATGTCAACTAGCCTTTTTCAGCCATTTCAACGTATGACCCGCTGGACAACTGTATTGTGCCTGCTTATCCTCGCTCTGATGGTTGCCGCCTGTGGTGGAGATAGCGGAGGAACCACTACTGCATCTTCTCAACCTGCCGCCAATTCTGGCTCCAGTACAACTGCACCAACCACGGTGACAGTAACAATCACAGAAAAGACGGGCAGCCAGGATATCTATGCCTTTGATCCTACTAATGTCAGCATTAAGGTTGGGGATTCGGTGAAGTGGGTCAATAATTCGGATGAAAACCACCTGCTGGCCAGCGATCCGGCGGGTGTCTTTACGGCTTCCAGCATTGTGCCCAGAAGTGGCTCGAACGACAATACCTATTCGATGACCTTTAGCAAGGCGGGAATATATAATGTGACCAGCACGCTGGTGCAGAGAACAGCTGGTCATACTCCTGAAGGCCTGGCGAGCCAGGGCAAATTGACGATCACTGTTCAATAACCTGCATATGGTGCTGAAAGACGTCTTTTAACCATATGCTCTCCGCTCTACAAACTGTGGCTGATCAGTTGTAGAGCGGAGAACTGGTGCTATATACTGTTTGCGAATGAGAAGCCCTGCGAAAAGGAATTTCTCCTACGCGGGGAAAGGCACAGAAGGGAGCAGCAGTTGCGGAGCCTGGACTTCGATCAATTGGTTGGACAGACCATACAGAGTTGCCGCGTTGAGCAACTCTTAAGCTGTGGGCGCGTGAGCGCGGTGTATCGTGCTCATCAACTGCGACCAAATCGTCCCGTAGCTGTAACGCTCTTCCTGGTGCCGGACTCACTGCCGGGCCAGCCTTCCTCTATAGTGGAAAGCATCTGTCAGCAGTTTCGCGAGCGCTTCCTGCGAGATGGACCCGCGTTACTGGCACTGCGTCATCCCAATCTTTTGCCGCTCTATGGCTATGGAGAATGGGAGGGCCTCCCTTTTTTGATCACACCCTATAGGAGCGAGGGGTCGCTTGCGACTACTCTGCGGCAAAGAGGGGCATATACACCTGCAAGCATTGTCCCTGTGCTTGAGGAGGTGGCGGCCGGGTTGGAGTATGCTCATCGTAATGGACAGGTGCATGGTATGCTCAGTCCGGCCCATCTGCTGATTTCTGAAGATCGACCACTGCAGATTGCCGGGCTAGGATTACTTCGACTGCTGGAACGACGTGGGTTGCTGCCAGTATCCGCAAGGGATGGCCTGGCGCCGTCAGGTCATCCTTTAGGATGGCCTCATGAAGCAGTCGAGCATTCTCTGACAATCACTGGCGCCCCGCTGGTTGCTCGAAGATATCTGTCACCGGAGTATCTGCAAGGTTGGCCAGCTGATATTCGCTCAGATGTGTATGCGCTTGGTGTCGTCCTTGTGGAGCTGCTCGCTGGCAGGTTGTTGCCAGATGACATCCCTCCGCTCGATTTTCTAGCTGAGATGCGGACCAGGCACCACCCTTCGCTTGAGCAGGTGTTGCGCCAGGCTCTCGCGCCAGATCCTGCGATGCGCTTTCGCCGCGTTGGTAATCTCTTGACGGCCTGGGCCGTGGCTGTTGAGCGGGAGGAAGAGACTCAGGAGCGTATTCAATGGTCAAGGCCGCTTCCGGCAGTGGAGGCTATGCCACTTCCGACATTTGGGAAAGAACAGGTCGATATCGCCTTTCTCTCAGATCCTATTCCCTGGCAGCGGACTCCTACAGCTCAACTCGCTCTCCCATCCAGGCAGACGATGAAGAGGTATATCGCGCGTACCTGGTCTGCTGGCAAGGTCAGTCGTCGCGATGTAACAGCTTTGCTGGTGGGAGGCGTGGCGGTGGGTGTCATAGGATCTGCGGGTATTGGTCTGGCAAAACTGCTCAGTGCCAGACCAGGGGCGCAAACTACTACCGGACCCGCCCATACAGCGTCCGTGATTGGCACAACTCAACTGGCTCTGAATAGCGCTTTGCCATTTAACAACCCTGGCGCTACTGACCATCGCCAGAGTCTGCTTGTACACCTGCCTGATGGAACCTTTGTGGCATACAAACAGGGCTGTACGCACAGTGGCGTGCTGGTCAATTATGATCCCAAGACGCATATGCTGGTATGCCCGGCTCATGGAGCTATTTTTGATCCAGCACAGGCAGGGCGCGTCGTTTCAGGGCCAACAAGCGTTGCACTGCCCCAACTCTCCATTCATGTGGGGAGTGATGGCACGATTATCAAGAGCTAAAATACGACCGTTTTGTTTGTGTACACCAGCACCCGATCCTCAGTATGCAGCCGGACTGCTTCGGCCAGCACCCGGCGTTCGACATCACTCCCCTTACGTACCAGGTCGGCGGTAGTGTCGCGGTGATTGCAATGGATAACATCCTGGGCGATGATCGGCCCCTCGTCAAGATTCTCGGTGATATAATGGGCAGTTGCGCCGATCAATTTGACGCCGCGCTCAAAGGCGCGCTGGTAGGGGTTCGCGCCGATAAAGGCCGGCAGGAAACTATGGTGGATATTGATGATCTGGTGCGGATAGGTCGCGACAAACATCGGCTCTAAGATCTGCATATAGCGGGCGAGAATGAGGAAATCCACTTTTCCGGCCAAAAAGTCAAGGATGCGCTGCTGATCTTCCCGGCGTGTTTCGCGCTGCACGGGAAAGTGGTAGTAGGGGATGCGGTACATCGTAGCCAGTTCTTCCAGGTCAGGATGGTTGCTGATAACAAAGGGGATATCCATGGCCAACTCTCCACTTTTCCAACGCCAGAGCAGGTCGGTGAGGCAGTGGTCCAGTTTAGAGACAAAGATGGCCGCTCGTTTGCGCTGCCGCGAGTAGTGGAAGCCCCACTGCATCTGAAAGCGTTCGGCAATGGGACGAAATGCCTCGCTCAGCTCGGTGGCCTGCAAGGCAAAGCCCTCTTCGGCGAAACTAACGCGCATGAAGAAAATCTCATCCTTCTGACGCGCGGAATACTGGTCGGACTCCACGATATTGCCACAATGTTCAAAAATAAAATGC
>Ga0209166_10002611_pt1 | contig 13454 bp, 5 predicted proteins | sample Coa_R1_3_FD_187151 | JGI IMG/M metagenome (GOLD analysis project Ga0209166, IMG submission 187151) | Surface soil microbial communities from Centralia Pennsylvania, which are recovering from an underground coalmine fire - Coalmine... | ecosystem: Environmental > Terrestrial > Soil > Unclassified... | reverse complement strand
TATCGCGCAAACTTTTGCGGTACGTCAGTTGCGCAAAGGCCATGCACAAAAACTGGTCCCAGCAGGAAAAATTCGTGACCTTGCGATTGCCGTGATAGCGCTCGACGCAGCGGCGAAACTCGCGCGCGGGAACAAAATCCATCAACTGCGCGAAAATGGTTCTTCCCGAATTCATGGGCGGAATCCTCCCCGAAGAAGGGAAAACCACGCTTGGCAGGCCAATGCAAGTTCAAATCGATTTCACCCCTTTTCGCCCCTAAAACCATCTCCGCAAAAGGTTTACGCATGACTGAAAATCCGATGACCGGACAGTAGTGGCCACTAGCCACTCATCACTCGCCACTGCTCCTCCAACTCCTTTCCCTGCCACTCTTAGCGGGAAATCGCAACTCATTGAAAATACACCCGCTTTAAGTCCAGTAGTTGCCACTCTTACGAGCCATGTCAAAGCTAACCCCTTTGTCTGCCGCTCTTACAAAAAACACCCGGGGTGGGAATCTCCCATTGTCGATTTCTTCGTGGCACAGACTTCAGTCTGTGCTCTTTTGAGACAGTCGGCCTCGCAGCGGTCAGAAGCGCAGGATCCGCAGGCATTGAAAAATCTCGCCGTCCTGTCAGTAGGGAGCCACAAATCACCAATCACAGCCTGGGTTCTCTCTCTTCCACCAGTCACGAATCGCCCGTCACCAATCACTAAGTCTTTTACAATCCGCACTTACGAAAAACATGCCCGTAACTCCTTTGGAATCCGCACTTCCAAAACACAGCACTTAAAGTCCTTTAGAATCCGCACTTACGAAAAAATGGGGGAGGGAGGCAAATTTTTCGCTAGAAATCCGGTGAAGGGTTTTTATCGCGAGCGACCATCAGAAGCGAGGGATCTCTCCCCGTGGCACAGCCATTCCTGGCTGTGCTCCGCCACCAGTTACGAATCACCAGTCACGGACAAAGGCTCACGCATTACGGCTGAAGGAACACTCGACGCGACTCGCCGCCGCTCACTCAAACAAATCCGGCTGCTCCCGCGCGATGCGCTCCCACAGCGGCTGGAATTGGAACCATCCCACCAGCGGCGATCCGACCTGCGAGTAAGTGAGCTTCGCTGTTTCATGCGGAATCTTGCGCGGCTCGCCCGCCGCTTCCGCGAGCAATTGCGCCTGGCAAGAACGGTCCATGGTGATGAACCACCACGCCGCTTCGTCCACGGTTTGCCCCACGGTCAGCAGGCCGTGATTGCACAAGATGCCCGCCTTTTTGTTCCCCAGTGTCTTGGCGATGCGGTCGCCTTCATCCGTCTCGTAGACCACGCCCGTGTAATCGTCAAACACGACATGATCTTCATAAAACGCGCAAGCATCCTGCGTCAGTGGGTCGAGCAGCCGCCCCAGCGAGGACCACGTCTTCCCGTTCAGCGAATGCGCATGCGCCGCCGCGATCACGTCGGGACGCGCCTTGTGAATCCGCGAATGAATCGCAAACGCCGCCAGGTTCACTTCCCGCTCGCCTTCCACGACCTCGCCACGATCATTCACCAGCAAAAGATCCGATGCGCGAATTTGGCTGAAGTGCATTCCAAAAGGATTCACCCAGAAATGGTCCAGCCGCTCGGGATCGCGCGCCGTGATGTGTCCCGTCACGCCTTCGTCGAATCCGCATTTCGAAAACAAGCGGAACGCTCCGGCAAGCCTTTCTTTCCGGTGGCGCCGCTCCTCGGCCGGAGTTGCGAAAACCGGCGGGCGCGGCATCCGTTCCATTCGCTGTTTTACTTGAGGCATAACTACCTCCTTGCCGTCTTTTGCCTACTATACCGAATTGCATGCAGCCCTGACGATCGATTCTCCCGTTTTGGCGGGACACGTTCCGCCTGCTCTTACAACAAGCCGCCCGCGTCGGTTCACCCCGGCGACGATCTGCTTGACCTGTCGCGACCCTTTTGGTTACTGTTTCTAGGGTTATGTAATCAAGTAAAATCCATTCACTCGAATGTTCCCTCGGCCCATCCCGGTGGCACGCTTTTTCTCGCTTATTTTAGCCTGCTCCTGCGTGGTGCTTACTCTTGCGCTCCCCGTTCGCGCCCAGCGGCCCCCCGGCGGACCGCCAGGGGTACCGCAGCGCGGCGGCGCCGGCTCAATCCCGACGGCAGCAGAGATTCCGGTCGACCTTCTAGTGAGCGTGCGCGAACCATCCGGCATGCCGCTGGGCGGGTATGCCATCGTGAAGATGTATTCGGAGAAAGGAGATTACCGGACTGCTTCCACGCAAGATGGTTCAACGGCCACTTTCTCGAAGGTCCTGTCTGGCGAGTATGAGATAGAAGTGACCGCGAGCGGTTATAAAACTGCGAGAGAGCATGCTTCCGTCTTTGCCGCGGGCGCAAACTATACCGTCTTCGTTTATCTGCACACTGAGAACGAAACAGCGCCATCAAACGGGGCGCCAAAGGCTCCCGTGATGACGCCGCGGCTGCAAGCCGATATTGACAAAGGTCTGGACAAGCTGGGCCGGCATCAGTATGACGCCGCCCGCGCACAGTTCGAGAAGGCCGCAAAACGGGCGCCGGCCAATCCGGACATCCAGTACTTGCTCGGCATGGTGGAATATGCGCAGGAACATTTCGATGCGGCCCGCGCGAAGTTTCAAGCAGCCTTGTCCATTTATCCTTCTCATGAGCGTTCGCTGCTTGCGCTCGGCGAACTTCAGCTTCGTACTGGGGACGCCGCATCGGCAGCGCAAACTTTAGAGAAAGCCTACCAATTGAATGGAGCAGACTGGCGAAGTCATTTGTTGCTCGCTCATGCGTATATTCAGCTGAAGAATTACGAGAAGGCTTTGCCACATGCGACGCGTTCTGCGCAGCTCGGAAAAGACCATGCGGCACCCGCTTGGATGCTCGTGGGCGAAATCATGGTCCAAGAGGCAAAACGCGAGGAGGCGAAGAAGGCTTTTGAAACTGTAGTCCGGAGTTTTCCGAACGATCCCGCCGTTCCTGAAGCAAAAAAACTGCTTGCTGCGCTTGAAAGACCAGCGGTCGCAGCAGCTTCCAAACCCGTGGAGTCGCCTCCTCCCGCGCCGCCCCCGCCTCCCGTAGCCGTGCGTCCCTGGGCGCCTCCGGACATCGACAGCAAAGAGTATCCGGCCGTTCAAGATGTCCCGTGCTCGGAGAGCGATCTGGTTCACCGGACGCAGCTCAAAATCATGCGTCAACTGGGAAATTTTGAGAGATTCCTGGCCACCGAACACATCGAGCATCAAGAAATAGACGCGCACGGAATACCGGGACCGGTGCGCGAGAAGGATTTCAACTATCTTATTTTTGTCAAACACCCCAGGCCGGGCATGTCCTTTCTGGAAGAGTCGCGCGATGGGGGACAGAATCTCGACGCCTTCCCAACCTCACTGGCAACTGAGGGATTGGCGGCGCTGGCGGTAAGCGTGTTCGATCCCAATTATGAGGGAGACCTCATTTACAAGTGCGAGGGACTGGGAGCTTGGCGTGGACAGGCTGTCTGGCGGCTGCGCTTCGAACAGCGGAAAGATGTGCCTTCGCGCATTCGGATCTGGAGGAATAGCCGGGGCACATACTCGATACCTTTGAAAGGCCGTGTGTGGATTTCAGCAAGCAGTTACGATGTACTCCATATCGAGACGGATCTCCGAGAACCCGTGAGAGAACTCGAGCTCACGCGCGATCATCTGCTCATCGACTATGGCCCCGTTAAGTTTGAGAGCGGTGGAACAACACTTTGGCTGCCGTGGGACGCGGAGATGTTTATGGAGCTACACGGTAAGCGGTACCATCATACTCACACGCTGCGCAACTACATGCTATTTTCGGTGGACACCGGTAATACCATCGCGAACCCGAAACAAACTCCCAAGTAAGAAGAGAAATAGCGACAAGCTTTGCGACAATTCCGCGAAATTTCAGCCGTGCACTCTGAAATAGGCTATTCCAGAGGGATCGCAACTCTTCCGGCAAAAGCAAAACGCCCCCGGCTGTGACGAGGGCGTTTTGCGAAACGAACTGTTGAAACTTTGCTGAAGGTTACCGCTGATGCGGCTTGGTTGGGGGTGCAGCGGGTTTAGCCGCCGGCTTCGGAGCTGCCGGAGCCGCGCCTGCCTTGACGGGATAGGCTTGATCGTAGAGGCGAACGATTTCCTGGGTGACATCGATCTGATTGGAAGCGTAGAGAATCGGTGAATTCTGGCCGGAGGTATCCAGAACCACGCTGTAGCCGTTCTCGCGGGCGTAGCGGTCCAAAACGTCAACCATTTTGCGCCCGATGCGTTCGAGAACTTCTTGCTGGGCGGCGTTCGCGTCTTCTTGAAAATCGGTTCGCCTGCGATCGAGGCGCTGCGTGAGTTTCTGCCCTTCCGCAGTTAGCCGCGTTTCTTCTTCCTGGCTCAGCTTGCCCGCGCTTGCCTGAAGCTTTTGCTGCAGATCATTGATCTGCTTGGTCAAACCGTCGATTTCAGCCGAACGCGGGGCAAACTGCGATTGCAGTTCCGCGGACGCCTGCTTGCCTTCCGCGGTGGTGCCGATGGCGCCGCGCAGATTTATGATGCCCACCAGCTTGGAAGCTCCTGCGGCGCCGGCCGCTGGGGCCGCCTGCGCCCAGGCTGCGCCGGTGCCCATCAGGCATGCTGAAGCCAGAGCTGCGGATCTCAAAACAATTCTCAAATTCACTTTATTCTCCTTGTTGTGGATGATCCCGACGAAATCGAGATCAACCGGAACCAATTTTTCATTGGCTTGAAAGTGTTTCGCCTGCCAGCGCAATCCGCGGGCACCGCGCAAACTTTGGAGTATAGCCGAGGGCCTTGCCCCGCTGCAATCGGAAAGCTTCCGAGGCCAAGCGCTTTGCGTTCTTTCTCCTCACTTGACTTGCAGCCTCACTCCTTAGTTCGGCATCGGGAAGATCAGCAGCCGGTTATTGGCTTGATCGACGATGACGGCAAGATTCGTAAACTGATCGATGGCAACACCAAATTGCCCTGATCCCGGAAGCCCGATCGTCTGAACAGTCTTCAACGGTCTCGAGTTCGTATCGACAAGGGACGCGGTTTTGCCGGCGAGGTTAGAGGTCAGGATCGCGCCAGTCTGTGGATTGATGGCCAGGGCCGTCGGGTTGATGCCAACGTTTACGGTGATAGCCTGGCCGGAATCCGGGTTAAACGACGAAATTACATTGCCGCCGCTGGAGCTGGCATAGAACACGCCGTTGTGGGCCGTCCCGGTTATGACCGTGGGGTCAAAAACGAGACCGGTCGACGGTGCAGTAACAAAACCAGTCGCTGCAGTGGTGCTGAGAATCGGGACGCTCGCCCCGATGTCCACCACTTGGAGAGACCCTTGAGGAGCAGAACCGCTGAGGAGTTGCAGCGATGTGACAACAGCGATCCCCCGATTGTTGGTGCCGCGGTCCTGGTCGATGGCCACTGCCGTCGGCTGTTGGAAACCGCCAATGCTGGTGGCGGTGAGCGATGTAGCCGGAGTGCTTCCGAAGAGCAAATCAAGATTAATTTCAGAGACAGAATTTGAGCCCGTATTGGCGATGATCGCCGCACCCGTTGCATCGTTGATGGCCACGCCTGCCGGGCTCGTGCCCGTGGCGACGGAAGGAACGGCGAGCGAGTTTGTAAGCAGATTGACGATGGAGGCCGTGCCATCGCCATTGTTGGCGACGACAGCCAATCCGAAGTGCTGGCTCACGGCTACGCCCTGTGGTGTGGCGCCCACGGCAATGGTGCTGAGAATGTTGCCGAAGTTGGGATTTCTCACGGTTTGACCACCAACGGTCACCGTCGGATTGATATCCACCACGGAAATGTTGTTGCAGCCGCTGTTGCTGACCACGGCGATAGGAGAGAAAGGCCCGTTCATCAACTGGTCGGCGATGGCCACGGAGCTGGGGTGTTGGGTGTTTGGCACAGTGGGAGCACAGACGGGGGTCATATCGACGGCTTGAATCACGAAAAAGTCGGTAGCGTTGGACTGAACACCATTTCCATTAACCGCGTCGAGCGCATACCGGTGGGGGAACGATAGGTTCGAAGCTGGAATGGTGACTGTCAGTTGCCTACTGCTCACAAATTGAACGTCGCTCGCGGGAATGGCAGTGCCATCCAGCCGAACCTGGGTCGCGGCATCAAAACCCGAACCAAAAACTTGCACACCGGTCAAGTCCGTAGCGGAGGTGAGCGTACCCTGAGGAACGGTGGCATTCGGAATGCCGCCAACCACGCCCAATCCGGGATTAGGACTCGGAACGACAATTTCCGAAATCTGAGTTGCTTTTAGGGCGTTCGTGGGCGTCGGTCCGAGATTGACAATGCTTATGTTTCCACTCCCGGACATCACCACGAAGGCCTGGTTGGTCGCCGGATCGACGGTGATGCCTCCCCAGAGTGTCAGAGAGTTGGTCGTGCCGTTCTGGACCGACAATGTGGCCTTGCCCGTTCCGGGCACGTTTACCAAAGCATAGCGCTTCGCGGTTACAGGATCGGAAACAGAAACCTGATTTTGGCCGGGATTGTAAGAGACGATGGCGTTCGAATACGGCTGCCACGCTACAACTGTGGTGCCCAGCAATTCAGGGCTGTTGGCGCACGTGGTCGAATAAAAAGTGCAGGTAGCAAAGAAGGAAATCGAGCTGATGGTCTGGTCCAGAGCATTCAGCAAGTTAATTTCGGGACCGTTTGAGCCGGTGGCGTTTGCATCGGCAAGCGCGGCTGTGTTGGTGATGGGATTGATGGCTATGCCTTGTGTTGTCTGAGAGAGGCCGCCGAAAATCAGATTCGGGGTGCTGTAAAACACCTGGGCGGGAGTGGCCCCGTTGGCGTCAGGAGTGAGAGTGACCGTGCCGCTGGAAGTGGAGTTCAAGATGTATGTGAAGGTAGTGTCGCTGGCAGCAGCGACGTTGAAGACGCCATTAAAATTCGCGGTAGTGCTATTGCCTGCGGTTCCAGGTCCCGGCACACCCATGATAAGAACTGTCCCGGAATTGCCAGGAACCAGCCCATTGGAAGTCGTGGTAGTAACCGTTACGATTCCGGCGGCAAGGGTGAGCGACTTGATGAAGGCGGAAGTGGAAGCCTTGGTCACATCAATGCCTCGCACAACACCAGAGCCTCCGGGCGTTACAAGCGCCAGATGGCCGTGTGGCTCCATGGCAATCTGCGGATAGGCCCCTGTATTTAGCGTGACCTGGGCGAATTCGCATGGTGGCGTCAGGGACGAAGTAATACATCCAAAAGTGGTGCCGCTCGTATTTAAATTTAGGAGAAACCCGAGGTTCGCGACGGAAGATGCCGAGGTCGAGGAATACGCAACCAGCGCCATGTTCGTGTCAGGGTCGACACCAATCGAATACGGAAACGGCTGAGGCGAAGCCTGGCCTTGCAGCGCGTTGGAAAGATCGACGGTGAAAGGCGTCCCCGGAGCCTGTACAGGAGCGCCGGGAATCGGCAGAACCGTCACGCTCTGCTCCAAGTAGTTGACCACCGCGACGGTGTGGTTGTTGCGGTTTACGGAGAGTCCGGTAGGAACCTTGCCCACGGGCACGGGACTCCCGACAGGAGTCAGTGTGCCACTTCCGATGCTGTAGAACTGTACGGCCCCAGGCTGAGTGACGTCAGAACCGACTTCAGCGACGGCGACGACTCCAAGAGTGGGATCAATATCGATTGCGCTAGGATTAGCGCCCGCGGCCACGAGAGTTGCTCCGACCGTGGGAGGATTCGTCGAATAGTCGGGGAAGACGGCTAGATTCGTGACAGCAGGGTTGTCTTCAAAGGGGAGCGGTGGCGTTGTACGCGCCACGGAAAGAGAATAGAGTCCAGGGTTTCCGGTGTTAATCGTTCCGCTGGGGAATTGCACTTGCAGTTGTCTCGAGAAGGACAAGGGCTGCCCCTGACCGTTCGTCGCGCCGGGAATTGTGGTGCCCTGAAAAAATACATTGGCCAACTGGCCGCCAGGCCCAAAATAGCCGCCGTCAATTGTCAGACGGATATTCCCCGAAGAGACCGTTCCCTGGATGATGTCGCTCGGAGAGGAATCCAAAGCCGTTGGGCGTACGGGAATAATGTTGTACGTAAAAATCCCTCCCGGAGTGGTGGTCACGGGCTGGCCAGGATCGGTAACGGAGACAGTGATCGGGTTGGCGTTCGCACCCGCCAGATCCTTTGCGAAAAGCCGGATCCGGGCACCCGTTGATGGCGGGGTAGGGACGGTTGCGGTCGGGATGGGAAAGATTACTTTTATCTGGCCAGATGCCGAGTTGAGCGTCGTTTGGCCGTTGTTTGCGTCGGTCAATGTGATAAGCGAGGCCGAAGAAATATTCGGCGCGTCGAGATAGATGTCCCAGAAGGCGGCGCCCTGAGGAGCGATGGTCGGGGAGATCCCGTTAAAGGTGATTGGCCCGCCGGGTGTGATAGTGATCGTCGCGAGTGCAAAGCGGGAGGAGTCTGTCACAGAAGTAGCGACGACAGTGACGATCGTGGGAGTGGTACTCGCGCCGGAAGGGGTACTAGCCGTGGGAACAACGGCAGGAGCAGTATATACGCCATTCGCATCTATGGAGCCGCATCCCGTGGCGTTGCCACTCACAGTGCAGGTAGCGAGAGACATATACGGATTAGGATTGGAGGAAGATGCTGCCGTGGTTGGAGTTGATTGTGTAACCAGCCAGGTCACACCCTCGGATTTAAGGTCATTGGTGAGGACCGCAAAGAAGGGCTGCTGTTCGTTTGTGGGGACGGCCGCGGAACCGGGAGTGAGCGTTACGCTGATACCGGAGTTGATAAACAGGTTGATGGTGCCGGTGCCGTGCTTGCTTGAATCCGCAACGGCTTGCACGGTGATGATGACCGTCAACCCGGGATAGGTTTTTTGATCAGGGAGAGACGACGGGGCAGTGAATGTTGCAGTCCCGGTGGCCTGTTCGTTGGAGAGAGTGCCAAGCGTGCCGTCCGTGGGGCAAGGAGCTGCAGGCTTCGTTGTTACTTTGCCCGTGGAATCCGTGGTGCTCGTCGTGAAGGTGCAGCCCACCCATTTGACATCGGTGTTGGTCGGACCAACAACCGTCGCGTTGAGGGTCGTAGACTGACTCAAAATGAGGAATCCTCCCAGAACGGACGAGGTAACGGATACGGTAGTCACAATGGCGCCACTGCTCCCGCTGCCCCCGCATCCGCTAAACAATAAGCAGGGCGCTAGAACCGCCAGCGTCAGGTAGCTCGAAATCTTCCGCAACTTCATTTCCCTAGCCTCCCCAAGTTAACCCGCGCCGCAATTGCCGCGGGCAACTGGCCAAATTTCCCGAAACTATTCCAAATTCTCCGCCGCTCCGGGCGACTAAAACGTCTTTCCCACGGTGAAACGAAAAGTTGTCTTGGGCTCGAAGTAGTTCAGCCGCCCAGGATTATTCAAGAACCCCAATTGAGGCACGATTTGGCTCTCCCAGAGATTTGGACTCAGCCCATTCAAGGTGTTTCTCCAAGAATCGAGCGTGCTCTGATTTACGAACGGATTCGGAGCTGAAATCTGCGAATATAATCTGTTCAGATTGTAAGCATAATAAATCCGGAACGGGGCCTGCACGATCGGAAGATTCACGCCAAATTCGATTCCCGCGGAGTCTCTTAACAGGAAATTGGTGCCGGAGGCAATCCCCAGAGTCTTTGTAAGCGGGGCACTCGGGAAGTTAGCGGCAATGTTCGCCTGGCCGGTTGGGTCAAGGTGCAAGCCACTGGTGCGAAGGATGCCGTCCGTCCCGGCGTCGACGAAGAGAGACATACTGACGGGTCCGGCGATGGGAATGCGGTATTCGATGTTGCCGGAAACTTGAAAGTCGCCGCCCGGCAAGGTGGCGGTGTACACCAGGGCAGGAAGATTGAAGGATCGCAACGTCCCTGCGGAAAGAGGGTCGTGATAGAAGAGCGGCTGCGCGGTCACCGTGGGAATGAACAGTACCGGGGAGATGGAGCGAATATCAAATCCGCGGATATCGTTTTCGCCGCCCATATAGAATCGGCTGTACGGGGGCACTTCCTTGCCTCCATATCCGGTGATGTAAGCAGTGGTGAAATGCAAGCCGATGGCATTTCGGCGCTTGTTGATGGGGTGGAAATACTTGATGTCGAAGACGTTGGTGAAGGTGTTTACATTGCCGCCCAAAGGACCGCCGGTGAAGGAGAGCGAATAATAAATACTCTTGCCCTTGGTGGCGTTGATGGGATTATCGATGGTGTTATAGCTGATGGAGGGAGTGATGGTGCTCGAGACGATGCCGTTCAGGGCGCTCGGCCCGGCGACGCTCTGGAACTGCAGTTGCTCGAATAACAGAGAAGAAGCCTGATTAAATGCAGTGATATTCGTGCGCGTCAATCCATAGGAGAGACCAAACCTGGCGAAAGAAAACCGCTTGAGCGGGTAGCTGGCAAAGGCTGTAAATCCCGTGCTGTTCTGATCGTAATTTTGGATAAATTGGGGGTTGAGGCTGACCTGCTGGCCGAAAAGCAGCGCTTCCTGCTTGGCCTGGTTAAAGTTGTACTTACTGGAAAAGACCGTGAAGCCGGTGGAGATGGGACGGTCGAATAAGTAAGGTTCCGTGAAGCCGAATTGCAAGACGCGCTCTATTTCACCAAATTGCGCGGAAAGAGTCAGGGTTTCGCCTAAACCGAGGAAGTTGTTGGTCTGATACGTGAGGCCGATAAAGCCGCCGGCCAATCCACTGACGCCACCCTGCAGGCCGATGGACTGTTTTCCCTTTTCTTTAAGCTTCAAATTAATGTCTACGGTGCCGTCCTTGGTGTTCTTCTGCAGCTCCACGGCTTTGTCGGCATCAATCTTGTCGAAATAGTCGAGCTGGTTGAGGCGGAGAATGCTGATGTCCCAATAGCGTTTGTTGAAGAGCTGGCCTTCGTCGATCAGCAGCTCACGGCGAATAACCTTGTCGCGAGTGGTGGTGTTGCCGCTGAAGTTGATGCGGTGGACGTAGTATTGTTTCTGCTCGTCAAAGCGCAGCGTAATGTTGATCTTTTTCGCGGCGTCATCAATGTCAAAATCCGGCTCGGCGGTGAAATCAATGAAGCCGTACTGTCCGTAAGCATCCGTATAGTTCTTGAGAGCTTTGCGGAGTTTGTCCACATCAAGAATATCGCCCTCTTTGAGGGGGAAAAGCGCCTTGAGTGGATCTACCTTGAGGGATAAGGCTTTGTCCGGGTCCGAACTGACGATTTTGAGAGTTCCCATGCGGTAGCGTTCGCCTTCTTCGATCTTAATGGTGATATTGACCGCTTTACCGGTGCGCGGCCGCAATCCGGGAACCGGAACGCCACGGTGCACAATGTCTTTATTCTCCAAAATTGGGCCGTTGGGAGCGACCACCACGCGAAAATAGCCATTGTCCTGGTAGAGTCCGCGCACGCCGACTTCCAGATCTTCGTTTAGCTTTTCGCGGTCATAGGTCTTGGACAAAACGGGGATGTCCCAAAAGTATAGTGGAATTCCGTACGGGCGGTCATGTCTCATGGCCCGGATGAGTTTGCGGTCGCTGAACGCGTGGTTCCCTACAAACTTGATCGTGCCGACTTTAACCTTGGGGCCTTCGTCAATCTTGAAGACCAGAATCACAGCATTGCTGGAGGCGATGCGTTCGTACTGCGGAGTCACTTTCGCGAATTGGCGGCCGTGCTCTCCGAGCAATTCCTTCAGTACGACTTCGGCCTTCTTGATTCTTGTGGGATCGAATGGGCTTTCCACGGAGAGGCCGACCTTGCGTTCTTTAAAGCGGTCGAGAATGTCCGATTCCGTGACGGAATGAATGCCTTCGTAACGGATACGGCGAATTTGCGGGCGTTCCTTCACTTCGAAAATGATGATTTTGCCATCGGGGCGGTCGGGGGAGTCCTCGACACGCAGCTTTACGTCCTCGAAGAACTGCGTGTTCCAGAGAGCCTGGAAATCGCGGCGCAGGGTCTCTTCATTGTAGGGATCGCCTTCGCGGCTGAAGATGCGCGCCTTGAGAGTGTCGCTGCGGATTCTGCGGTTGCCAATAAATTCGATGCGCTCGATCACGAATTGCGGCTGGGTGTTGGGGGCTTGCTGCGAAGCCTGAGGTTCGGCTGCCGCGGCGGAATCGTCGTTGGAGGAATCCGAGGAAAATAAAGATAGTTCGGGAGCCGCGGAGGCAGACGCGTCCGCAAGGAGATTTTTGTGCGATGCCGCGGGCGAACTGGCCGCGAAAAACAGAAGAACCGCCGCGATCCAGGTTGCCCGAGACGCCAAAACTCCAAATGACAAACAGACTCTGCTATAAGCGGCCGTTGAGGTCTTCAGGGCCGCGCCCCCAAAACACAATTTGCTATTCTCCCGCCGGACCCGGTGTGGGTCAGTCGATCGTTGACCCCGACCTGGTCGAGGTCTCCTATGCGTTGTGTCAGATTCGCTAGTGGATAACCGGGGTTGCCTCAACGACAGGACGGAATGCCAAGGCTTCTCCAGCGACATAAATTTGCAACGTCGCCGGCCTCTGGATTCCCCCCTGGATGAGCGCCTCCGAGAGCGGATCTTCGACATATTTCTGAAGAGCCCGCCGGAGCGGCCGTGCCCCATAGTTACGGTCCGCGCACGTTTTCTCGAGGATCCACTGGCGTGCTTCCGGCGACAGCACGACCTGCACCTGCCGGTGAATCAGCGTGTCGTTCAGCTGGCCCACAAGCAAATCGATGATGCGGAGCAGATCTTCGTCGCCGAGTGCGTTGAATATAATCACTTCGTCCAGCCGGTTGAGAAACTCCGGATTGAACGCCCGTTTTACCTCATTCATCACCATCTCTTCGATGGACTTCTGGCTCGCTTCATCAGCGCCAGACTGGAACCCGATGGAGGTGCGCCTCTGCAAGTGCCGCGCACCAAGATTGGAAGTCATGATGATGATGGTGTTTCTGAAATCCACGGTGTTGCCGAGACCATCCGTTAACTGCCCGTCTTCAAACACCTGGAGAAGAATGTTGAAAACGTCCGGGTGTGCCTTCTCGATTTCATCCAACAGGATGACCGAGTAAGGAGTCCGGCGGACGCGCTCCGTCAACTGCCCGCCTTCTTCGTAGCCTACATACCCCGGAGGCGCGCCGATGAGCTTCGATACGGAGTGCTTCTCCATGAACTCCGACATATCGAAGCGCACCAACGATTTCTCCGAACCAAACAGGAATTCGGCGAGGCGCCGCGCGACTTCGGTTTTTCCGACGCCCGTCGGCCCAAGAAAGAAGAAGCAGCCCACGGGGCGCAACGGAGACTTAAGGCCCGCCCGGCTGCGGCGAATGGCGCGGGCCAGAGCGGTGATGGCTTTGTCCTGGCTGATGACGCGCTTGTGCAGCTCGGGCTCGATGCGCAGGAGTTTTTGCTGCTCGTCCTCTTTAATGGAGGTGACGCCGATTCCGGTCCAGCG
>Ga0209166_10002610_pt1 | contig 13459 bp, 12 predicted proteins | sample Coa_R1_3_FD_187151 | JGI IMG/M metagenome (GOLD analysis project Ga0209166, IMG submission 187151) | Surface soil microbial communities from Centralia Pennsylvania, which are recovering from an underground coalmine fire - Coalmine... | ecosystem: Environmental > Terrestrial > Soil >... | reverse complement strand
GGTTGCCGCGATTTCGTGCGTGCCAAACGTGAGTATGTGTTCCGCAAAGTCTTCGCGGATGCGATTGACAGCAACTGCTGCACCGTTTGCATCCGTGTGCGTCAGAACAATAAGAAATTCCTCCCCGCCGATGCGGCCACAAATGTCGGAACGCCGGGAATTTGCCCTTAGAATCTCCGCAAACGCCTTGAGCACTCTGTCACCAGCGTCGTGTCCGAAAGTGTCATTAATCGTTTTGAAATGGTCCAAGTCGGCCATTACTACCCAAAAGGAAAAGCCATGCCTGACGGCCGCCGTCAATTCCGTAGCTGCCCAGGCTTCGATCGCACGGCGATTGGGGAGGCCAGTTAAAGTATCGGTGAGGGCCAGCTCTTCCAAAAGACGGTTCTTGGCCTCGATCTGTCTGTGAAACTCCACAATTCGACAGCCAACCCCCACCCGCGCCAGTAGTTCGGTGGGTTCAAAGGGCTTCGTGAGGTAGTCGTCCGCGCCAGCGGCCAGCCCTACTAAGAGGCCACTTTTCTGTGTATTACCGGTGAGGATGATGACGTACGCGTAGGATTTCTGGAAATCATTACGTATGCGCTGGCACAACTCTACTCCACTGAGATCCGGCATCTCCCAATCCGTAATTACCAAATCAGGTTGGTGCGCTGCGAAAAGAGCCATGGCTTCGCGACCGCTCTTCGCAAACAGGACGGTATATTGTTGGCCCGCGAGAGCGCTCTCAACGAGTTTGCGATAGACCGGCGAGTCGTCAGCTACCAAAACTTTGAAGATTTGCGCAGGAGTGTTCATTTTATCCTGGTTGAATTTAACTTCATTTGAACTGCCGCTGGTTTTTTATGGGACCTTTGATTCCGGACACGCTTGTCCATCACGTTCACTAATCGGCCCTTTCAATTGGGTGCCGCGCCGCTCAGAGGGATCAAATCTGAGTGTATCTGAATGATATTCGGCGCAAGACTTTTGGCACAAGGATTTTCCCTAAAGAGCATTGTTTCTGCGCTTATGTGCTCGAAGCTGTACTTTGACGTGGTCGTCGGGTCAACTAGCATCAGGCGCATTTGAAAAAGCTACTAGGTCCTATGGACGGTCGCATCGCGAACTCGCGAATAGCACCTTCTGAACGGACCTACAGAAGCAAAGTCCAGGTCTTAGGCCGCTGAGCGGACGCTTCGGTCTCTGCGAATCTAACTCCCGCGCTCATGTTCGCCGCGATGCAAGTCCTCAACGAATGTCCCCGTGGTTGCTGTGATGGAGTAAGTACCAGTAAACTATCTGGCGGCCAAGAACAGTAGGCAACCCACGTTGCACGCTAGATTGAATCCTATGGCAGCCTGGCCAGCAATGCAGTACTGCCCCAAAGGGATCGGAGCGCCGTATGACCACACGTCTGTCCTTAGAGTCGATTCTCGTTCCTGCTGCTGAACAAGTTTCCTGTTCGATCGGAGAAGAATCATCTATCTTGAATCTCAAGAGCAGCGTTTACTACGGTCTGGATCCTGTGGGCGCGCGTGTATGGACTCTGCTGCGGAAAGCGCGGAATGTCGCCCATCTTCGGGACGCACTTGTCGATGAGTATCAAGTGGAGGCAGAACGGTGTGGGCGAGATCTACTCGACCTGCTCGAAAATATGCTAGCCGAGGGACTGATAGAAGTTCGAGGCGTGCAGGTTTAGCGGACAGTTGCCGTGTCCATCGCAATGTGTCCTGTATGCTCCTGGGGTGCACGCTTGCACGCAAGAATCGCGTTCTTAAGGGAACCGGTTGACCGTAGAAATCTGGCGAATGTTTTCCCGCCATAGTTCTGAGTGATGCAGACGAAATGCACCTTCAATTCATAACCTGCGAGAGACCGGTTGTATTAAGGGGGAAAAACCCTCGTTGAGCGGCATTGTAGGCATCTTTCATCGGGACGGCGCACCCGTTGAGCGGGTGGTCATGCAAGCCTTTGTCGAGTTCCTCTCCTATCGGGGCCCAGACTGCACCGAAGTATGGTCGGAAGGATCGATTGGCCTCGGCCACACCACGCTGCGAACAGCCGAAGCGTCACTGGGCGAACGACAGCCTGCGAGTCTGGACGGCTGGCTTTCGATTACTGCCGACGTACGGCTAGACTGTCGGGCGGAACTCAGCGCAAAGCTTGAAAGTGCCGGACGCCCGGTTTGTCAATCCCTATCGGACTCAGTACTGATCCTGCATGCTTACGCCGCCTGGGGCGCGGAATGCGTGAGTTATTTGCGGGGTGATTTTGCATTTGCCATTTGGGATGCATACGCCAGAACGCTGTTTTGTGCGCGGGATCATTTTGGCATCAAACCGTTCTATTACGCCGAGTTTCATGATCTCTTCCTTTTCAGCAACACCCTCAATTGCGTTCGGCTTTATCCGGACATCTCCGACGTGTTGAACGAAGCCGCCATCGCCGATTTTCTTCTGTTCGGACTGAACAACGACAATGCAACTACGACTTTCCGCGACGTCCAGCGGTTGCCTCCGGCACATTCCCTGGCGGTTTCGGCGGACCGCCTGGAGAGGAGACGCTACTGGACCCCGGCCATTGATGGCCGCATCCGTTATCGCCGCGCCGGCGATTACGTCGACCATTTCCAGAGCCTACTGCAAGCCGCTGTTAACGACCGTCTTGACACCGGCCGCTTAGGCATCCTGCTCAGCGGTGGGCTCGATTCAGCATCGCTGGCAGCAACGGTGAAGGCGCTATCGACCAAGAACATTGAAGGTTGCGAAGTTCGCAGCTACACGGTCGTCTATGAATCATTGATCTCTGACCACGAAGGTCCTGCTGCTCGCGAGGTCGCGGAGTTCCTGGGCATTCCGAATCGCTGCCTGGCGCTGGATGGCTTGCGGCCGTTCGAGCAGCCGAATGATCCGGAATTCAGCTGGCCCGAACCTGTAGACGACCCCTTCTGTGGCGGCTTGCTAGAGCAATTTCGCATCATTTCGGGTGATTGCCGGGTAGTGTTCTCAGGCGAGGGCATCGACAATTTGATGCACTTTCAGATGTGGCCGTACCTAGGAACCTTGCGCCGAAATCATGAATGGGGGCGTCTGATGACTGAAGTGCCTTGGTATCTTTGGCTCAGGCGTTTTCCCTTTCTCGGCGTTCGTCGTCGGATCCAAGGATTCTTCGGCAAGGATCCGAGCGCCCTCGCGTTCCCGAGGTGGATTGCGCCCGACTTCGCACGGCGGATGAACCTCGAAGCCAGGTGGAACGAGTGCAACGGACTTCCTGTCCCGCCGGTGAAGCATCCCATACATTCCAAGGCGCACGCTGCGATGTTTCTCCCGCAGTGGACTCGCATGTTTGAACTCCAAGATGCGGGGGTGACGCGTTTCCCATTGGAAGTACGTTATCCCTTCCTCGATCTAAGGTTGGTAGACTATCTGTTGGCCTTGCCACCATTTCCTTTTTTTTTCGAGAAAAAGCTTCTTCGTGATGCGATGGAAGGGCACTTGCCGGATAGCGTTCGCCTGCGGCCGAAGACACCCTTGAGAGGCGACCCCCTCTTGCAGAAGGCAAACAGGTCGAAAAACCAGTGGTTGAATCCAGAGCGATGGAACGAGAAAATGCAAGGTTTTGTCGATCATTCATCGCTTGGCAGACTGCATGGTAGACTGAGTACAGAACAGGCGAGTTCAGGCGCTCGGCCCTATTGTCTTAATTTTTGGCTAGAGTCGGCTCGTCGAATTCGCTGGGCACTGCCCCCGGAGGCAGCTAATGGAACAACCTAAAGATGTGAAGAGTAAACCTAAGAAAAAATACTCGCCCCCGAAATTGACCAAATATGGGACGGTACAGGAACTTACGAAAAAAATTGGATCGCACGGCAGTCCAGACGGCGGGACCTTTCCTCGCAACAAGACGGCCGTGTGAGAGTGGAATCACTCCATCGGCGCCTTCCTGCAAACCCATCAGCCGTCCCCTGTTGAGAAAGAGCGAACGGTAACTTAGAATCATTTGCCGGGTGAGATTTGTAAAAAATCAACCACGCCTTGCGCGCGTACAAGGAATTGGCTTTTAACTACTCCATTTTCGGTTTGCTGCTTAGCTCCAATTTGAGCCTGCCGGGGCTGGCCCCTGTAAATTCATCTACTTGTGTTCCCGACGTAAAACTTCACCTGGGCATCTCGCCTTGTACCAATAGAACAATTCCCCAGGGAAATGAAGAGTTGGCGTACGAGAGCTCCTACCTCAATGAAACCGGAGAGGCGGTTCTTCGAATTTGGAGGATCGTGCCGGGCCGTCATCTGCGCCTTTCTTATTGTGATGGTACGCAATTTTGGGTCGACCGAGAGGGTGCAAATTTATGGGCTCTCTGGCCCGATACTTCCTCGTTGGAAAACACGGCTTCTTACTTGCTTGGACCTGTTTTCGGAGTTTTGCTCCGTTTACGCGGCATGATCTGTCTACATGCGAGTGCAGTGACTTTCAAGGATTGCAGCGTCGCTTTCGTGGGTTCGGAAGGAGCTGGCAAATCAACAACCGCAGCTGCTTTCGTTCGCCGGGGACACCCGGCGATTTCCGATGACATAGTTGCGCTTGTTGAACGAGGAGGTTTCCGAATCATGCCGGCTTATCCTCATCTCTCGCTTTGGCCAGATTCGGTGAATTTTCTTTACGGTTCGCCCGACGTGCTCCCATGCATTAGTCCCGATTTGCAGAAGCGGCGTCTTGCATTGGGAAACAGATTCGAGGAGCGCAGTCTGCCACTTGGGGCAATTTATATTCTCGGTGATCGCCGAGCCGACTGCGCACCGTTCGTGGAAACAATTTCCGATCGAGAAGCAATGATAGGACTTGTGGTTAACAGCTATGCAACGAATATTCTTGATCGCCCAATGCGTGCTCAGGAGTTCAACGTTTTCGGCCGCCTGCTTCCGACCGTCCCGCTCCGCCGCGCTACTCCTCACCGGGACCCATCGCGGATTGAGGAACTGTGCGAAGTAATCCTCGAAGACTTTGAATTGCTCCAGCTGAAGAAGTGTGACCGTGGCTGAGAACGCTCCAAATCACATTTTGGAAGCCGATGAGCGGCATAAGAGTTGTCTAATCCGGTACAAGTACAAATCCTTCGCTTTCAGCACTGTTCTTTCCGAAATATACTTGGACGAAGGTATTCCCTTTTCCGATGACTCGCCCGCGGTGAAACAAGCCGGGCAAAGACCAGGAGAATTGTGGCGATGAACGGCAAATCTTCGTGGACCAGATTGGTACCGTATGCTTTCCTAGCTGTGCTTTTTTGGACTTTCTTGATTTTTGGGGCTTATCGGAGCGCAGAAATCGGCCACACTCGAGGTAGGGCGGAATGGTCAGGCTTGCGCCCGGACGAGCCTAAAAAGCTATCTAGCGCAAGCAACGATATTGCTTGGACCGCAGCCTATGGGAAATTGCCCCTGGCCTTCGAGAAAAACCAGGGTCAGACAGCCCAGGAAGTCCGGTACATCTCCCATGGCAACGGATACGGTCTCTTTCTGACAGCGCAAGAAGCTGTCCTCTTATTGCGCCGCTCCAATCCGCATAGCGCCTCTCCGCCGAATCGTACTGCCTCAATCCAGGATTCGCGTCCAGCCCGCCAATCCGAAAAGACTTCCGTTGTTCGCTTGCATTTCGACGGAGTCAATTCCGCGCCTCAGATCCAAGCCGGCGACCGGTTGCCAGGCAAGGTGAATTATTTCATCGGAAACAACCCGAAGGATTGGCACGCCGACATCCCTTCCTATGCCCGTGTCAAATATACTGAGCTTTATCCTGGTATCGACCTTGTCTTCTACGGCAACCAAAGCCGCTTGGAATATGATTTTGTGGTCGCCCCGGGAGCAGACCCGTCCGCTATCAAAATGAATCTGGAAGGTGTGAACAAGCTACGGATCAATTCTAACGGGGACTTGGTACTAAGCGTTTCAGAAGGAGTGGTCGAACTGCAGAAGCCCGTCGTGTATCAGCAGCTGGTTGGCGCGCGACACGAAATTGCAGGAAAGTATGTTCTCTCAGGAAAACACTGCGTAAGCTTCGCGATCGCAAATTACGACCGGAGCCAGCCTCTCGTCCTGGACCCGGTGCTCAACTATTCGAGCTATCTGGGTGGGGGCAGCGATGATTCTGGCTTGGGTATTGCAGTGGATGCACTGGGCGATGCATTTGTGACAGGGACCACCTTCTCTACGGACTTCCCTACGACGGCAAACGCATTCAATAAGGGACCTTTAACCGTCAACACGAAAGGAGCCATATTTGTGACCGAGCTAAACCCAGCCGGAACTCAGTTGATTTACTCGACTTATCTGGCTGGAAGCGGTGGAGATTCCGCTTTGGGTATCGCGTTGGATTCGTCCAGCAAAATCTATGTGACAGGGCAAACATTTTCGATCGACTTCCCAACGACTTCAAACGCTCTCAAAGCTGGCCCACTAGTAACCAACGTGTCGGGAACAAGTTTTATTTCCAAACTAGATCCGGCGCTTAGCGGAACAAGCTCTCTCGTGTATTCCTCCTACCTCGGTGGACCGAATGGGGATTTGGGCTACGCCATTGCAGCTGACGCCAGCGGCAACGCATACATAACTGGAATGACAAAATCGACGGCAGGGTCGGGGACCACTGCATTTCCAACCACTTCCGGTGCCTTCCAAAGCGTCTTGAGCAGCACTTCTGGGAACGCGTTCCTGAGCAGAATTGATACAACGAAATCCGGAAGCGCATCTCTGATCTATTCCACCTATCTGGGTGGGAATGGCGCAAATGCTACAAACCCTGCTAGCGTTGGCTTTGGCGATGCTGGACTGAGCCTTGCAGTAGATTCCACCAGCGCCGCCTACATTGTTGGCGTAACTACCTCAACAAACTTTCCGACGACCACGACCGCCTTCCAGTCTAGTGCACCGCAAGCCGCCACCCTTGGAACCGCCTTCGTATCAAAAATTGATACCAGCGGCGGAAAAACGGGAACTGCCTCCCTGCTTTATTCAACCTATTTGGGAGGCGAAAAGTCCGATTTTGGGTTGGGAATTGCACTTGGCCCCAATAATGTGGCATACGCAACTGGAACAACCACCTCGCTGACCTTCCCCACTTTCCCTGGGGCTTTCCAGACAACGGGGAACACTTCTGGCGCTGCGTTTATCAGTTTGGTTGACACGGGACTAACCGGAAGCGCTTCTCTCAAGTATTCGACGTTTCTCGGCGGCACGGGAAGCTCCACGGCATTTGGCATTCGGGCAGACGCTGCAGGTAACGCCTACGTGGCTGGGCAGACTAACTCCGCCTCATTCCCTGTAACCCCCGGCGCCTTTCAAGCGACGCTAGCCGCCGGGGCTGCGGGGGACGCGTTCATTTCCGAGTTGAACCCGGGAGGTAAAGGCGCAGCCGATTTGGTTTATTCCACCTACTTTGGCGGAAAAAACAGCGGCACCGTCACAGATATGGCAAATGCAATTGCCATCGATGCTTCCAACAATGCCTTCATAACGGGAGCAACCTCTTCGACAAATCTGCCGGTATTCCCCAATCCGGGAGCATTTCAGACGACTCTGAAAGGCACTTCTGATGCGTTCGTGGCGAAGCTCACCTTGGTACCCACCGTAACTATATCTCCTACGAGCCTGAACTTCGGCACCGTGCTGGTTGGCACTGTAACCCCGGCCCAGACGGTCACCCTGACGAATAACTCGAACTCGACTCTGACAATTACAAGCATTACCGTTGTCGCGATAAACCCGCCAGCGGCCAATGTGGATTTCGCTATCTCGTCCAAGACGTGTGCCAACAGTGTTGCGTCTGGCGTGTCTTGCACCGTGAACGTAACATTCCAGCCGTCGGTTGCAGCCGCCGAGTCCGCGAAGCTGGTCTTTACCGATAGCGACACCTCCAGTCCTCAGTCAGTAAGCCTATCCGGGACGGGCTCGAACGTCGCTCCGGATTTCAGCGTCAGCGCGCCGGCGACTCTTAGCGTGAACCAGGGCTCCTCGGGCACTGCTACCGTCACCGTCACCCCGATTGGGGGATTCAATAGTGCTGTATCGCTTGCTTGCACGGGGGCTCCAGCGCTGGCAAGTTGCACGATCTCGCCAGCATCGGTAATACCTGCAGACGGCGTGACGCCTGTGACGGCGAAACTTTTGGTCACCACGACGGCTATTGTGCGGCCGCCGTCTTTGCCAACTCCGCCAGGGTTCATGCCTCGAGTCGTCCCCTTGTTGTTAGTGTTCCTGTTGCTGTCGATCTTGGCATTTGCCCGGACTCGGGCGCAGTTGCCGGTGGCGGCCGCCGTGATGATGCTGATGGTTCTGGCGGGTTGTGGGTCATCACAACACGCCGCAACTCCAAAGGGCACAAGCAATCTCACGATCACCGCTAAGTCGGGGAGCATCAACCACACCACCTCAGTTGCCCTGACTGTAAATTAGGATAAGGCGATCAACGCGGGTACCGGTTCACCGGAGTCCACAGCGCTTGTGATGGTGTGTGCGATAACCTACGGTGACAGCCGTTAGGCAGCTCGTTGGCGAGCTGACGCTTGCGAGGTGAGTTCTAGTGGTCTCGCTTGTCGGCTCGGCTCTCAGGTGAAAGAATCTTGGGGAGATCTTGTTGTAGTGCCTCCACCTTAGTCGTTTCTTGCACAGGAATGAGATGAGGTTGATATCATATTGAGACAATCTGATAGTTACGTGCTCCTGATGCTTTTGGCGCGCCTCCCATAGCTCTGGAAGCTCCGTAAGTTGAACATTCTATAGCCATTTAATAAGAGGAACAGAGCTCGATTCATGCCGCGGAATGGTCTTCCCCTTGCAGCGTGATAGGACCAGCGTCTGTCTAAAGACGGCAGGGAGATCTTTGGATAGTGCCCACTCATGGACAGTCCCAATTTCATTGTGCGTCTCTGCGTTTCGGTGGCAGCGATGCTGGTTCTTGTTTCTGTCTCCTGGGGGCAGGAGGCTACTGCCGACTGGCAAGTGGAACTGCGCAGATATGCGGAGGCGCACAACTGGGCCGCTGCTATGCGCATAGTGGATCGAGAGATTGCCCAAGCGCCGCATGACATGGATGTGAAGGCGTGGCGGGCGCGCATCTTAACGTGGTCGGGGCAACTGGCCGAGGGCGAAAAGGAGTATCGCGCGATTGTTGCGGAGGCCCCGAATGATCCGGACTGCTGGATGGGGTTGGCGAGCGTGTATTCCCGAGAAGGACAAATGCAGGATGCGCTCCGAGCGGCTAGCCGCGCAGTGGAACTCGATCCGAAACGAGCAGATCTAAGAGTCGCACGAGGACGTCTGTTACGAGCGGCCGGGGAGCGCAGCGAGGCAAATTTGGAATTTCAAAAAGCGCTGTCTCTTGATCCGACGAATGCGGAGGCGCGCGTGGGCGTCCAGTCATTCCGGGGCGAGCCGAAACATGAGTTGCGTTTCGGAGCGAACACCGACCTCTTCAACTTCGCTGATGCGAATTATGACGACGGAGTAAGTCTGACCTCGCGGTGGACACCGTCTTGGCGGACGAGTGTAGCGGGGAATTTCTATCGGGTTTTTGGAAACGATGCTGGGAAATTCGTGGCGAGTGCTACAGGAAGTTTGCCGGGGAGGGGAGCGCTGACGGTCGGTGGTGCGGCGGCACGCGACAACAGCGTCATTCCGAAGAGTGAAGCGTTCTTCGACTACGACTATGGATGGAAACTAGACAAGAACGGATTGGTGCGTGGAGTAGAGGTCGTTTACGCTCAGCACTGGTATTGGTACACCACGGCCCGAATTATCTCGCTGAACGGCACCACGATCGTGTATCTCCCGCGCGAGTGGACGTGGTCGCTCGGTTTGACGGAGGGGAGGACTCATTTTTCAGGAACGGGCGCTGAGTGGCGGCCTTCTGGAACGACTCGGCTCGGATTTCCGATCGCCAGGTGGGGCAGCCGGCATATTGGAGGGAATTTGTCTTTCGCTACGGGGACCGAGGACTTTGCGCAAGTAGATCAGATAGGCCGGTTTTCTTCACACACATACGGGGGCGGTTTGCGTCTCCAATTGACATCACGCCAGGATATGACTGGATTCGCAGCGTATCAGAAGCGAACGCAAGACCGGACGGACACGAGTTTCGGGTTTACATATGGGATCCACTTTTGAAACTATCCGGCGACTAGGTCCCGCAGCAGTTGTGCTAAAGGCGATCATCATAGCGGTCGTCGCAGACGTGCTGCTGCTGGGCTTTATCATGCTCCGGCGCGCGTACCGTGCCCGCTTTTTCGCTAAGCGCGATGCGCGGGTACTTGAATTCCGAGGGCAATGGGATGCATTGGTCTCCGGAGAGATTCCCTACGAGACATGGCGTAAGAAGCGGTTTGACCTGCAAATTGTCGAGACGATTGTGTTAGACGCCCTTGAAGCTGCGGGGCGGGACGAATCGGCACGGTTGTTGAAGTTCCTGCGAAGGAGCGGATTGATCGACAAACTCATCTTTGATGCACAGCGACAGCGCGGATGGCGACGGCGTCAGGCGCTGGTTTCGCTTGGTCGGACGCGCGCTGTGGAGGGTATCTTGGCGCTGGCCGAAGGATTGCGAGATTCTGAACTGGAAACACGCCTGGCCGCGTTACGAGGCCTGAGCAGGACGGCCTGCCCTGAAGCGGCAGAGGAGATTCTACGGTGGGTCGGAGAAGCCGGTCTTAAAGTGCCCCCACTGCCGCTGCAGAGCGCGCTGATCCAATGTTGCGGGGAGCGCCCGCAGGTGCTGCTCCCGTACCTGCACCATGCGGAAGGGCCCTTGCGTGAAGTGCTGGGGCGGGTGTTGGGCGAAGTGGCAGCACCTGCGCTCGGAACGGACCTGCTGGAGTTTGCAGCAGACAGTCTCGATGAATTGCGAGCGGCCGCGGCGCGCGCTCTTTCGCACGTACAACCCGGCCTTGCGCTCGACGCGCTGAGCGAACTTTCGCGTGACCGGACTTGGTTCGTGAGACTGCGCGCTATCGTAAGCCTTGGAAAACTCAACAACGCGGGTGCTGTTCCTCTCTTATTGCATGGCTTAACCGATTCAAACAGGCTAGTGCGTTTGCGCGCAGCGGAAGGTCTGGTTGACTTCCGCTTAGAGATGATTCTGACATTCCAAGAGGTAGTGGCCACGCGCGACCTTTACGGGCTACACGCCTACCTGACAGCGCTGGAAAATGCAGGAATGAAATCGCAGCTGGAGGCGGAACTCGAGAGCACGGAACGTGTCAACGAGCAGGAGAGAAAACGATTACTTAACGTGCTGGCCACCGGGACGCTCTCCGTGGAACAGCCCGAGCCTTCAGAATTTGCGTCCGCCGGACCGTCCTTCCGGTCATGATCCGATTACTGGAGATCGCTAATCACACCCTGTTTTGGTACTACCTAGCGTGCAATCTCGCATATCTGACCATGCTGATTGTTGCGCTGAAGACCAGCGCGGCACACCAGCGACGCCTGCAAAGTAACCGTTTAGGGTGGATCAAGGAAAATCCGCTCGCGCCGCCGGTGACGATCCTTGCACCCGCACACAACGAGGAGAAATCAATCCGTGTGGCTGTGCGGAACTTGCTTGAATTGGACTATTCGGAACTCGAAGTCATTGTGATCAACGACGGCTCGACGGACAGAACACTCGAAGCGATGCGGGAGGAGTTTCGATTGCGCCGGGTGCGAGCGGTTTACGTCGCACAAGCGGCCAGTGCGCCGGTGCGGGGACTGTACCGAAGCGACGTGGATCCCCGGCTCCTGGTTGTGGACAAAGAGCCAGCAGGCAGTAAAGCAGACGCCGTGAACGCGGGTTTGAACGCGGCAACCTCACCGTACGTGTGCGTTGTGGACGCGGATTCGGTGCTTGAGCGCGACGCGCTGTTGAGGATCATGGCACCCGTGCTGGCGGATCCGAAGCGTGTTGTATGTGTCGGCGGGATCGTCCGTGTGCTGAACGGGTCCGAGATAAAAGGCGGACAGCTGCGACGTGTGCGTCTACCGAGGAAAGCGCTCGAAGCAATTCAGGTTGTTGAATACCTGCGCGCCTTCTTGATCGGAAGAGAAGCCTGGGCCCAGGGTAACATGCTGATGATTATCTCCGGTGCGTTCGGTTTATTCCGTACAGATTTGTTGCGCGCTGTGGGCGGCTATCGCTCGAGTGCCATTGGTGAAGATTTTGACGTGGTAGCGCGGTTCCACAGGCATCTGCTGGAGAAAGGCGTGGATTACCAAATCCATTTTGTGCCCGACCCGGTGTGCTGGACCGAGGCGCCTTCGGACATGCGATCACTCGGACGGCAGCGGGCCCGCTGGCAAAAAGGCTTGCTGGATGTGCTGTGGCCGAACCGCGATATGCTGTTGCAGCCGCGCTACGGGCGCATTGGATGTTTTGCTCTTCCTTACTTGTGGTTATTCGAACTTCTGGCGCCGGTAATCGAATTGGGCGGCATCGTGACAATCGCATTGGCGGCATGGCTTGGCGTGCTCAGCCAGGAATTCTTCGTACAGTTCTTGCTATTCGGATATGCGTTTGCGACCGTGATTTCGATTGGATCGGTACTACAAGAAGAAGTGACCTACAGGCGGTATAACGATTGGCAAGACATGGTCCGGCTCGTCAGCTATTGCTTTTTCGAACATTTTCCGTATCGACAGTTGCATATGATCTGGAGATTACAAGGCATCGTGCAGTACCTACGTGGCGACATGGCATGGAAGCAAGTCAAGCGGCAAGGTATGTCTACAGTGAGTTGAGCGTAAGAGGATTTTGAAGTTTCAGGTGCGCATTAGAATACGGAAAAAACAGATCGCCCAAAACGCTGGTCGGGCTTTACGCCAGAACTCTTATTGGCGCTTGAAGAGCGAGCGCAGCCGGTCCCTGTCGCTGCCGCTGAATTCGTGTAATGAAGGCGCTGTATAGGGCTTCTTCATCTGCGATCCGCAACAACATCGCAGAAGAGAGCCGCCTTCAGTCTGGGAACCTTTGCTTACGATGACCTCGCAGTTACAACGCCGGTTCGTGCATCGGTAAACCTGGCCTGCAAACATCATAAAGATAAACTCCAATCCCGATCGCGCGTGCTGCCTTATTGTTACATTATAGCCCTGGCCGCGGTCCTAAAGGCTTATAATCTGACTTCGGCTTTTGGCAGGCGAATCCATGGGCGAAGAGAGGCGCCGTGTACCCAGATACCCCTTCGTGGCAGATGCCGTGGTGCGTGATGATTCCTCGGGCACGACGGTGAACACACGGCTCAGCGAACTCAGCCTTTATGGCTGCTATTTGGACATGGTGAATCCCCTTCCTTCGGGCACACCCATCACCGTCAAGGTCAGCTCGGGCGGCAAATTTCTCCAAGCCTCGGGGAAAGTCGCGTATGCGGCTCCAAACCTTGGCATCGGCGTTTCGTTTCATCATGTCGACGTACATTCTCTGATTGTGCTGAAGGACTGGCTGGTCAAAGCTGCTCAGG
>Ga0209166_10002609_pt1 | contig 13462 bp, 14 predicted proteins | sample Coa_R1_3_FD_187151 | JGI IMG/M metagenome (GOLD analysis project Ga0209166, IMG submission 187151) | Surface soil microbial communities from Centralia Pennsylvania, which are recovering from an underground coalmine fire - Coalmine... | ecosystem: Environmental > Terrestrial > Soil >... | reverse complement strand
CGATATCACCCGAAGGGTAATCATGTCGTGCCGCCATGCGGATCACTCCGAGCTTCTTGCCTACATCACCTAAGGGTTCACGCCGACGTGCTAGGTCGAGTGCTTGTCGGACCCACTCGGCGATCGATAAATGGCGCGAGCGCGCCATGCGCTGAATTTCGCGGTATTCGGGATCCTTCACAATCACTTGCAGTCGTTTAGCCATCAGATGAGTCTATCTGACTCATCTACGTGAGTCAATGAGCGCCGAAACGCCAGAGCGAACTTTGGAGAGAAAGGCTTCGCGGTCAGACTTTGGAGTCAGCGTGCAGTTGGGTTGTTGGGATTGCAGACGTAGTGCAGGCCCGTGGTTGCGTCGGTTCGTGTCAGCATGGATCCGAGGTCATGCTCATAGCCGGGATGTGGACGCCAATAACACCAATATTCCTCGAATGCCCGTTGAAGGCGATTCCAGTCATCTCGACCGCGCGAAGAAAGCGTTCGAGCGCGGAGGAGTCCGCTACAAGATCGTTGGCGGAGTAGGCAGCCGTGGGCGGATCTGGGGCCACGCCACATTTCTGGTGGACTCCCTCCAAGGGGCCCGCGTCTTTCTCTGCGATGCGGGGTTCATACCGGGTCCTGACTCGCCGCAGGTTCTGGTCGACTCTAGTAACGGCTGGAAGATACGCCTTCTCGTGGAGCCTCAAGGCTGAAAGAGCCGAGCATCATCGCCCAGCCAGAAGTAGTTCTCTCCCCGACTGAACCGGATGTAAATGCCAGTGTCGAACAGAAGCGGACCAGTCGGCAGTGAAATCATCTCTTATTCGCTGGAGCGCGTCCAAAGACGTCCTCGGGACCCCCGAGCTTTCTCAGGCTTCGCAGGGCCTCAAGACTTGTTTTCACAGCCAACCGCTCGTCGATTACTCGTCGCACCGCTTCAGAGTTGCAGCGTGACCGGAGGGCCTTGCGAAGTCGCCGGACCTTCCCAACGTCGAGTAAAAGATTGGTCCGTGTCAATGCCATCCGGCTCATGGCGATTCCCCAGTGTGTAACTTCAAGTGCACTTAAACACAACTGATTGTGTACCTGCAACGAAGAGACGATGAGAGATTTGTTGGTTGAAACAGCCTACCCGTCGCAAAACTCCGACGACCGAAAGTCGAGGGCCGGGTGTCGAATGTCACGGAGCCCGGAGGCTTCCTCCGTTGCGTAATAAGAGATGCAACGGCTACAAGGGCTGTGGCTACCGAACCGATAACTTGCCAGGGATTCGGGGATGCCGGCCCATCTGGCCCCCAATGAGCATCTGTGGCTGAGTATCTTGAACTTCATTTTGCGCTTTCGCCTGTGGACGGCTTCAAAAGTCACCTGGCAGCGTTCGAACTATTATTTCAGCCGCGATCGGACTTGCCGAATGGACGGTTCTGGACCTTTCCATTGTCGATAGGGAAGCAGCACAAGCACGGTGGAAACGAGTGAAGAAAAAACCTAAACGCGCAGCCGAAACGTAAGGCGGGGTAAGGCGGGCCGCATTCGCTTCGAGGAATTACAGTCTACGGTGAGCCCTTGAGTGCCATTCGGATCGTTCTTATGTCGAGAAACATCCGTTGAGGGCCACTCTCGGCGGTCCCCTCCAGGGCGACGAAACCATAGCGCGCATACCAATCGACTCGGTCCCGATATGCGTCCGTAATCATGCAGCGGCATCCTACATCTTCTGCAACTCGAAGTGCGATTTTGAAGGCTTCGGAAATGAGCGCATGCCCGAGGCCCTTTCCTGAGAATCGCCGGTCTACCGCAAGGCGTGCGAGTAAGATTAGCGGCAAGTCGTATGGCGGAAGCCCGCGCACATATTTCTTTGGGAAAGCGTCTCGTGGCACACTTGCGGTCGCAAGAGTGAAATATCCAATCACGTTGAGCGGAGCCCCTTCATCGAGCGCCACATAAGTCACTCCCATGGAGCTTTTCTGCTGATTCGCCCAGGCATGGCGCTTGAGATAATTGTCGAGCGCCTCGTCGCCGCAGTCGAAAGCCGCGACGTCGTCCTGCTCTTCGAGCCGACGTATGAGAACGGCCACTCAGCCTCTCATTGCTCGGATGAGGGCTTCCGTTGGATTAGCGGGTTCTCTCGATGCGAGAGCTGCAAGACTCTCTAACTCGCGGGGTGTCCAAGGAATCTCCACACGTGGGAGTACGAGTTCAGGGGCAACACGTTCCAGCCGCGGAAACACCAATTCCTTCCGCTCACCCGTTTCAGTTTCGCTAAAAATGCGATGACCGCGCTTTCTTTCCGATACTGCCCAGCGGAACAATGCCAGGGCATCAGAAAGAAAATCGGTGTTGCTAGTAAGCTGCAACTCTTGCTTCAAACCACGAACCATGCGGTCCTCAACAGGAGCCAAATCAGCCTGAAACTTTGACTTGCGCACAGCCCGTTCGGTTTGGAGTTGCTTCCTGATTTGCTTGGTTTTTGACGACATGGTTGAGCTATCCTTTTATATTCCATATCCACTCCTATACTACTACATGTTGAATGTGATTTCGAGTCCTTGCTGGGTCCAGGCCGCCGCACCCCATTCGCGCACGAACTTGGGCATTTGATGCTCCACGGAGCATCTGCCGCTTGCATAGATCAGAACTCGAACCTTTCCGTGCGTCTTTCAGACAAGAGATAGAGAAGGTCTAGGGATTGTGAGCCCCACATTTGGGATGGAGGGGACCTTGCAGTAAGGCGACCATAACGGCGCGATTACTGGCGAGAATGTGGCGAGAATATGGCGGGAAAATACATACACGAGCTCGTTGGCTGGCCTACATTTAGCTGGGATGCAAAGACTCTTGCACCGGTGCTCTCTGGGGTCAGACTGAACCAGGGGCTCTTGCCGGGCAAGATGCGCGGGTATGGCTTCACTTCGAGGTGGACTGCAACACTAAACGTCCTGAGCGGCATGCTTCTATGTTGCGGTGCGCGGCGCAAGCCCAGGTACAGTCCGACGGCCCGGCCTGCTGAGACAAGTGTTTGCGGCAGCAACCGGCTGCCCTGCGCAGATTGTTTCACTGCAAAAACTGCAGGGACAACTTCACGACAAGGGTGCCCTTGAGACAGTGGCTCACTATCTGGCGCTGCTTCAAGACGCCTATCTGATAGCGCCTCTGGAAAGATTTTCTCAGCTAACACACCGTCGCCGGGCAGCCCCAAGCATGACGCCGAGGGGATGCTAAACAAGGAATGACACGATAAGCGGTAGCCAAGAAATCAACTGGAGGGAACCAACGGGGGCCTAATGTCTGCACATCTTTACGAGCGTTCCATTGTCGGCCAATTCCCGGTCGACGACTGCCAAGCGCAAGAATCCTAAGGCCAACCATTCGCGCTAACACGGAACGCCTCTCAACGGCGCGTACTGCGGCCTTCAAAGCTGCAAGCTCTGATATAGGGACAGGAAGTCCCACGTCTCCATCGCCTCCCCAACGGCCCTTGACAGCTATATAAGTTCTTATATAAGATTGGCCGTGACTAGCCCAGGATCGTAAACCCGGATTCGTTGGCTTGGGCACTCGCAAGATGTCATCCGTAGTTTCTCCAAATAGGCACGCCAGAACCTCGGGAACGATCTACAACGTCTCGACGAAGGCGAGGAGCCTTTGGATTTCGCTCCGATGGGCGCGGTTTTGCCGGGCGTTTTTGAGCTTCGGGACCGCGATTCAGAACACTGGTTCAGAGTCCTCTACATTCCGTTGGAGGGTTTGATTTATGTGTTGCACTGCTTTACGAAGAAGACCAACCAAACGCCGCACAAGGAAATTGAATCCTCCGGAAAGCGACTCCAGCTTGTAAGACAGGAGGTCGCGAGACGGAAGAAAGAGGCCAAGCATGAAAAGTAATGTGTTCGAGCAAATCGGATTCTCCCCCGAAGAGGCAGCCTCACTGAAGATGAAGTCGGAGCTGCATTCGCAGATCATCAAGACCATCAAGAAGCGGGGATACACACAAGCGGACTTGCAAAAGCGTTTGAATGAGCCACAGCCAAGGGTCAGCGATTTAATGACGGGAAAGATTTCGAAGTTCAGCTTGGAAACACTCATCACTTATGCCGAGGCGCTGGGCTTACACCCGCAAATTCTCGTCGAAGCGCGCTAAAGAGTGAAGATGTGCCAAGGATTAAGACCAAGGTCGGCACGCTAGCCCAAATTGGGGAAAGCGCGATTCGAAATATCGGCGCAAAAGAGCATATCGCTTCCCAAGCTTCTCACCGGCTATGTGAGTTTTCTGCAAGCATGCGTGACGGCTGCTAGCTCACCCTGTTACGTTCATTGAGCCGCCGATGCGCGGTCGAGGGCGAACCGCATGAGCACAGCAGTTATTCCCGAGCCAATCGCACAGTTACAAAACCGACTGGATCAGTTTCGCAGCACGCGCCGCATAGGGAGCGAGCGTGGGAGGCGCGGGAAACGCAAAGCTACGAAGCGGATTCTGGGAGTTGCATCTCAGCAACTGCGGTATCTGGAGCTCCTGTTGCTCGCCCCGTGGACTGTAGAGAGGAGATCGCCTGCGTCGAAGTGTTCCATCGTGACGAGCTTCGGCGGAAGCTCCAAACGGCACACCTCTGAAATTTCTTAGGCTTAGGAAATCTTGCCGGAGTTCCATCGACGGAGTCTCGCCTTCATCGCTCGTCTGCAGATTCTGCTGCAAATGCTCAATGGCGGAATGACCCGCGCAGGTGTGGGCGGCCAGGCCGGAAAATCGTGGTCTGCAGCTCGGACAGGCCATCACGGGGGAAGCAATTATTCTTCCGCTTCCTACCTTTGTCGACTGAGGAGTCGCTGAAAATACCTTGGTCCCTCTTCATTGTATGAAAGTGCCCCGCCTCTCAGGAAAATCTCACACACTTGGGCAAGGCTTCTGTCTTCAGCTTTCGCGATCTGAATCAGTGCTTTCTTTAGCTCTACAGGGACCCTTACTCCGATTCTCTCTTCTTTTCTCATAGCCATCCAGGGCGCATTGTATGGCCGCCATGGGATTTCAACCAGCGCGACGATTGAGTTCGTAAGGCGGGACACATCGGCCTTTCCTTCAGATCGGACGCGCTGCAGTGCGTCGAGATCGATACGCCCGCGTGTGCTCAAAGCAGAAAGATCCTTACCTGGTTGCGGAATGTGGCGGCATCCTGCCCATCGCGATTCTCCAGTGTGTAACTTCAAGTGCAGTTAAACACACCTGGCTGTATACCTCAAACGCGCGCCACGAAGAGTGCCCGACCGCTGAAGCACGACCGGCTTATACATGAGACAGCGCGGCTCTTGCGGACATACGATCGTCAATAACCTGGCTCGAAATGATTGCCTTCGCCATGTGTTCGCCCAAGGCTGCAAGTTCCACAGTCCCTCGTAAGCTACTGATAAATCTGGGCTTTGTAGCGGTAGCCAATTCGGAGTTTGAGACTGTATACTATCATTGGCGGATTTTGGTCTTCATCCCAGGAAGTCCGCTGTGACCGGAGAGGCGAATCGATCCCTTGCAACCCCGCGAAAGTCGTCCCCCTTCTCAGGCACGTGTTGGCCGCAACGTTCGGCGCATTCGCGGCGATGCATCGGACGCAGCAAGAGGTTTCGGAAGGAATGGCCGAGGACTCTATCGCGAACGGATCACCGGTCGGGAAAGCATTACGAAAGTGCAACCGGGTTGCACAACCGGCGCACCCGTCGGTGCCGTGTGGGAGTACTGTGCGCGAAGGATGATCCTTGCAAATCGGCACAATTCGAACGCGAGCCGACATTGGCAAAAACTGCACTTTCGAGTTCGCTACCTGGTGCTTGTCCCTACCCGAAGCGCATGCCTTCACAGGCATGCAGCGCGTTAATCTTTCGGAGAATTTGTGTTGCGAAAATCTTCAGCGAAATGCCTTGCCAACCTAAGGCTGGCTCGTACCATGTGGGGAAAGTTGCCGAAGCACACGATTGACGTGCTCCGGCAGCTGACTCGGAAGACGGGAGTTTCCATAGCCGAAGGAGACCTCCGACTCCTCGACGGGCGCTGGTATGTGACGCACAGCGGGTTGCTGGGCATCGCCCATCGCCGGCGTTGTCTCGGCATCCGGACTGCGGTTGAAAGAGAACTGTCCGACCCTATCAACAATCGCTGGGTCTGCAAGGCCATCGTGCACCGCGATCCTCTTTCCAAGGGATTCGTCGGCTACGGTGATGCAGATCCGACGAATGTGTCTTTCTCCGTGCGAGGATCGGAGTTGCGTATTGCCGAAACCCGCGCCGTCAACCGGGCGCTGCGCAAAGCTTATGGCATCGGCATCTGCTCACTCGAAGAAGTGGACGCGCCGCAAAGGGCCAAGGAAATGTGGAGGGAGCTGCCCAATCAGCAACCCGCACCTCACGCCTCGAGCGGATCCAACAATGGCCAGCGTCTGCGCGACAAGCTCTGTTTTTTGATTCGTCAGTTCCGCCTAGATCCCACGCTCGTAAAAGCCTACGCGGCCGACTTCTGCGGCGCGCCAACGTTGAGCAGCGCGAGCCGGGAACGGATCGAGTCGTTTATCAGTCACTTAGAGGCAGCGGCCAAAGAAAACAGAGATGGCTTGGTTTGCAAACTCAATTCTTACGCGCAACCTCAGGAGGTGAAGTCATGAGGCGGCACATCCCGGGTCTGCATTCCTGGCAGCCAGAGGATAGCAATCTCCTCCGAGGCCTCTTCCTGGTTCGCATAGACCGTGCTTTCTTCCGATGGCAGCAAAAGAAGCCGTATCTCGAGCTTCGTTTCACGATTCTGGAACCCCGGGCGTTGGAGCAGAAGACCTTCGTGGCGCGGCTCTCTTCCACGGAAAAAGCTCTTGGGAAGTTGACGCGCTTTTTAAAAGATTTCGGATACGACGCCGAATTGTTGAGCCGCGACGAACTCGATGTGCAAGCTCTTCTCGGTCTTCGAGGCGTTATCCAAATCTCGCCCTTCACCAGTGCAGGGCGCACTTATCAAAACATTGAGGCCTCTGCCCCTATCGATCAATGGACATCCGTTCGCACGGAAGACGTCCCGTGCCATGCGAGCAAAGAAAGCACACGTGCTATTTAGCTACAGCCAAATCAACCAGTATCTGCGTTGCCCGCGCAGCTATCGGTACCGGTATTTGAATGGATGGGAAGAGCGGGAGTCGCGACCGGCCAAAGCCTTCGGCCGTTCCTTTGAGAAGGCGCTTGCGGCGTACTTTTCTGGCGACGACGGCGGAGCCGTGTTTTTCAAGGAGTGGGCTGCATTTCGCAATGCTGCCTTCGAGTACAAGACCGGAGAAAGCTGGGATCGCCTCTTCCACCAAGGGATTCACTTGCTGGAACGTTTTGTGCGCGAGGATCGCGTGCGGATTGTCTCGCCCCAAGAGAACCTGGAAGTGAAGCTGCTGCGCAAGCTCCCGGGCGGCCACGAATTTGTCGCCTACCTGGATGCTGTTGGCGCAGTCGATGGCGAGCGTCGCATCATCGACTGGAAGACCACGACGAGCCGGTACGAAGAGGCCCCTCAGGACCTGCTGTCCCTTGACCCCCAGCTGATTTGTTATTCCTGGTTGAGTGGCATCGCTGAGGTGGCTTTGGTGGTGTTTGTCCGCAAGCGCCAACCGGAGATCCAATATCTCAAGGCCTCGATATCCGACGAGCACCGCCAGGAATTCGGCCAGCTGGTCGAAGCCACGATCGCACAGATCGAAGCGGCGCGCTTTCCTTCGCACAGCGGAATTCGTTTTCCGCGAAACGGGTGCGTGAGCTGTTCTCATCTCGGGCTCTGTCTTGAAAACCAAAAGCTCATCGATCTCCATCTTACGCGCAAGTCCGGAGCAAGCGACCTTGATTGGCTTGACGAACTTATGGTTTGACGCCCGCGTGTCCATGCCTCCCCAACCGAATCTTCGTCGAGCTGTCTTCGTGCTGGGAAAGATCGATGAAATTCTTGCTTGGGACAAAGAGTGGGACCGCGAGCGTGACACGCGATTTGTGGAACTCGGTCGCTACCTCTGCGAAGTCCGAGCGCGCCAGTATTGGCGCCTGGACGGACTAAAATCCTTCGACGAATTCCTCGAGCGGCGTTTTCCGGACTCTCGCCGTAAGGCCTACTACCTCATGGCCGTCCACGAACACTTAACCCGGATTCCCAAGCACAAATTGCGGGAAGTGGGGTGGACGAAGGCCACGGAACTGGTCAAAGTGGTGCGGAGGGACGGGGAGCGCTTTGATAGCGCCGGCTGGATCGCTAAAGCCCAGAGTCTTCCGAAGGAAGCATTCAAGCAGGAGGTCGGGCGGCACCTCACCGGACAGGACAGCGAAGCTTGGGAGCTTCTCTACTTCAAGGTCTACAAGAGCCAAATGCAAGTGATTGAACGAGCGCTCGAAATCGCCGGGCAGATGCTCGGTACAGAGCGATCCCGGGGCTATTGCCTGGAGATGATCTGTGCGGATTTCCTGGCCGGCGCGCAGTTACAGAAGGAAGCGCCGGATGCATTGCTCTTATCGATTCAACGTCTCGTGGAGATGCTCCCGCCGGCCGAGAAGCAGTCCGTGCTGCGGCAGATCGGGGCAAAGCGTTGAGTGCTCCCTTTCCGAAACGAAAACGGCTGCGTCTTGAGCAGCAAGCCTACGGACGCCTGCGACTCGCGATACTGCGGCGTGATCGATGGCGATGTCAGAAGTGCGGGAGTCCGAGCGACCTGCACGTCCATCATCTCCAAGCGAGAAGCCGGTCAGGCGATGACGATGAAGAGAACCTGATCACTTTATGCGCCGCGTGCCACCGCAAAGAGCATGCGTTCCCGCGAACTTGCTGACGGGCGTTGAACCGTAGTCGGTGCTTTAAATGCGATAGCGTCTTTCTGAAGGCGAATCGCCGAATAGTCGAATCCTAATAAGGAGGGATGCATGAAAAAGCCGATCACCCTCATCTTGAGCGAGCCGAGCAAACCCGTGTACACGAAAAAGCAGGTCAGAAAGCTGGTCCACGACGCTTTCAAGGCTGGGTTGCTCAACATCTACTATGCCCGCTCCGGCGACGACCTAAGCGGGCAAAATTCGAGACTCTTCGCTCTGAAGCGGCTCTTCCCAAAAATTTTTACCGAAGGACAACCGGGTCACATCACGAGGAAGCAAGAAAGTGCCGCGCGAGCTATGGAGAAGCGGCTCGCGGCCACAGATTATCTGAACTGAGATTGTTGTGAAACGCGAGAAACAATTGCAGGCCGCAGAGAGATGCATTCCGCTGATTAGTCTCTGTGTGGTTGTGCTACGACCACCGCCCAACAAAGTATATCGCTTCGAATTCCATGCGGAAGTCACGCCGGCAAATTCTTTTACGCCTGGGTCGATTCGAAAACAAAGGAGACAACATGCGATCGCATTCCAAGCTGATCTGGGCTCGCCTGAATTTCAGAGCGAATGAATTGGAGTTTGCGGAGGCGCTGCTGCGGCCATGCAAGGATGACCCCGCCGATTTCCAGCTGGTCATCGAACATCGGTTTCTTGGATCGTTCGCTTTGCACGATGACTTTTTCCTCGAGCAGCGAGAGAGCCGCCTGGCCGGCTGGCGCCAGGTATCCTTGTCCGAGCTGAAACTGGCATTCTTCAAAGCTTCGCGGAACGAGGGCGGTGTCACGCAAAGGACAGACGAGCCTTGGGATCTGGCTGGCCACGATGCGCGCGACAATCGTGCCAGTATCCCTCGAATCCCGGTCGAAGGCGACGACACGCATCTGGACTGCGCGAAGAAAGCATTCGAGCGCGGAGAAATCCGCTACCAGCTCGCCGGCGGCAAAGGTGGCCATGGACAAATCTGGGGCCATGCCACATTTGTCGTCGATTCACTTCCGCGGGCGCGCGCACTTCTCCGCAACACAGGCTTCATATCCAGTTCTGAATCCCGGCAGGTCTTGATCAATTCCCGAAATGGTTGGAAAGTGCGCCTTCTCGAAGCCGCCAACGCTATTTGGTTCTAGGCTGGCGTTCCTCCCGGGCGGACACCAATCGGTCCAGGGCGGGTAAGGCACCGAATTTCAGCGGGGGAGCTCATTCCGTTTCAGATGGGCACCGGACCCGGTGCAGGTAAGCGCTCGCTGGTTTATTGAGCCGGCTGGGACCGGCGGCAAGGTCCGGAGCTGCCCCCGAGCAGCAGAACCCATCCTGCCAGGCTGTGACCGTCCAATGCCGGCTAGTTAACCGCTCGCCGGGCAGGGTCCTTAGGGCTTTCCAGCGAAATTCCCGAAATTTTGCGGTCCAAATCGGCTAAAGAGTCGAATTTCACAGTATCAGGTAGGGAGGTAGCCGGCGGAGCCAAGAACTCCTGCTAGGCTTCCCAAATTTAACGGATGACAGCCGCGGCTTTAGCCTTCGGCTCCTACCCTATATATAGAGGATATCATGCGAGTAAGAAAGAATGGCAGTAGAAAGTCGAGTACAGCAAAAGCGCTGGAGCTGTGCATCAAAGTCGTGGCAGTCATAATCGAGGAATATACGTTAGTCGCGAATGACTTGGGCTACAACCGAAAGGAAATCTTGGCTTTCGCGGAGGCTGTGGCGCGCTTGGGCGAAAAGGCGCGGAGTGAAAAGCATCTGGCAGAGCTCATCGACAGGCTGGATGATGAGATGCTTCAGCAGCGCGTTCCTCGCGACCAGTGGGGCACACAGCTCCTCAAGCGTGTGGTAAAGGCGTCATCGGACGGCGACTAACGCCGACAGCCATCCCGGCGACCGGGCGTGCAGGAATCCGCAACGCCCGGCTGCTCGCCGGCGCAGCCTTGACAGGGCACGACCCCAACTTCGTCACGCAGATTTGTCAGCCCAGGCGGTCCTTCCCCCACCGCGCCAATACCCGATCTGAAATTCCGCTGCTTGACGTAGCGCTCCGATCCCCGAAACTTCTTGCAAGCCTTGTCCCCAGGATCACTCCACAGTCAGAATCAAGTCACCCCGGCGTCCGCATTAGAGTTCGCTCCGATGTCCCCGTTCCTTGGTCCGTGCCTTTGCCGGCGCCGAAGGAAGGGTCCGATCGGGCGGTCCTCGCGATTGTCTCTCGGTCGGTGATTCCGGAAGCGCCGTTGCGCACACGCAGCCACCCGGATGCGGTCGGTGTGATGCAAAACGCCGTGGCCAGTAAACGGACAGGTCGTTGCCGCGCGAAACGCTTCGGTGAGCCGTTGCAGCGATACCCTCTTCCCGAAAGCCCTTTTTGCCGCGCCAGCGATTGTCAGTGTTTGAAAAGAAACATCTATCAGGACCCCTCATAGGGGCACAAAAAGTTGCCTCGATGCGAAGGAGACCTAATATGTCCGAAATCGAAGTAGGAAGCACTCAGCAATCTGGAACCTTAGAAACCCATGCCGCAGGGCTAGCCGCCGATGACGCCCAGCCTGCCGCGGCAGGCGCGGGAGCGCCACTTCCCCCTGAGGAGCCCCCAACCGCCACTGCGTCCTCCACTGAGCAGCCAGCCAAGCACGGGCAGAAGGGTCAAATCTCCGCGGCGAAGCTCGCCGCGAACCGCGCCAACGCCAAGCACTCGACGGGACCGAAGACGTCCGAAGGCAAGGAGACCAGCAAGTTCAACGCCGTCAAGCACGGTCTGACCGCGCGCTATTTCCCCGCGCTGATTCATGCGGGATCCGCCGAGTGGGAACTGTTCGAAACTGTGCGCACGGATCTATACGACTTTTATCAGCCTGCCGACCCGCTTGAGGAACTGCTGGTCGAAAAAATCATCATAGAGTACGTTCGCTACCGCCGACTTGTGGAACGCGAGCAGGTTTTGTGCGCCCATAACCGTCGGTACTTCCTCGAGATTGTCAATAAGCTGGCGCGCTACCAGACGGCGATAAACCGCCAGCTGTTTGAAGCGATGCGCGAGTTGGAACGCTTACAGGCTCAGCGCAAAGCGAAAGAAGCAAAGGAGCGCGAATCGGACGGCTCATCTAACTGAGTCCCCGAGTCCCTACTACAAAACGAAGCCACCGCGTAGGATTCCAAAGGGTGAGCCCGATTACCAAACGAACCCAAGGCCGGTCCAATTCTTCAGGGTCGCGATGCCGGACGCAACGGGGTCAGACGAACGGGCCCTCGATTACCGGCTAGCTGGATCCCTGATTTTGCGGGCCATGCGAAATCACGCTTCGACGGCCTCGCCGACGGAGAAGTAGGTGCAGTCGGGATGGGCGTAGACCAGCGCGCTCACGCTGGCCTCCGGGTCCATCATGAAGCCCTCCGTCAACTGCACGCCAATCTCTTCCGGCCGCAGCAATTTCCAAATTCCTGCTTGGTCGTCCAAATTCGGGCATGCCGGATAGCCAAAGCTGTATCTCTTCCCGCGATAACGCGAAGTAAACCGCTGCGCCATCGTCATCTCCGGCGGGTCCGGGAAGCCCCAATCCTCTCGGATTCTCCGGTGCAACCACTCCGCGCACGCTTCCGCAGATTCAATCGCCAGCGCCTGCAGCCCGTGTGACTTGAAGTAGTAGCCCTCGTTCTTGGCCTTCTCCGAGCGCTCGCGCACGCCCTCTCCCGCCGTCACTACAAAAAATGCAACATGATCGCGTTTCCCATTCTCTGGCGGCAGCACGTAATCGCTCAGGCACAGAAAATCGCCGGCGGGCTGCCGCGGGAACCGGAACGCATGCAAAGGTTCCGCGCCGCCCGGCACGAATAAATGCATCACATCGCCATCCGCTTCCGCTTCAAAAAACTGCCAAACCGCTCGCGGTTTCATAAACTCAGCCGCGTCACGCTTTACCTCTTCCATGCTTTCAAATAGCTCGACAGCCTTCGCATCGCGCTCGGCAAACCGCTTCTCAAAATCTCCGCGAAATCCCATGTGCCGCCCATACAACATGAATGGATTGATGTAACTCCACACCTCGTTTAAATCCGGCACCAGCCGCACTTTCTTCTCGAGGTACGCCACCTTCGGAATCGGCAAATCGGTCCGCACCTTCGGCGACCGCGTAACCTTGGGTATCTCGGCGACCTTCACCGTCGTTGCGGCAGCAAAACCGTTTCCCGACGCCGCGTGCTCGTTCAGTACCTGTTCCCGCGTTGCGGGGTCCATCAGCTGATTCATCAGCCGCAATCCGGTCATCGCGTCTTTCGCGTAGCACACCGCCTTACCGTAGCTTGGCGCAATCTTCGTCTGCGTAAATCTCGCGGACAGCGCAGCTCCGCCCACCAAGAGCGGAATCTCAATCCCCGCACCACGCAAGTCGCTTGCCGTGATGACCATCTGTTGTGCGCTCTTCACCAGCAACCCGGAAAGTCCGATGGCGTCCGGATGATGCTGCAGATAAGCCTTAATCAGTTCCTCCGGCGGCACCTTAATCCCCAGATTCACCACGTCATAGCCGTTGTTCTTCAAAATAATTTCAACAAGATTTTTCCCGATGTCGTGCACGTCGCCCTTCACCGTCGCGAGCACGATCTTTCCGCGCTTCGCCGTATCCGCCTTCTCCATGAACTGCTC